>Ga0114973_10000066_pt1 | contig 63529 bp, 69 predicted proteins | sample M_140807_MF_Meta_FD_87025 | JGI IMG/M metagenome (GOLD analysis project Ga0114973, IMG submission 87025) | Freshwater microbial communities from Lake Montjoie, Canada to study carbon cycling - M_140807_MF_MetaG | ecosystem: Environmental > Aquatic > Freshwater > Lake | place: Lake Montjoie... | reverse complement strand
CTCGCCGAAGGCTTCGCTCCAGAAGCTGAAGCTGCCATCACGGCCCTGGCGGATCTGCAGATCTGCAGTCGCGGCCCCTTCGCTGGCGGCGGCGGACCCGGCCTCTGCGGCGCCGGCGCGCCCGCCGGCTGGCCCCTCAGCGCCGCAGGCGGGCCCCTCAGCGCCGCAGGCGGGCCAGGTCATCCCAGAAGCCGGGATAGGACACGGCCGCAGCGGCGCTGTCATGCAGGCGGGTGTCGCCGCTGGCGATCAGGGAGGCCACCGCCAGGCTCATCGCCACGCGGTGGTCGGTTTCACTGTTCACCTCGGCGCCATGCAGGACGGTGCCGCCCTGGATCGTGAGGCCGTCGGGGTGTTCCTGCAGTCGGGCGCCCATGGCGCCGAGTTGCCTGGCCATCACCGCCAGCCGGTCCGTTTCCTTCACCCGCAGCTCTTCGGCACCGCGGATCGTGCTGACGCCCTCGGCGCAGCAGGCCGCCACCGCCAGCACCGGGATTTCATCCACCAGTCGCGGGATCAGACTGCCACCGATGTTGAACGCCGCCAGCGGGCCATGCTCCACGGCCAGGTCTCCCACCGGTTCGCCGGCCACATCGCGGCGGTTCAGCACGGTGATCCGGGCGCCCATTTGCTCGAGCACCTCCAGAATGCCCGTGCGGCTGGGGTTGAGGCCCACGTTCTCCACCGTGAGTGATGCGCCGGGGGTGATGGCGCCGGCCACCAGCCAGAAGGCTGCGGAGCTGATGTCGCCCGGCACCACCACCTGTTGCCCCCGCAGGCTGTTGCCGGGGGTCATGGTCACCTCGGTGCCGCCGGGGCCGCCCACCACCAGATCGGCGCCAAAGGCCCGCAGCATCCGCTCGCTGTGGTCCCGTGAGAGGGCGGGCTCGATCACCGTGGTGGGGCCCTCGGCGGTGAGGGCTGCCAGCAGGATGGCGCTCTTCACCTGGGCCGAGGCCACCGGTGTGCGGATCGTGGCGCCGTGAAGCTGCTTGCCAGCAATCGCCAGCGGCGCCAGGTTGCCCCCTTCGCGGCCGGCGATGGTGGCGCCCATCTGGGCGAGGGGGCCGCCAACCCGCCGCATCGGCCGCCGCCGCAGCGAGGCATCGCCCGTCAGCACGAAGTGTCGACCGGCCCGGCCGGCCAGCAGGCCAAGCATCAGCCGCATCGTCGTGCCGGAGTTGCCGCAGTCGAGCACGTTCTCGGGTTCGCGGAAGCCGTCGAGGCCCACGCCCTGCACGATCACCTCGCGGCCCGCCTCGATCGGGCTCACCGCCACGCCCATCGCCCGCAGGCAGGCGGCCGTGCTGAGCGGATCCTCGGCGGGCAGCAAACCCTCGATGCGGGTTTCCCCTTCGGCGATGGCGCCGAACAGCAGGGACCGGTGCGAGATCGACTTGTCGCCGGGCACCCGCACCTGTCCCACCAGGGTTCCGGGGGCACCCGGGAGCAGCAGGGGTGCCTGAAGGTCGGGGGGGGCGAGGGTCACACCGGCGGAGCGCAATCGGGCGATCCTATGGAGGCTCCCGCGCTTGCACCCGTTTCGCTTCCGGCTCTGGTTTTGCTACGAGACGCTTGGCTGAGTCCAGTTCTGGTGGAACCGGCTCGGTGCCTGGCGCGGGCTCTGAAGGCTTCAGGCCTGGCTGCTGGCTCCGGCGGGCCTTCCCGGCATAGCCGCCTTCCTGCTTGTAGCCGGGCTGGCGTTCAAGGCAGGGCCACGCCCGCCGCCCGCAGCGCCGCCGAAAGCGACCACACCTCCAGCACCAGCTTGTGCCACGGAGCAATCGTGGCCATTTCCAGGGCCATTGGCGTCGGTGCCGCCTGGCGCAGGGCGCGGGCCGCCGCCAATTCCGCCTGGGCTCGATCGAGTCGGGCCTTCAGTTCGGCCCGCTCCACTTCCGACAGGACCCGATCCGGGCAGTGCGCGAGCAGCACCTGTCCCAGGGAGAAGCTCTGCTGAAAGTCGTCCAGAAGGGGGGCTAGCACCTGTTCCAGCAGGTCGCCGGCCCATTCGGGGGGGGATGGCTGAGAAACCATGAGCGAATTTTAGGCAGCCTGTGGCTGCTGAGAGTGGGTTCCGGGAGGGGGAGATCCGCCCCGAGATCCACCCCACGGCAGCGGTCTCAACCGAGCAGCAGCCCTCCCTCCTCGCTGAGTTCGGCGCGGACGCTGCGAAGGTCGTAGAGCAGTTCGGCCAGCGTGCAGCGGGCCAGTTCCCTCTCCAGAGCAGCGCGCAGCCGGTGTTCCATCAGGGCCGCCACCCGGTCGGCCGGCCCACCGGCTGCCACGCTCACCGGGCCGATGCCACGGGGGTCACCACCCAGCCCCAGGCCCAGGGCGGTGAGCAACTCAGCCAGGGGAATGGCGCCCGCCGGCCGAGCTAGCCGGTAGCCGCCCAGCCGGCCCCGCCGCGCCTCAAGTAGGCCAGAGCGCCGCAGCTGCAGCAGCAGTTGTTCCAGCATCGGCGCCGGCAGATCCTGGGCGACGGCCAGATCGTTCACCGAGCGCCAACGGCGTGGATCGGCGGCCAGTTCCAGCAGGGCCTTGATGGCATGGATCGCCTGGCGGCCGAGCAGGGGGCTCAAGGTTCCGCGGCTTAGGCGGCACGGCCGCCGAAGGCCCCCAGCCGAGCCAGCAGGTGCTCGAAGCTGTAGCCGAACAGGGATGGATCGGGTTCGGAGCCGCCTAGATCCGAAAGGCCGAGCTCTGCCCAACGGGCCGACACCCGATCCTCCAGCTCTGGACCCCGGCTGAGCGGTTCGCCCCACTCGTGGCGCTTCTCCGGACCGACCTTGGTGGTGGCATCGATCGCCAGCCGGCCGCCCAGGCCCAGCCGCTCGCTGGCGAAATCCAGCGTGTCGAAGGGGGTGTCCTCCAGCACGAAAAGATCGCGCTGCGGATCCACCAGAGCGCTGATCGCCCAGATCACCTGGCGTGGATCGCGGATGTTGATCGCCTTATCCACCACCACCACGAACTTCGTGTACGTGAACTGGGGCAATGCGGTCCAGAACGCCATCGCCGCCCGTTTGGCCTGACCGGGATAGGCCTTGTCGATGGCGATCACGGCCAGTTTGTAGCTGAGCCCCTCCATCGGCAGGAAGAAATCCACGATCTCCGGGATCTGCTGGCGCAGGATCGGCGTGTAGATCCGGTTCAGGGCGATCGCCAGCATCGCGTCCTCCTTGGGCGGCCGCCCGCTGAAGGTGGTGAAGTAGATCGGATCCCGGCGCTGGGTGATGCACTGAATTCGCACCAGGGGTGAATCCTCCACCCCGCCATAGAAGCCCATGTGGTCGCCGAAGCGACCGTCAGCCAGTTCCTCGCCGGGGGTGATCGTGCCCTCCAGCACCAGTTCGCTGTGGCTGGGCACCTTCAGATCCAAGCTCTTGCACTTCGCCAGCCGCACCCCTTCGCCGCCGTAGAGGCCGGCGAACAACCACTCGCTCAGCTGCACCGGGATCGGTGTGGCTGCCGCCATCACCAGCAAGGGATGCACGCCGATGGCGATCGCGATCTCCAACGGTTTGCCCAGCGCCGCCGCCTTGCGCAGGTGGCGGGCGCCGCCGCGCACGCTCAGCCAGTGCACGGTCATCGTGTTGCTGCTCTGCTGCTGCAGGCGGTATACCCCCACATTCGGCGTGCCGGTCTCAGGGTCCTTGGTGATCACCAGGCCCAGAGTGATGATCCGGCCGGCGTCGCCCGGCCAAGGGCGCAGCAGCGGCAGGGCATCAAGGTTCACCGCCTCACCACGGAACACCTGCTGGTGGCAGGGGGGGGTGAGGTCGAGGTCGGGGAAGGAGCGCAGCAGGTCCCAGGCCAGGCCGCCGTAGCTCTTCAGCTCCGCCAGCCCCTTGGGCGGCTTGGGCTGCTGCAGCAAGGCCAGCTTGGCGCCGAGGGCCTCGAGCTCCTCGGCCCGCTCCATCCCCATGCTCCACACCACCCGCTCGACGGTGCCGAGCAGGTTCACCGCCACCGACATCGAGGATCCGATCACGTTCTCGAACAGCAGGGCCGGCCCGCCCATGGCGAGCACCCGGTCGGCGATGGCGGTCAGCTCGAGGTCAGGGTCCACAGGCGCCGTGATGCGCCGCAGCTGGCCCCGGCTCTCCAACAGTTGGAGATAGCCGCGCAGATCGCGGCCCTGCTGGGCCATCACGCCACTCAAGAGCTCAGGTCGAGGGCTAACACTCTGGCGGATCCCTCAGCAGCGCGATGGCAGTGGTGGAAATCGGGCGGTTCAAGCTGCTCAGCGGCAGCGGCCACGGGGGCCAGGCCGATCGGCACGCTCACCAGGGCCGCACCAGCGGCGCGGAGGAAGTCTTCCTTTTTGTCCTCCGAACGAGGTGAGATCAGCTGAGGCGGATGGCCAACCGGGTCGAAAGGAAGCAGCTCAGGGCTACTAAGAATCACCACTGGTGACTGCTTTCGCGCCACCGGGGTCTGGCCATCGCGTCCCATCGGTTGCTCAGCCCTCCTTCACGAGGCCCAGGCCGTCTTGCAAAGCCCCTGATTGCCGCGGCAGTGACACACTGGCCGCCACGTTGGTCAACCCCATGCAGATCTCCTACTTCCACACCTCTGAATCGGTCCCCGCGGTGCTGCCGCCCGCCGAGGGCGGACCGGATGCGGCCGTGGTGATCGATGTGCTACGCGCCACCACCACCATCGCCTGGTCCCTGCAGAACGGCGCCGAGGCGATCCAGGCCTTCGCCGACCTCGGCGAACTCGAGTCGACAGCAGCCGCTTGGCCGGCCGAGCAGCGGCTGCGGGCCGGGGAGCGCGGCGGCAAGCGGGTGGAGGGCTACGACCTGGGCAACTCGCCGCTGGCGGTCACAACGGAGCTGGTGGGGGGCAAGCGCATCTTTATGAGCACCACCAATGGCACCCGCTCCCTGGCGGCCGTGCGGGAGGTGCCGCTTCTGCTCACCGCCTGCCTGCCGAACCGCACCGCCGTGGCCCGCCGCCTGATCGAACGCGATACCCAGCAGGTGTGGGTCGTGGGCAGCGGCTGGGAGGGCGATTACTCCCTGGAGGACAGCTTGGCGGCCGGCGCTGTGGCTTCGGCCGCGATCGAGCTGGCGGTGGCCCCCCACCGGGGCATCACCTGCGCCAACGACGAAATGCTGGCGGCGCTGGCCCTGTGGCAGCAGTGGCGCCATGACACCGAAACCTGTCTAAGGGCCGCCAGCCACGGCCAGCGCCTGATCCGCATTGGCAACCATGACGCCGACTTCACCTGCTGCGCCGCCGTGGACAGCCTCTCGATCGTGCCGATCCAGGCCGAACCCGGCGTGCTGCGCGCCAGCTGATCCGAGCGCCTCTGGACCGCGGTTCTGCTTCCTTCGGAACTGCTCGGCTCTGCTTGCGTCCACCGGGCTCCACCTCACGTCAGCCTGCTTCTGCCGGGGCCATCGGGCTCCCACCGGCTTCGTCGACCCTGGCCTGCCTGGATGTCGCCCCTTACAGTTCGCCGGACGATAGGAGGGATGGTGGGTAGTTTCCTGGCAGCGGCCCTGCAACTCACCAGCGGCTCCGATCCGGATGCCAACCTCGCCGCGGCCGAGGAGCAGATCGAGCTGGCCGCCCGCCGCGGCGCCGAGCTGGTGGGCTTGCCGGAGAACTTTGCCTTCATGGGTGACGACCAGCGTCGCCTTGAGCTGGCGCCGGCTCTCGCGGAGCGCTGCAGCAGCTTCCTGGTCACCATGGCCCGCCGCTATCAGGTGACCCTCCTGGGCGGTGGTTTCCCGGTGCCGGCTGGTGAGAACCTCACCTTCAACCGCTCCGAGCTGGTGGGCACCGAGGGGCAGCTCCTGGCCCGCTACGACAAGATCCACCTGTTCGATGTCGACATCCCCGACGGCATCACCTATCGCGAATCGGCCACGGTGAAGCCCGGCCATGAGCTGCCTCCCGTGGTGGATGTGCCGGGTCTCTGCCGCATCGGTCTTTCGATCTGCTACGACGTGCGCTTCCCGGAGCTCTACCGCCACCTGGCCGGCGCCGGTGCCCAGTTGTTGATGGTGCCCGCCGCCTTCACCGCCTACACGGGCAAGGACCACTGGCAAGTGCTGCTTCAGGCCCGCGCGATCGAAAACACCTCCTACGTGGTGGCCCCGGCCCAGACCGGTCTCCACTACGGCCGCCGCCAGACCCATGGCCATGCCCTGGTGATCGATCCATGGGGCACCGTGCTGGCCGACGCCGGCCAGGCTCCGGGGCTGGCGATGGCGCCGGTCGATACGGGCCACGGTGAGCGGGTGCGTGCCCAGATGCCGAGCCTGGAGCACCGGCGACCGGCCCTGTTCTGATCCGCTCGATGGGGTTCCTGGCGATGGGGAGCCTTGGCGCCTTCCCGGCAAACCGTTGCGGCCCGATCTCTAATGGCGAGGCTCCCGGGCCCTCGATGGGATGGCGGTGGGGCCTGGCCCTGCTGGTCCTGACAGCTTCCTGCTTCGCCGCCATGCCGGCGCGCGCGGCCAGCAGCCTCTCGGCCTGGCGGGTGAGCCGCGAAGGCGTGCTTGAGCTCCGCACCAGCCCTGGAATCAGCGTGCAGGCCTTCTTCGAGGAGGGCAGCGGCGGCAGGGGGCCGCGCATCTGGTTCGACCTGCCTGGCGCGCCGATGCGGGCCCGCTCTCTCTGGCTGGGCTACAACCTGCGCGAGGTGCGGATCGGCAAACCCGATCCAGCCACCACCCGCCTGGTGCTGGAGTTTCAACCCGGCACCCGCCTCGATCCCAGCCGGCTGCGGCTGGTGGGCACCGCCCGGGACCGCTGGCGGATGGAGCTGCCCCCGGCCGCCACGCGGCTGGGCATGGCGGCCGGCGAAGGCGATTTCGAGGCGCCTGTTGCGCTGGCGATGGCCCGTCCCAGGCTGCCGTTCCGTCCTTGGTTTCCTGCCGGCGGTCGGGCCCCATCCCCCGAGGCGCTGCCGGTGGTGCCGCGGGGCCGGTATCGGGTCGTGATCGATCCCGGCCATGGCGGCCCCGATCCCGGCGCCGTGGGCATCGAGGGTCTGCGCGAGACCGATGTGGTGCTGGATGTGGCCCTGCAGGTGGCCCAGCTGCTGCAGGCCCGCGGGGTGCAGGTGCTGCTCACCCGCACCACGGAGGTGGATGTGGACCTGCCGCCCCGGGTGGCCCTGGCCAACAGCAGTGGCGCGGATTTGTTCGTGAGTCTTCACGCCAACGCCCTCAGCCTCGACCGGCCGGACGTGAACGGCATCGAAACCTTCTATTTCGAGGGAGGTCGCTCGGCGGAGCTGGCCCGCACCGTGCAGGAGAGCCTGCTGGCCGTTTCCCCCGACACCCCGGACCGCGGCGCCCGCCCAGGTCGCTTCTTCGTGATCCGCCGCACGGTGATGCCCTCGGTGCTGGCCGAAATGGGATTCGTCACGGGGGAGATCGACGCACCCCGCCTTTCCGATGCAAGCTTCCGCAGACGCCTGGCTCACGCCGTCGGCGGCGCGATCCTCACCTATCTGCGGCAAGCCTCTTGAGTCTTCTTGTTGGACTGTTTGACAGTGGCCTCGGCGGCCTCACCGTGCTCCGTCAGGTGCAGGCCCTCTACCCCCACACCCCCTGCCTCTATCTGGGCGATACGGCGCGGGTTCCCTACGGTCAGCGATCCACCCAGGAGATCCGCGCGATCGCGGCCGAGGTGGTGCACTGGTTGAGCCAGCAGGGGGTGGGCGTGTTGCTGATGGCCTGCAACACCTCCAACGCCCTGGCGCTCGATGTGGCGGTGGCCGAGGCAGGCGTGCCGGTGCTGGGCCTGATCGACAGCGTGGCGGCGGTGATCGAGAGCGATCGTGTCGGCATCCTGGCCACCCCGGCCACGGCCGCCAGCGGGGCCTACCGCCGTGCCATCCACGCCTGCCGTCCATCCGCGCAGGTGCTTGAAGTGGGCTGTCCCGCCTTCGTGCCGCTGATCGAGGCGGGCAACCTGGAGGTGCCCGAGTTGCGGGAAGCGGCCTCGGGTTATCTGGCCCCCCTGCTGGCGGCCGGGGTCGACACAATCGTGCTGGGCTGCACCCACTACCCCCTGCTCAGGCCCCTGCTCACCTCGCTGCTTCCCCCGGATGTGCAGTTGGTGGATCCCGCTGTGGCCACGGCCCACCGGCTTGGCCCGTTGCTGGCCAGCCTGGGCGAATCCCCCGAAGCGGAGCGCGGGGCCGAGCCGGTGATCCCCATCCCGGAACGCACCACTTACTGCGTCACCGGTTCGGCCGAGGCCTTCGCCGCGGCGGCCACCGCCTGGCTGGGGGAGCGGCCCTCCGTGCATGGGGTCAACCTGCAGTCTCCGGCACGCGTCCGATGAGTCGGGCCGCCTAGGATCGCGCCACTCAGGAGGCGCCGTGACGACCGTTGCAGAGCTGCTTCAGCCGGTCGAGGCCGACCTCGATGCCCTGCTGGCGGATCTGCGCGCCCTGATTGGCGCCGGCCATCCGATTCTTCAGGCGGCCGCCGAGCACCTTTTTGCCGCCGGGGGCAAACGTCTCCGTCCTGGCATTGTTCTGCTGATCTCTCGCGCCATCGCCCCCGATGGCCAGCTCAGTGCCCGCCACCGGCGCCTGGCGGAGATCACCGAGATGATCCACACCGCCTCCTTGGTGCACGACGACGTGGTGGATGAGGCCGCCACCCGCCGCGGCGTGGCCACGGTGCACAGCCGCTTCAACCACCGGGTGGCCGTGCTGGCGGGTGATTTCCTCTTTGCTCAGGCCAGCTGGCACCTCGCCAACCTCGACGACCTGGAGGTGGTGAAGCTGCTCTCCCGCGTGATCATGGACCTGGCCGATGGCGAGGTGCGCCAGGGCCTCTACCGTTACGACACCGGCCAGAGCTTCGAGACTTATCTCGAGAAGAGCTACTGCAAGACCGCCTCCCTGGTGGCCAACAGTGCACGGGCCGCTGGCGTGCTCACCGGCCTCTCCACTGAACGCCTCGATTCGCTCCACCTGTTCGGGCGCCAGCTGGGCCTCGCCTTCCAGGTGGTGGATGACATCCTCGACTTCACCGGCAGCGACCAGCAGCTCGGCAAACCCGCCGCCAGTGATCTGGCCTCCGGCTACCTGACGGCGCCTGCCCTCTACGCCCTGGAGGAGCGCCCGGCTCTGGCTCGGCTGATCGAGCGGGAATTCAGCCAGGAGGGCGATCTTGAGCAGGCCCTCGAGCTGGTGCGCGGCTGTGAGGCCATTCCTCGCTCCCGTGCCCTTGCGGAGGGATTCGCGCGCGAAGCCCATGGAGCCCTCGACTGGCTGCCGCCTTCGGAGCCCCGCAGTGCCCTGCGTGCTCTGCCCGAGTTCGTGCTGAGCCGTCTCTACTGAAGCCCGCGATCTCCGGACTGAAGCCCGGGAACGCCGGACTGAAGCCCGGGAATTCGGTGGCCTTGCCTTTGGATCCGGAACCTCCCTTGAGGCTTCCTGAACCCTGGCCACAGCCTCAGAGCACCACCTCCTTGAGGGATTCCAACCGCACGATCCCGGGCGGAAACTCCGCCTCCCGGGTTGCCTCGGTGAGCAGCACATGCACCAGGCAGCCGGCGGCGGAAGCCGCCTGAGCTCCCGCGGGTGAATCCTCGAACGCCCAGCAGGCCACCGGATCCACGCCGAGTCGATCGGCGGCGATCAGGAACACATCGGGAGCCGGCTTGCCGCTGCGCAGATCGGGGTCATCCCCGTGCACCCGGGTGCTGATCAGCTCCAGCCAGGTATGGGGGGCGGCTTTGAGCTCCACGGCCGCCCGGGAGCTGCTGGTGGCCAGAGCCATGGGCACGCCCAGGCCATGGCAGCAGCGGATCAGGGCTTCGGCCCCGGCTATCGGTGCTGCTGAGGCCAGCAGCGTTTCAGCAATCGGTTGGCGCACTCTTAACAGGGCCTCGCTGCTTTCGCAGGCTCGGCCATCCGCGTGGATCCAGCGCAGCACCTGCTCGGCGCAATCATGCCTTCGGCGCCCTCGCAGGCTGAGCAGCTGGCCCGGCTGAAGCTCGGTGCCGAAGTGCTGCGCCGCGTCCCGCCACGCCCGCGCATGCAGGGGCTCGGTATCCAGCAGCAGACCGTCCAGGTCGAACAGGCAGGCGGCAGGTCGTGGCATCACCCCAGCATGACGCTTCGCGGTCCGGTGGCCGAAGTCTCCCGGATGGCCTCATTCCGCTTCCGGATAGGTCCCCTCCAGGGTGGTTTCCAGAGTCGTGAGCAGCAGCACCAAAGCGGCGCGCTGGTCTAGGTCGTCGCTGTTCACCGTTTCGATCCAGCGGTGACACAGCGTTTCGATTTGCTGGAACAGCGCATGGCCATCGTTGAGACGGCCCATCAGTCGTTCCAGGCCGTGCTCATCGGTGTTGTGGGGCAGGCCCACCACATAGCGGCGCCCGTCATCCCCCACGTAGGTGAGTTGACCCTCGTCATCAAGGATGGGGGCGGCGTGGGGGGTGATCGGTTGCTCTTCGGCCATCGCGGCATGGATGGAACCAGACCCTGCCTAACCAGGGCCGACCGAAATGCCAAGCATGGATCAGGAGGACTGATTGCGTTTGCGGTTCAGGGCCTCCATCTGCCAGGTCACGAAGGTGCCCACTGGACTCCAGAGCAGGTACGGCACCAACAGGAGGGCAGCGCGTCCGGTGAGGCTGGCCACCAAGATCGTGAGCGCCACACCCCAGACCCAGCCGAGAAAGCCCACCACGGTGCCGCTGGAGAGGCGTCGGGTGGCGCAGATCACCAGGGTGTAGCTCTGCACCAGCACCAGCAGCACGGCGTAGCCCCCCATCGGCAGGGCGCGACCACCCGCCTGCCAGGTGAGCAGGGCTGAGGCGTAGAAGCAGGCGTAGATGGCTGCCCAGATCAGCGGAATCCAGCCCTCGAAGCTCAGCCAGCCGGGCCGGCGCAGCTTCAGGAACCACTCGAAATCCTCGCGACCCGGATTGAGCAGCACGGCCACCAGGATCATCACGGCGGCGATGGCAAGCCAGGCGGGCATCGGCGTCGGTTCGAGGGCCACAGCACAGCCTGGCGCCTCGGCAAGGAAATGGCGGTGACCCGTGTCATTCGATAAGAGCGAAGGCACAGCCGTTGCTCTGGGCCGGAGAGCCGGGCTGATCCGCTCACCGATCCCTGGCTTGACGACCTTTCCGGGGTTTGAATGCCCCAACCCCGGCCCTCCCCACTGCCAAGCCCATGTCCCAGGCTCCTGGTTCCTCCCCCGCCAGCGAGGCGGTGTCCAACAGCGGCACGGCCCCCACGATCGAATCAGTGCTCCAGGAGGGCCGCAGCTTTGAGCCCCCGGCCGAGCTGGCCGCCCGGGCCAGGATCGGCTCAATGGCCGCCTACCGGGAGCTGGCTGCCCGCGCCGAGGCCGATCCTGATGCCTTCTGGGCCGAGCAGGCCCGCCGCGAGCTTCATTGGTTCGAGCCCTTCCACACCGTGCTCGACTGGAGCAATGCCCCCTTCGCCCGCTGGTTCGAGGGCGGCACCACCAACCTTTCGTACAACTGCCTGGATCGGCACCTGGGCGGTCCCCGGGCCGACAAGACGGCCCTGATCTGGGAAGGGGAGCCGGGGGATACCCGCACCTTCACCTACCGCCAGCTGCACGCCGAGGTGGCCAAGGCGGCCAATGCGCTCAAGGCCTTGGGGATCGTCAAGGGGGATCTGGTGGCCCTTTACATGCCGATGGTGCCGGAGGCGGCGATCGCCATGCTGGCCTGCGCTCGCATCGGAGCCACCCACTCGGTGGTGTTCGGCGGCTTCTCGGCCGAGGCGCTGCGCGACCGGCTGATCGATGGTGAGGCCAAGCTGGTGATCACCGCCGATGGCGGCTTCCGCAAAGACAAGGCTGTGGCCCTGAAGCCGGCGGTGGATGCGGCTCTCGCCGATGGCGCCTGCCCCACGGTGGAACACGTGCTGGTGGTGCGCCGCACCGAGCAGGAGGTGAGCTTCACGCCGGGGCGCGATGTGTGGTGGCACGAGCTGGTGGAAGCCCAGGCCCCTGATTGCCCGGCCGAGCCGATGGCCAGCGAAGACCGGCTGTTTGTGCTCTACACCTCCGGCTCTACCGGCAAGCCCAAGGGGGTGGTGCACACCACCGCCGGCTACAACCTCTGGGCCCACCTCACCTTCCAGTGGATCTTCGACATCCGCGATGACGACATCCACTGGTGCACCGCCGATGTGGGCTGGATCACCGGCCACAGCTACATCGTGTATGGCCCGCTCTCGAATGGCGCCACCACGGTGATGTACGAAGGGGCGCCGCGGCCTAGCAAGCCCGGCGCCTTCTGGGAGGTGATCCAGAAGCACCGCTGCACGATCTTCTACACCGCCCCCACGGCGATCCGGGCCTTCATGAAGAGCGGCCGCGAGGTGCCTGATCAGTACGACATGAGCTCGCTGCGGATCCTGGGCACCGTGGGCGAGCCGATCAACCCTGAAGCCTGGATGTGGTATCGCGATGTGATCGGTGGCAACCGGTGCCCGGTGGTGGACACCTGGTGGCAGACCGAGACCGGCGGCGTGATGATCAGCCCCCTGCCCGGTGCTACCCCCACCAAGCCCGGTTCGGCCACCCTGCCCCTTCCCGGAATTAGCGCCGACATCGTGGACCACGAGGGCAATTCCCAGGGTCCCGATCAGGGCGGCTATCTGGCGATCCGGCGGCCCTGGCCGGGGATGTTTCGCACGGTGCACGGGGATCCCGAGCGCTTTAGAAAGAGCTACTGGGAGAAGATCCGCCCCGCCGACGGCAGCTGGCTCTACTTCGCCGGCGATGGCGCCCGCCGCGATGCCGATGGCTACTTCTGGGTGATGGGCCGGGTCGACGACGTGATCAACGTGAGCGGCCACCGGCTGGGCACGATGGAGATCGAGAGCGCCCTGGTGAGCCACCCGGCCGTGGCCGAGGCCGCTGTGGTGGGGGTGCCCGATGAGCTCAAGGGCGAGGGCATCGTGGCCTTCGTGACCCTCGAGTCGGGCCGCAGCGGCGATGACGCCCTGGTGGCGGAGCTAAAGAAGCACGTAGGCGTCGAGATCGGCCCGATCGCGCGGCCCGATCAGATCACGTTCACCGATGCACTGCCCAAGACTCGCAGTGGCAAGATCATGCGCCGCATCCTGCGCGCCCTGGCGGCCGGCCAGGAGGTGAGCGGCGACACCAGCACGCTGGAGGACCGTTCCGTGCTGGATGCCCTGCGGGTGTGAAGGATCCGGCCAGCCGCCGCCTCCCATGAAAGAAGCCCCGATGGCATGACCAACGGGGCTTGTTGATGTGACCTTCCTGAGCGTTCAGCCTCGAGGAGCGATCAAATGCCTCCGAGCAGGGGAGCTGTGGGGAGGGTGTGCAGGTAGAGAAGCCAGAGGCTGCCGATGCCGGTGATCCCCACGAAGATCCACTGCCAGTCCTTGCCGGCATCGCGCAGACGGCGAACCGCCAGGGAGAGATGGGGCACGAGCTCAGCGATTAGGTAGAGGTTGGCCAGCACGCCGATGAACGGCACGAAGCTGCCGACGATGTTCAGGATTAGGAGAACTATGAAGCTTGCCAGCAGGAACCACCAGTAATCGCCCCGGTTTGAGCGGCCGGTGTAATCGAAGCTGCGCTTCCAGGCCGAAGTAAAGGCATTGATGAGCGGTTCCACAGAGAGATTCAGAAAGTGATAAGGACCTCATTACCCTGCCGTGCTCTTTCCGTCTGTCAATGGAGATGTCGCCGAACCTTCATCGGCTGGCAGATCTCACTCCCCTGATTCAGGGGGTCCCAGAGCTCCTGGCCCATGAAGGGTCCAGGCACCGATCGTGTCCGCCAGGCGCTCGAAGCGCCGTTGGCGGGCCGGATCATCGGCCCAGTCCCCGAGCAGGTTGCGGCGAAGGCCGGCACTGGCTGGTGTGAGGTGATCGCCGGGCAGTTCGAGCAGCTCGCTGGCATCGCCGGCCCGCTGGCGCAGGGCATCGAGCAACCGAGGGCTCTGGTCGAGCTCGTCGCGGCGGAAGCGGATCAGGAGGTTGCGGCTCTGGCGGTAGCCGCTGCTCACCATCTGGAGCGTTTCCTGGGGGGAGGGGCTGAATTCACTGCGGAAGCCGAACTGCTGACCCATCTCCGCCAGTAGGGGCACGGAGCGTTCGGCTGAGAAGTTGTTGAAACTCAGGGCCACCAGCGCGGCGCTGCGCCGGCCGCCATCCGGCGCCAGCAGGTGCAGCTTGCAGCCCAGGCTGTGGCCCAGCCGCAGCACCCGTTCGCCCGCCGGAAGTTCAAAGCCGCCGCCCTCCCGGGTGGCCGCCTCCCGATCGACCCGGAAGGCGCGCCAGGCCTCATTCGCCTGGCTCTGGTGGTCAAAGCCCGGCACATAGCTCCAGGCCCGCACGTTCCAGCCCTGAAGCGCCAGGGCCTCGAGCAAGCGGCGATAGCTGAGCTGGGGTGTGGCCGCCAGGTAGCTGCCGCCGATGAATTCGATCCGGCCGATCGAAGCCCCCCCGCCGGCGCTCGGGGGATCGATGCACCAGATCGGGCCCCGTTGCCGCCACAGCCCCTCAGCCATCGCTGGCTGCCGCCCGCTCGGATCGAATCCGCTCCAGCGCCGCGATCGCTTCACGGCGGTGGGCCGCTCCATCAAGCAGGTTGTTGAACACGTGACGGATCACGCCGTTGCCGTCGATCACGTAGGTCACGCGTCCCGGCAGCAGCCCGAGCACGCTCGGCACCCCGAAGGCCTTGCGTAGCCCGTTGCCGCGGTCCACCAGCAGGGGATAGGGCAGCCCATGGCGGGCTGCAAAGCGCTGGTGGCTCGCGGCGTCATCGCCACTCACCCCCCACACCTGGGCGCCGAGGGCCTGCAGATCGGCGAAGCTGTCGCGGAAAGCGCAGGCTTCGGCTGTGCAGCCGGGGGTGTCATCTTTTGGATAGAAAAACAGCACCAGGGGCGCTCCGCCCAGCTGGTCGCTGCGGCGCTCCACCCCCTCGGCATCGCTCAGGGCGATCAGGGGAGCGCGATCTCCGGCTCCAAGGGCGGCGGGCATGACGGAAGGTTCAGGATTGGGCCGCCACCCTAGGCAGAGCAACCCCTTCAGCCAGGACGGTCGATTCATCCAGAAGGCACGGATCCCCGTCCTCCCCCTTGCCGGGTCTGGGACGATGGACTGAGGCGTTGGTTGGTGATGGCGGAACAGCCTGGGCTCTGGCAACAGAACGATCTGTTGGGTCTGCTCGCAACAGCCCCGCAGCTGAGCCCCCCCCCGGGCGCCGATTCAGAGCCCGCCAGTGCGCCGGCTGCGGCCCCCCTCCAGACCAGCGGGGCCGATCCTCAGGAGCGGACCCCCGCTGCCGCCAGCGCGGTCTCCGAGCCCCCGACCATTGCTTACGCACCACTGGAATCCGGGCCATTCCCTTCCGGCCTGACGCCTGACCTGACGCCAGGCCTGACGACCGGAGCGAGCCCTGAGATCAGCGTGCCGACAAGCTCTCAGTCCAACCCCGAGCCTGACCCCCAGAACGCCCACGAGCACTCCACTCTGCCCGTGCCTCAGGCTGGATCACAGCCCGGGCCGCTGTCAGTCCCGCAGGTCGCTTCGCACTCGGACCTTGAGGCCGGGCCGCAGCCAACACCCCCTCAGAGCGGGCCCCAACCGATCGCCTTACCGACCCTCGCCCCCGTCGCTCGCCGTTCCGGCCCCAATGCCCCCGAGCGGATCCTCATCCTCGACACCGAGACCACTGCCCTATCGCCGCAGGACGGACTGTGCATCGAGGTGGGCGCGGTGCTCTTTCATGTGCCCAGCCGCTCGGTGTTGCAGCAGCTCTCCTTCCTGCTGCCTTGCCCGAGCAATCCGGCTGAGGCCATCAACGGTCTGCCGGCCGCCGTCACCCGCCTGCAGCAGCCCCTAGAGCCAGCCATGGACCTGTTTCTGGCCCAGGTGAGAGCCGCCGAGGTGGTGGTGGCCCACAACGCGGCCTTCGATCGCCAATGGTTTGGCCATGGTTGCCTGCCGGAATTGCCGCTGCCCTGGATCTGCTCGATGGAGGACATCCGCTGGCCGGCCGAGCGCCTCCTCAAACCCAACCCCTCCGTGCGGGACCTCGCCCTGGCCTACGGCGTGCCGGTCTGGGCCGCCCACCGTGCCCTCACCGACTGCCAGTACCTGGTTCACGTGTTCGAACGTTGCGCCGATCTTGAGGCGCTGTTGCTGGCGGCCCAGGAACCGCGCCAGCTCTATCGGGCCCGCCTCTCTTACGCCGAACGGCACCAGGCCCGTGAAGCAGGCTTCCGCTGGAACGACCCCGTGGCAGGTGCCTGGAGTCGCCGCTTGAGCGAGCGGGAGCTGGAATCGCTGCCGTTCGCTGTTATTCGTGTTGATCAGGAATTGGTATCGTCATCCCTCCCTCAAATTGCCTGAAATATACTCATCTAACAGGCAATATTATTTGGAAACAGCTTCTACATTAGTTCTCACGGAAAAGGCAGATGTGAATGGACTTGCTGCTGCGGGGAAGGAAAGGCTTAGGCTGATTGTCGCCGCATGACAGTCACTGTCGATTGTGGCCATGAATGCACTCACCGAATCAATCAACAAGGAATTAACATTGCTCTGCGAAAGATCAAGCTGCCCGTCCGGTTTGATCGCAGGCCCATCTCTACGTAGTTCCGTGCCGCTGAGGTAATAGCGAATGAAACGTGTTCCCGCCGTTGTTCCGTTGATGATCACCGGCACGCGTAGACGAAGATCGCTGCTGGCTGTCGTGGCGCAGGTCTGAGAGCAGCTGCTTGGGTCGCTTCCTCCTTTCAGAGCGCAGGCTTCATTGCTTTCTGAGTTAAGGATGTAGTTCAGCCGCGCACTCTCACGTCGAGACTGAATCATGCTTGTTTCCGAATCTGTAAGCTTCAAATGGCTGGAAAGAATGACGCTGATTGCGGCCAGCAAAATCGAGATTAGAACTGTTGTAATCAGCAGTTCTAGAAGAGTAAAGCCACGTTGGCTGGTGAATCCTTGAAATCGCCGATAGATCGCTCGAAGCGGTTTCATGTTCGTTTCCAGTCGGTGCAGGTTGTATTGGTGATGGCATTGCCACTACTGGAGTTAACTCCAAATCGGATCAATCCCATGATTCCACTCAAACGGATACAACGCAGTGGCGGTTGGCCGTCCACACTCACCCTGATGATGATGTCAGTGTTGGTACTGGAAGCCCCAACAGTTGTGCTGGATGATATAGCTCCTCGCTCTGTATAGACCCAGCTATTATGACTAGTTCCTATGTTGAAAGCGTTTAATCGGCTATTCCCAGGCACCCTTAGTGTGCCGTCCGTGGCGCAACTCGTTGGCTGTACGGTCGCGATTGTGCTGTTTGGCCTCAGCTGTGTGCCGGGCTGAAATGTGACGGTGCACGTTGTATTGCTCTCTTCTGGCGACAATGCAATCTCACCAAGCCAAGCCGCGATATGATTTGTTAGTGCATGAGTGTCAGATGAGCGTATCTCATTTTGATTTAAAACGACTGAGATTGATGCTAAGATCATTATAATTACAGCTACAACCGTCAGTTCTACGAGGCTAAATCCCGTAGCTCTTCTTCTTGTTGGGCCAGCATGTTTGGTTGTGATGTGTCTATTGATGTCTATTCTCCGCGATATCATGGGCACCAGAAGGCCATGGGAGGCACAATCAGGGCAACGCGTCGCACTTGTTGGCTGGATGTATCGCTGTAAGCAATCTCTAAGGTGTGATCCGTTTTGATGGTGGTTGTACGTGTGACACCACTTCGGTTGGTCATGTTATCGATTGCTGTTTCGAGGGGGGTCATGAAGGTCGTATTATTGGCTTCACTGCAGAGGTTGTCCACCGCACTTGGCTCATTGATCGTTGTCGTTGACGGGTCATCAAGTTGGGGGAAGAAGTAACGATCGTCATCAGGATTGTTGACAGCGCAAGATTTGGTTGAACCATAACTTGTAGGTATCTGGACTACACAGCTCCCGGAACAGCAGGTAAAGCGTCGACTCAGTCGTTGAATGGCAACAAGATCCGCATTGATGTTCCATTCGATGTTATCAACGGCGTCGGCTTTGGTTGAAAGACGGTTTGCGGACATCAGCATCATGGCTGTTCCTGAGGTCACGATGGCCAGAATCACACTTGCCAGCAAGGGTTCCAATAAAGAAAAGCCCTGTCCGCTGAACTGCTGTCTCGGTCGTGACAAAAAGGACCTGGCCATTAGTAATTCCTGACCCCCGTTACACTTCTTGCCACCCAGTCAATGCCTGACCAGGGAACCACGGAAAAGGATGATCCATTGATGGCATTGATTACGTAATTTCCTGAAGAGGGTGGAACTCGAAATACGAGGTCGCCAAAAGCTTTAAGATTATGGACCCAGATTCTGCCATTGACGTTCCAGCAATCCGTGTTGCTGACATCGCAGGAGCCACCCAAGGCCGCATTAAGTTCTAGGAAGCCCGTTGGCATGTAGATGAAAACTCCTGTAATCTTTCCTGGATCAGTGCTGCCTGAGGTTGTGGCATTAAGGTAAATATGTTGCAGATAGTTTGAATACGTCGGGCTGTATTCATTGCCAAGTAGGTTGAGTTGAGCCGGTTGGCCAAGAGAGGAAAAAACAAGATCCGATACTGGTGTTGCACATGTGGCGGAGCGGCTGGTGCATTTCACGTGTTGAACTGAGTCTCCGGTGCCGAGCAGGATCATGTCCTGGGTTGAGTTTGTGTACGCCCAACCCCCAGCGGTGTTGTAGTAGAGACTGAGGGGACCATCGCTTGTATCAATAACGACGGATTCACCCGTTGATGCGGACGTAGACGTTAAGTTGATCGCAGGTCCCTTGCAATGAAAGCCTATTGCATTGGTGACTGGTGAGTTCGTGGTGTATTCACATGAAGCTAATTTGGCCCAGTAATAGCCATCGCTCAGTGTGCATGCCACATTGCCATTGGCCGCCTTGCAGCTGCTGTTTCCTGCTGAAGTGTTAGGAAAGCGTCTTTCAACTGCCTGCGTGGTTCGGTTTGTCCTCAGATATTCACTTGAAGTAAAGCTCTCGTGCGGTTTTGCGCTGACGGAGCTGCCAAATGTGTAGTAGTAACTGCTAACGCTTGGCAGGGTAATGTTGGCCGGAATCACGGGAATTCCAGAGATTGTCGTCCCTGAAATATCCTGGCTCGTGCCATAGAGGCCGCCCGGGCTTGCATTTTGTAGCCAACCCCAATAGGTGGCATCGGTGCCCGTAGAAGAAGCACAGGGGATCACCCTGCAATTCGACCTTTGAAATAGACTCGCTGTGGCACCCGTCATGCCAGATGTATCGCCAATGATATTGCTGAGTGGGATGATCTGGCCCGTGCTATTGCGTGTTGTATAGGAGTCATTGGCGTAAAGAGTCCAGTGCTTCCCACCGTTCAGCCCACTGATCACTCCGAAATCAACCTGGCAGAAGCGGCTGTCGGCACCGAGGGAGTCTGTGGAACTTCCGAGGGTTGTTCCACCTGATCCATTCGAACCAAACGAGGCACCGCAACACTTGGGAATCACCCCTAACTCTCGCGTGACGACGGCTTTGGTGTAGGTGCCATCACTGCGGTAAACACGACCCTCGACCGAGATCGTGAAGTAGCCGCTGTTGGCGCCAGGTTTCAGGGGGCCTGTCCCATCGGGATCGTCAAGGTTGGTGAGGGATCGAATCGACCCCGAACCCACGGTGCTCAGCGTTGCACTTCCTGCCGTGCTGCTGACCTGGATTTCTCGGCGGTTGCTGCTGCCATTGCTCCCCGTGGCATAGGTGATCGCCTGAAGGGCGAAGCGGCGGGTGCCGGTGTCCACGCTGTTGCTGCTCAGGTCGCGGAACTGACCATCCCCATAGTTTCGTGCTGTGCTGCTGGGTCTTCCATCGGCTTGCGGTCCCGGTCTGTTCCCGTTGGTGTTCTGGCAGGGGCTTTGCACCTGTGCGTCTGTCGCGCTTGCCCAGCTGTTCAAGGCGAGACCCGACACCAGCAAACCTCGGTTCTCCGGCCGGTTCAGACTGGCGATGATCCGATTGATGCCCGCCTCTGCGGTGACCTTGGCATCGCCGCTGCCGCTGAGTTGACCGCTGCTGCGACTGCGACTGAGGCTGAGGCTCACCAAGCTGGTTGTTCCCAGCATCATGGCAACCGCCGCCATCACTGCGGCAATCAATAAAAACCCAGCGGATTGCTGATGCTGCCGTCCGCCGAGACCTGACCATCGCTTCTGCACCGCAGATTTCCCTCTTCCAGGCAATCTGCCGCTGGCCTGACGCAGATGTGGTTGTGGTGACTTCGCCATTCACCATGTTGGTGATGGCGTCACCATAGGACGCAGCAGAAACGCTGCAAGCGTTTTGTCGTGCTGGCGTTACTTTTCTGATTTCCCGATTGCCACTGTTTACAACTCTGGCTGTGATGTCCATCAACATGACAGCCACTGTTTGTTTTATTGATTTGATGGTTTGATTCGGTGATTATTGCCTTGCCACAACTGGGTTTCTCTTTTAAACCTGCTTTCCCAGCTTGCTCCAGGCTCTGGATCTTGCAGATTTGCTTCCGATCTCCGAAGCCCACCCGCAGTTCGGACCTCCCTGCAGTGGTTGGCTTCAATCTGAAGACAGCCGATCCGCTCCCGCCATGCTCGGCCGACCACCCCCTACCGGCACCGTTGATGGCCGCGATCCCCTGCTGAACCGTCTGCGGCGTTGGCAGACCGCCAGATCGTGGGCGCGACTGATCCGCGAGGCCGAGGCCCTCTGGCATGTGGATGTGCGGGTGCTGCACAGGGTGGCCGCCGAAGAGTTGGGGCAACTGGTGCAGGAGGTGCCTCCGGCCATGCGCGCTCGTGTGAATCTGTGGCTGGAACGGTTCCACACCGCCACCCGCCTGCGGTGACGTCCGGTCAAACCGGCGCCACATAGCCGCAACAAAAAAGCCGCCCTCAGGGGAGGCGGCTCAAGAGATGGTTTCAGGCCGGTCAAATCGGAGCGGCGGGATTTGAACCCACGACCCCCACTACCCCAAAGTGGTGCGCTACCAAGCTGCGCTACGCCCCGGCAGGAATGAAGTTATCACAGCGGCTTACCCCTCCCAGGCAGGCGCTTCTGGCGTTTCTTCAGGCGTCGCAACAGCCGCGCCGTGAGGCGGTCGCGACTGAGTCCGGCGTAGCCGGAGATCCGCTCTCCCCGGGCCAGCATCCTCAGTTCCACCAGGTTCATGGTGGCCAGCCGCAGCTCTGGCAGCCGGCTCCAGGCTCCCGAAGGCAGGGGAAGGTCCGAGCCTTCGCGGCCATCGCGGAAGCCGAACAGGGCACCGCCGGCCATCCATTCCGGCACCAGCACGAACAGAACGGCCAGCAGGCCATAGAGCTCCACTAGGCCCCGCGGCAGTGGATGGAGCTGGCGCTGGGGCCGGTCGTCGCTCTCGTTCGCCATCAGATCACCGCTGCGGAACGCGGTGCGGTCGGGGGAGCTTCGCGCCACTGCATGGGTTGCTGAGATGGCGAGGGGTTCAGCCGCACGAACCAGAACACCAGGGCAAAGCACAGCATCAACGTGGCCAGCAGGCCAATGATCACAACCCGGTCAGGAAGGGGTTCAGGCAGCGGACTCATGCCTCTTCGGTGCGGATGCAGGTGATCTGTCGGTTTGATTGTTCCAGGGTGAGCTCATCACCCCGCAGGATCACCCGGAAATCCTCGTTGCGGAAGCTGAGTTCCTTGCCGCTGTCGGGCTCGCGAAACAGGGTGGAGCGGAATCCGCCACTCAGCACCGAGGCCTGGCTGTCATTGCGCTCCACCACCACGGTGCCCCGTCCCGGACACAGAAAACTCTGCCGCACGTCGTAGTTCTCCCACCAGGGCGAGCCCATCGAGAGCGATGGCGGCGGGGTGGCGCGGGGCGGCTGGGGTGGCCACGGCCCTGGTGAGGCCTGCGCAGGGGACAGAACCCATCCAGGCCCCACAAGAATCACTGCCAGCATTGGAACTGCAGGCCAAACTGTGGAGTTCGGGCTTGGCGAGATTTGCCTCCGCAGCCCGGCAGGTTGGAACCAGTGCCGGCCCAGAGCCCTCGCCATCTCCAGGTGGTGGCTAAGGCGCGTCACGGCAGGACCAGCGGGGTGTTGTCTCCCCGCAGGACGCAGTGGGAGATGGACCAGTCGAAGGCCTGCCAGATGGTCGCGGGGAGGAGGTAGTGCGCACCGGCAAAGAAGCCCAGCCTCACGCCGCTGGGCTGGGCGGAGCAGTAAGGCCGGCTGCCCGGTTTGGCGAGGTACTGCTGGTGGTAGGCCTCGGCGTAGTGGAATGGCCGCTCCGCCGCGATTTCGGTGGTGATAGCACCGAAGCCGGCATCAGCCAGCTGGGCGCCATAGCTGTCGCGGCTGGCGCTCGCCAGTGCCAACAATTCGGGGTCGTTCACGAAAATGGCGGAGCGGTACTGGCTGCCCCGGTCATTGCCCTGGCGGTTGCCCTGGGTGGGGTCGTGGCATTCCCAGAACAGCTTGAGCAGATCGCTGAAGTCGATCACCGCCTTGTTCCACACCACCCGCACCACCTCGGCGTGGCCTGTGCGCCCGCTGCATACCTGTTCGTAGGTGGGGGACTGACTTTGGCCACCGGCGTAGCCCACAGCGGTGGTCACCACGCCGGGCAGTCGCCAGAATCCTTTCTCCGCCCCCCAGAAGCAGCCACAGCCGAACAGCGCGTCCCCTTGATCCGCTCCGGCCTCCGCAGCGATCGGTGTTCCCAGAACCCCATGGCGGAGTTCTGACGGCGCCGGTGACCCGGGTGCCCTGGCTGCCGGATCACCGGCGCTGAGCAGGTCGCTGAACAGGTTGCTGAACACGGCAGTCGATTGCGGCGGAGAGGGAACGCCCCAGTTGAGCCTAGGGCGGGCCTCAGGATTCCCGTTCCGGCACCAAGGCGATGTGGTTGAGCAGGGTGGTGGTGAAGGCGAACAGCAGGAAGGGCAGCGACAGCACCAGGATCAGCCCCACCCCAACCAGGGCGAAGATCGGCTTCGAAGCCCCCATCAATGCCAGGCCCGCCGCCAGGCTCACGAAGATCACCCCCATCCAGATCAGGATCTGGCCGTAGATGTCGCCGAAGGTGAGGGTGCAGCGCAGGTTGTAGGGCTGGCTGAGGGGGCCTGGGGTGGATGCCATGGGTGACGGCCTCGCGGGGCCGGAGCGAAGGATGGTCGGCGGTGGTTGGGTCCGACAAGGGCGATCAGCGCCTGTCGTGTGGGACACGGGGCGCACCGCGGGAACGAACCTTGACCCCAGTGAAGCGAGACGGGGAGCCGCTGAAGGCTTCCGGCAACATCTATTCAGCCGAGGCTGGTTTGCCGATCATCCGGAGCGATTTGATTCCTCAGGCGGCCTGCAGGCGGTCAGCCTCTTCCCGTTCCCAGAGCCTTCGGTACGGGCCTGCCATCGCCAGCAGCTCGCGATGGTGACCCTCCTGGACCAGGCGGCCTTCCTCGAGCACCAGGATCCGGTCGCAGGCGGCGGCGGCCGAGAGCTGGTGGCTGATCATCAGCACCGTGCGGTTCCGCTGCTGCCGCACCGCTGCCAGGATCCCTGCCGCCGTGTTGTTGTCCACGCTGGCGAGGGCGTCATCGAGCACCAGGAGCGGCGCATCGCCGAGCAGTGCCCGTCCCAGGGCGGTGCGCTGCCGCTGTCCGCCGCTCAGGGTGATGCCCCGCTCGCCTACCAGAGTGGCGTAGCCATCGGGAAACCCCTTCACATCCGCTTCCAGGCGGGCCTGTCGTGCGGCCTCCTCGACCCGCTCCATCGAGGCGTCCGGTTCGCCGTAGCGCAGGTTGTCCGCGAGGCTGGCGGTGAACAGGAACCCCTCCTGAGGCACCAGACCCACTTGGCGGCGCAGGTCCTCCAGGGCCAGCTGGGTGATGTCTATCCCGTCGAGGAAGAGCTGGTTCGGTTCCACCACCAGCATCCGTCCCAGGGCGCGGGCCAGGGTGGTCTTGCCGCAGCCCACGGGTCCCACCACCGCAACCAGCTCGCCGGCGTCAATGCGGAAGCTGAGGCCATCGAGGCTGGGCCGCGGGGCTTCGGGGTAACGCACGGTGAGGCCGCGGGCTTCCACCACACCCCGGGCGGGACGGGCCGGCGGGACCGGTTGGGTCGGGGAGACCACCAGGGACTGCCGGTTCAGCAGGGCCTCAATCCGATCGAGGCTCACCTGGCCGGTCTGGAAGCTGTTGAGGGTGAAACCCAACAGGGCGGTGGGGAAGACGAGTCGCTCCACGTAGAGAATCAGCGCCACCAGATCGCCGATGGTGAGGCGGCCGCTCTCCAGCTGACCGCTGCCGAACGCGAGCAGCAGCAGCAGGCTGATCGAGGCGATCCCCTCCAGCAGTGGGAAGAGGGTGCTGCGGGTGCGGCCCAGCTTCAGGGCTGCATCGCGGTAGAGCCGGTTGCGCCCGTCGAAGGCTTCCTGCTCCATGGCCTCCTGGCCGTAGATCTTGATCGCGCCGATGCCGGAGAGGTCCTCCTGGATCAGGTCGCTGAGCTGGGCCAGGGCCTCCTGCTGGCGACGCTGTTGTTTCATCATGCGGCCGCCGAACAGCCGCACCACCAGCAACATCAGCGGATAGAGCCCCACCGCCGCCAGGGTGAGCAGCGGATCGATGGCCAGCATCGCCGGCAGGGTGAGGGCATAGGCCAGGGCGGTGTTGGTGAGGCTCAGCACGGCAAAGCCGAGCAGCCGGCGCACGTTCTCCACGTCGCTGGTGGCGCGGCTGATCACCTCGCCGCTGCCGGTGCGCTGCACCCAGTCGGGCTCCTGCCTCAGCAGGTGGTCAAAGATCTTCTGTTTCAAATCCGCTTCCACCGAGCGGCCCACCCCGAACACCAGCATCCGCGACCAGAGCCGTACCAGACCCATCACCGTGGCCAGGCTGATGATCAGGGCCGCCTTGCGCAGCACATCGTTCAAAGCGAAGCCGCTGTGGAGATCGTCCACGGCATGGCGCACGATCAGCGGCAGGCTGACGCCCAGCAGGTTCACCACCACCAGGGCAGCGGCCCCGAGCAGCACAGCCCGCCGATGGGGGCGCAGGTAATGAAGGATTCTCTGAAGCCGCGGCGCGACCATGCGATCGATCGACCGGAAGGTGGGGCCTAACCTACGCAGCTCCGTGGGTGAGCGATGGCAGGGACGACGCCGGAGGTGCGGGAGCAGAACCATCCCCTCCATGCGATTGATCGCCAGGTGATCGACCAGTTGCTGGCGGTGGAGAGACCGGCCGATCCCCACCTGGTCGATGCGGCCCGCCTGCTGCATCGCTACGACGGGTTCCCTGGTGCGGCGGATCTGCGCGACGACCTGGAACGGGTGCTGCGGATGTGGGGGCTGGAGCGCGAGGAGTTGCGGCGCCGCACCCGGGCGATCTGGGCAGCGGGCTATCGCCCCGGGCTTGCGGTGGGCGGTGATGCGGTGGGATCGGGGTTCGACACCGCCGATGAGGCCCCCTGACAAGGTTTTTGAGGCGCTGGTCAGAATCCGGCTCGGCGGGTGATAGTGGAGAGGTCCCCATCACCCGGCCCGGTGTGCCTGCACCCGGGCTTTTTTTCTGGTCCGGCCTCCCGGCCTGGCGATCCGGTTCAGCCGAGCGCTGATTGGCTTGGTTGACCCTGTCTCCGGCTGTCCAGCGGTCGGGGCTTCGGTCGGATCGCCGCTCGGACCGAAGGGATTCCGGGCTGTTGGCATCACAGCCCGCTCATGCTGCCGAGGCCAAGCCCCCCATCCCAGCCCACAACTGGGCCCAGGATCCGGTCAAAGCCAGGATCTGCTTCCCCAACTTCCCCGATGACCGCATCCGCCCCCTGGCCCCATCTCCTGGACCTCCTTCTGGAGGGGCGGGACCTGGAGCCTGATCAGGCCACGGCGCTGATGCGCGGTTGGCTGGACGGCACCATTGAGCCGGTGCTCACCGGCGCACTGCTGGGCGGCCTGAGGGCCAAGGGTGTGAGCGGTCCGGAACTGGCGGCGATGGCGGTGGTGCTGCGGGAGGCTTCCCCAGTGCCGCCCGGTCGGCCCGACCTGCCGCTGGTGGATACCTGCGGCACCGGCGGCTCCGGGGTTGAGAGCTTCAACATCTCCACCGCCGTGGCCTTCACCGCCGCCGCCTGCGGCGCCAGCGTGGCCAAGCACGGCAATCGCAGCGCCAGTGGTCGGGTGGGCTCGGCCGATGTGCTGGAGGCTCTCGGGCTTGACCTTGCGGCACCTGCAGAGCGGGTGCTGGCCGCCCTGCCGGAGGCCGGGGTCACCTTTCTGTTCGCCCCTGGCTGGCATCCGGCCCTGGTGGGTCTGGCTCCACTGCGCCGCAGCCTGGGGGTGCGCACCGTGTTCAACCAGCTCGGTCCATTGGTGAACCCCCTGCGGCCTGAAGCCCAGGTCCTGGGGGTGGCGCGCCCCGACCAGCTCGAGCCCATGGCCGAAGCCCTCGCCCGGCTCGGCCCCGGCCGGGCTGTGGTGGTGCACGGCCATGGCGGCCTGGATGAGGCGACCCTCAGCGGCCCGAACGCCCTGGTGCTGGTCGAGCGGGGTGAGCTGCGCCGCCAGAGCCTCGCTGCTGCGGACGTGGGCCTGGAGACCGCTCCAATGAATGCACTGCTCGGCGGCGATCTGGCCACCAACCGCTCCATTCTCGAGGCGGTGCTCCAGGGCGGCGGCACCCGTGCCCAAAGGGAGGTGGTGGCCCTCAACACGGCCCTTGTGCTCTGGGCCGCCGGGGTGGTGCCCGGAGTCGCTGAAGCGGTACCGGCGGCCCTGGCGGCCCTGGCCGGCGGTGCTCCCTGGCATCGGTTGGAGCGGCTGCGCGCCGCCCTGGCGGCCCCCGTTGGGGGATGATCGGCCCAGAACCAGTTCCCTTCTCGCCCATTCCGATTCCCCCGGCCATGGTCTCCTCCCCCGCCCCGGCGACTGCGACCCCCCTTCCCGGCCCGGAGGTTCCGGTTCAGGCCTCAGGCTCTCCCCCTCAGCAGGCTCTCCTGGTGCTGGCCGATGGCACCGTGCTGCGAGGCCTGGCCTTCGGGGCCCGCGGCACGGTGATCGGCGAGGTGGTCTTCAACACCGGCATGACCGGCTATCAGGAGGTGATGACCGATCCCAGCTATGCCGGTCAGCTGGTGACCTTCACCTATCCGGAGCTCGGCAACACGGGGGTGAACGGGGAGGACGACGAAGCCGACCATCCGCATGTGCGCGGTGTGATCGTGCGCCAACTTTCTCCATTGGCCAGCAACTGGCGCAGCCGCGAGGATCTCGAGAGCTGGCTCTGCCGCCATGGGGTGGTGGGAATCCGCGGCGTCGACACCCGCGCCCTGGTTCGCCACTTGCGCGAGGGCGGCGCCATCAACGGCGCGATCAGCAGTGATGGCAGCGGCGCCGCCACCCTTCTGGAGCAGGTGCGCAGCGCGCCCTCGATGGATGGACTCAACCTGGCGGCCACCGTCACCACAGCCGAGCCCTACCAGTGGAACGCCCTCTGCAGGGCCGGCTTTGACACCCGCATCCAGACCCCACCGGAACGGCCCTATCGGGTGGTGGCGATCGATTTCGGCATCAAACGGGCCATCCTTGAGCGCCTGGTGGCCCATGGCTGCGCGGTGACTGTGTTGCCAGCCGACGCTTCGATCGAGCAGGTGCTGGCCCTAGAGCCTGAGGGCGTGTTCCTCTCCAACGGTCCCGGCGATCCGGCCGCCGTTCAGGGGGGCATCACCCTGGCCCGTCAACTGCTCACCCATCAGGATCTGCCACTCTTCGGCATCTGCCTGGGCCACCAGATCCTTGGTCTGGCCCTGGGCGGCCGCACGTTCAAGCTCGGCTACGGGCATCGGGGCCTGAACCATCCCTGCGGGTCCCCCGGTTCGGTGGAGATCACCAGCCAGAACCACGGCTTCGCCCTCGATGCCGATTCCCTGCCGGCCGATCGGGTCAACGTGACCCACCTCAACCTCAACGACCGCACCGTGGCGGCCCTGGCCCTGCGCGATCAGCCCGTGTTCGGCGTGCAGTACCACCCCGAAGCCAGCCCGGGCCCCCACGACGCTGACCACCACTTCGGCCGGTTCGTGGAGTTGATGGCCCAGCGACGCTGAGCTTCCGCCCACGTTTCGTTGCGGTTGTGGCATTGGCGGGTTCGCTCACTACACTTCCGGCGAAGGCGCCCGGGAGGGTTGGAGCGATCAACGATCTGCAGCGACTGACGGTATCCCTGCGGGGCGGACTCGAGCGCCAGGCCCACTGCGTGCTGTTCCGCTTCACCGGACAGCTCGACGCCTATTCCGACAAGCAATTCACCGAGTTCATCACCGATCACCTCACCGCCGCCAACCAGGCGCTGGTGATCGATCTGAGCCGGATTGATTTCATCGACTCCTCTGGCCTCGGCGCCCTGGTGCAGTTGGCGAAGCAGTGCAACGACGCCGGCCTGAAATTCGTGGTGGTCGGCAACGCCCGCGTGGTTCAGACCGTGAAACTGGTGCGCCTGGAGGGCTTTCTCCATCTTCAGCCCGACCTGGAGAGCGCCCTTGGCCAGCTTGAGGCCGCCTGAGCCGACACCCTCTCCGCAGCCGGGGACCCTCAGGGACAACGACTGGCTCCGTGCCCTCCCTCCCCCCGGCAGCGGTCAGGATCTCGGCACGCTTCAGCTGGCCTGGCTGGGCGATGCCGTGTGGGAACTCCATCAGCGGCTGTTGCACTGCCGCCAGGCCACCCGACCGGTGATCGCGCACCGTGCCGTTGTGGCTGCGGTGCGGGCTGAAGCCCAGGTGGATGTGCTGCGGCGCCTCGAACCTCTCCTGCTGGAGGAGGAGCTTGATCTGGTACGGCGTGGCCGCAACAGGGCCGGCCGCGGACCCCGTCGCTCCGATGCCGCGACTTATGGGCAGGCCACGGGATTTGAGACGATGGTGGGATGGCTCTTTCTGCGGAACCCACGGCGGCTGGCCGAGCTGCTGGACCACCTCGCGAAGACCGATTCATTCCACCCGTCGCCCGCACCCCATGAGCCAGTCATCTGATCGCCGTCCCGGAGGCCGTCCCCAGGGCCGCTGGAACGGTCCCTCCGACCGTGGTCCTCGTCGTGTTTCCGGGGGATCGCCCCCCAATCGCCCCTTCGGTCGTCCGGCCGGCCGTCCCGTCAGGCCGGCTGCCCCGCGGCCGGAGTACGGCCGTGACCAGGAGGGTGGCCGTTTTGGTTCTGAATCGGGAAGCGGCCGCTCGGAGCGGCCCTCCGGCGATCGCCGCCCTTATCAGCCGCGCGATGGACAGCGGTCCGAGGGCCGCCCCGAGCGTCCTGCCTACGGCGCCAGGGCCAGGGATGCTGGCCGCGGGCCTTCTTTCCGCCCTGCCGAGGGCAATGCGGGGGGAGATCGCCGTCCCCGCCGCCCGGAGGGCCGTCCCTCTTTCCAGGGCCGGCGCGGGTCCGATCGCTTTGCCGCGGAACGGAGCGGTCCGCGCTTCCGCGATGGGCAGCGCCGCCCGCCCTTCGGCGCCCCTGCGCTGCGCCCACCAGCCCCCATGGGCTCGGGTCGCCGACCCGAAGCGGGCCCAGCCCTTCCATCCGATCGTGCGGGTTCCGAAGCGGAGAGCTTCGCGGCCGCCGCGCCTTCCGACTTGATCTGGGGACGCCACACCGCCCAGGCGGCCCTCGAGAGCGGTCGGCCGATCCACCGCATCTGGTGCACGCCCGAGATGCGCTTCAGTCCCCGCTTTCTGCAGCTCCTGCGCGAGGCCAAGTCCTCCGGGGTGCTTGTGGAGGAGGTCACCTGGGCCCGACTGGGCCAGATCAGCGGTGGTGCCGTGCACCAGGGCATCGTTCTGCAGCCTGCCGCCGCCGAAACCCTCGACCTAACCAGCCTGATCGAAGGATGCAGCGCCATCGGCGAGGCCCCTCTGCTGCTGGCCGTTGACGGCCTCACCGATCCCCACAACCTGGGCGCCATCGTGCGGAGTGCCGAGGCCCTCGGGGCCCACGGCATGGTGCTGCCCCAGCGCCGCAACGCCGGCCTCACCGGTTCGGTGGCCAAGGTGGCAGCCGGGGCGCTTGAGCACCTTCCGATTGCCCGGGTGGTGAACCTGAACCGCTCGCTCGACACCCTCAAGCAGGAGGGCTACCGCGTGATCGGCCTGGCCGGGGAAGGCACCGTGAGCCTTGAGGAGGCTGACCTGGAGGGCCCCCTGGTGATCGTGACTGGATCGGAGGGTGATGGCCTCTCCCTGCTCACTCGCCGCAACTGCGATCAACTGGTGCGCATTCCATTGCGCGGTGCCACCCCCAGCCTCAACGCCTCTGTGGCCACCGCCCTGTTGCTCTACGAAGTGGCCCGTCGTAGCTGGATGAAGGGACTATCGGGCTCGGCCCCTGCTCCCCGCATCGTGCGGCCAGCGCTTCCCACGCCCAGCCCCCTGCCGGCGCCGCAGCTGGATCGTGAACCGGAGACGGAGAAAGCGCTGCTGGGCGCTGCGGACGGGATTGAACCTGCCGAAGACGCCATGGACCCGCTGATGCCCGACATCGGCCACCAGGAGGGCGAGGAGCCGCCCCTCGAAGCGCACGGCGGCCTTGAGGCCTCTTCTTCCTTTGTTGCTGATGCGGATCGGCAGGCAGGCTCCGCCCCGGCTGCCGGGGCCAGCACCGATGAATGGATTGAGGCCAGCACCGGTGAATCGTCCAGCTTCGCGAATCCAACGGCGCTCCCCGAGCAGGCGGATCCTGCCGGCTCCTCCGCGGAAGCGGAAGCTTCAGGCACCGCCGATTCCCATGCGGGCGACCCCTTTATCCCGCTCGCCGACACCCACCGGAACGACGTGTCGGCCCGGTCCGCTCCATCCGCCCTCGAGGAGGAGGCCCGTCCAGCCCCGCTGCCGGCGGAGCTGTTCAACCCCAGCTCCCAGCAGCTCTCCAGCAGTGAGCTGGGTTCCAGTGACCTTGGCTCCAAGGAGCAGGAGCCCCCAGCCCCCTGGCAGGCCACGGTGGCTTCGGACGACGGTTCGTTCGAACGCGACATCCGGCTGTGAGGAACCGGCCATCCGCCTCCGCCTCGGTGCTTGGCTCCGCACCCGGTGGGGGCAGCAGTGAGGCCGCGGTTCAGAATGACAACGCTGCTTCCCCTTGCCCATGAACCCACTGCTCTGGCCCGTGCGAAGCGTTGCCAATGGGCTGGGCCTGGCGTGGTGGGCCCGTGTCGAGACCCGATCCCCGGATGCGGTCTACTGGTTCGGGCCCTTCGTGCGCCGCTCCACTCTGGAAGCCGCCTTGGAGCCTTTTCTGGCCGATCTGCGTTCCGAATCTCCCGAAGCGATCGAGCATCAGGTGCTTCGTACCCAGCGGGGCGAACCGCTCACTGAGTTTCGCGATCCCGGTTGAACCGGCCGCTGATGGTTGGGATCACTCTTTCGGGCAACCCTGATCGGCGTCCCGGCCCCTCGTTAGGGGCTGACTGATAGCGTCGGCCCAGATCAGGAATGGGGCCGATGGGGATCGCCGAGTGGCGGGCGCAGTTGCGCCGCGGAGAGGTGTCGGCCCGGGAACTCACCGAAACCCATCTGGCCCGGATCGCGGCGGTGGATCCCACCGTGCACGCCTACCTGGAGGTCACCGCCGAGCGGGCCCGTGCTGACGCGGACCGTATCGATGCTGCCCGTGCCGCCGGCCAGGACCTTCCGCCCCTTGCTGGTATCCCTCTCGCCATCAAGGACAACCTCTGCACCGAGGGCATCCGCACCACCTGCTCCAGCCGCATGCTGGAGAACTTTGTGGCCCCCTACGAGTCCACCGTGACCGGGCGCCTCTGGGGCGCCGGTGCCGTGCTGCTCGGCAAAACCAATCTCGATGAGTTCGCCATGGGCAGCTCGACCGAGACCTCCGCGTTCGGCCCGAGTCGCAACCCCTGGGACCCTGAACGTGTGCCCGGCGGCAGCTCCGGCGGCAGTGCCGCGGCCGTGGCGGCTGGGGAATGCGTAGCGGCCCTCGGCTCGGATACCGGCGGCTCGATCCGCCAACCGGCCAGCTTCTGCGGCGTGGTGGGCCTCAAGCCCACCTACGGCCGCGTGAGCCGCTGGGGGCTGGTGGCCTTCGCCAGCTCCCTCGACCAGGTGGGTCCCTTCACCACCAGCGTGGCCGACGCCGCCGAGATCCTTCAGGCGATCGCCGGCCCCGACCCCCGCGATGCCACCTGCCTCAAGGTGCCGGTGCCGGATTACACCGCCGCCCTGGGCCAGCCGGTGAAGGGTCTGCGGGTGGGTCTGATCCGGGAATGCTTCGAGCAGCCGGGCCTCGATCCTGCTGTGAAGGCCTCGGTGCTGGCGGCAGCTGCCCGGCTGGAGGCCCTGGGCTGTGAGCTGGTGGACGTGAGCTGCCCCCGTTTCGACGATGGCATCGCCACTTATTACGTGATTGCCCCGTCGGAGGCCTCCGCCAACCTGGCCCGCTACGACGGCGTGAAGTACGGCTTCCGAGCCCCGGTTGCCGAAGGTGGTGACAGTCTGGCCACCATGACCGCCCGCAGCCGAGCCGAGGGGTTCGGTGCTGAGGTGCAGCGTCGCATCCTGATCGGCACCTACGCCCTCTCAGCCGGCTACGTCGACGCCTACTACCGCAAGGCCCAGCAGGTGCGCACCTTGATCCGCCGCGATTTCGATCGCGCCTTCGAGGTGGTGGACGTGCTACTCACCCCCACCTCCCCCACCACCGCCTTCCGTTTCGGCGCCCACTCAGGCGACCCCCTGGCCATGTACCTGGCCGATCTGCTCACCATCCCCGCCAACCTGGCTGGCCTGCCGGCCCTGAGCCTGCCCTGTGGGTTCGATGGCCAGGGTCTGCCGATCGGCTTGCAGCTGATCACCGGGGTGCTCCAGGAGGAGCGGCTGCTTCAGGTGGCCCATGCCTACGAGCAGGAGGCCCGCGTGATGGAGTCTCGTCCGCTTGCGTCGCTGGTGGCCTGAGCTACGCAGGCCGGAACCTCCCCAGTGTCCTGAGCCAGTCGCCTCGCCGATTGGCCGGGTTCCGCCCAGATTTCTGTGCCTTGGGCCGGCATCAGGTCACTGCCGCCGGGACCAGGGCCCCAGATCTGGTGTGCTGATCGTTGTCCGGCGCCGCTTTCACACTGCCGCTTGCGTCCTCTCGTAGCCTGAGTCCGCCCGGTCCGTGCCCCTTTGGCCTTCGTTCCGCTCCACAACCACAGCGACTACAGCCTCCTGGACGGGGCCAGCCAGTTGCCGCAGATGGTGGAGCGGGCGGTGGAGCTGGGCATGCCAGCCCTGGCTCTTACCGATCACGGTGTCATGTACGGCGCCATCGAGCTGCTCAAGCTCTGCGGCAAGGCGGGCATCAAGCCGATCATCGGCAATGAGATGTATGTGATTAACGGCTCGATCGAGGATCCGCAGCCCAAAAAGGAGCGCCGCTACCACCTGGTGGTGCTCGCCAAGAATGCGGTGGGTTACCGCAACCTGGTAAAGCTCACCAGCATCAGCCACCTGCGCGGCATGCGTGGCCGCGGCATTTTCGCGCGCGCTTGCATCGACAAACAGCTGCTGCGCCAGTACAGCGAGGGGCTGATCGTGGCCACCGCCTGCCTAGGCGGCGAGATCCCTCAGGCCATCCTCAAGGGCCGCCCCGATGTGGCCCGTTCCGTGGCCGCCTGGTACCAGGAGGTGTTCGGCGCCGACTTCTATCTCGAGATTCAGGACCACGGCGGCATCGAGGACCGCATCGTGAATGTGGAGATGGCCCGCATCGGCGCTGAGCTGGGCATTCCGCTGATCGCCACCAACGATGCCCACTACCTCAGCGTGGGCGATGTGGAGGCCCACGACGCCCTGCTCTGCGTGCTCACGGGCAAGCTGATCAGCGACGAGAAACGGCTCCGCTACACCGGCACCGAGTACATCCGCAGCGAGGCGGAGATGCTCGGCCTCTTCGCCGACCACCTGGAGCCCGAGGTGGTGGCCGAGGCGGTGGCGAATACGGCCCGGGTGGCCGACACGGTTGAGGACTACGACATCCTTGGCCGCTACCAGATGCCCCGCTTCCCGATTCCGGAGGGCCACACGGCGGTGACTTACCTGGCCGAGGTGTCCCAGGCCGGCCTGCGCCAACGCCTGGGCCTGGCGGCCAGCGAGGCCTTCGATCCGGCCTACGGCGAGCGGCTGGAGTTCGAGCTGCAGGTGATGGAGCAGATGGGCTTCCCCACCTACTTCCTGGTGGTGTGGGACTACATCCGCTTCGCACGCGACAACGGCATCCCGGTGGGTCCAGGCCGGGGTTCGGCGGCTGGTTCGGTGGTGGCCTGGGCGCTGGGCATCACCAACATCGATCCGGTGGAACACGGCCTGCTGTTCGAGCGTTTCCTGAATCCGGAACGCAAGTCGATGCCGGATATTGATACCGACTTCTGCATCGAGCGCCGTGGCGAGGTGATCGATTACGTCACCCAGCGCTACGGCGAGGACAAGGTGGCCCAGATCATCACCTTCAACCGCATGACCTCCAAGGCGGTGCTTAAGGATGTGGCCCGCGTGCTCGATATTTCCTACGGCGAGGCCGATCGCCTCGCCAAACTGATTCCGGTGGCCCGCGGTAAGCCCGCCAAATTGAAGGAGCTGATCGGCGCGGAATCCCCAAATCCCGAGTTTCGCGAGAAATACGAAGGTGATCCCAAGGTGAAGCACTGGGTGGATCTGGCGATGCGGATCGAAGGCACCAACAAGACCTTCGGAGTGCACGCCGCCGGTGTGGTGATCGCCGCCGATCCCCTTGATGAACTAGTGCCGCTGCAGCGCAACAACGACGGTCAGGTGATCACCCAGTACTTCATGGAGGACGTGGAGTCGATGGGGCTGTTGAAGATGGACTTCCTGGGCCTTAAGAACCTCACCATGATCCAGAAAACCCTTGATCTGGTCGAGCAGAGCAGCGGCGTGCGGGTCGATCCCGATGCCCTGCCCTCCGGTGATGAGGGCACCTATGCCCTGCTGGCCCGAGGCGATCTGGAGGGCATCTTCCAGCTTGAATCAAGCGGCATGCGCCAGATCGTGCGCGACCTCAAACCCTCCTCCTTGGAGGACATCTCCTCGATCCTGGCCCTTTACCGGCCCGGCCCACTCGATGCCGGATTGATCCCCAAATTCATCAACCGAAAGCACGGCCGTGAGCGGATCGATGTGGCCCACGCCAAGCTCGAGCCGATCCTGAGCGAGACCTACGGAATCATGGTGTACCAGGAGCAGATCATGAAGATCGCCCAGGATCTGGCCGGCTATTCCCTCGGCGAGGCTGATCTGCTGCGGCGGGCGATGGGCAAGAAGAAGAAGAGCGAGATGGAGAAGCACCAGAGCCTGTTTGTGACCGGGGCCACCGAACGGGGGGTGGAGGCGAAGGTGGCCGAGGCACTGTTCGAGCAGATGGTGCTCTTCGCTGAGTACTGCTTCAACAAGAGCCACTCCACCGCCTACGGCGCCGTGACTTACCAGACGGCCTATCTCAAGGCCCACTACCCCGTGGCCTATATGGCCGCCCTGCTCACGGTGAACGCGGGCGCCAGCGACAAGGTGCAGCGTTACATCGCCAACTGCAACGCCATGGGCATCGAGGTGATGCCGCCCGATGTGAATGCCTCCGGCATCGATTTCACCCCCGTGGGCGAACGGATCCTCTTCGGCCTTTCGGCGGTGCGCAATCTCGGCGAGGGGGCGATCCGCTCGTTGATCGATATCCGCAGCAGCGACGGACCCTTCCAGTCGCTGGCTGACCTCTGCGATCGCCTCAGCGGCCAGCAGCTCAACCGCCGCGCGATCGAATCGTTGATCCACTGCGGCGCCCTCGATGCGCTCGAGCCCAGCGCCAACCGGGCCCAGCTGATGGCCGATCTCGATCTGGTCCTCGACTGGGCTTCCTCCCGGGCGAAGGATCGGGCCAGCGGCCAGGGCAACCTCTTCGATCTGTTCGCCGCCCCTGCCGCCGAATCCGGAGCGGCCACGGCTGATCTTTCCACCGCTCCGAAGGCCGCCCCGGTGGCCGACTATCCGCCCCGCGAGAAGCTCAGGCTGGAGAAGGAGTTGCTGGGCTTCTACATCTCCGACCATCCCCTGCGCCAGCTGGGCAGCCAGGTGAATCTGCTCGCTCCGATCGGTCTGGGCAGTCTGGAGGAGCAGGCCGACAAGGCCAAGGTGAGCGTGGTGGCGATGGTGAGCGAGCTGCGCCAGGTGAGCACCCGCAAGGGCGATCGCATGGCGGTGCTCCAACTCGAGGACCTCACCGGGAGCTGTGAGGCGGTGGTGTTTCCCAAGTCCTATGCGCGCCTGGCTGATCACCTGATGGTGGATGCACGCTTGTTGGTGTGGGCGGCGGTTGATCGCCGCGATGAGCGGGTGCAGCTGATCGTGGACGACTGCCGCAGCATCGAGGATCTGCGTTTGGTGTTGGTGGACCTGCCCGCCGAGCAGGCCGGTGACATCGCCATCCAGCACCGGCTGCGGGAGTGCCTGCAGCGACACCGCCCCGGCCAGGAGGAGGTGGGGGTGCGGGTTCCGGTCATTGCTCGGGTGCTTGATGCTGAGCGCAGCCGTTATGTGAGGCTCGGTCCCCAGTTCTGCGTGGCGGATGGCGAGTCGGCTGTGCAGACCCTCTCCACCGCCGATTTCCGGGCTTCGCTGCTCTCCCCGCTGGATGGCTCAACACCAGCTCAAGCGAACGTCTGAGCTTCGTTTCCTGTCTGGAATGCATGGACGCGCCCGCTTTCATCCTGCGGCCGCGTCCAACAGCCCCTAGGAGGCTCAGATGGCGATCAGATCAGCCTTCGGGTGAGCCTGAGGTGCCCTCTCGCATGGCCTGTAGCGAGCTGCGGATCCTTTCGATGTTCACGCCGATCTGCTCGGTTCCGAGCAGGCTGCCGGGCACACTCTCCCAGCTGGCGGAGAGCACCCCATAGCTCAGACCAACAACACCCAGCAGGAAACACCCTCCCGAGGCCAGCAGGGTGGCTGAGGGGGGGATGTCGAGAATGTGGCGACTCACCAGCAAATAGCTGGCAATGAACACCCCCATGCCCATCAGGGTGGGAACACCCGTGGCGAGAGCGATACGCCGGGCCATCCGGTTGGCCACCGCATCCGGGATCACCTTGTTTGCCGCGCGCCCCTTGCTGCGGCCGGGGGCTTTGATGCCCCCCTTGGCCGCAGATGGCTGGGTGCTTCCCGTTTCCGCAGCTCCAGACCTGTTCGCAGCTCCAGACCTAGGGGCGCCGGGCTTGCCAGCTGCTGAACCAGAAGTAAAACCCGGCCCGCCGCTCTGGGGTGTGCCCTTGGGCACGAAGGGGCGCCGATCCCGCGGAGCCGCCATGCTCAGCCGCGGATGCCGAGCTTCTCAATCAGCGCGGCGTAGCGCTCTTCGCTCTGGGCCCGCAGGTAGCCGAGCAGGCGCTTGCGCCGGCCAATCATCTTGAGCAGACCCTGGCGGGAGGAGAAATCGTGAATGTTCTTCTGCAGGTGCCCGCTGAGCTGCTGAATCCGCTCACTCAGCATCGCCACCTGCACTTCCACCGAGCCGGTGTCGGTGCCGTGGGTCTGGTGACCGTTGATCAGTTCCTGCTTCTTGATGGTGGTGAGCGGCATGGGCGGGTGCGGGCCCCGTACGGTGCAAACCAATACTTTACTGGGTGGCGGAACCCTTGGTCTGTCTGACGCGCTTGAGCGTTCGTGCGGTTATCTCACGCCGCAGAACGGGAGAGCCAACGCAGACACTCCCGGATCCAGGTGTCCACCGAGGCATCGCCCGCTAGCCCCCCGGCCGCAACCGCCCTCAGGGCGCGATGAATTTCCAGCGTCTCGTACCCAAGGGCACTCAGCGTGATGCCCACTTCCTCGCCACCATCGGGCTGCGGCAGGGGGGCCATGGCATCGGCCCCTCGATCCGCGTCGGCTCCGCTTCCCTCCAGCAAACCCACGAAGCGCTCCTGCAGCCGCTGGCGCAGCTCCACCGCTAGTCGCTCTGCCGTGCGCTTGCCCACGCCGGGTGCCTGGCAGAGACGACGCAGATCGGCCTGCACCACCGCCCGGATCAGCTCCTGCGGCTCCAGAGCTCCAAGAAGTCCCAGGGCCGCCTGAGGTCCCACGCCGCTCACACTCAGCAATTCGCGGAACAGATCCCGTTCGATTCGTGCCTGAAACCCGAACAGAGTCCAGCCATCCTCCCGGATGCTCTGGTGTACGTGCAGGGCCAGCTCGGACCCGATCGGCGGCAGATCCAGCCCGTGCCGTTGACTGAGCTGAACCTCGTAGCCCACACCTTGGCACACCAGCAGCACGCCGTGGCGGGCAGCCTGTTGCCAGCTCTCGGCCAGTCGCCCCTGCAGCCAGCCGATCATGGAGAACCGCGCGAACGCCCCCATGCTGCCCCCCCTGCCCACCGTCGGCCCAAAGCTGACTCGTTTCCGGCCGGTTCCGCTGCTGCACTCGCTGCGGCGGTTCTTCCTGGTGGTGGTGGTGTGTCTGCCGTTGGCCCTCGCCGGTTGCGGCGGTTCCGCCCAGCCCCCCCGCTCCGTGCTGCTCGATGCCCTCGCCCTTCAGATCCAGTTGACCCAGGGGTCAATCGCCCAGGCCCTGGAACTCGAAACTCCGGGTCTGCCGCAGGTGAGCCGGGTGCGGGTGGAGGAGCAGCAGGCCTTGCCGATTGGAGAGGACCGTGGGCTGCGGCTGGCCGGGCGCTTCGATTGGCGGCTGGCCGACGATCCGATCCGGGTGGACAGCCCCTTTGAGCTCTACCTTGCCAAGGGAGCCCGCGGGCAGAGCTGGCGGCTGGCACGGCCCAGCAACGAATCGGTGCGAACACCAGGGGCCGAGTCTTCCGAGCAGCGGTGGACCACCTATCCCCTTCCGCTTCCAGGGCAGCGGGGTCTTGGATAGCCGGCGGTCAGCTTGGATCAGCCCGTGGTGTGAGCCGGTGGGACCGCAGCAAGGCCATCCTCGCCACCAAGGTCCAGATAGCGTGCCAGTGGGGGAAGTGAAAGGCCCTGCCCCAGCAGATTGAGCACGACGACGCAGAACACGATCACTTCCGCGTTGGGTTGAAGTTTCGATACCAGGGCAGGATCAACACCTCTGATGTGGGGAATGGCTTCCACCACGGTGAAGCTGAGGGCGAGGGGCATCGCACCACGCAGTCCGCACCAGGAGATCAGCATGGTTTCTCGGAAGGTGAACGGGGAAAGCCATTGAAATGCCAGCACACTTAGGGGTCGGGCAATGAACATCATCCCCAGCGCCACGGCGATCCCTTCCGGCAGGGATCCGAGCATCTTTGCTGGATGCATCTCCAGGCCGAAGATGAGAAACACGGTGATCTCTGTCATCGTGTTGAACGGCAGCAGGGTCTCCAGCAAGGAGCTCGCGCTGATCTGGCTGTTGCGGTACGTGTGATTGCTCAGGAACATGCCGGTCACATAGGCCGAGATGAATCCCGATCCCCCCAGGATTTCAGCCAGGCCATAGGAAAGAAGGGCAATGGCTACGCCGAGGATCAGCAGCTGATGGCTGTGGTCCACCAGCTGCTCGAGGCTGAATCGAGCCAGATAGCCGAGGATCAGACCCACCACAAGTCCAGAGCCGATCTTCTGAAGAAACAGCTGGATCTGCTGCATCACCACTACTTCACCTCCACCGGCATGATTCACCGTGAAGAGTCCCACCACAGCGCCAAGCACGAGGATGGCGGCCGGATCGTTGACTGACGATTCGAATTCCAGTAAGGATTGCAGTCGTTTGGGGAGCGGCTTCCGTAGCCCACTTAGCACGCTGATTGTGGCACCGGCATCGGTTGAGCCCAGGCATGCAGCGATCAGCATCGCCACCGCAAATGGAATCTGGTTGAAGCCAAGTTCAATGCCATCGGCTGTTGGAGATGACACAAACCACACAATCATGCCCAGCACCAGGGACGAAATCAGCACCCCACCGATAGCCAGCACAATGCCGTATTCCAGGAACCCCCGAATCGAGCGAAGCTCAGTGCTCAGGCCTGCATAGAACAGCAGCATCGAAAGGCTGAGCGTGTGCAGGCATTCGATCGTGTCTTTGCTGATCAGAGGCGCCTCGGTGTTGATGGCGAGTCCGAACAACAGAACCCCCAGGATCGCCGGCACCCCGATTCGCAGCGAGAAACGACTGATCGCCAGCGTGCCGAGGAACATGGCGCCAATCACCGCCGTGACCAGGGGCAGGGGTAATCCATCCCGGGTGGTGGGAGCACCCAGCAACTCTGCGGCTCCGCCTGCAGGAGCGGCGGCCTGAATCACATCTGCGACGGCCAGCAAGGCATTCAACCCATGCGTGATGAACAAGGGCTGCACTGGTGATGGCAATCCGTTTGATTGTATGGCGGCTCACCCATCGCCTGGTGCTTCGGCGGGGCCAGGGACGGAGCGTTGCGTCGGCGGACTGAGCCTTGCTTGCGGCGGGCCTGGAAGCCGGCCTCGGCTGAGCAGGATGCTGACCAGGATCAGGGCGGCTCCCGCCACCGTCGGCAACGCGACCGCTTCGTTGAAAAGCAGCCAACCCCACAGCCCGGCGAAGCCCACCTGGGCATAACTCACTGTGGTGGCCTGGGCTGCCGGCAACTGCACCAGACCATGGGTCAGGCCGATCTGGCCAAGCTGGGTGAACAGTCCCACCCCAATCAGCCAGCCCAGATCCGCTGCAGAAGGCAGCACCGGATCCAGCGCCACCAGGGGCAGGCAGAGGGGAAGTGACATCAATGGAAACCAGAGCACGATCACCTGTGGGTGCTCGCTGCGGCCCAGTTCCCGCACGCTCACGTAGGCCACGGCGGTGAGCAGGGCTCCGGCCACGGCCCAGCCCACGCCATCCACCGCCAGCGGCGGTGCCGCTCCTCCCAGGCCGAAGGGACGCACCATCACCAACACACCCAACCACCCCATCGCCATCGCCAGACCGATTCGGCCCCCCGGTCGTTCCCCCAGCAGGCGCCAGGCCAGGAGCGCTGTGATGGTGGGGTAGAGAAATTGCAGCACTGTGGCGGCGGCCAGGGGCAGCCGCATCACCCCCAGGTAGACGCAGAACAGGGCAGCCGTGCCCACCAGACCCCGCAGAGCCAGCAGGCCGCGCCGCTGCCCCCAGGGATCCAGGCCGGCGCGTCGCACCAGGGCGGCGCTCAGGGCGACGCTGACCAGGGCCCTACCCAGAACCACCTCGGCCACGGGCAGGTGGCCATGGAGTTCCTTGACGCACACCGTCATCAGGCTGAACGAAAGGGCCCCGGCCAACAGCGCCAGGACCGCAGAGTTGGAGGGGCGCCATCCCTGGTGTGATGCAGCAGAATGCAAGCTCATCGTCCTCCATCGGTGGTGTGCTCTCCTAGACAAGAGCGTGATGAGCCTTTGGGTCGGATGCTCACCGGGCTGCTGACCAGGCCTGGCCGACAACGACGCAGCATTGGCCAGCTTCCCAGGTAGGGCTCCTGCCAGATAGCGCTCTTGCCGGCAGCCATCACGCTGGAGCGCTCTGTTCTCGCCTCCGCTCTTCAACCTCGATTCCTCTTCCACCTTGGCCACCCCCCGTCTCCACCCCCGCACGATCGAGGCCGTCAAAGAACGGGCCGACATCGTGGATGTGGTGGGCGAGCACGTTGTCCTCAAGAAAAAGGGGCGGGAGTTTGTGGGAATCTGCCCCTTCCACGACGACAAATCGCCGTCGATGACGGTGTCGCCGGCCAAGCAGTTTTATTACTGCTTCTCCTGCGGCGCCGGCGGCAACGCGATCAAATTCCTAATGGAGCTGCAGCGGGGCAGCTTCACCGATGTCGTGCTGGAGCTAGCGCGTAAATACCAGCTGCCGGTCGAAACCCTCGAGGGCCCCCAGCAGGAGCGGCTGCGCCAGCAGCTCTCCCGCCGCGACAAGCTGCACCGCGTGCTCACCCTGGCGGCCGGCTGGTTCCAGGCCCAGCTCCGCTCCCCGGAGGGAGCCACGGCCCTGGCCTATCTGCGCGAGGCGCGTGGCCTGAGCGAGGCCACCCTGGAGGCTTTCCAGCTCGGCTATGCACCGGACCGCTGGGATGGCCTGCTGCGGCACCTCCAGCAGGTTGAGCGCCTCGAGCCGGACCTGCTCGAGGCCGCGGGTCTTGTGGTGCCCCGCAAGGGCGGCGAGGGGCACTACGACCGCTTCCGACAGCGGGTGATCGTGCCGATCCGTGATCGCCAGGGACGGGTGATCGGCTTCGGCGGCCGCAGCCTCGATGGTGTCGAACCTAAATACCTCAACTCCCCGGAAACGGAGGTGTTCGAGAAGGGCAAGCACCTGTTCGGCCTGGACCGGGCAGCCGATCCGATCAGGCGAGCGGACCAGGCGGTGGTGGTGGAGGGGTACTTCGATGTGATCGCCCTTCACGCCGCCGGCATCACCAACGCCGTCGCCGCTCTGGGCACGGCCCTCAGCCGCCAGCAGATCACCCAGCTGTGCCGCTGCTGCGACGGCCGCCGCCTGGTGCTCAATTTCGACAGCGATGGCGCCGGAGTGCGTGCCGCCCAGCGGGCGATCGGTGAGGTGGAGCAGCTGGCCCTTCAGGCACAGCTCGAGCTGCGGGTGCTGCACCTGCCAGCCGGCAAGGATCCCGACGAGTACCTGCGTGAGCACGGCGCCGGTGAATACCGCAGCCTGCTCGATGGAGCGCCGCTCTGGCTTGACTGGCAGATCGAGCAGGTGCTCGCCGGCCGCGACCTGGCCCGCGCTGACCAGTTCCAGCAGGCCGTCACTGCCTTGGTGGAGCTGCTGGGCAAGTTGCCCCAGTCGGCGGTGCGCAGCCATTACCTGCAGAAGGTGGCGGAGCGTCTCTCCGGCGGCCAGGCCCGCCTCACCCTGCAACTCGAAGATGACCTGCGCCAGCAGGTCAAGGGCCAGCGCTGGCATGGCCGCTCCGCCCGCTGGGAGCAGCCCGGCGAAGCGGGGCTGCGGGAACGGGCCGAAGCTGAGGTGCTGCGGCTTTACCTCCACTGCCCCTCATGGCGTCCGAAAATTCGTTCGGAGCTGCGGCGGCTTGATCTGGAGGACTTCGCCCTGCAGCACCACCGCCAGCTCTGGGCCGCGATCGGCGAGATCGAAGAGGACAACCTCGGTTCCGGCCGCCTTGAGCAGGTGAACCGCGGCCACGACCCCGGCGATGACCTGGCCGATCTCGACCTGGCGCGTCTGCTGGGCGACCGGCTGTTGCTCGATGGCCACCACGCCGCGCTGCTCACCCGGCTGACGCCCCTGCTGGAACCCAGCGATGTGCAGCGCCTGTCGTTGCGTCAACCCGACCTGCAGCTGCGGGGGGCGACCGCCTCCCTGGAGCGCCAGCGCACCCTGAAGCGCTGCCGCCACCTGCTCGATGCCTGGAGCGCCCAGCGGCTGGCCACCCTGGAACAGTGCATCGCCCAGCTGCTGGTTGCCCCCATCGACGCGGCAACGGAAGCCTCCGAGTCTTCCCCCTCCGTGGATGGAAGCCTCTCCCGTCTTGTGCCCTCCCCAGCCGCTGCCAACGCCGGTTCCGGCAGCCTCCAGCCGGTGGCCGCCCTGCTCCCGTCCCCCCCGCTGCCGGCCCCCCTGCTCGACATGGAGGAGCGCATCGATCAGCTCTTCGCCAGCCTCAATGCCGATGCCCTTCGCTTCCAGGAGGCCTACTACAGCGAGCGCCGTTACCTCGGTGAGCTTGACCAGCGCCGCCGTGCCGGCTACGAGGAGATCCTCGCCACGCCGGCGGCCTGAACCTGCCTGGACGCCGGATCGTTGGTCTGCATGGTCCGGTTGCACACATCTCCCCGTTCCCCTGCCGACTGGCCTACGACCCGCTCTAATCGCCATACGGTGTGGCCAATGCCTTCCTGGTCATGGCCTGTGCCCTGTCGATCCCCTATCCCATTCCCGCGGATGAGTCGCTGCGGCTGCGCGATCTTGAACGCCATGCCGCGATCGGCCTGATCAGCGATCCCCATTTCGAACGCCTGGTGGATCTAGCCGGTTCCCTGTTCGCGGCGCCGATGGTGGCCATCTCCCTGGTGGATGCCGATCGCCAGTGGTTCCTGGCTTCCCGCGGGCTTGGCGGGCTGCGGGAGACGCCCCGCAGCACCGCCTTCTGCGCCCATGCCATCGCCGGAACCGGGGTGATGGTGGTGCCCGATGCCCTCGATGACGCGCGCTTCCGCACCAATCCCCTGGTGGTGGCAGGGCCGCAGATCCGCTTCTACGCCGGTGCGCCGTTGCGGAGCCCCGACGGACACAATCTCGGCACCCTCTGTGTACTCGACACCCATCCGCGACCACCTCTCAATCCGGCCGATCAGCAGAGGCTCCAGTGGCTGGCCGAGCTGGTGATGCGGGAACTGGAGCTGCGCCGGCTCGCGCACCACTGCCCGGTCACCGGCCTGCCGAACCGTCCGTCCTTTCTGAGGATCGGCGAGCGTGAGTTTCAACGGGCTCGCTCCGAAGGACTGCCGCTGGCGCTCCTTCTGTTCGATGTCGATAACTTCCGCCAGATCAACAGCCGCTGGGGCCATGCGGCCGGCGATCGATTGTTGCTCGATCTGTGCGACCTCTGCCGCAGCTTCCTGCGGGAGCAGGACTACGCCGGCCGCTTAGGCGACGGTGAATTCGCCCTGCTGCTGGTGAACCGTGCTTCCCAGGACGCCCTGCATGAGGCCGATGCCCTGCGTTTGGCCGTCACGCACTTGCCGGGGGTGCACAGCCACTCCGATTTCGCCCTTCACATCAGTGGCGGCCTCACCGGGCTTGGCAACGAGGATCGCAGCTTCGAGGATCTGCTGCATCGAGCCGTGCATGCCCTCCACCTGGCCAAATCCAACGGTCGCAATCAGATCGCTCGCCTGATGGCCGGCTCGGAGGTCTGATTCGGATCACCGCCGCTCAGGCCTTGGTCACCGCCGCTCAGGCCCTGGCTACCGGAATGTCGGCCAGGCGGGTGGTGGCGGCCCGGGAGAGGTGGCCTCGCCGCATCCGCCAGGCGGGCGCCAGGCCGCAGGCGGCCCACTGCACCGTGCCGCTGCCGTAGCGGTGGTTGAGGCCATCCACGGCGGCCATCAGGGCCTCCCGCCGCCGTTGCTGCAGCGGCGTCTGGGGCACCAGCAGGTGGTGCTGCAGCAGGGCGATTGGGGAGAGGTCCTGCAGGATCACGCCCGCTTTGCGCAGCGGTTTGTGGGCGCGGAACAGTCGCTCGGCCAGGGGCAGGGCGGCGGCCAGAAGAACGGCGGTGTCGTTGCTGGGCAGGGGCAGGGTGGTGGTGGCGGCATTGGCATAGAAGACCGTGCCATCGAAGGGACTGCTGCGCACGAACACGGTGAGGCTGCCGGCCCGCTGGCCCTGGCGCCGCAGTTTCTCGGCGGCGCGGCAGAGATAGGTGGCCACCGCCTCCTTCAGGGCGGCCGCCGTGCTGATCGGGGTGCTGAAGCTGCGGCTCACGCAGGTTTCCCGCTTGGCGGGCGCCACGCTGGCCAGGGGCAGGCAGCGGCGTCCCTGCAGCTCCTGCTGTAGCCGCAGGCCCACCACGCCGGCGCGGCGGCGCAGCTCGCCGGCGGGCATGTCGCGCAGGGCGCGGGCATCGGCGATGCCCCGCAGCCGGCACCAGCGCGAGAGCTGGCGGCCGATGCCCCACACGTCCTCGATGGCGGTGGCCGCCAGCCAGGTCTCGGGATCGGCCACGGCGGCGAAATCGAACACGCCGCGATCGCGCCAGCGGGGATCGCGCTTGGCGATGCGATTGGCGATCTTGGCCAGCACCTTGGTGGGGGCGATGCCCACCGCCACCGGTAGGCCCAGCTGGCGCCGCACCTGTTGGCGAAGATCCTCGCCCCAGGCCATGAGGTCCCCGCCTCCGGCGGGGCGGTGCAGCAGGCCGAAGGCCTCATCGATCGAATAGATCTCCAGCTCCTCCACCCAGGCCTCGAGGGTGGCCATCAGCCGCTGGCTCATGTCGGCGTAGAGGCCGTAGTTGGAGCTGCGCACGATCACGCCGTGGCGCTCCAGCTCGCCTCGCAGTTGGAACACCGGCGATCCCATCGGGATGCCCAGGGCGCGCGCTTCGGCGCTGCGGCTCACGATGCAGCCATCGTTGTTGGAGAGCACCACCAGCGGCCGGCCGACCACGGCGGGATCCAGCACGGCCTCGCAGGAGGCGTAGAAGTTGTTGCCATCAATCAGCACCAGGGCGGTGCTCATCGGGCCAGGTGGCGGATGGCATGGGTGGCTACGCCCCAGATCTGCCCTTCCCCCAGCTCCAGGGCCGGGTAGGCCGGATGGGCGGCCTCTAGCAGCCAGCGCTCCTCCCGCCGCACCAAGCGCTTGAGAGTGAAGCCATCGGCCAGCAGGGCCACCACCAGCTGGCCGCTGCGGGGCGAGTGGTGGCGTTCCACCACCACCAGATCACCGTGCAGGATGCCGGCACCCAGCATCGAATCCCCCCCGACCCGCAGCAGCACGGTGTGGGCCGGATCGGGGATCAGCAGGTGCTGCAGGTCGATGGACAGGTCAACGGACAGGTCGACGGACAGTGCGGTGGAGAGCTCCATGGGCGCTCCCGCCCGGGGATTGGGACCGGCGAGGGCTTTTGACAGGGCCTCTGGCAGGGCTTCCGGCACGACGCAGAACACGGCCCTCCACTTTAGTACAACTGTACTGATTGCGAAGCGCTGGGGTTGTGCTGGAGTCGCGTTGTCGGCCGGCGAGGGTCAGCGCCTCGCCCGCTCCTGGCGCAGCGTCGGCTTGGGCAGCAGGCGGTCATCGGCCGGCCGCCGGGGGGAGGGCAGGGGATCGGCAACGTCGTCGTGCTCAAGGTGGAGCAGATCGTCGAAGGCGTCGTAGAGCTCCCGCTCGGGACCGCTGGCGCGGCGGGGCGGCGGGGCGTTGCGGTTCGCGGCCGGCCGTCGCGGCGGGGCAGAGGGGGCTTTGGTAGTGCCTTCGCGACCCGAGGGGGATGGAGAGGAAGAGCTGCTGCTCGCTCCGCCAGGGGCCCCCGGACGACGCGACGGCTGGGTCGCTTCCAGATCCCGGAGCCGCTCCAGCAGGTGGGGCGGCACCGAGCCATCGGCGCTGGCCTGCATCAGGGCGCGGAACAGATCCTCGGGGTTCTCCTCGATCTCCACCCGGTGGCGGGGGGCAGTGTCGGCCTTTCGGCCCGGCGCTGCTGGTGTAGGGCTTGCGGGGGGCGTGGGGGGCGGCAGTTTCTGGGGAAGCGTGCGGCCAAGGGCCTCCAGGCGTTCACGGCTGCGGGCGTCGAAGCTCATGGTCGGCGGGGCGCTGGGGGTGAGGGCGCGAGACGGGAGGGGAGGGATCAGCCGCAGCCGAGGGTGTCGCGGGTGGCACGGCCGCTGCTCGGATTGGTGCCGCTTGCCACGGCGCAGAGGCGTTTGAGGGAATCGCCGCGCAGGGGCACGTTGGTGAAGTCGGCGCCGTCGATGCGCACGTTCAGGAAGCGGGTGTTAAAGGCGAAGGCATCATCAAGGCGAGCGTTGTGCAGGTCTGTGCCTTCGAAGACCGCCGAGTCAAGGGTGGCCTCCCGTAGATCGGCGCCCGTGAAATCGGCATCCTGGAGTTTCGCCCCGAACAGACTGGCGTTGCGTAGGTCGGCGCCGGCGAAACTGGCCTCGCGCAGATTGGTGAGGTTGAAGGTCACCCCGCGCAGGTCGGCCCCGTGGAAGTCGGCGCCGATCAGCACCTGCTTGGCATAGTCCATGGCGGCGACGGCCGGGGAGGTCGGCAGCACGGTCGTGAGCCCCAGAAAGGTGATCGGCAGGGTGAGCAGGAGTCCCAGCAACGGGGTGAGCCTCCGCTGCACCATCCGGCGCAAGCGCGAGGCATCAGGAGCGCCAGCCAGCGCTCGGGAGCTGGGCCGCGGGAACCGAGCTTCCATGGCGGGGGGTGCAAGTAGCCACAACTTAGGGGGATCCCCTGCGGCGCTGATCCAGTCGTAGAGCGGTGATCCGCAGAGCGAACGGGGAACTCAGCCCCGAGGAATGCGCTGTGGTGCGCCAGGAGACCTGGAAGCAAGGAGGCGCCAGCAAGCAAGGAGGCGCTCAGCAAACGATGCGGCAGAGCAGCAAGCAGGGGCTCGTGGACGGATGAATCGACGATTGGGGACAGGGGCCTCTGGTGGCAGTCCGAGCGCGGGAATCCTCAGGGAGTTCGTTCCTGCCTTGGCAGCCCATCCGCCCATGCCCCCCACCCCTAGCCAGCGCCAGGGTCGCTGGGCCGAGCAGCGGGCCCTGCGGCTGCTGGAGGGTCAGGGTTGGAGCCTGGTGGCGAGAAACTGGCGCTGCCGCTGGGGTGAGCTGGATCTGGTCTGCGAAAAACCGGGTCGCTTGCTGCTGGTGGAGGTGAAGGGGCGCCGGCCTGGTCATCGGGATGGGGCCGGCAGCGTCTCGTTGCGGGGCCGGCAGCGGCGGCGGCTGGGGCGGGCCTGGGCCTGCTGGCTGGTGGACCATCCGGAGCGTGCCGCCTGGCCGGTGGAGTTCGTGGCGGCGTTGGTGCCCCTGCCCCCGGCCGCTGGTGGGGTCCGGTGGCTGCGCTTGGAAGGCTGAGGCGGTCGCGAGGGTTCGCTGGCGGCAGGGGCTGCGGGGCAAAACCGAAAAAGATTCTCCAAATTCTGAGCATTGCCGCTGCAGCCGCTATGCAATGGGAAGGGATCCTTCCGCTCGAGACAATAAACGTGCCGGGCAGGGGGGCATCACGCCCATAAACCCGACCATCAAGCCCATGGGGAACAACATGAACCGTCGCCTCACCTTCTCCGTGGGTGCCGCCGTTCTGGCCGGCAGCCTGGTCTCGGCCACCCTGGTCAGGGCCGACCAGCCCAACATGCAGAACGCCCTCAGCCAGCTGCAGGCGGCCAAGGCGTCCCTGGAGGCGGCCTCCCATAACAAGGGTGGCCACCGCGAAAACGCCATCCGCCTGATCAATCAGGCGATCGTGGAGGTGCAGCTGGGTATTGATGTGGCCCGTTGAGGCCAGGGTTCACGGTCAGATCAGGTGCCATCAGCCACTGAAGGCTTCGTTCAGGGACATTGCAGTGGGGACGAGCCCCACTTGTGACCTCCCGCGATCACGCCCTGCCGCGGGCCTGGAGGCCACTGGGCTGGGACTGGTGCTGATCAGGGGATCGGCGTTGGTTCCCGATCAAGCTCCAGGCCCTGATCCCGGCCTGGAATGTTGAGCCCGGCCTGGAGTGTTGAGAAGGCAGTGTTCCGGTTCCAGGTCCGCAGCCTTTCCTGGAGCAGGGAGCACCCGGGGAACAGGCCTGGGGCCAGTCCGGCGAAGCCGATCGAAACGGCCCGGCAGGCCAGAAGATGGAAGAGCTGTGCCGGGACCACCTCTTAGGGCCTGGGGGGGCGCGCCGGAGCAATCTGGAGATCCCTCCAGCACCCACGCGATGACCTTCGGCGGCCACCGGGCCCGCAAGCGCTTCGGACAGCACTGGCTCACGGATGCTGCCGTGCTGGATCGCATCGTGGCCGCCGCGGCGATCGACCCCGGCGAGCATCTGCTGGAGGTAGGTCCCGGGCGCGGCGCCCTCACCGAACGCCTGCTGGCCAGCCCCGCCGCCTCGCTGCTGGCGATCGAGCTCGATCGCGACCTGGTGGGCGGCCTGCGCCAGCGCTTTGCTGCCGATCCCCGCTTCCAGCTGCTGGAGGGCGATGTGCTGGCCCTGCCTCTGCTGCCGCCCAATGGCCCCGCACCCGAGAAGGTGGTGGCCAACATCCCCTACAACATCACCGGCCCGTTGCTGGAGCGGTTGGTGGGCCGGCTCGATCGGCCGCTGGCGCACCCTTACCGCGCCCTGGTGCTGCTGGTGCAGCAGGAGGTGGGGGAGCGGATCCGCGCCCGGCCCGGCAGCAGCGCCTATTCGGCCCTGAGCGTGCGCATGCAGCTATTGGCCCGATGTACCGCGGTCTGTCCGGTACCGCCGCGCTGCTTCTCGCCGCCGCCGAAGGTGAATTCCGAGGTGATCCGCCTCGATCCCCTGCGACCCGAGCAGCGCCCCGAACCGGCCCTGGCCCGCCGCACCGAAGCGCTGCTGAAGCGCTGTTTTGCCGCCCGCCGCAAGATGCTGCGCAACAGCCTGGCTGGGCTGCTGCCCGAGGAGGCGCTCCACGCCGCCGCGGAGGCGGCGGGCATCACGCTTAGCCAGCGGCCCCAGGAGCTGGCGCCGGAGCGCTGGCTGGCGCTTGGGGCGGTGCTCAATCAGCTCCAGGGGGACGGCTGATCTGGTGAGGGCCCACCACACTGCTGCCGCCGGCCCAACGGACCGCAGTCCGGCCGCCGCGATCGACCGGCCGCCAACGAAGCACATCTTCCAGCGCTCAACCCCGGATCGGGCGGTTTCGTGTTTCGCTGCGGTGAAGGAGGTCCGTTGATGGATCAGCGGGCCTCCTGCTCCTGCCCTTGCTTTCGTGGGGTTACAGGCCCCATGCCTTGAAGGATTCCAGGAGCCCACCAGCACAGGGCTGACCCGCAGATGGCTGGTCGCCGCAGGCCAGGCCGGATGATGGGGGCAGAAGAGGCCGCACGGGAAGAGCCCCTGGGGGACAACCAGGATGGCAAGCCCTGGCCCCCGCCTGGATCGCTCCGCCGGTAGTCGGATGCCACTCCTAGAACTTCGGCCCTTCCAGGAAACCGCCGCACCCGCGACCCGACCTGAACCCGCCGAAAACGCGACCCGCTCGCCCCTGCCCCGATGACCCTCACCGTTCAGGCCCCCGCCAAGATCAACCTGCACCTGGAGGTGCTCGGCCTGCGGAGCGACGGCTACCACGAGCTGGCGATGGTGATGCAGAGCCTCGATCTGGCCGACAGCCTGCGCTTCACCCCAACCGCCGACGGCGCCATCACCTTGGATTGCGACCGCCCGGACCTCAGCACCGGCCCGGACAACCTGATCGTGAAGGCCGCCGAGATGGTGCGGGCCCGCGCCGGTCTGCCTGAACTGGGGGCCCACATCTCTCTGACCAAGCGGATCCCGATCGGCGCCGGGCTGGCGGGTGGTTCGAGCGATGGTGCGGCCACCCTGGTCGGCCTCAATGCGCTCTGGGGCTGCGGCTTCCCCGCGGCCGATCTGCACGCCATGGCCACGGCCCTCGGCTCCGACATGCCCTTCTGTCTCGAGGGTGGCACCCGGCTCTGCTTCGGACGGGGGGAATTGATGGAGCGGGCCCTAGTGGTGCCATCACCCGGATCGACTTCGCCTGATGCCGCTCCGCAGTCCTCAGAGGCGTCTTCTTCGGCACCTCCCTTCGGCGTGCTGCTGATCAAGCACCCTGAAGCGAGCGTGTCCACTCCGTGGGCCTTCGGCCGCTGCCGCGACCTTCGCGGCGATTTCTATCTTGAGACCGAGGCCGACTTTGAGCAGCGCCGCCAGGCCCTCCGCCACGGACCTCTGGTGGCGTCCCTGGCAGCCAGGGGACCGCTGCCCCATCTCCGCAATGACCTTCAGGCCGTGGTGGAACCCGAGGTGGCCAGCGTGCGGGAGGGACTGGCACTGCTGCGCTGCGCCCCGGCCGCCTTGGCGGTGGCGATGAGCGGTTCGGGCCCCAGCCTGTTCGCACTGTTCGCCGATCCGGCCGATGCCGAGGCGGCCAACGCCGACCTGATGAACCCCCTTGCGGCTGCCGGGTTCGAGGCCTGGTGCTGCCGCTGCACCACATCGGGTGCCAGCCTGGAGGTGAACGGAACCCCCGCATGAGCGCCGTCAGTCCCGATCCCCAGACACCTGCCCAGGACTCGGGCGCCTTCCCCGGCGGTTTAGACACCAGTCCTGGCTCGGAGATCACCGCTGTTTCCCCCGCGACGGCGGACCCGATGCCACCCGACTCCAACCGCGATGCCGACGACTCAGGCGAGGGGACGTCCCCTGGCCCCGAGCGCCCCCGCAAGGGCCCGCTCAGCTTCCTCTCTGGAGCGCTTACCAGCGGGCTGCTGGCCTGGCTCTGCCTCGGGCTCAGCCAGAAGGTGGTGGGCTACTACGCGCTTCATCCGCCCCACTACGAGGCACGGGTAGCCCAGAGCATCGCCACCGCCCTCAAAACGATGATCGTGGGCATGACCTTTCTGGCCACCTTCAGCTTCGCGTTCGTGGGCCTTGGACTCACTCTTGTGTTCCTCCGCTCGCTGCTGCCGGCGCGGCCCGAGACCCCTGCCTAGGGTTCTTCCAGATCCGTCCTCCGGGCCATGACCCCCCACGACCTCGGCCTCCTGGTGGCCCTGCTGCTCCCGGGCATGCTGCTCTCGGTGCTGCTGCTGAGCACCTTTGCAGCGGGCGGCTGAGATAGGTTGGCCGCGCACTAGGCAGACGCCCCGTGGCCGAAACCCTTCTCTTCAACGCCCTACGCGAGGCCATCGATGAGGAAATGGCCCGCGACCCCCATGTCTGCGTGATGGGGGAGGACGTGGGGGAATACGGCGGCTCCTACAAGGTGACCAAAGATCTGCATGCCAAATATGGCGAGCTGCGCGTGCTCGATACCCCGATCGCAGAGAACAGCTTCACAGGCATGGCCGTTGGCGCTGCCATGACCGGCCTGCGGCCGATCGTGGAGGGCATGAACATGGGCTTCCTGCTGCTGGCCTTCAACCAGATCTCCAACAACATGGGGATGCTGCGTTACACCAGCGGCGGCAATTACACGATTCCCACCGTGGTGCGGGGACCCGGCGGTGTGGGCCGCCAGCTCGGCGCTGAGCACAGCCAGCGCCTCGAGGCGTACTTCCACGCCGTGCCCGGCATCAAGATCGTGGCAGTGAGCACACCCACCAATGCCAAGGGCCTGATGAAGGCCGCGATCCGCGACAACAATCCTGTGCTCTTCTTTGAGCACGTCCTGCTCTACAACCTCAGCGAAGATATCCCAGAAGGCGATTACATCTGCGCCCTTGACCAGGCTGAGGTCGTCCGCGAAGGCAAGGACATCACAATCCTCACCTATTCGCGCATGCGCCACCACTGCCTCAAGGCTGTGAAGCAATTGGAGGCCGATGGCATCGATGTGGAACTGATCGACCTGATCAGCCTCAAGCCCTTTGATCTGGACACGATCACCCGCTCGATCCGCAAGACCCACAAGGTGCTGGTGGTGGAGGAATGCATGAAGACCGGCGGCATCGGTGCCGAACTCCTGGCCCTGATCACCGAGAACTGCTTCGATGACCTAGACGCCCGCCCGGTACGGCTCTCCTCCCAGGACATCCCTACGCCCTACAACGGCAACCTGGAGAACCTCACGATCATTCAGCCCCACCAGATCGTCGAGGCGGCCCGCCAGCTCACCGCCGGCGCCCTCTGAAATGGCACGTCAACAGGGGTGGCTGGCCCTGATCCTGGCCCTTGCGATCGCCTCGGTCGCCCTGCTGGCCAGCTACGGCCTTCAACTGGGTCTCGATCTGCGCGGCGGCAGCCAGCTCACCCTTCAGGTCCAGCCAGCCGGGGCGATCACCTCGATCGATAAGGAGCAACTGGAGGCCGTCAAGGATGTGCTGGAGCGCCGCGTCAACGGCCTCGGTGTTTCTGAATCCACCCTCCAGACCGTGGGCACCGATCAGCTGGTGCTGCAGCTCCCCGGCGAGCAGGACCCCAGCCGGGCCGCCAAGGTGCTCGGCAGCACCGCTCTGCTGGAATTCCGGGCCCAAAAGCCAGGAACTGAGAAGGAGATGCAGGGCCTTCTCCCCCTCAAGCGTCAGTTGGAAGCCGTGCTGCTCGCCCGCCGACCAGGAGTCCAGCCGTCCAATATCAATTCGCGCGCTCCCGGGCAGCCCCAGCGCCCCAGCGAGATTTCCGATGCCGATCGGGCCAAGGCATTCCAGGCTCTGGGTCTCAGCATCGCTCCCGGTAGTGGTGAGATTGACCAGCTCGAAGCCTTGCGGGATGAGGTGAATCGGCGCCTTCTCAAGCTCTATGGGCCGCCGCTGCTTACCGGCAAAGACCTCACCAGTGCCGGCCGGGTTCAGGACCGCACCGGTCTTGCCTGGGATGTGACCCTCGGCTTCAACCGCGAGGGAGGAGAGAAGTTCGCCTCGCTCACCCAGTCGATTGCAGGCACCGGACGAATGCTCGGCATCGTGCTCGATGGCCGCTCGATCAGTGAGGCCACGGTCGGGCCTGAATTCAAGGCGGCCGGCATCGCAGGTGGTGCCGCCTCAATCACCGGCAACTTCAGCGCCGAGGAAGCCCGTGATCTTGAAGTTCAACTACGGGGTGGTTCTTTGCCCCTACCGGTGAAGATCGTTGAGGTTCGCACTGTCGGCCCATCTCTCGGTGCAGAGAACGTGCGCACCAGTCTGATTGCCGGGATTGCGGGATTGCTGCTCGTTGCGCTGTTCATGGTGGTTGTGTATCGCCTGCCTGGGGTGGTAGCGGTCATGGCCCTGAGCCTTTATACCCTGTTCAACCTGGCCATCTACGCCCTGATTCCTGTCACCCTCACCCTGCCGGGCATCGCCGGTTTCATCCTCTCGGTGGGCATGGCGGTCGACGCAAACGTGCTCATCTTCGAGCGTGTGAAAGAGGAACTGCGGGCCGGCAACACCCTGATCCGTTCGATCGACACCGGCTTTTCCCTGGCCTTCTCCTCAATCCTCGATGGCCATATCACCGGCCTGATCAGCTGTGTTGCCCTGTTCTTCCTCGGAACCGGTCTGGTCAAGGGCTTTGCCGTGACCCTCGCGATCGGCCTGCTGCTGAGCCTGTTCACAGCTCTCACCTGCACCCGCACCCTGTTGCGCCTTCTGATGGGCTATTCGGGGCTGCGGCGACCCACCTACTTCCTCCCTGCCCGCGAGCTGCCCTCCGGCGCTTCCTGAGCCGAATCCCCTTCCGTGACCGTCGCCACCTCTCCTTCTCCCCGCTTCCGCATCAACCGCCATCGCTGGCTGGCCTGGATCGGCTCGGGGCTCGCCTGTCTGCTCAGCATCCTGGGCCTTGTGCTCTGTTGGCTCCACCCCTCAATCCGCTCACCCCTCAAACCAGGGCTTGATTTCACCGGCGGCACCCAGATTCAGGTGGTGCGTGATTGCGGTTCCGCGTCGTCTCAGGCGGCCTGCTCTGCGATCGCGGCTCCAGAGATCCAGAAGCAACTTGCAGCTCTCAAGCTTCAGGCTGCCGTGTCCGAACAACCGCCGAATCTCGGTAATTCCAGTGTGCAGGTGCTCGACAAGGGCCGATCCCTTGTGCTGCGGCTGCCTGCCCTTAGTGCGGAGCAGGCGACCACTGTGCTTGAGAGCCTCAACACCACGATCGGACCGCTACAGAAGCTTGGAACCTCGGTGAACACGATCGGTCCCACTCTGGGTTCTCGCTTGCTGCAGGGCAGCCTGATCTCCCTGTTGGTGAGCTTCGCAGCGATCGCCGCGTACATCTCCTTTCGCTATAGCGGTGTGTTCGCGTTTCTCGCCCTTGTCTGCCTTGCCCACGATGTGTTGATCACCTGCGGCCTGTTTGCCTGGCTGGGCCTGTTGCGGGGCATCGAAGTGGATTCCCTCTTCGCCGTCTCCCTGATCACGGTGGCCGGCTACTCGGTGACCGACACGGTGGTGGTGTTCGACCGGATCCGCGAACAGCGCCGTGCTTTGGCCCATCTGCCGGTTGCGGAGCAGGTTGATGTGGCTGTTGATGCCACCCTGACGCGCTCGATTTACACCTCTTTGACTACTTTGCTTCCTCTTTTGGCGCTGATGTTCTTCGGCGGCAGCAGCTTGTTCTGGTTCTCCGTGGCCTTGGCTGCTGGTATCGCCGTCGGCAGCTGGTCCAGCATCGGAATTGCTCCCACACTGCTCCCACTGCTGGTACGACAATGACGCCTGGATCCAATTGCGTTGCCCATCCAACGGATTCTGAGGCTTCTCCCCTCGGTTCTGCTTCCACGCAGCGACGCCAGCGCATTCCGCTGGTTCCCTTGCTTCTTGCCCTTCTCGCCCTTCTGGATCTGCGGATCGAGCTGCAGTTGCTGTTCGATCACGTCACCTTCTCGAGCCTTTCAGCGGCGATTCGAAACCATCTGCTGGCGGTGATGGTGCTGATCTTCACTCCATCGCTGTTCCGCCGTTATCGCTTCTGAGATCCGCTGGCCGTTGTCCAGCGATCCATCACGTCATGCACCAGCACCTCCTGGCAAAGCACCTGAAGCACCACCACCAAGGGGAGGGCTAGCAGTAGTCCTGGTAGTCCAAGCAACGCTCCCAGGCAGAGTTGAGCCATCAGGGCCACCGTGGGGAGCAGATTCACGGTTCGGCTCAGCAGCACAGGGGTAAGCACGAAGGCTTCTGCGTTCTGCAGCACCAGCCGAAATACGGCCACTTGCAGCATTTTGGCCGGCCCCGCCAGCAGGAGGGCCACCGCCATGGGCAGCAGGGTGGCGGCAGTCGGTCCAATCGTGGGAACAAAGGTGAGCAGGCCGCAGACCAGGGCGCTCAGCAGGGCCAGGGGAACCTTCAGGAGCGCCAGGCCAGCCCAGGTGGCCAGAAACACCACCACGGCCGAGAGGGTCATTCCCGCCAACCACCCCCCGAGCGCTTCGCGACATTCGCTCAGCAGCACCTGGACCCGGCCCCGATAGAACTGGGGTGTAGCAGCCAGCAACAGGCGTTGATGGCTGCGGGGATCCAGGGCAAACAGCACGGCCAGCAGAGCGATCAGAAGCAGCTGCACCGTGCTGTTCGCCGCACCGCCGGCAAATCCCAGCAACTGTCCCCCCAGCGGTTGGAGGCGGTCCCAGGTGGCTCCTCCAACCAGTTTCACCTCCAGGGCATGGAGCTGGGGGACCTGGCTGATCAGGGTCTGCAGGCGCGCTGGAAGCTGGGGAATGAGATTGCTGAGCACCTGGATCTGTTCCAGCACCTCGGGCAGTAGCAGGGAGGTGATCAGCCCGCCCACCACGGCTAGCACCACCAGCTCCAGAATCAGGGCGGCTGGTCGGGAGAAGGGCAATAGGCGGCGCAACAGCGTGATCGGTACGTCAAGAGCCACCGCCAGCACCACAGCTCCGAACAGCACCAGGAGCACCAAGCGCAGCTCCCAGGCCAGAAGGCCCAGGACCACCAGCGAGAGCACCCCAACCAGGGTGCGGCCACTCATGGAGTTACCCCGTCGCCCTGACGTTCGGCCATCCGCCGCAGGGGTTTGTCTTTCCAACGATCAAGGATGTCATGAATAACCACTTCCCGGAGAATCACTTGCAGGCACACCGCAAGGGGAAGGGCGAGTACGAGACCTAGGGGGCCAAACATCACGGTGAAAATCAATTGGGCGGTGAGGGTCAGACCCGGCAGAAGCTTCAGCTGGTGATGCATCACCGAGGGAGTGATCAGATAGCTCTCCAGGTTCTGAACCACCACGTAAAGCCCCAACACCGCCATGGCCTTCCAGGGGGAATCCAGCAGGGCAACCGACATAGGGAACAGGGTGCTCAGCGTGGGCCCCACGTTGGGAATGATGTTGAGCAATCCGGCCAGCACTGCGTTGGCAGCAACCAGCCTCACCCCGAGCAGGGAGAGTCCCACCGCGGCGAGGGTGCCGACACATAGGGAACTGATCAGCACGCCTCCCATCCAGGCGCTCAGGGCTTCACCGCACTGGAGCAGTACGGCGCGGGCCCGACGCCGGTAAAAGGACGGAACGAGCTGGAGGAGGGCCTCGCGGTAGGCGGTCGGCTGGGCCGCCACCATCAGAGCAACCGCCAGAACAAAGAGGGTCTTGAGCACGACGGTGCCCAAGTTGCCCACCAGTCCCACCAGCCGCAAGGTCCAGTCACCCACCCCGCTGGCCAGGGCGGAACCCGGCTTGACCGATCCACCGAGGTTCTCCAGCCAGGACAGGCCACCGTCGCTGCTGCCGTAGAGCATGCGGGAGACGCTTTCGAGGGCCTGGCGCAGCAGGGAGAGCAGCTCAGCCCAGGCCTCCGGCAGCTTCTGGATCAGCTCGGCGAACTGGGCGATGAAGGGGGGCACGATCGCTGCCGCTCCGATCGCCACCACCACGGCGATCACAAGGAGGCTCAGCAACACGGCCAGAGGACGACCACAGCAGAAGCGGCGCTGAACCGTTCCCACCAGCGTGCAGAGGGCCAGGGCGAGCACCACCCCGGTGAAGAACAGCATCAGGGCCTCCCGCAGGCTCCAGAGCAGGAGCAGGGACGCCACCAGGGCGATCAGGGCCAGCCACTGCCCGAATTTCACCCTTCGGAGTCCTCGCCGGCGGCGGGGGCGTCACCCTGGCCGGAGAAACCAAGGTCGTGGCTGTCGGCATATCGCTGGGCAAATCGCATGAAGCGCTCAAAGTCGTCGTTGGTTTTCCAGGTGTAGGTGGCTTCGATCGCGCTGGCCTTGCCGTTCACGAAGCGGGCCTTCACCTCCCGGCTAACCAGTTCCCCTTCCTCATCGACCAGGAACATGCCTGTGATGTCGCCCATCGTTTCCGGGGCGAGGGCATCGGGTTCCTCAAACACGAACAGGGCCTGGCCGGTTCGTCCATCGCGGGAACGGGTCAATCGGATATCAGGCACGACCGGCTCGTCCACTCCCCGAAAGAACTGAATGGCGGCGGCCATGGCGCATCAACAAAGCTGGATCCTAGGCAGGGGTCCCGCCAGGTTCGCTCCCACATCCACCACTCCGCCCGCCGGCATGGAGCAGCCGATGACATAGTGGCCCCCAGCAGATCGCCTCTTGGCCGGCCCCTGATGCTCTCCGGTTCACCGGTCTCCAGAAGCCTTTCAGCGGATCAGCTGCTGGAACGCTTTTTCACCGGTTCGCCCCGTCAGCGCCGCAGCCTGATCGGCACCCTTCAGGAGCGCGTCCCCGATCTGCTCCCCCTGATCGAGGACCGCCTCGACAGTTTTGATGCAACCGGTGAAGACTGGGCCTGTGGCCTGTTGTTGCAGCTGCTGGCCTCCACCGATCCCCAGCGCCGCCAGGCCCTGCTGGCCCGCTACCCCGATGGCTGGCTGGCTGCGCCGAGTGCCGCCGGGCTGGATTACGGCCCACTCCAGCTCCATCTCTTGCTGCAGGAATACGAGCAGGCGGATCGGATCACTAGTGAAGCGTTGCGCCAGCTGGCGGGGCCTGATGCGGTCAAACGGGGCTACGTTTATTACAGCGAGGTGTCCCGCATTGCCGAAGCCGATCTGGAAAGCCTCGATCGGCTTTGGCTTGTCTATTCCCAGGGCCGTTTCGGGTTCTCCGTGCAGGGTCGTCTGTTGGCGGCCTGTGGAGGGCAGTGGGAGCGGCTCTGGCCGCGCCTTGGCTGGAAGGCGAGCGGAATCTGGACCCGATACCCCACGGCGTTCACCTGGTCGCTGGAGGCGCCCGAGGGGCATTTACCGCTGGTCAATCAGCTGCGGGGCGTGCGCCTGATGGATGCCCTGCTGCAGCATCCTGCCCTGGCTCGGCGCATCAGCGGGGCGGCGGGTGTGTTTCCGGGCTAGTTTCAGGAGTGGAAATGCGGTCCCCTGCGGTGCTGTCTGGTTTCCTGCATCGGCTGCCTGGGCTTCCTGCTGATGGCACAGCCTTGAGCCTGATGTTCTGGAGCTTGATCGGAATTTCGATGGCTTCTCGGGTCGCGAATGCCTGAACCCTCACGAACTGGAGCCACGGCAAGCGGCTGGATCCAACCGGCTCCGCGATGGGGGGGATCATCGCTTCGCTGGGCTGATTACATCACCCCCTCCACCCTCCATCTGGCTCCCCTTCTGGACATGCTCCTAGAGCCGATCGCCAGAGGCCAGGCCCTGGCGGAACTCCAGCTCGGTCTTCAGGAAGCGCTCGTGAATGCTGTGCGGCATGGCAACGGCTGCGATCCAGCCAAGACCCTGCGGGTGCGGCGGATTCTCACTCCCCGTTGGGTGGTTTGGCAGGTGCAGGACGAGGGGCAGGGGGTGCCGAGGCAACATCGCTTGGCCAGCCTTCCTGATTGTGTTGACGCCCCGTGCGGCCGAGGCATCTTCCTGATCCATCACTGCTTCGACGACGTGCGCTGGAGTCCTCGGGGCAACCGCCTTCAGGTGGCTGTGCTCCGCTGTCGGCTCAATGGCCGTGATCCGGACAGCCAGGATCCCTGAGTTCGCCTTTCAGCCAGGCCAGGGCGTTGCTTGTGAGCGCGATGGCGCGAATCCGGGCCTCAACCGCAGAGGTCGGGTCTGAGGCATCTTGCGCCACGAGCTGAACCAAGGCACCGGCCAGTTGCTCGGCTGCCCGTCGCGACCGCTGTCCCTTGAGTGCGTGCCACTGGCGATCATCGATCGCCAGCATGCGCTGCAGCGTGATGGCCTGCTCCAGGGTTCCCTCCGGCCAGAGGGGCTTCCTGCCACGCGCAGAGGTCTGCTGGTGGAGGGCGGCGGAGCTCCCGATCGGGCTCTGCTGGGCCGGTTCTGGTGACTGGGCTTCGATCGGCTGATCCACTGGACGCACTCCCTGGGTCTGGTCCATCCTGGCGCCATGAGCCCATCGTCTCGACGCCCCTCGCCGCGCCGCCCCCAGCTCCGGGTCCAGCTTCCTTGGCCGCGGGGGCCGAGGTTGCTGCACCATCTCGGTCAGCTCCACAGCCTGGCAGCCGCTAGAAGCACCAGTGGTTCGGGTGCTCGGCGGCGTCGCCAGCATCTCTCGATGGCCCAGCGGCTGCTGGATCCTCTGCCAGATGCGCTTCTGCCTCCGGATCGGGCCAGTGAACTGTTCTGGCGGGTGATCCGCTGGGGAGGAGCCGGAGTGCTGCTGGCCCGACTGTTGAGCGGCTGAGGGATGGTTCAGCCGGCTTTTTGGGCCGCCCAGACGCGGGTCATCAAATGGGATTCTGCCTTGATAGCGCCGAAGCCCGCTGCCTTGAGGCGTGCCTTGATGTCATCGCTGATGTAGTCGCGGTAGTAGGGCTCATGGAACACCCGGCGGAAGTTCTCCATGATCACGCTGAATTCAGGGGAATCTCCGAGCTGCACAGAATCGGCCAGCACCAGCAGACCGCCTGGTTCCAGCACGCGATAGCAATCGTCGAGCACCTGTTGGCGCGCCTCGGCGGGGAGTTCGTGGAGCAGAAAGACACACGTCACCGCCTGCATGCTTCCGGTGGCGAAGGGCATGGACTCCGCGTTGCCCTGCACGAGCTGGGGGAGTTCACCGCTGAGCTGACTGAGCCAGCGGTTGGCCTGGCGGAGGTAGGCCACCGAGAGGTCGAGGCCGATCAACTGGGCCTGGGGGAGTGCACCTCGGAGCTGGCGGAGCGTTCGGCCCGTGCCGGTGGCCACATCCAGTACACGGAGGGCTCCCGCTGGACGGTCGCGGAAGCGATTGAGTCCCTCCACCAGGGGCCGTAGGACCCGCCGCCGCATTGGATCGGCGGTGCCGTTGAACAGGATTTCAACCTGCAGGTCATAGAGGGAGGCCGAGTGATCGCTCAGGTAACCGTCGGTCTGGTGATGGAAGTTCTGCAGGTAATAAGCCGGAAAGGCGGCCGGGTTGATGTGGTTAGGGAGATCACGGACCTTGCGCTCCACCCGCCGGCTCCAGGTGGCGGGCATGTCCAGCCAGACCTTCGGATAGGTCTGGATCCAGTCCAGCCAGGGGGCATCGAAGAGCAGGCTGGTGGGGTACAGGCCGTCCTCGGCATCGCGCCAGTCGGCATCCAGCAACCGCCCCTGGGAAGCCTGCAGGTTCTTGAGCAGCTCGGGCGGCACCGGCACGGTCTTCGGTGCCCCGGTCGGGGCCACCAGTTCCATCAGGCGAGTGCTCACCTCCTTGTGGGCCACGCCCATCAGCGTCTTGCCCTGCTGGAGGGTCTGGTAGGCCAGCCGGGTGATGGGATCCGTCATGGCGTGCCGCCCTGTGCGCTTGCGCCACCATTTCAGCGGATCGGTGCCCATCGCCGTGGCTGGGATCTGCCCTGACCTCCTCCTGCAACGGCAGCAGGCCACGGCGACCGGAGTGTGTGTGCTGCATGACGCGCCGAAGGCGCCCCCTTGACCCACGATTTCGTATCGGTTGCTACAGCATGAGTCCATCGTTTCGCCCTGCAACCATGGCTTCTCTGGATCACACCCCTCTGGCCCTGTCTTCACCCGCAAGCGACCTTCTTTTCGTGGCCTGGGCGCGGGGACGGGAACAGGAGCAACGGCGCCGCCGGCTGCTCCTGCAGGGTCTTCAGTCCCAACCCGATCCCAGCGAAGCCGCGGATATCAGCGGTCCGATCACCGCCTGGGCCAACGTCCACGCCCGTGACAAACGCCGCCAGGCCAACGCCATCGCCCAGCTGCGGCGCGGCTGATCGGTTGGCGATGCACCGCTGCCCGCATCCACGTCCTCTCCGTCCATAAAAAACCCCCGCATCAGCGGGGGTGGGGGCGAATGAGGCCGGATCTCAGCGCCGATCAGGGGATCAGGCGTCGTAATACATCGAGAACTCGTGGGGGTGGGGCCTCTGGCGCAGCTGCTGCACCTCTTCGTATTTGAGGGCGATCCAGTTGTCGATGAAGTCATCGGTGAACACCCCGCCGGCCAGCAGATAGTCCTTATCGGCCTTGAGAGCTTCAAGGGCCCCGTTCAAGGAGGCGGGCACGGTGGAGATCTTGGCGAGCTCCTCGGCCGAGAGTTCGAACAGGTCGACGTCGGTGCCGTCGCCGGGATCGATCTGGTTCTTGATGCCGTCGATACCGGCCATCAGCATGGCGGCGAAACCCAGATAGGGGTTGGCGAGGGCATCGCCGGAGCGGAACTCGAGGCGCTTGGCCTTGGGGCTCGGACCGGTGAGCGGGATGCGCACGGCGGCCGAACGGTTGCCCTGGGAGTATACGAGGTTCACGGGTGCTTCGAACCCGGGCACCAGCCGCTTGTAGCTGTTGGTGGTTGGGTTGGTGAAAGCCAGGAAGCTGGGCGCGTGCTTGAGCAGCCCACCGATGTACCAGCGGGCGGTCTGGGAGAGGTTGGCGTAGGTGCCTTCTCCGAAGAACAGGGGCTGGTCGTCGTTCCAGAGGCTCTGGTGCACGTGCATGCCGCTGCCGTTGTCGGCGAAGATCGGCTTGGGCATGAAGGTGGCGGTTTTGCCGTACTTCTTGGCAATGTTGCGCACCACGTATTTGTAGATCATCACGTTGTCGGCCGCGCTGATCAGCTCAGCGAACTTGATGCCGAGCTCATGCTGGGCTGTGGCCACCTCGTGGTGTTGCTTCTCGATCGGCACCCCGAGGGCTCCCATCGTGAGGAGCATCTCGCTGCGGATGTCCTGCAGGGTGTCATTGGGAGCGACGGGGAAGTAACCCTCCTTTAACAGAATCTTGTAGCCGAGGTTGCCGCCTTCCTCAACCCGGTCGATGTTCCAGGCGGCTTCGTTGGAATCGACCTGGTAAAAGCTGCCGCCGTTGCTGCTCTTGTAGCGGACGTCGTCGAAGATGAAGAACTCGGGCTCCGGTCCGAAGTAGGCCTTGGTGGCGATCCCTGTGCTGCCCAGGTAGTCCAGGGCCTTCTGCGCCAGGGCGCGGGGGCAGCGGCTGT
>Ga0114973_10000064_pt1 | contig 64308 bp, 81 predicted proteins | sample M_140807_MF_Meta_FD_87025 | JGI IMG/M metagenome (GOLD analysis project Ga0114973, IMG submission 87025) | Freshwater microbial communities from Lake Montjoie, Canada to study carbon cycling - M_140807_MF_MetaG | ecosystem: Environmental > Aquatic > Freshwater > Lake | place: Lake Montjoie... | reverse complement strand
CGGGGTGCCGGTTGTGGTGACGGTCGGGGTGACGGTCGGGGTGACGGTCGGGGTGACGGTCGGGGTGACGGTCGTAATCGGCGAACCAGTAGTAGATCCAGTAGTAGATCCAGATATTGCCGGGGTCGAGGCCGTCCCCGGGGTCGAGGCCGTCCCCGGGGTCGAGGCCGTCGCCGGGGAGGGCGCAGGAGACGCCGAGTCCTGGCTAAAGTAATAGAGGAGACCTCCGCCTGCGCATAAACACATGACAAAGACGACCACTAGAGCAATAATCATACCGGTGTTGCCCATTAATGTATCTAAAGATATTTTTCACACTATACATAAGGAATGTCTCTAGTTATCACCCGCCCTCCGCCCCGCCCGACCCTCGACCGCCCAGACAAGTATTATACGCTCCACTCGAAACCGAACGATGCATTTACTCTCAAAATGCCATATATGAAGCGGACATCCATCGTAGGTTTCAAGCAGTGGGATGACGCCCAGCACATCGGCAAGATGATCGAGACGTATTTTATCCATAACAAGGCCTGGCCCGACCCGCAGTCCGAATCTCTTTTTCTTCCGAACTCTCAATTAGACGAGAGAGAACTCGAGCACATCTACATCCAGATGTGGGAGTTTGAAGAGCTCAAGGTCGAGTGTACGAAGAATATGTTAGATATGATCTCGGTCGAAGAGATCGTGTCTAAGAATAGTAGTAGTGCGTTTTCGCTCGCCGGGGACATGATTACGTTCAATGCGCCCGATGAGTTTTATAGATTACGGTTCGAGGAATTGCTCTCTACTTCGGAGGGCTAGGTGGCTTTTTTTATGTAGATCTGTCTGTTGGGCTTCCCTCCCGGTTGATTTGCTGTCAGAGCACCCACGCTCTTAAGCCAGCATGACTTACCATTATCTGGGCCGTTCGTCGACACGACGAACATAGAACAACTTGCGTTTCCTGAGCAATATGTCGCACAGGCAGTTGGAGTCACATCATAAGAAAGGAGATCATTGCCATAAGTATCATGGTTATCAACCAAATTATACGAATCAAGTGGGTTTGACGGTTGAGGCGCTGGAGAGGCTCTGGGGCTAGGAGCTGGAGAGCTGGTAGAGACAGGGCTACCCGCTGGAGACGACCGGTTCAGCGATCCGAACGGAATCCAAGGACACTGGGGCCCCGCGGGGCACGACACCGACGTGGATGCAGGCGACGGACCACATGCGCCACCGTTCGAGGCGGGGGTCGTGATCGACCACGAGGTCTGCACGGGTGTTCCAGGAGTGTTGCATTTTGGGGTGACACACGCCGGTGTGCTTTCGGTCCATACACAGGGTGTAGGACACGCGGGCCCCGCGGGACACGGTATTGACCGAGATGCAGGGGCCGGGGCACACGTGCCAGTGCGTGATGCCTCTTTGCTTTTTGTCCACGTCGTCGAAACGGGTGTTCCAGAAACGCCACAGGCGGCGGCGGCGCACGGCGGCACGTTTTCGGTCCATTCGCAATTTGTAGACACTGTGGGATCCGACACACTTTTGAGCGCCACTATGGCCAGAGGCAGACTATACGATTGCCCATTGTATTCGACGGTGGGTGTAAGCGCGGAGAGAACGGATGTATCCGTCTTTCCAGTGGGATCTTTTGAGAGATACCACGTTTGTTTCGTGTCAAAATCGTGGCGAATACCATAACATTGGTTGCCTTTGTCCCAGCAGATCTGATTGGCTTCGGCCCAAGAAGGATTTCCAGGATCGAGAGTGATGTTGTTCTTAAAACCTCGCCCTCCTGCTCCTGAGTTTATATCCACATCCTGATAGTTTCCGGACGCGTCATACATGGGCTTGGAAAGAATAGAGTCTGGAGATGAAGGACTGGGTGCTGGCTGCGCCTGCTGGAGGGTACTCGTGTTTTTCTTTAACACAATAAGCACAATCACGATCACGAGAAACATTATGAGCAGTGTCTGTTTCATACTACATTACTACCAGAATTTATTTAAGAAGTCCACGGATGAATTTCCTGTAAGAGGCGGGGGTGCGCTTGGGCCTGGAGGTGGTGCTCTTGGGCTTGGAGGTGGTGCGCTTGGGCCTGGCGGGGGTGCGCTTGGGCCTGGCGGGGGTGCGCTTGGGCCTGGCGGGGGTGCGCTTGGGCAGCTCGATCCGAAAGGACACGCGATATTAGTAAAATAAATTACCAATAGAATCACCACCACAAAGATGGCGATTCCGGCCAAGATGAGTTTTAGGTCCATTATATTTTTACTCAACATTTATTCGGTAGGAAAGCCGTGCCCTTGAGAACAGCCTTGGAATACACGCCACAGAGGCAAAAGTGGATATGGGGCCAGTCCAGGGCGTCACGGTGATCAATCTCAACCTTCATAGGATTCATGTTAATCTCAGCCACCAGAGTGACTGCCTTCTCAGGGCTGAGACTCTCGGCGATGTCCATCATGTGCGCGAACCACTTGACATGAGACACATTTGCAGGATCGAAAGCCTTGATGAAGGTCGCGGTGATGGACATTTATTAAACTGGACCTAGTGTTTTTATCTAGGCCACAAGCGCACCGGCCGCACAGGGAAGGCACCCGGACGTCTTGCGACCGAAGATGAGCCAAAGGGCCATGAGTAGCAGAGCCAAAAAAAGGAGAGTCTGCTTGTTCATTTGATAGTATCAAATAAAAAAGGGAGACCGAAGGTCTTCCGTCGGGACGCTTGCGCGTCCCTCAGTCCTCTTCCTCGACCTCCTCGTCAGACTCTTCATCGGTTTCCTCGAACTCCTCCTCGTCCTCCTCGGTCTCTTCGTCCTCTGACTCGGTCTCTGAGGCTTCCTCATCGGTCGGGACGTAATCATCGTCCTCATCCACAAGAACCTTCACGAAACCATCATCGGCTGGAGCGAATCCAATTTCATCCTCGTGATCTGTGTTCAGATGCTCCGCGATCGAGTCATCGTCAATCTCGTATGTATCTTCCTCATAACGCCAAATTTTGTCGCCACACTCAGACAAGTACTTGATTGTACAAATGATACCGTCCTTCTCGACAATCTTGGCGAGAAGGGCGACAGGTTTGCGGGCACCCACGTCCGTCCAAACGCGCACCAGTGACATCCTATTGTTTTATTTCTTGTGAAGTGTTTTTATCTGCATTTCACGCACCTAGTTCAGCGAAGCCATGAGGCGATTCATGGGGCTCTTGGCCGCTGCGCGCTTGCGGCGCAGCTTCATCTTGCGGGCCATCACCGCCTTGTAACGGCGCTGGACGGGGCCCATACCCGGGGACTTGAACAGGCCCGGCAGACCATAGGCGGCCATGGGGCTGACCAGGTGCTTGCGGGGGCGGCCCACAGCGCGCTTGGGCTTCGGGCTGAAGAGAGCCACCAGGGCACCCGCCTTGACGCCGGCCCGGGCACCGCGAGCCTTGCCGCGGTTCGCACGGACCTTGCGCACCGCCTTGGGGCGGATGGCCGTCGGCACGCGCGCGCCTGAGTTGGCGATGTTGCGCTCAGTGCCGCCTGGGCTCTTCACGAACCGGGCCTTGGGACCATACACGGTCCCGCCCTTCTCGGACTTGGCAATGTACTTGCCGTCCGCGGTCATATAGATCACGCGGCGCTTGGAGTTCAGGAACTTGGTGGGGGCCTTTCCGATAGCGGGACGTCCACGAGCCATTTGCTGGTACTATTACAAAATAAAATAATCTAGAACTTCCACCTGTGGCCACACTTGCAGCTGGCAAAGGTCGTCATGGGCTCTAACGAGGCGAGTCAGTAAAAAGAACATCATAACAAAACTATAGAAAAACGCACCGTCCGCGCTCCTGGTCTGCATCTGGAAGTAGCTCGTCCCCTTGTTGCTCCGACATTTTCCGCAGGTCAGGATCCCCACGTAGTCCTCGTCCGCCGCGGTCTTGCGCGCCTCCCTTTCCATATCGAGCTTCCGAGCATTGAAGATGCTGGACGAGTAAGGTCCGTCTGGCCACAGAATGTCCGGGCTGTAGGTTGCGAATTTTGCCGACTCGAGCTCCTTGTTCTTGAGCCTGTAGGGCAACTCGGGAACAAAGTCAAAATTCACCCTGACCTGATCATCCAGGACCGATAGACCGAGCCTGATCTTTGTTGGGGGCGATCTCTTGAGTTCGGCCAGAAGACTATGGACCTTGTGCTTGTAGACGAATTTGAATCTAGAATTGTCCCACGAGGCCTGGTACTTGGGAAACTTCTTGACCGCCCAGTTCAGCACGGACCTCTCACAGTTTCGTGCGAGCGCACCACTCGACAGGTAGCTCTCGAACTGAGAGCGGGTATAGTCACGGAGAGGGTGATCCATTTTCGTTTTAGGTCTTCAGTCGTTAGCCTCTCCTGGCCTGATGGGGACACGAATTTTTTCTCGACCCATCTCAAGATGTGGCCCCTGACGGTTGCCCTCGGATTTGTGATTGCCTATTTTATTCTAAAATTCGCAAAGATCCAGACAAGCTCGGAGTATCTTCCAGGTCGGTCGTACTACAAGAGCGGCCCGAAGGTCTCCCCATCTCCCCTCCCCGTGGACAACGCACTTGTCGGGGTCGGACTGGAGACGCGCGTGAAGAACCCATCGACGAGTGTTATGGATTCTGGCTCTCCTGTATCGATGGTCATGATGAGTCCAGCTCCTATGGAGATGTCAGCCACACCCCCGATGACGATGTCAGGAGCCCCAGCGCCGATGGTGATGTCAGGAGCCCCAGCGCCGATGGTGATGTCAGGAGCCACACCCCCGATGATGATGGATGGAGCCCAAGCGCCGAGTCCGATGATGGCCGCGGGGAACGCACCAGTCACTATGACTCCACTGCCGCCTTCTCCCGTCGTTTAATACCCAGTACACTTTCGAGCTTTGATTCGGCCCGCACGAGTGGTTTGTTTCTCTTGAGTCTGAGCGTATCGCCCTCGGCCGATGAGTTTTCTATAGCCCTCAGGCGACTCCCGGTCCCTGAGGGCTTCTGTATGGTTCCGGTCGTCGTCGATGTGCCCGAGATGGTTCCTCCACCCATAGTCCCAATTTCTACTACATATATCTTTTCGAAAGGATAATGGACCACTGGAGGCTCGACGCGGCCTCCATAGGATCTGAACTCTTCGATCGTCATAGTCCCGCCGAAGCAGGCCAAAGCCTCCCTCTTCGGCGCGGCCCACAGAGGCACGTGCTTCCCGAACGTCTGCATCCGCATGAGCGACAGGAAAGACTGAATCTCCCCGGCCCGTGCAGAATTCATATTGATCGCATAGGCCTTGGCGCATGGCCATGAGCAAAAGTTGCCAATCGTCCCGAAGACTTTGGTTCGGTCATTGTACTTGACGGGTAAGTGAAGACACGGGAGTTGGGGGAGGGGGTGAACGCACCAGAAACAGAGGAGACCTTGGTCCATATAACTTAAAAACTGATAGTCTTTATTAATATATGATTCTGTCGATCGATTGTGGAATCAAGAACTTGGCAATGTGTTTAATTCATCCGGCGACAAAGAAGATTCACCAGTGGGATGTCTCTGGGGTCCCGCCGCTCCATGCGGACGGCATCTTCCCATGTATGGTCCGGCACCTCAAGGAGAAGCCGTGGGTCCTGGAGGCCAAGACGGTCGTGATCGAGAAGCAGCCCGACAAGAACCGAAGCATGAAGGCGATCGAGAACCTTCTTCACACCTATTTCCTGGTTTCGGAGGGTGAACGCGAGGTGGTCATCTGGGACGCGCGGCACAAGATCCCAGACTGCGCCGGACCGGGCAAGGCGATGTATGCCAAGCGCAAGAAGGCGTCGATCGAGCGAGCCAGAGAGTTTATCGCGGGCGACGGACCGAATCAGGATCTCGTGAAGTTTTTCGACTCGCACAAGAAGAAGGACGATCTGGCCGATACGGTGATGCAGGCCCTTTCGTTTATCGATAAGCGGCCCGAAGCGCCAGTGACCCCAGCGAAACCCAAAAAAGTCTCCCCGCGGAAGCCAACGGACAATCAGGTCCGAACAAAGTACAGCAAGGCGAATCTTGCTTGGCTGGTGAAGACCAACGCGAAGCAGGATGCGCGGTTCAGGAAGGACCTTGCACGGTACTATCGTGACTTGTCTGAATTAATTTCAGAGTTTAAACTATAGATGGACGCAGGAACAAAACAGCTGGGGACTATGGTCACCGGCATTTTTGTCGTTTTAATAATTTGCGCATGCTGTGTATATTTTGGTATGGAGACAGCGAAGAATATGAAGGGGTCTCCGGCACCGGCCCCAGCCCCAGCCCCAGCCCCGAGCTCTGGCCCTCTATGTACCGACAAATCTCTTAGTGTGTTCCCTTCTCCGGCCCCGGCTCCTTCCCTCACAATCACCGCGCCGGTCGGTACAACTATTTCGGCGATCGATTATGCGAACTTAGGGAACGCTACCGGTGTGTGTGGTGCATATACGGACGGTTCGTGTGTTCTTTACCCAAATACAACGGTCAAGAATCTAATCGATACCGCGTGTGTCGGCAAGAGTACGTGCTCTGTGAGTATTGACCCGTCAACCTTTGGAGCTTTTACACAACCATCTACCGCGTCGTGCAAGACAAATCCAAAATTAAACGTTCAATACCGAACGACCCTTCCACCTTCCCCTGTTGCATCTCCCGCACCATCTCCCGCCCGCTAGATCACCAGCAACTTCTGGTGTCCGACGCGAATCTTGGTGTCGACATAGATCTGGTGGCCGGCGGCCTGGATCGCACGGCAGAAGGAGACATCCTCCGAGTTCATCTCGGTCAGTCCGCCGATAGACTGCAGCTCCGAGTGGAACCACGGGTACTTGATGGACTCGACGACACCCTTGCGGACGAGCATCCAGCCCATACCGGTATAGGCGACCGGCTTGTACTGAGGGGCGCCCTCGATATCCTCGGGCCGCATAAACTTGAAGGTTCCGGTCTTGGTGAAAAAGTCCTCATTCCACTCCTGGACAGTCGCAAAGTGCTGGAGGTCCTCCATCATGTACAGGCCGGCCGTGACGTCGTGGGGGCTCTCCAGGAGGTTGAAAAAGTCCTCGGGCTTGAAAACCACATCCGAGTCGATCCACATCATCGCGTCGTACTCGACCGCTCCCTGAAAGGGCTGCTGGTCAGGGCCCTTGAGGACATCCCCGCCGAGACACTTGGCCCGAGCAAAGTGCACGACCGACGAATACTGCTGCGAAATCATAACCTGATGCCCTCGTGCAGAAGCCTGCATGAGGAGATCGGACCAGGCCAGAAGGAACTGGCGATCATAGGACTTTCCAGGGAGACAGAAGACGAGCTTCATTATGAATAAAATACTCGTATTCTTTAGATGGGAGCTGAAGTAATCATCATTATCTGTTGTATTGTGTGTTTTTGTGTATCAAGCTTGGCTGGGGCGTTCGCTTATCCTCCACCAGAAACGGTTATCTCAGATTATGATGGATATGATAAGGTGGCGACGGGTCGTGTTGTCTATGACAGAGTACACTCTTCATCCGAAACAGACGAGAAGATGTGTGCATTAGGTTGTACCACCGACTTTACATGTAAAGGCTTTACTTCATGGACTACAGGTACTGGATTTTTAGAAACACCTCATTGTCTCCAACAGACAACATTAGTGAACCCATGGTTTACAGTCCCAGCACGTCTCGTAAATAAACCTAATACGGCAAATATTTTTGTTAAGACATCTTAATGAAGACTGCTATTCTGATTGGATTTGGAATAATTGTTATCATTTTGCTTCTTTTTCGAATGTCGAGTTCGGCAGACCCTGTCAGTCCTCCGCCCCCAGTCCCGTCCCCAGTCCCAATGGGTCCCACGAATAACCAGCAGTGGTTTTTAGTAAAGCCCGACGAATCGTGCCCACCGGGATACTCTAAGCCTGATCCGGCAAGCAGCCCGACCGTATGTAAATTAAATAACTCATAGTAGTAGAATGGCCGGTGACGATGGGGGTGGCACGATTGCTATCCTCCTTGTTTTTGTGTGCTGTATAGTCTCTTGTGCTATAGGACTTATAGTATGGGCAAGCGGAGGGTCTCTTTCGAGTGTAACGGATGTTTCAAAACTCCGAGAGGCGCTCAAGAAGATTACTTTCACGAGGGCCGAACAACCAAATCTTCTTAATTATAACACTGCCGTTACTGGTGCGTACGGGTATGGGCGTGTACGTAATGCCGTTACTGTTCCAGGGTCAGATCTTGGGTCTATTGTTACTGGAAAAACATCCGCCCAATGCGACGATTTGTGTCACACGACGACGGGATGCTTTGGGTATACCGTGGATGGAACGAATTGTCAGCTCAAGAATAACGTGACGGTTCTAGATTACAAACCAAACGTGGACAATCTCTACGCTTCACAAGACGTGGGAGGATTTCTGTATGAACACTTCCCCTACGAAAGAGTAGAAGATGGATTGATTCCGGCAAGCCATACATGGACCTTCACTGGGTCTTTTATAAATGCTGTATCGAACTGTCACATGAACAGCACAAAATGTAAAGGGTTCACATGGGACGGAAATAGTACGGCCGTTATGTATCCTCAGATTTATGCAGTCGACGGAACAAAGCCTAAAACGGGTCAGGCGGGAGTTTATACTATTCCGGACAATCCGCCTCTCTACGTGGCTATCCCTGGAAAGACGTATTCGGACACTCCGACAACTACGGTCACTACAGTCCCACAGTGGGCCCTTCCTCAGCCGTTCAATCCGACATCTGACTCAGATTACTTTACGAATGTCGGCGGCCCGAAATGGCAAGGAGGTGCAGGATGGAGCGCTGGCCCCGATAGTTATGCCCAAAGGCTCGATGGTCTCGCATACGGCCCGGGCTCGCATGTATCGAGCAACACGATAACGGTCGCTTCACTCAACGGCTGCATGAATGCGTGCGTGGCCAACACATGGTGCCAATCATTCACTTATGATAATTCAGTAAAGTCGTGTTACATGCGCCGGGATCAAGTGGCGTGGCCCGGCCGAGACATCGACGCGCCGACTCAACAGGCGTGTGTTGCAGTGAATAATGGAATAGCCGGCCCTGCAAACAAAACGTGCGGGTGTGGATTTCAGGGAGGCAGTACAACAAATTGTAACAACAACATCATTCGTGCGAATGCTGGAAAAAGCGATGGGAACAAAGTGTCATATGTCCGCAAGAATCCGCCACTTCCCCAATATTGTCCACAGCAGTGCAAGAATAACATAGATTGTAAATTAGCCTGGTATGATACGAGCAATGGAAACTGCAATATGTACGAATTTGCGCCGACCCAGGCAGGTTCAGGATCTGCAGCAACACAATCTACGACGTGGATGTTGGAGAATTTTCCCGGATAGTAATAGATGGATCCATTTATGCTTTTGGTGATTGCGTGCATAGTGAGTTCTGTTTTAGCCGCACTCGTCGGTGTGGCTTATTTTGTATTGAATAAACCGGTGAAAGAAGAAGCACCTCTGTTGTCTCGAGCTGATATTATGGCCCTCGCATCCAAGTTTAATACGGCTTCTTCGCGTCCAGTCCCATATTCTAACGTACTGGGATATAGTCTCGGGCATGGCGGCCACGTATTGTCACCGCCCGGGCCCATAGCCGGATCATTGTCAATCAGAGGCTGTAATAATTTATGTAATGGAACTCCAACATGTAAGGGGTTCCAGTTCAACTCGACAACTAGCACGTGCGAGCTCCTAAGCAACATTGCAAATACGTACTATACATACGACCAGGGATGGAATCTCTTTGTTACCGGAACAGTCGCCGATATTGCTATGGGTGCCGAGCAGCCCGGAATGGGCTATAGTACTTCCGCACCTGTCATTACGGGCGCTACGACATATGAAAAGTGTGCACCATACTGCTTTTCGAACTTATCATCATGTAAAGGAATGAGCATCTCCCCATCAGGCTGTGGTCTCTTGGCGGTTGGGGCAATTTCTGCACAAAGCGCGGGGACCAGTTCTTGGCAGACTACTCAAATAACGCACGGGAACGGCCTTCCTTCGAGCCCGGCCCCAGCCCCGTCATAATTTTCTTAACGTACATTATAATGGGTAATGAGCAGTCGACCGTCGCAAATATCGTGAACAAGTCGTGTATGACTGTCACGAATGATTTCGTCTCGAAAAACATCTCGAAAACTGCAGTGACGTCTGTGAACACACAGACTTTCACTATAAATATTGGAATTGCAGACCACTGCCCAATTAACGCATCTCAGACTATAAAGGCAGATGTATCAGCTCTCCAGTCCGTGAGCGAGACAAGCTCACGAGAATTGGCAACACAGCTTCAAGGTCAGCTTTCAGCGGCCCTCGACCAGTCTACATCGATGATTAGCGGTCTCGCGGGGGGCGGTGGAAATGCCCAGAGCACGAAAACGGATATTCGTAATGAGATAACACAGTCTATTGCGAATCGCATTACGAATACAAACATCAACGAGGTCGCCGTGGATTCATTCAACACGAACACGATGACTATGAACATCGGTGTCTGTCAATATTCCCCGATTAGCGCGAACCAGGGCATCGTCTCGAACGTCATCGCCCAAAACATTCTGACGCAGATTTCTCAGGATATCGCGAGCAGTCAGGCAGTCGCAACCCTGGCCGCAACTGCGAAGCAGACATCGAGCCAGGAGAATAAGGGCCTGAATGACCTGGTCGACTCTATGGGCAAGGCGATCTCGAGCATCATCGGCTCCGTCACCGGACCTATGGGGGCCGCCTACATCGCGTGTGCCATCATGTGTTGCGTGTGCTGCGCGGCCCTCCTCTACTTCATGATGAGCCCAGCCGGTCAGCAGGTCGCGACCACGGCCGCAAACACTGGGTCAAATCTAGCAAAAAGTAAAATGGGCTAAATAAATGGAGGCTGCTGAAGCGCTCATTGTGACTTATTTTGAAAACAGACCATGTGATGTGGTCCAAGATATATATCGTAGTTCTGGCCTCAAATGTTACGACTATTGGGAAGGAGAACTACGACATATACTCATTGATTCGTGCCTCGTGGCATGTGATGAAGTTCCCGAGTACTACCGGAAAAAGTATCCAGGTCCCAAAATATGGATCCGCGACATGGACACCGAAGACAAAAAGTGTCTATTCAATTGCTTTGTTCTTGAACTTGGGATGTTTCCAGCAATCTTCCCATTTTCTCTCAAAGACTTTCAGATTCCGGCGGTTGCTCCACGGCCAGCAGACTGAGCGGCGAGAAACGCAGCGATACCCCCGTTTCCTCCACCATCCTCATCTCCACTCATGGCCAAAACAATAATCATCAAGACGCACATCATCATAATGCAGATGCATCCACCGATACCCCCATATTGTTTAGTTGACGTATTTAGGTATTTTTCAAGGCTCGGGAAGGGAAGTGACGAAGAAGTTTTGGGGGCCGGGGTGCGGGGCGCGGGCGCTGGCGGGGAAGGACTGTTCATTGTAGTAGTCCCATTCCCCCCGACAGTCGTCGATGCTGGAGTGCTTCCTCCATAATTTGTCGTGACTGTGACTGTTTGCTCCTGATGGCATGAAGTATTTATGGGAGAACTCATCGCCACGCCGATGTTCACTTGTTGACTACAAATTTGAACAGCCATGGCGGGGCACGTGGTGGCATAGGGCGACAAATAGCTGTTATTTGAACGTTCGGCCCATGCACACGCTCCTGCGATGCATGCTGGATTGTTACCCATCGCATTTATAGCGGATGACTTTTCGGGATTATCGGGCATACTCACGATGGGTCCAATTCTAGTCGTGACACCTAGGAATGTTTGGCCCTGATCTGTAAAATCGGCACATCCAGGATAGGTCTTCATAGGGGCATCGAAGCAGTTGCTCGTTCCTTGATATCCAAAGTCTCCTACATTAATACACGAGCATATAGCATTTGTGCGATTCGGGCCCGTTGACTTTGAGGCTGATGCGAGAGGACTTCCTCGGCAATACGTCTGAAAAAGAGTTGCGACTTGGCCATTCGTATCGTGACCATTTCGCACGATAGACTTGAGGTACGTCAAGACACCCGCGTTATTAATCCATGTAAATCCAGTATCGGCCAGACACAAGTTCACAAGTTTTGTGTCGAAGTTTGTTGTACTCGATGAAGAATCACCCGGATCTCTTAATGCGGGCGTGCATCTCGATGTATTCGACATGAGGTCCGCGAAACCTAATGAATCACACCACCTGGACTTTATGAGTTTCTCATCATGTGGCGTCACGCCTTTTTCAACCATATCGTTCCAGTGAAGATCTACATTGAAACCAATATTTTGAATGATTGCTGAACTCGTTTTATCATTCATACCATGCCCATTAGGAACATCTATATTAAAACAGCCTGAAAAGTCACTTCCTCCCGTCCAGCCGTCTCGTCTATCATAGTATCCTTCGGTATTACCATCTCCCCATCCAGTATTTTCATCAAATATAAATTTCCATCCGAGAGGAATTTTATACCCAGACATGTTGTCATTAATAAGACTAGAATTATTTAGCTGACTATTCACTCCTGTGAAAAAATTCCATGGCGCTCCACCTCCAGTACATGAACCTGCTGTTGTACCACTTGCCCAATCAACCCACCCAACAATATTTGTTGTTCGGTCCGAATCCTTTAATATGCTCGGATCAGATAATTTTGGATTGTTTGCTTTTCTCCAGTTTGTACTTTTTTTAGAATAAAAGTCATAGGAGTTTGTTGAGACCCCCCCAGGACAGGTCCCATTAGAAAGACCTACAGTTTTAAAATAGCCACCATAGCCACCTTTATATCTGTTAAATCCTTTACAGGTATCGGACTGATTACATCTCCAAGCCATAATTTCAGCACTATCCCATACACTGTGTGCTATATCATTGCTCTGACAATCGTAGTTTTGCTTGACATCATAATTTGCAATTTCATTATTAGGATTTTGCCAAGTAGATTCTCCTGAAACTGTAGATGGATTACTGCCGGCATTGAACAAGGCTTGCATCTCAGTCCACCCCATATCTATTGTATGAAAATAAAAAAACTCGAACCATCTGAAGTATGAAAGCTGTGGTCAGGACCCCATACTACGACTGGGACGGGCGGAAGTACATGGAGTTTCAATTTGAAAACAAAATTACACGAGTCAAGATACCCTTCAGGTACGGCCGAGTCATGTGTCGGGTCGAGGGCCTGAAGACAGTCCAGGAGTTTCAAAAGGGAGACCAGGTCGACATAACGATCGGATACAAAATGTGGGATGGCGAGAAATATTTGGTCTTAGAGAGTATAGCCGAAGTTTAAGTATGTCTGGGACCCTCTCACGAAACGGAATTTTGATTCAAAATTGCCCTGACATAAAAAGAGAACTCACTGTTCGACCAGTGACCAATGAGGCCATTGGGATTCCAGCCCCGTCCTTCAAAGTCTTTCGGGTCGGGCCCACCAGGGACGCCCCTCTCCTTGTTCCCCGGTACTGGGCTCGCGAGCGTTTCGGTCCCCCCTCCCAAGATTCCAGAAAGTGTCCTGTTAGTTGTGGGAGCCTTAATTTTGTTGGAAAATTGCGAGAGAGACAGCCCGAAGCTTTCGCTGCCGGAGTCAAAGCCTTTGAGGAACATGGAGGGGGTGTCCTGTCCCTCGCCCCGGGCCAGGGAAAGACATGCATGGCCCTGGCTTTTTCGGCACATCTAAAACTTCGGACCCTCATCGTGGTCCACAAAGAGTTCCTGGCGAATCAGTGGCGGGACCGCATCCAGCAGTTCTGTCCGGGTGCCACCATCGGTCGTATCCAACAGGGAATCTGTGACACCGACAAGGACTTTGTGATTGCCATGATCCAGACCCTGTGCAGCCGGGGCGAGGACGCCCTGCCCTCCAGAACTTTTGATCAATTTGGGTTCTTAATTGTGGACGAGGCCCACCACATAGGTGCGGCCGCCTTCTCACAGGCCATGTTCCGCTTCTGCCCCAGGTACACCCTGGGACTCACCGCGACCCCAGAGCGCAAGGATGGTCTGACCCGTATCCTGTACTGGTTCCTGGGTCCAGAGTTTTTCAGAGTCCAGAGGGAGAACCAGAAGACGACCAAGGTCGAGGTCATCGCCTACAAGGACCCAGCCTTCAAGGAGTCTCCCCCGGTCACCAGGTTCGGGAAGATCAATATGGCCCAGATGGTCACGGACGTCACGGATCTTCCCAGAAGGAATGAATTTATAATCAAAATTGCGAGGGAGGCGGCAGAGGGAGGACGAAGGGTCCTGATCCTCTCGGACCGAAGGGAGCACTGTCAGTTCTTGGCGGGAGAGTTCGGTTCCGAACTCTCCGGGTTGTACTATGGCGGACTCAAGGAGGCCCAGTTGGATGAGTCCTCACGGAAGCGCATCATCATAGGGACATTTGCCATGGCCCAGGAGGGTCTGGATATTCCTGTCCTGGATACGATCATCTTGGCCAGTCCCAAGTCGGACATCACACAGGCTATCGGGCGTATCATGCGAGAGACGCCCGGTAAGCTGAATAATCCACTGATTTATGATATAGTGGACCATTGGTCGGTTTTTCATTCTATGGCCCGTAAGAGGATGACCATCTACAAGGTGTCCGGGTTCGAGATCGCCGGGGCGGCCCCAGATGAAAAGCCCGTCGAGGTTTTTGGAAAGGGGAAGTGCTTATTTAAGTAGAATTCTTTGTCATGAAGTAATACCCGCCTCCCAGCAGCATCAGAAGGCAACAAGCAATCAATACATACCAATACGTTGCAAGCCCGGATGACTTTTCTGGGGTCGGCGCTGGCGCTGGAGAGAATGCCGGTGATAGTGCCGGTGATAGTGCCGGCAAGCCAGTTGCAGGGGGGATAGGAGGTGACGTCACTGGTGGCAAACCTGACACAGATCCCAAAGATGGAAGTGTCGGCATTGTCGGCAAACCTGACACAGACATTATACTACTTATCAAGAAATAACTGGAGTAGATGCGTTAATCTGAGTCACGGTGTTGTTGGCCCACGTTGCCAGGTCAGTCTTTATCCGCTGTTTGACCGTAGCTGAGGTACTGTTCCAGGCTGTAGTTCCTTTCGCCGTGTAGGCCGTCATCACCTTGTTCAAAACGTTGTCCTGATACATTTGTTTGAGATCGTCGGGAAGACCCTTGAACTCTGCGAGATCCATAATGCCGATCGGGGTCGTTGCTGTATAGAAAGACATCTGGGGACCCATGAAAATCTTCATGGCCATCAGCAGTACCACGATCCAGAGTGCGATGCGCTCCCAGTCGTACATTTCTATTTAGCGTATATTAAAATATTATTATATAGTAAATGGACCTCGCCCCTGGAGATATTACTAAGCAAGCCCTGACCAATCAGATCCGCATCAATGCTGCGATTGAGAAGGATCTGATTGACATCGCGTCGCGGAAAGCGTGCGCGTGTTCTTTTAACCAGCAGATGCCAGACGTCTACAAGTCGTCTATGAATAAGTAATCACGAGTGCTGCGCACTCGGTCTTTAACGCCTGAGTGAATCCATGATACCCATCAGGATGATGCTCGCAACAAAACCCATCACGATATAATTACACTCAGTATTATCTGAGGTGGGAGTTCTCCAGCTCGCTCCCACCTGAGGTTCCGGTCTGTACGCAGGGGGCTTCGCGGCCCACTTATCATCGAATGGTGCATATGACAGAACCATTCCCTATTTTTAGTTTAGATTTTTTACCAAGTCCGAAGGACTTGTTCCAGGGGACGTGCTGGGGCTTCGCCCTCGTTTGTGAGCTTCGCTCACAAACTCACCTCCTTCTTCCCCTTGCCCTTCGGCCCGCGCTTCTTGGAGGCGCTCATCTTCACCTCGCGCGTGTCCGGGTCGCCCTCATCGATGCTCACGATGTCAGAGACCGAGTCCGTCTCGCCTGAGCGCCCGGGGCGTGTCTGGATCGCCTGGGGAGGTCCCATCATGTTCATCAGGGACCCAAAGTCCATTCCCGGGCCCTTCATATCACGCTGGCCTGGGGCGGGAGGCGCTCCTCCCTGCTGGCTGCGCATGACGGCATCCATCATGTTCTGCTGAAGGCCCGGGTTCTGCTGCATCACCTTGGTCATATCAGGGACGGCCGCCTTGAACATCGAGTTCGTCAGGTGGAACATCATTGCAGAGCCGCCGACCATCATGATCAGCTTCACCTCGGGGGCCATCTGGATCTTTGTCTTGTACTTGTTGTGGAGCTCCTCAAAGACTCCATCGTAGTCCTCGACATTCTCCATACAATTCTGGGACCAGCCGTTGAGCTCCAAGTCGAACGGGTCGAACTTGTCGTTGAGAAACTCCAGGCCGGTCACGCAGGCCACGAGCATCCGCCGCTGGAACTTGATCGACCGGTCAACCTCGATGCCGTACGTCATCCGCTTGTACTCGGTGCGAATCTCCTCGATGTCGCTGTAGATGGTCAGGCGAGCACTGGTCGCAATGCCCTTCTTGGAAAGGCGAGAAATCTTGTTCAAAAGATCGGCCTTCTCATCCTCGATCGTCTTGTAGCCCTCGGACGGGGTGTTCGAGCCGGCACCCTGGAAGCCCTCCTGCTGCCCCTCAGCTCCCTCGTCGCCATACTCCTCATCCTCCTCGCCGCCATCAAACTCCTCGGCCATAGGCGGGGGAGGTGCCGTACGCTTCCCAGGATTCATGAACATATCCAGACCCTCATCGGGGGCGAACTCGGGCTGAGAAGGCCCAGGAGCACGCTTGGCAAACGGACTGGGACGGGAGGGCTTGGGCTTCAGGGGAACCGACTTTCTCGACGGGGCCGCAAAGGAAATCTCATCAAGCAACTTGGTCTCATCGTCGTTCATCGATAGAGACTTGCCCTCGTTTGTGTCAAAAGAAAACTCCATCTACCAGTTTTGTAGAAAAGTGCTCGCTGGCTTTAACGCGGATCGGCCAACTCGGCCTGGTCCGAGTTGTACTAAGACCAGGCGGCCCTGGAAAAAATGTTGACAAAAAGCAAATGGCATTCAAGTTTGGAAAGATGGTTATCCATGCGACCATCATCGGTCTTCTGCTAGCGATCCTGGTCATCCTGGTGAAGGGTGGCGGGCGGACCTCCGCCTCGTACTACGAGCCGTCTCCCCTCGTGATTACGTCGGGCCCCAACGTCAGCGCGGACCCCAAGAGCATCTTTGACATCAAGCCGTCCCTGGATTGTGTGGCGGGTCCATCGAAGGATGCCGCCTACTACAGCAGCGGCCTGACCCCAGGTGGCCTGTGTAATTCGGGCGAGTACGTCAAGGACAACATGCGCGACTATGCGATCGCCGACGGCGTCGGTGGGTCGCTTCTGGAGAAGTAGGGAAACCTCAGGTTTCCCGGCCCCAAAATATTCCCAGTACATAATAGAAATGTGTGACACCGAGGTGTACACGATCCGTGTTGATTCAGTCTACTCCAGCTCGAACTCGAGCTTCATAGGCTACATGAACATCCCTTTGCGAAACGTGATCAAGGCGGAGCTTCTTTCGGTTAGCTTCCACGCGAATGCAACATGGCCCACGACCACTTCGGCATTCTATATCCATATTGAGGAGCTCAAGTCCAAGTTTAATGACAAGACATATCTTCAGTACAGCAGTCAGGTGGCCGGTCTTAAGACGACCGAGGGGGTGGCACCTTCGACCGCCGTCTCAAATGTTGGGCAGCTCGCGAGTTCGATCGTATGCATTCCAGTCGAGGATTCGTCTGCGGAACACCGGACGATCTTTAATAGCAATTCCTATTTTCCCGTTGAAATTCCTTACATCGAGCCGATCCGGCAGATTGAGAAATTCACAGTGAACGTGTATATAGCGTCTGGAGCACAGCCAGTCCTTAGTCGCGGTCCGACCTACCTGAACCTTCGCATCACATGTTCGAAGCCGAACAGATGTCTGTATCCTGACCGACGCGGTGAGCCCCTGTTGTGAGCGTTGGGCTTCGCCCGAGTAAAATCTCAGATTTTACTAGAATGGACTACGTCGTGTACGTAGACTCCAATAATCGTAATCAGACCCTATTTCCAAATTCAAATTCATATACCCTCTTTCTGTCGACACCTATTTATAACGTCAGCAAGGTCGAGCTCGTCTCGGCCATGTTGCCGAACGTCTACAGTTCGCAGTATCTGACTTTGGATATCGCCGAGCTCCGGTCAACCCAGACGCTGGTCGCCTCGGCGCTCACAGCAGGTTCAAAGACAACGGCCGTACCGAACTCGAATGCTTACTCGGGCGCCTTTGCCTTTGTGCCAGTCAAGGCGGCCACGTCTCTCGCATCGAACGTCTCGACATTTTCAAACACGAGCTTCACATACAACAACGAATTTTACTCCCAAAATTACAAAATCTCTGTCGAGTACCCGTCGCGCATCGATAGCATCGATCGTCTGACAATCTCATGGAGAAATGCCGGGAACGGAGCCCTCTTTTACGACTCTCTGTTAGGCCAGGACCTCGGTCGAAATATGTTCCTTCTTCGCTTCGACACCATCATGGTCCCAGACGAGCCCGAGAGGCCCGAGAGCCTCCCTCCACCGGTCGCATGGGACTCTGGCGAACGGCAGAAGATGTATGTGATGGCCGCGGCTCTTATTTTGGGTCTTTTTATCATATTCTTCGGGAGACGCCGACCAGTGCCTGGAGCGTAGGGGTTTTTTCCCCACTCCTAATAGATGTGTGACTCCATCACAAACGGGGGATCCTATATACAGTCTTCGGGCGGCTCCCAGTCGTCTTGCCCCCCTGCAAATGTTATTATCGCCTCGAATGTCCTAAGCACGAACGGAAATGTCATTTGTGGGAATCTTATCAGTCAGGACGGAACCTTCACGGGGAATCTCTATGTCGCAGGCCAGGTCATAGGGAACATATTTTTAAACACAATTAACTCGTCCGTTCTGAATACTGGAAGTATATTTAGCTTAAATTACTACGGAAACGGATCGGGCCTCTCGAACCTCCAAGCTTCGAATCTTGTCGGCACAATTTCAGCCACAAATTTGCCAACGACCGCTGTCGCCCCAGGAACATATGGTTCCTCGGCCAACGTCTTCCAAGGGACGATCGACCAGTATGGCCGAGTCACGCAGGCCGCGAATGTCTCGATCCTTTCATCCCAGTGGACGACTATCCATGGCAATGTCGCGTACCAAAATGGTGTATCGATCGGGACAATCTCCGACCCGCCACCTGGGTCGAACCTCTATGTCCTTGGAACGGCCAACATCTCGACCCTCAATGTGGATTACCTGACGGTCAACTCGGCCGTCGTCTATGGAACGACCACCCTGAACGTCTATGGAATTTCGAACCTAAATTCAGTTATCGGAAACTTATACACTGGGAATGGATCAGGTCTCAGTAACATCAATAGTTCGAACATCATAGGGACCGTGGCTACGGCCATATCTGTCACGGGAAGTTCCCAGCCCAACATCACTTCTGTCGGAACTCTCTCTGGGCTTGCGGTCCAGGGGCTACTGGTCGCTTCCAACGGGTCTGGAATTTCAAACCTTAATTCGTCAAATATTGTCGGGATACTGTCATCGTCTCAAATTTATGGAAACACCCTTTCGAACATTAACGCCTCGAACTTGGCCTTTGGTCTCGTGAACTCCTCGCTCGTCTATGGTAACACCCTTTCGAACATCAACGCCTCGAACATTGTGGGACTTACGAACGTTTCGGGCAACACCCTTTCGAACATCAACGCCTCGAACCTGGCTTTTGGCATCGTGAACTCCTCACTCATCTACGGAAACACCCTGTCGAACATCCAAGCCTCGAACATCTCAGGACTTGTGACTGTTTCGGGAAACACCCTTTCGAACATCAACGCCTCGAACCTGGCTTTTGGCATCGTGAACTCCTCACTCATCTACGGCAACACCCTTTCGAACATCAACGCCTCGAACATCACGGGACTTACGAACGTTTCGGGAAACACCCTTTCGAACATCAACGCCTCGAACCTGGCCTTTGGCGTCGTGAACTCCTCGCTCATCTACGGCAACACCCTGTCGAACATCAACGCCTCGAACATCACGGGACTTACGAACGTTTCGGGAAACACCCTTTCGAACATTAACGCCTCGAACCTGGCCTTTGGCATCGTGAACTCCTCGCTCATCTACGGCAACACCCTGTCGAACATCCAGTCTTCCAATATTACTCAGCCATTCGCAAACCTGGCCGTCTCAAACTCGGTCACAACTACATTTGTATTCGCGCAAAACATATACACTACGGGAGGTATAGAGATAGCGACCGACAGTGCGTTCCATGGGAACCTGGATGTCACTGGAAACTTGCGCCCGGGCGCAATCGTAGATTATGTGTCGAGCGTTGGATCCGCTGGGCAATTCCTGACATCGACAGGGTCGAGTATCGAGTGGTCTTCTGCTGTAGCAAACTTGGTCGTCTCGAACACTGTCACGACCAGTGAAATAATATGTAATGCATTCACGACGAGCACAGCGACTAATTGGAACTATGTGAGTAACGCGGCAACTGCGCGTTCAACATCTGTCGGGTGGCAGGGAATTCGGCAAGTTTTCGGAGATTACATTACAGGAAACGTCTACGTATACAATAACGCGGTCCTTGAAGTTACTTTATCATATGTCGCCCCTGGGTTTGGTTCATTTGTTGCGGTCGGGGGGCTAAATGACGAAATTATTGTAGTCTCTGGAGTAGACGCTTTCTATGTCTATTATTTTGACGGTCTCATATGGAACGGGCCAATTGCCACCGATACAACCGACGATTTAGGAGTACATAACACATTATGGATGCCTTCATTAAGTGCAGAGGGTTCCCTGACGGTTACCCTAGTTATCGGTGGATACGGGTTCCCCACGGATGGCGGCGGGAATCCAGCCGTTGGTATATATATTATAATAGTTTTAGATGGGACCTCTTCCTTTGCGGGTTCAATCACTCCTTTTAATGATGTCGCAGACAAAGATAGAAATACAGTCGCTATATCTGGAGATAGAACTACCGTAGCGATTGGTCAGCAGGACTCATCCTACTTCTATGTGTACTCTCTAAGTAATCTCATCACTCCAGTATTTTCTTCTGGAAGAACGAACCCTGGAATTGAATATTATGTTTCGATCGACTATTATGGCCAGATTGTCCTTCTGACACTCCAGGATTCAGGACAAGTTCTCATGTATAGTATTAGTCTTGCTCCAGTATAATGGACATCATTGATTTTCTCGAGAGTCACGAGATTCTCTGGTTTCCTATTCATATCGAAATTGTAAATAATAAGAAAAGTCCCAGAAGAGTCGACCCGTTCGAGGATGGCGAACCCTGGGTCGATACCTGGAGACCAAGTAAGGCTGACATGGAATACATGAAGGGCTTTTTGAGTGAATGTAACGCCCTCGCCATAGACACGAGTGTCATTCATCAGCTCGATATAGACACGCCCAAATATCAAAGGCTTTCATCGAGCGGTCCATACTATGAATCGTTTTGTAAAAAGCTTCCGCATATTTTTTACAAAACAGACAAAAGACCCGCCTTACCTATCCAAATGGACAAGTACTTTTTAGGAGTCGAAAACCTTGCGGGTCGTTGGGCATTTGCCAGGAAAGACTCGCGGGTCCTAAATCACGATTTAAATATAGCCATAAGATAGAATGCCAGCGGTTTGGGCCCTAGTAAATACTTTTACGTTTGCGGACAGCCCAATTATGGCCCAGGTGAACAGCGATGGCATGTCATTTGCGGTGAGTTTATCAAATGAAGCGGCAGGTGGTCCTTTTAAGCCTTACATTGAGACATACACAAAGTCTGGAGACCCTACCGTCGCAACATACACACGTGACCAGCGCAATCTGAATCTATATATTGAAAATTCAAGTCCACCTGGCACGGGTCCGTATGCCGAAGAACTCGCCTTGCGTGCCAATGTCTTGACCTCGACTCTTACATATAACGCGGGTATTTCTACACCATATTATGCAAGTTATATATTCAAACTCGAGCTTCGGAGCGACATCAATGCGACCGGTGCCGTGATTGCTCCCATGCTCTATGCATCGGGCGTCAAGTCCTTCAAGATTCCGCACCCTATCAAAAAGAATACGGTCCTGATCCACAGTTGCATAGAGGGCCCTCGGTGCGACTTGATGTACCGAGGGCACGTGAAGCTTTCAGGCGGGACCGCAAATGTAAACATCGACACGGACTCGAGCGCATACCCCATGACCCAAGGAACCTTTGCGGCCCTTTCGACCAACGCTCGGTACTTTTTACAGAACAACGACTCGTTCGACAGAGTCCGAGGTCAGATCAACGGGAATATTCTTACGATACTGGCCGAAAATTTGGAATCGACCGATGAAATTAGCTGGATGGTTATTTCGGAACGAAAAGACCAGTCGATCATTGATTGCGAACGGACTGACCGGAAGGGTCTATTGATTCCAGAACATTCTAAGTGAGTGGAACGAGGACTTTTAGGCGCCATAAAATATTTATTAAGTTCAATGGAGTGGATCGATGATGAGCTCTGTATCGTGAAATCCGGAGAAGTCACCCATGTGTTTGAACGGACCCCTCCCCTGTCCAGGACCGCCTACAAACACATGTGTGCATGGGTAATTTCTAATTTTGATTCAAAATTCAATGAATCCCCAGAGACCCTGTGGGCAGAGGCCGGAGAGGCATGGAATTCCCTGACCCCTGAGACACAGGGGCTCCTGTTCGCCTTACAGGCCAGGGAGGAGCAGATGGTCAAGGATATCCGCCTTGGTCTCCTCGCGACTCTGGCGGGCTATCAGGGACTCAAGACCATCAAGGACAAGTTCGCCGAGGCGATTCGTTCGGTCGAATGATTTTCCAGGTACTTACTAGAGATGTCGACCACGACATATTTTGGAGATGTGATAACGACCGGGAACACAATTTTGAAACAAAATCTGACGGTCCTTGGGACTTCCTATTTTGTTTCAAATATCGTTGGTGGTCAGAATATCGGATCCCCGGGGAGCCCTTTTGCGAGTCTCAGCGCGACCGGATCAAATACAGCCACGATCAACGCAATATCTATTTCTACTTCTAGCAAAATTAACACATCGAATGCAGTCTCCCAGAATTCCTATCAGAGTATAGACCTTTATGCAGTTTCCTCGAACATATACAACTTGTTCTCCAAGAGTCTCATCACGAGTAACAATATTGGAATTGGGACCGATGCGTCCGCGAATCTATCGGTCCGAGGAAATGTCTGGGTCTCGAACTCTTTCCAGACGATAAACGTCTTTGCGACCTCGGCGAACATCGGTACGGCAAATATCATTTCTTTTAGCGCTATATCAAACATCGGAATTGGGACAGGTACACCCGCGAATCTAAGTGTTCAAGGAAGTGTTTGGGTCTCGAACTCTTTTGAGACGACAAACGTCTTTGCGACCTCGGCGAACATAGGTACGGCAAACGTAGGAACCTTTGAGACCGGGAGTATCGGAATTGGGACCGATGCGTCCGCAAACCTGAGTGTTCAAGGAAATGTCTGGGTCTCGAACTCTTTCCAGACGACGAACATCCTATCGACCTCGGCAAATATCGTCACGGCGAACATAGGATCCTTGATTGCGACAGGGAGTATCGGAATTGGGACCAGTACATCAGCGAACCTGAGTGTTCAAGGAAATCTATCGGTCTCTTCTCTTTTATTTGTGAGCGGAAACATCTTTACGGATTCTGCGAACGTGACCGTGTCGTCACTTAGAGTCCCCTACATGACCGTTACCTCGAACATCGGTGTTAAGACCAATACGCTTGCGAATCTGAGTGTTCGAGGAAATGCTTGGATATCGAACTCTTTTAGCACAACAAACGTCCTGGTGGCCTCGGCGAACGTCGATGAGGAGGCAAACGTAGGAATCTTCATAGCGACAGGAAGTATCGGAATTAGGACCGATGCGTCCGCGAACCTGAGGGTCCGAGGAAATGCGTGGGTCTCGAACTCTTTTATCACACCGAACGTCTTGATGACTTCGACAAACATTCGCGTGGCAACGATCGAAACATTCATCGCGACAAGGAGTATCGGAATTGGGACCAGTACGTCCGCAAACTTGACGGTCCGAGGAAATGTTTGGGTCTCGAACTCTTTTGAGACGAAGAATATCTCGGCCACGACGATGAATATCACTGGAACTGCATTTTCGCCTGTAATTCCGACGAAACTTCAGAACACTTCAACACTCACATTGAGTTCTATTTCGAGCGGATATGTCGGAATCAACACCTCGACGAACCTTGGCGCGGCCCTTCAGATTCTGGGGAACGTCTATTCCTCGAACTCTATTTCGTCCGGAGACCTGAACATTACGAATACAATAGTCTACGACGAGGATCTAACAAAGCGTTCGATTCACTTGGCTCCCTCAGGTGCAAACGCAGCCGCCATTCAGTCATGGATTTCGGCCACGTGTAACATGTCGAGTAATTCGTATTGGTCCGTCACGCAAGCCCCAGTCTATGCGAACGCTGCAGTAAGTACCAGCGGGTATTCGGGATCCGTGCTTTTGCCGGATGGTCGTGTTCTCTTTGTCCCGTCTACAAGCTCGAGCATCGGTTTCTACACTCCAGCGACCGGCGAATTTTCGGCGGTGACTCCGAGTGGTTTCCAAGGGCCCTTTAATGGGGGCGTGCTACTCCCGACCGGAAATGTTCTGTTCGCGCCACAAACCTCAGCTGTGGGAATATATAACCCCGTGAGTCGTAATTTTTCCGCGCCCGTGAACATTACACCTGGATCTTATTATGGAGTTCTGACCGCGAATAATGTCATATTTGCGCCCCAGAGTTTTCCTTCGAGCATCATTAATTATAACTACACGACGGGTGCGGCAACATCCGTTCTGGCTTTACCGACACCTTTATTTGTTGGACAATACTGGGCAAACCCTATCGTACCCCTGGAATATGTAGATAGTGATGTTATTTGGACTTCTGTCGCATGGTCTTCACAATTGGGTCTTTTTGTAGCGTGTGGTTTTGGATTTGGCAGTAAGTCGGCCTATAGCACGGATGGGAAATCATGGGTCGCTTCTACGACGCCCCTAAGTTCGGTGAGTACTAGTGCATGGCAGTCCGTCGCATGGTCCCCACAACTCGGTCTCTTTGTGGCGGTCGCTCAATCATTTTCCCATTCTATTCCTTCGGCCTATAGCACGGATGGGAAAAACTGGTTCGCTTCTACGACGCCCCTAAGTTCCAACGGTATTGATGTTACTTTCTGGAATTCTGTCGCGTGGTCTCCAGAGCTGGGTCTCTTTGTAGCGTGTGGATATGGATATGGCGCTGGCAGTAGTTCGGCCTATAGCACGGATGGGAAAAACTGGTTTGATTCTCCATATAATTCTCTGGGTTCGTTCGCTCCGAATACTAATTGGCTTTCTGTCGCATGGGCTCCACAATTGGGTCTCTTTGTAGCGTGTGGTTCTTTGTATGTAGGCAGCAGTCCCGCGACTTCGGCCTATAGCACGGACGGAAAATCATGGGCTATTTCTACGAGGCCCCTAAATTATGTCGCAGTTACTATATGGAATTCTGTTGCGTGGTCGCCAAAATTGGGTCTCTTTGTAGCGTGTGGTATTGGTCCTCAAGGTATTGCTTCGGCCTATAGCACTGACGGAAAATCATGGTTCGTTTCTACAGTACAGCTGAATTCACTCTCCACGCATTTTACACAATGGTATTCTGTCGCATGGTCCCCAGAAGAGGGTCTCTTTGTAGCGGTCGGAAATCCTATCGGGGGGGACGAGCCAGGCGCTCTTGTGAGTTCGGCCTATAGCACGGATGGAAAAACATGGGTCGCTTCTCCCGTACAACTGAATAATATAGGTTATGGATGGAATTCTGTCGCTTGGTCTCCAGAGTTGGGTCTTTTTGTAGTTGCCGGGTATTACATTTCGGCATATGGAATGGGCGCGGTGAAACAGGTCGGAACGTGCCTCTTGCCCAACGGAAACGTCATCGTCCCACTGCCCGGAAGCTCAAACGTCATACAGTTCGATCCGGTCAGTCTCCAGGCTTCAAACATCTTCACAGGGACGGATGGGTTCAGCAGTTTGACACTCGATCCGACCGGAAATGTCATAGGAACACCAGCAAATTCTAATATTATAGTCATAAACCCAAACTCTGGAACAGCATCAAATGTGTTAGGTTCCATCGGTGGATTTAGTGGTGGAGTTCTGTTGCCGTCCGGAAACGTCATTTTCATTTCACAGGGCTATTCAAATATCGGAATGTTTGATCCGATCGCTCTTCAGTATTCAAACTCGATAGAGTGTGGAACGGGGTTTTCAGGAGGGACGTTGCTGACGTCAGGTCAGGTGGTCTTTACGCCGAGCGGTTCGGCCAATGTCGGCATCCTAGACACGATGACCCCGGTCTCGGCAGAGTTTTGTCTGTCTCCTTATTTTAACAAGTTCTGATCATAAAATATCCACAAGTAACAGAGATGCCCGTCATCACCAATTTTGGTGATTCAAACACGGCCGGAAACACGACTCTTCAGCAAAATCTCACCGTCCAGGGGGCCTATTCCACTTTTAGTGGAAACCTCCTCGCCAGCTCTGCAACAACCAGAATAGGAAATATCGCGTCTCCATTTTTGGGAGTCTATGTACAGACCGCAAATATTTCGTTAATTAATACAACAAATTTCGTGTCTACATCTAGCTTTTTGGTCAATGGAGATGTCATTTCCTCAAATGCTCTTTTTACGACAAATATATTTGCAACGAACTCGAATATTTCGGGTATTACAAACACTGCGAGTCTCACGGTCACCTCAAATCTGGGAATCGGTACGGCCGTGAACTCGAACGCGCTAAACGTCTTGGGAAATCTGTACGCCTCGAACTCTCTTTCGTCTACGAATGTTGTCGCCCTATCGGCAAACATCTCCGGAACAGCGAACGTACAGTCTCTCATGGTCACCTCCAACCTGGGTATCGGTACGTCCGTGAACTCGAACGCGCTAAACGTCTTGGGAAATCTGTACGCCTCGAACTCTCTTTCGTCTACGAATGTTGTCGCCCTATCGGCAAACATCTCCGGAACGGCGAACGTACAGTCTCTCATGGTCACCTCCAACCTGGGTATCGGTACGTCCGTGAACTCGAACGCCCTGAATGTTTTGGGAAATCTGTATGTCTCGAACTCTATTTCGACCACAAATATTGTTACGACTCTCGCGAATATTTCAGGTACTGCGAACGTCCAAACGCTCGTGACCGGTTCACCCGTCGGCATCGGCACGATTCCCGCGGGCTTTATGTTAACAATCCAGGGATCTATGTATGTATCTAATTCTGTGACTACATCATTTATTTCAACGACTTCCATTACTGTTTACGGAACGGCGAACGTTCAGTCTCTCCAGTCCATCGGTCCCATCGGAATCGGGACGCTGCCCAATGCCAGTACCCCCCTCTGGGTCCAGGGCAATGCTTACGTTTCGAATAGTCTCACGACTACGAATGTTTTCTCTACTTCCGCGAATATCTCTGGAATTGCAAACGTCCAGTCTCTTTCGGTCGTCTCGAACATTGGCATCGGAATGGCCGTGAACTCGAACGCCCTGAACGTCCTAGGGAATATTTATGCCTCGAACTCTATTTCGACTACGAATGTTTTCGCTACTTTAGCGAATATCTCTGGAACGGCAAACGTCCAGTCTCTTTTGGTCGGCTCGAATATTGGAATCGGTACGACTGCCGGTGGAAATACCATGAGCGTTCTAGGAAACATCTATGCATCGAACAGTATCACGACTACAAATATTGTCGCGGTCCTTGCGAACATCACGACACTTAACGTGGGGACCTTATTCACGGTCTCAAATATCACAACCTTGAACACTATAGCAATTTATGGACAAAGTGGATATGTCGGGATCAGTACTTCGACGAACCTTGGAGCGGCCCTTCAGGTCCAGGGGAACATCTATGCCTCGAACGCCTTGACCTCTACGAACCTCGTAATTTCCGGGTCAATCTCATATAACGAAGATCTCGTGAAGCGCGGGCCGTACCTTACGCCTTCGGCCGCTAACTCGGCGACCATTACAGCATGGATTTCCGCGACGTGTAACGCGTCTTCGCAACCAACAAAATCGTGGTGGGCCACCTCACCGAAGCCTGTGTACGGAAATGTAGCCGCCGGGCCCTACGGGACCACGGATTATGCAGGGAGCGTGCTTCTCCCCGATGGTCGTGTCCTCTTTGTTCCTCAAAATTCATCGAATGTCGGATTCTTCAATCCCATGACTGGTCTTTTTACAACTTTGATCCCAGAGGGCCTCGGCACAATTACAGGTCAGTTCAGAGGGGGCGTTCTGGTCCCGAGCGGAAACGTCGTTTTTATTCCATATAATTCATCAAATATAGGTCTTTTTAATCCTTTGAGCTATCAGTACTCAAACATTCCAATCGGGGCCCAGCCATCAACGGCCTGCTTCCATGGCGGAGTTCTCAGCCCATCCGGAACTGTCGTTATGGTCCCAAGAAATTCTGCAAATATCGGAGTTTTCAATCCGACGACTCTGGCTCTGACGAACGTTGGACCGATCGCCGGGCAGTCCCAAACTCTCTTTGGATCTGGGGTTCTCTTGCCGAACGGTAATGTGGTCATGGCTCCTTTAACGAGTGGAAATATCGGAATGTATAACCCACAGACATCCACATTCTCAAATGTCGGACCTGTATCTTCAGCCGGAAGGTGGGAGTCTGCATCACTGGCACCAAACGGGAATGTCATCTTCGCGCCATCTTCCTCTCTTAACGTTATGGTCTATAACCCTACGTTTGTCTCGAATCCGCTCGGAGCCGGTGGACTTTCGAACATCGTCATCGGACCGACCGAGGGGACCTTTAGTTTTAGAGGATCGGCACTTTTGCCCTCCGGAAACATCGTTTTCTGTCCGGCCGATGCCTCGAACGTCGGGATGTTCGATCCGGGCACTCTTCAGTACTCGAACTGTACAGTTGTCTCGGCGGCCCCATCAAAATTCGTAGGATGCACGCTTGCTCTAGACGGCCGAGTCGTATTTTGCCCGGCCGGATCTGCAAATGTCGGAGTCCTCAATACAATAACACCGGCCGTCAAGGAATTCTGCTTGTCTCCGATGTTTAATAAGTTTTAATAAAAATCTCTTGTTTTATTAGATGTCATCGACTACCTTTTATAACTCAAATAACTTATCCGGACTAGGTAAAATTACCGCGGCGACCTTTTCGGGTTCTGGGGCGTCTTTGACCAATCTGCCTATGGGCCAGGCCACAGGACTGCTCGCGGTCGCGAACGGAGGAACCGGAGTGACATCATCGACCGGCAGTGGATCTGTGGTTTTATCGGCGAGTCCCACATTAACAGGGACTGTCACCGCGACCACCTTTTCGGGTTCTGGGGCGTCTTTGACCAATCTGCCTATGGGCCAGGCCACAGGACTGCTCGCGGTCGCAAACGGAGGAACCGGCGTGACATCATCGACCGGCACTGGATCTGTGGTTTTATCGGCGAGTCCCACGTTAACAGGGACGGTCGCGGTGGCGAGTTTGAATGCGTCCGTGGGTATTACATCACCGGGAGCTGGGGGAATCGCTACGAACACGGCGATCGGCCAGGGTGCCTTAGCGACGAACACGACAGGTTCCCAGAACACTGCACTCGGCTCGAATGCCTTGGCCGTAAACACGACCGGTAATTACAATGTGGCGGTCGGTTCGAACACCTTGTCCTTAAACACGACCGGTACTTATAATACAGCGGTCGGATCGAACGCCTTGGCCTTAAACACAATAGGTGTCGGGAATGCGGCACTCGGCACGGATGCCTTGTCCGTAAACACGATGGGTCAAGACAACACGGCGGTCGGTAAACAATCTTTAAAATCAAACGAAGCCGGTAATAACAATGTGGCGGTCGGAAGTTATTCGTTATCAAAGAACTTTGGTAGTAACAACACTGGGGTCGGGTCGGCGTCATTGCAGTTAAATACGTATGGTCATGATAATACTGCGATCGGAGGGGCTGCGTTACAGCTAAATCTGACCGGTAACTATAATGTATCTATTGGGAACGATAGTTTGGCCTCAAATGATACCGGTAGTTACAATGTGGCGGTCGGTAGGTTTGCGTTGTTGAACGCCACTGCGCAAAATAATACGGCTATCGGCTATTATGCTTTGTCCACGATCACGACCGGGCAAAATAATACGGCTATCGGAAGTGGGGCCGGAGCAACAGGCACAAATGACCTAACAGAGGGAAGCAATAATACATTGATAGGTTACCAAGCACAACTACCCGGTGAGGATCAACAATTTGATAACATTATTGTCCTAGGAAATTCATCAATTACCACAATTTACGCCCAAGCGACTACTATTACGCAACTTTCGTCCGATGCACGCGACAAGACCGAGGTGGAGACTATTCCGCTCGGTCTGGATTTTATCAACCAACTAAGGCCCGTGAAGTACAAGTACGATTCGCGTAGCCGTTACGAGAATGGAGTTCCGGATGGATCGAAGGCCGATGATTTCTGGTCGACCGGTTTCATCGCCCAGGAAGTCATGGCCGTCCAGCCCGAGTGGTTCAAAATGGCACATGAACTTGGCAAAGATCATTTGACGGCGACTCCGGGCATGGTGCTCATGCCCCTGCTCAAGGCTGTCCAGGAACTCTCGGCCCAGGTCACGGCGCTCCAGGCCCAAGTAAATTCTCTTAGCAAATTACAGTAAATGAACTACACGCCGACTGCCCCGGGTCGCCTCCTCTTCGGAGATTCCCTGAACCGGGACATGACGCTGTATCCTAATGGAAATTCCTACACTCTCCATCTGACCCGCCCGATACGGAATATCGAGCGTGTCGAGTTGGTCTCGGCCCGAGTCCCCAATACCATGTACAATCTCACGGACGGATCGAACGTTCTCTCCGTCAATTCATCGAACGTCTCGCTCAATGACGGCTTCTACTCCGTGTTCAGTCTGGCAGCGGATCTCAGTGCGGTGATGACAAATGTGTCCATGACCTACATCCCGGAGGAAGGCCGTTTCATATTTTCTGGAGCTTCTCAATTTACGATCAAAATTAACTCTCAAGAGCTGGCGACAATGATTGGTCTCCCGGTAAGCACGACCCTCACGACCGCTCTGGCCGGTCCGACCGATCCCTCGTACTCTGGGAAATACATCCTCAAAAGCACGACCCTTGTGGACTTGAGTCTGAACGATATCGTCTATCTGGATATCGAAGAGCTCAGGAGTCCGTTCAACGTCGATACGGGTGCGATCCAGGCAACGACCGGAACGATCAGCGGGTCGAACGCCAACAGGGCCTTTGCGCCCATCGCTATGGACGTCGGATCGGCCTGCATCAAAAATTTTGGGGAGAACAAGGACTATCGGATCGGTGTGGACTACCCAGAGCCCATCAACTCCCTTCAGCGTCTGACCGTCCAGTGGATTGATCGAAATGGGAAACTCCTGAACTTTCAGGGGTGGAATACCAATTCGTTCGTCTTGCGACTCTTTATTACCCCGGACCCTGAGCCGACTCTGCCACCCCCGCCTCCTCTGGAAGATACCCAGATTCGCCGGATCGTCCAGGCGATGACTATGGTTCCGAAACCCCCAAAGGAAGAGCCGAAAAAGCGCTTTCACTGGTGGTTGATCGTTTTGGTTTTATTGATTCTTATCGCTCTGTACAAGACCTTTGGGAATCGTCTAGGAGTGCCCATGCAGGTTCCGAGGGGTCCCATGGTCGCGGGGCCGGGGCCGGCGCCTCCTCCTCTTCGCTGAAACCCTTCTGGAAACCCTCAAATCCTGGGATGTCCGTCTCGGACTCATATTCCTCCTCCTCAATTATGTTTGAAAATTGAGAGTCTGTGCCAGAGTCCTCCTCAAATAGTGTAAACTTTACAAAGCTCATCTACTGTCCTCCAATAGAGTCGACCGCAGACTTTAACGCATCCTCGGTGGGATTCTCTGGGATCCAGTCGGCCCATGTCCTGGCGCACTCGTTCATCTTGACGGCCATGTCGTCCTCGGTCCCCGTGTACTCTGACCAGTCTGGGTCCTCCTCTTCGGACTCGGTTCCCGAGTCCTCTTCCTCTTCGTCCGACCCAGAGTCCTCCTCATAAGCCTCTGGGTACAAAGATCCAGTGTGCTTCCCGGCAACGTTTCGGGCCGCATACATGAGACCGTACTTCATGTCAGACGCGACGATGCAGTCCCGACCGCACGCCTTTGCATAGTGTGCGGCCAGAACTGTCGCAGACTCCATGACTGGCAGGAAAAGGTCGATGGCCGTCTTCTCCATCATGTCGGTATTCAGAGGCCCGTCCCCAGTCTTCATTTCTAAAGTAAAATTGCCTCAGGTCTTTACTTGAAGTTTGAAAAGATAACCTTGGGTCCCTCCAAAAAGTTGTAGGAGACCGTGTAGACTCGGATCCTCACGTTTGCCGGACTCGGGTTCAGGTTTATAAACAGATTTTGGTTCTTAATTCGTGTCAAGTTCACGGACCCACATGGGGTGTCACCCTCTGGATCGAGGCTGAAGGAGTACATGTAGAACAGCCGGTTTGGAACGCGCGTGTGAAACTCGAGAGGTTGTATGATCCGTAGAAATTGCGGGGTACCGACTCTTTTTTCGATACGTGACACGCCGTTGAAATCTAATTCTAAATTGTTGAGCAGATCGGTGGTTCCTATGGTCGTACTCGTGCTCGTGGCTGTGTTGCTGTAGTCGTAGCCGAGTGCCGAGTCGTTCTGGAGTACCACAAAAAGTTCCTTGACCGGGTTGTAAAAGTCGAGAATGCACTGGACGTCCGACACACCCTGTGGTGCGAAAAACTCCATACGCTGGACCTGTTCGAATATTTGTAGACGAGGTTTCGAAAATATACCTTTAATCTCTTGTTCGGAGATGTAGGTATATTCAACGTTCAGGTGGGCAGTGATCGTACCCGGAATACTATAGGCCGGTGTGGTGAAAAAGGTTGACGGGTTCCAGACTATCCTGATAGTAATATCTGGGCCATTCGTGGTTAGACCTTTTTTGAATGTCGAGAACGGGAGCGGAATAGTGTAGACAGCCTGCGGAATCACAGAGAACTGCAAATTCTTGCCGATGAAGTATTTCAGTCCGGGTTGCTTTCCCTGTGGAACCTCCAAGTCATACTTCATTTCAATCTGTTCACTATAGAGTCTCTCGATCAATTCTGTTCCTAAATAGAGCTCGATATACTGGAACAAGAGAGTCCCGACCGAGTCGAGGACACCATAGTTCTGGGGCAATGTCGGAAATTCGACATAGAGGTACATGTTCGTGATGAGGTCCCCAGATTTTGGGATGATCCGGTGGTTCTCCCCCCCGAAGAAAACAGCCTGTTCATCGAAGATGACCTGTTCGATCCGCTGGGAAAAGAGCGTCTGACCCGCGTACCTTTCGATAAAGTACGTCACTTGCGGGTCCCCACTGAGCGAAATGTCCTCCTGGCCAAGGAAGGAAAGACTTGCACGTCCGGCCATCTAATGAGTGCGAAGATTTTCGACGGGCCAGGAAACCGAAGGTTCTCTAGTCGAACATCAGACCGGCGATACCATTCTCGACTCGAAGGATATTTTGGGATGTGGCGATGATCCTGAATTTCTTGGCCGGATAGTAGTCAGAAGGGTTGAAGACGTTGAGTTCGAGAAGAATATTTCGAATACGGCTCATATTGATCTGACCCGAAGGGTCTCCACCATATGGGTTGGTCGAAAAAGAGTACATGAAAAACTGGCGCCCAGGGACTGACGAACCAGGGGGTGTCGATAAAAAGTTCACGTGATGATTGAAAGGTTCGATAGACCCTATGTAGAGGGCATCTGTGCAGACCGTCAAAAGGGCATCCTCGCCGTTATATGTCAACCCTATGCTCTGAAGATTGTTCCCAGAATAGTCATACGGTAATGATCCTACAACTTGGATGACGAAAAAGAGCTCTTTGACGGGCCCTTTGAAGTCGATCGGAAAAATAGCCGTCTGAAAACCTTGATTAAGATCAAACTCCTGATATTGAGTCTGTGTGATGACATAGTCGAGACGGTGGTTCTGGAACCAGTCAATCTCCGGATTCGAGAGATATACGTAATCAGTGATGATTGTGGCAGTCAGGGTCGGATCGGTCACCGGAATGGCCGTCAGCTCTGAAAAGTTCCGGAAGGTCACCCAGACCTCTACATCCTGTCTCTCGAGGGCCGTGATTGGTATTGAAAGCTCGGGGCTTGTAAAAAAATAGAATGGCAAATTCGCATAGTACACGCGCCCGGGCGGGTTCACGTTCGTCGTGTTGTCGTACTTTCCGGTCAGGAGCTGTAGACCGGGCTGGTTTTCATAGGGAACATTTAGTTCGTTCCATATCTCGATGTATTCTCCGGTGATGCTCTGGATCGTCTGTCCTCCAATTTTAAGGTCCGCGTTCTGAACAAGATAGGTCGCGACCGAATCATAATAGCTATATGACGTGTCTATAGTGCCCGGAGACAAATTCGATGCCAGCGGAGTGATTGAAATGTATGTCCCCGGAAGGACATTGGCAGTCGATCCGTCCACACCGAGCGAGATGGAATATGTCGCGGCAGTGTTCGAAATCCGAAACGGGACCGAAAGAGTATAAGGTGGTGCGATGCCCAAAGCCACGTTGTAGACGGGGCTCGTGAATGTTGGGTCCGAACTTGAGATGGTCAAACTCGTGAGGGCATTTGAGGTATAAAATACGCCAGTCATCATGTACGAGATTGCGTTCGAAAACACAAGTTTTCCAGAACTTGTCGAAATAATTATAGAATTTGTGTTTGAACTAAAATAGGGGCTCTGAAATTGAAGGGGTGTCGTCAGTGTGTTTGATGTCCTCTGAAACAAGACTCCGTTGTATGGGAGATTGATTCCGGGCTGTGTATCTGAAAGGACACCGACCTGGTTGATCGTGAAGAATGAGTTGGAGCTCAAGTTTGAGAGAGAGCCGGTCGTCGAGACGTTCAAGTAGTAATTCAACGATGTATTCGCCACGAGTGGTATGGAAAAGGCGTACGTCGGGTTTCGGCCCTGAAGAGACATGTCGTAGGTGTAAAGGATGTTCGCGCGCTCACCGATGGATACGCTCGAAATATATGAAGGATCCGTCAGGCTCAGCGAACCAGAGATGAGGTACTCACCATTGATCGTAAAACTCATGGTCGAGTTGGGATTCAGTATGACAGTCACGTTTGAGGAGGTCACGTTTCCATAGAGCGGGACGGGGGCCATGGAGGTTCCCGAAAGGGCAATGTTGCTCGAGAACTGATAAATATCGTTGGTCGGGGTGACTGAAAAGTATGAACCGGTGAGAAGCTGACTGCCATTTGTCGTTGCGTAAAAATAGTAATATTGTGTTGTATCTGTGACTATGAGTGGGATGAGGGCCGGTGATGATGGGTCCGGAGAAACGATGAAATTGTATGTGTAGGGAAATACCGGAGATATCGGGGTTGCATTATATGCCGATGTTACATAAGACAGGGCCTGGATGGACCCCCCAGAACCGACGCTGAAACCCGCTCTAATTGTATAATATCCGATCCGTGCGAATTGAATGCCCCCGCTAGTCGATATCGTATAGGAAGTCGTAAGCAGATCGTTCGGTGTCCAGTAGAGTCCGAGAGCACTTGTTGCCGAAAAATTGATGAGTTGCTGCCCCGAAAGCGATAGAGTCTGGTTAAGGCTCAAATACAGACCCGAGAAAGGAAAGGTGGGCAAGCCGCCCGTCTGGATCCATCCTGACTGCTCGAGAGTCAGAGTAGGACTAACAGTTCCAGAACTTGCGTTATAAATGAGATTCGAAGAAGTGGTCACGTCGGCACCCAGAGGATCTAAACCCCAAAACACACTGGACGTCGCGGAAGTTGGAGATTGTCCCGTCGCGACGATGACATTCGAAAGACCGACCGAAGAATTTGAAAATATAAACTTATTTTCGGATACCGAATAATTCCCGTAGCCTCCAAAACTAGGCGTGAACCATTGGGCCAGAGACGTCGAGTTTGAAGAATAGTAAAGTAGATGAAAATTTCCCACAACGGGGCCGACAATAGTTCCATTCGCAAGTCCGAACCAAAGGAGCGGAAAGTTTGTTTTCGATGGAGCCTGGGCCCACGTCCAGTCCTCTCCGGGACTGCTCAAACCGGGCAACACAACCTTGAGAGTCAAGCCTCGTATGAGGTCTCCTTTTGGAGGAATCTGACAAATGCTGGTCCCTCCATAATTTATCAGCTGGTCTTTGAATGGAATATCATATGCCTCGAGCACAAAGGGTGTGTGGCGCTTATAGACTCCCGAAAAATACGTGATCTGTGGTTCCCCGGTAAGGTATGCATCCTGCTGACCAATAGCGGCCAACTGGATATATCCGGCTGACATTTGCCGCCTCTAGTAAAGACAGAGAGTTTTGTGCCCGCGCCCCAACACGCTCTCAATTTTGTTTCGAAATTGAAGAAAGGAGATGACTCTTAATCTCCGAAAGTTTGATCCCAGCAAGATGGGAGATGACAAGGTCTGCGTCTTCATTGGAAAGCGTGGGACCGGAAAGTCCACGCTGGTCACGGATATCCTGTGGCATAAGAAGCACCTTCCGGCCGGGATCGCCATGTCAGGCACGGAGGAGGGAAATGGGTACTACAAGCAGTTCATTCCGGATCTTTTCGTGTTTGGAGATTACAACAAGGATGCGCTCGAAAAGCTCATCGAACGCCAGAAGAAACTCTTGGCGGTCGGGAAGTGCAGCCCGGTCTTTGTGCTCATGGACGATTGCATGTATGACCGAGCCTTTATGAGAGATATTGCTATTCGGCAATTGTTTATGAATGGACGTCATTGGAAGATTTTCTTCATGATGACGACCCAGTACTGTATGGATATGACACCTATGATTCGAACCAATGTAGACTATGTGTTTGCCCTGAGAGACAACGTCCGGCAGAACCGCGAGAACCTCTACAAGGCGTTCTTCGGAGTCTTCCCGACGTTCGATAGTTTTTCACAGGTAATGGATGCATGTACAGAAAACTACGAGTGTTTAGTTCTGGACAACACCAGTAAATCGAATAAGATTACGGATTGTGTTTTTTGGTACAAGTCGCCGATCCGTCGAAACTTCCGAGTCGGCGGGGCGGCCTTCTGGCAGTATCACCAGAGGCACTACAACCCCAGGGCGGCTGCTGCATCTGGTGCCGTCCAAGTTCAACCGAAGAGGAAGGGTTCGGTCGTAAATGTGGTGAAGAAGAAGTAGTCCTACGGACTCGGCTCGCTTAGCGAGTCACCGCGAACATGGTCTGGCCCGGCTCGGCCAGGTCCTTCTTGATGAACCGCTTGACAATCATAAAGACCAGAATAGAAAAGAGGGTCGTCAGCAGAGCCGCAACCACGTGGGCCTTGATTCCAGGTCCCTGCTTGACGTACTTCGAAATGATGGCCTGGACCACGCCGTACCAGGCAAGCGCAGAGGCGAACGAGAAACCGCCGACCAGAGAGTTCAGACCCTGAGTCTCAATTGACATGGCGACGGACGAGATGGACATTTAGTATTTGCCAATAAAAAAAACTGCGCCCTGACCTCCTTCCGTTTTTCCCGAGCCAGACTAGATGACGAGGGCACAAGACCCGCCGCCGTCCCAGGTGCTGACGTATGACCCGAGCACGAGCTCTCTAATCACTGATATTCCTGAAACACCGAGCCTGACTGTTGACGAGGAACTTGCTATGCAGGCGCTGAACCGCACGAAGGGTGAACAGGCGGCGTCTGTACCATCTGGTTTAATGAAACGGACGCGACCTCCTGAGCCAGAAAAAGATGTTGACGAATCTCAAATGGCGGACTTTTCTACTCCGCTTGAGGAGCTCATGCCTGGCCCGAACCAGATGATCCAGAACGAGATGATGGGCCCTCCTCAGCAGGCGCCGATGGTTGAGCGTACTTCCAAGTCCAAGAAGGCGCCCGCGAACCCCTTCGGCCTGACAGATGACCAGTTCCAGGCGGCCATCGCGGGCGTCGCGGCCGTCATCGCCTTCTCCAAGCCGGTCCAGAGCCGCCTGCGCACGATGGTCCCCAAGTTTGTGGGGGAGTCCGGCGAGGTGTCCATGACGGGCCTCGCCGTGACGGCCCTGATTGCGGCCCTCCTGTACTACCTCGCGAAGAAGTACGTGGTGGATAAGTAGACGCCCAAGTCGGGAGCGCAGAGACCGACTTGTTCCATGGGATCCAGGAGCCGCTGCGCGGCCACAAGTCGCTGACGCGACTTGGCTTTTACCCTCTAACCGTATCCCCACAGTACTGCCTGTCCCCACTCTTCACATATAATCCATTCTTAACACATAAATCTTTCAGTTCCTCAAATTTCGTCCAGAAATCCGACGTGTGATCGTATTCCGGGACGGACATGTGGGCCAGCTCATGAATTAGGACGTACATCGCAGAGTTTACGTCATTTCCATCAAGACACAGGTAAATCTCATAGCCCTTATTCACGTTGGAGCCGATCGGCCCCTTGTCCTTAGACCATCCGACCATTCCCGTGATGATAGCCGGTCTCAGGACACCGTGCCACTTGGGATCTCCCGTCTCCCTTAGCATATCCAGGATCTTCCAGTACCGCTCCTTGATCTCCATTAACATGGGTGGTTCCTTGTGGGTCACTACAATTGTCATGAAAATTACAAAGAGGACAGCAATGACCATCCACCTCCACATGGATTCTTAATTTTAGAACAGAATTTAAGTTCGCCTCTTGAAGACAAATTTTGAATACAGATCGGAAACGAGTCCGTTGGGTCCGTCGATCATGGGTTCCCACTGAACCAGATCAAAGCCGACCCCACTGAGGGCCTTGACCAATACATTTGCGTCCAAAATTGGTTCCTCCCGGCCACCATCCGCATAGAAGGGCCCACCGACCAGGTTGACTAAAAGACGGGTGGACCCCCTGACGAACCCGAACTCGTTTCCTAATTTGTCCCTAAAATGCCCGAACCGGTCGACCATCGCTTCGGCCCGGGCCTTCTCTGGAGTGATGCCGATCAGGAGACCCCCGGGCTTGACAGCGACCCCCATGGCCCTGACGGAATCCTCGAAGGTCTTTTGGTCTTCGAATATGTAGTGCATCGAAAAGTTGTACGAGACGACGTCATAGGGACCAGCGAATGCAGCCTGTCGGATATCTCCCTGACCCAGGAACCAGACCCCAAAGTGCATATCCAGGGCTCGGGCCTCGGCCTCCTTGAGAGACTCTGGGTCCGGGTCGATGGCCGTGACCCGGGCACCGACCGCCTTCCACTTGTGCCAGTCACCGCCCCGTCCGCACCCACAATCAAGGACGTGCGATCCCTGGGGAACCCAGCACGAGATGTGATCTCGCTTACACTTGTTGTGAAGTTTGCGAAGTTCTTCCATAGTTAAAAGAAAAGCGCCTATCTCTTTTATATGGCTTCCCTCGAGGCAGACTACCTGACGGTCCCCGGGCAGCTCTTTGCGTGTGTTTCTTTCGTCGGTCCAGACCTTCCCCAGAAGAATGACAAGTTTGGAATGAAGATTCGCGGGTGCTTCTCGTCACGTGATGAGGCCGGCACCCACGCCAAGCGTCTCCAGAAGGAGGATGCGATCGTGGATATCTATGTGGTCGATATGTACAAGTGGCTCCTGATCCCCCCGGATCGCGAGCAGATCGCAGACACGCACTATCAGAACGAGAAGCTCGAGGAGATTATGACCAAGTACCGCGCGAACCAGTCCCAGGCCGCGGCGATGTTCGAGAAGCGCAAGCGTGATATGATGGCCAAGCCACAGGAGGGCGAGTTCCCGTACATCGACCCGTCCGACGAGAACTCCAAGTTTTACACCAAGCCCGACGTGCCGCCGATTCCTCATCCGGCAGACTTCCTTGATGCGCTCAAGCTTGAGTTCCCCGAGGCGACGATGGATGAGCTGGTGGCCAAGGCGGACATTCGCGTCGCGGCCGAGGTCCTGAAGCGCAAGGCTTCCCAGACTGAGACGACGCTGACCATCGACACGATCGCTGAGGACGACGAGGTCCCGGACTCTCCGGCAGCTTAAAATATTCATAAATAGTAGTTCGGGATGGCTTTCCCCTCCCCCCAGACACTTCCCAAGAGTCAATTGATACTCTTGGCAACTGCTGGTTCTTTCATGATTTTAAGTAGTTTTTATCTACTGCAACAGGGGCAGGTTATGCCTCTCGCGGCCGTGGTTGTCATCGCTTTCCTGGGATGGCTGATGTTCAAGAGGATCGCGCCGAGCGTTGTGAGCCAACCGCCAGCCGACCCGAACGCACCCGCATTTACTGTATTTCGCGATATGGAGCCGGCAGATCAGACACGTGTGAATGTGTGGACTGGCTTCCTCCAGGAAGATGTCTACAAGAATCGAACGGGTCCAATTGGAAATTTTGTCGGAAATGATGATGTTTCGAACAAGGCGCGTTTGTATCCTGTTGATGGAGCGGATGTTTCTTCAGAAAAATTATCTCGAAACTGCCCGAATAATGGTAACTGCTCATGCTTTCCCTCGCGTTCTGACCCGAGCAAAACTCAGTGCGGTTTCTTGGATTCTGGTAATAATTTCAACTCGTGTCCCTCGGACTGCTGTACGCCCGCATGCTATTACTAGACTACTTCGCCAGGGCCCCACCGCTATTCACGATGATAGGTCGCATATTCATAATAATTACACCGATCACAATACCAAGTAGAATCAGAGCCACATGATTCTCCTTGAGTGCGGCGAAAGGATCCTTCTTGATGGGCGGGGGGGCGAACATCATCCGACGAGGAAGAGGCTCCTCCTCCTCCCACATAGATCCCCGGTTTTCGGGCTCAGCGCTTTCGGGGGGCGGCAGCGGGGCGCTTCTTGATGGGGGTTCGCTTTTTGACAGGAACGGCAGGTTTTCCATCGTCTTCACTATCACTCTCACTACTCTCGCTTTTATCTGCTACAACAAATCCATCCAAATTTCCATCCTCATCTGCATCCTCCTCATCGTCCTCCTCCTCGTCCTCGTCATCCTCAAAGTTCGAGGCAATCTCTGACTCGTGGGAATCGTAGTCGTCCGTGGCGTAATCGTCCTCGACCTTCTCGACCGGCTCGTACTTCACTGGGGGCTTGGAAACGCGCCCGTACCTCGTCCGAGTGACGGGCTCCTCCACGCTAGCTGCAGCGGCCGCCTCGGCCAGCACATCAAGACTACTGTCCGTGGCTTTTGACGGGTCCAGGGTTTTCGGCGACATATTCTGGAAAGTCTAGCATCGTATCGTTTAAGTACTTTGGGAAGAAGTAAATACCTTGGGAGACCGCATTTTGGTTCAAAATTGTTTCACCCTCAATTCCCAGTTTCATCGAGATAGCCGCGAGCTCCTCCTGGATGTGCACGTCATCGGCCCTCCGAAGCCCAAGTCCCAAGTCCCTGATGGCCTCGATCGCTGTATAGAGTGCAGTCGCGGCATCATCAATTTGGGTCGAAGCCAATTGTTCGAACGCGCGGAGATTGTCCAAAAAACGACTCCAGTTTACCGGGTCCAGACCCGAGTACGGATGGACCATTTTCTCGTACTTTCTGAAACGCGCCTTTGGGCCCATCGGGAAGAATGTCCAGAAGAAAAGTACCAACAGGACTACCCACAATAGCAACATCTTTGAGTTGCTCTACTATTGATGGAGGGAGATTATGTTCCGGGCCCCTGAACTCGGTGCATTCCTCATCAAAGCACCGCTGGGTGATCCTCCCGGACTTGATCGTGAACCATATATGGTTCCTTTGGTGGTTCCTTCTGATATTCTCACAATACCTGGAGTCAGTCTGGGCGTACCAGCCATCATGCTCATGTCTCTGGACTCGTTTGATATTGGTATGTTCCTGACCGGTCATGTACTTTCGGACATATTCCTGGAGAGAACTCGTGTCCAGAGATTCATCGACCCCCAATTTTGTTTCAAAATTGCCCTCATGCCGGACTGAGAAAAGTTCCAAGGTCTCAGGGGTCTTGGCGTAGGCCGGGTCTACTGGGATATACGGGTCCCCAGAGGGTTTCTTGTGGGACCATAGCATCCGAAGTCCAGACCCACCATAGACCGATGCATCGACGACCTTATCCCATGGCCCGGGTCCGAGACTTTCAATGATTTTTGATCTTAAATTGAGAGCCTGCGTCCGAGTCACAACAACATTCGGCCAGTGGAGGTGGACCCCACTCTTCAGTGTCGGCTGCCCATCCTCACCCTTGACCTGACGCACCTGGGCCCGGGCCACCAGACACTTGGACCCGACGACTTCATCAATTATAGAACAAAATTGGTTCAGGTCTTCGTCACTCAGTTTCTCGGGAGCCTTGTAGTCCAGATCCACAAAAAACTTGAACCGGTCCGTCTTTTGCTCGACCACATACAATTTTGATCCAGAATTGATAGCTTCTATGTAGGCCCTGTGAAATTCTTCAACTTCGGTTTCCGGAACGTGAAGGATTCCACCATCCATGAGGACATGGGTCGCGGGCCCCTTGGGAACCCGCCACCGATCCATTTAGGTTTTATACGCGTATTTTCTCTAAGGGTTCAGTCTTCGTCAGACGAGTCCAGCAGCCATGACAGAATGTGCTTCTTCTTTTTGGCCTTGGTATTTGCCTCCTCGGGTGCCTTGATCTCCTCGATCATCTGCTCCTCCTTCTTCGTGAGAGGCTCGGCGGGCTGGTCGGTCGACTCCACTGGACCCTCGGGAGTCTCGTCCTTCTCGGCCTCGAGCTCGCGCTCCTCCTCGAGCTTCTGAATCTCATGGCACAGCTTCATGAGGGTCAGCTCCTTGGCCAAGACCGCAGGGTCCGAGCCGTCTCCACGAAGCTTGACCAGAATGGTCGCAAGATCGAGCTTGGATCGGGTCATATCTGTAAAGTCCAGAGGACTTTTTCTGGCGCCCGCGGCGCACTCACAATTTCTTGTAAAATGTGATATCATTTATTGCGGCACCTGAAACAAGTGCGCTTTTTGTACAACAATTGATTGACCTCCCTGAGATGTAATTAAATCCTAAGCAGTTTGCCCCGGTGCATCCAGAAGCGCAATCGGTGACACTTGTTTTGGTCGTGCAGCTGATATCGTTCGCACTATAATCATACTTGGGCATCGTTGTGTACCCTGGAACATCCAGAATGTATGCATCCATTTTTGTATTGGAAACTGGGCCGCCCATGCGAGACTTTGACCAGCATAGTTTGTCGGTGGAGTTGTAAAGGAATCCTGCACAGTTCGGAAGATTCAAACATTGCGTCGCGCATAAATCGACGGTGTCTTTCGAGGTCCTGTCTGACCCAGAGATGTCATTCCCGCTGAAGTCAGTTCCGGCGACCTTTGTAAATTTTGATGATGGTGCTGCTGGAGCTGGACTGGAGCCAGTGGCCGGGGATCCCGAGTCCGGGGATCCCGAGTCTGGAGATGGGGAATCAGACTTGGAAGTAAAGTACCAGATGGCAACTCCAAAACAAACACAGAAAATCAGCATAGCAATCCCTCCCAAAATCAAGGGTGTCGATGAGCCCATTTACTATTACTCACGCAAATTAAATGGGGTCCAGTGGGTCGTCTGAACGGCCTGGTGGAATTCTGGGTTCCCGAGCACGTGCCTCCGGATCATAGGCCAGAGGTTCGGGCACCGCGCGATGCTCTCGATATTCTCAAAACGGCACTCGTCATTCTCGTCATAGTTTTTGCGAAAGGCCACCTCGCCCCCTTCCATCTTCCGCTTCTCCTCTGTGAACCTCCGGATGGTCGTCCGGTGTTCGAGGGAGCTCATAGGCAGATTGAAGAGGTACACGTGGTAGTGGTTCAGGGCCGTCACACCATCGTCCACATCACGTGGCTCTGGCGTATCGGTCGTAAATTTGAAAGAGGAATACGAACCCCTTTTCAAATTTATGAGGCCTCGTGTCTCTTCTTCAAGTTCACGGACCGCACACCGAAGCGGGTTGTAGACTTCACGGCGGCGACACCCACCCGTGACGAAAGTCCACTCCCGGTAGCGCCGGTCGTGGACGATCAAAAAGTGCGGAACGCCATCAATAACACTCATAGGGATCGCAATGGCTTTATGCCTCTCTCTTGGCTCGGACCCTGGGGGCACTCGAGGGTCCATCCTCTACTGAGGTTTGACTATCAGAAAAACTCGGCTCGTTGTCCGCGTCTCTCAAAAATTTATTCAAATTACCGGTTCGTGGATTATATGTACTGGCAAAAACCAGGCATGCAATCAACGCCAATACCCAAAGGCGCATCTTTGTATATTTATTGGAAGGAAACTTATTCCTTTCATTTTACTCAAATCTAAGAGCTGTAGAGGAGACCACCGAGGCCATCCTGGATGCGAAGCACGTTGTAGCCGACCGCATACAGATACGGGGTCGGGTACGCGCTGGTGAGGTTCTTGTTGTAGAGGGCACCCACGCCGCCCACCAGGGTCGGGGGCACGACCAGGCGATACGTGTCGAGGCGGGAGAAGTTGAGGGTCCCGGTCGGCTGGAGCTTGGAGGTGTCCAGGCAGTACGAGATGATCGCCACGTTGGCCGCAGACTGGCTCACGGCCGGACCAACCACGTAGCCGTAGGGTGTGTTGTAGTACTGGGGAACCTCCGTCCAGTGGATGAGCGACCGGGAGTCGCCCACGTCCACGCCGTTCACCTGGGTCTTGAGCTGGTAGTTCAGGGCAGTCGCCGAGCCCGCGCCGTTCGCGTAGATCTGCTGGTAGTTGACCGAGGGGAAGGCCAAGAACTTGACCGGCTGGGCCAGCGCCAGCTCCTGGATGGGGTTGGTGCCGAGCACGACGCGCTGCACCTGGGTGATGAGCAGGTCCTGGGTAGACTTGGCGAAATGGTCACGCTCGCCCTGGTCCAGGTACACAAAGTTCGTCCAGCACTGGTACTGAAGGGATGAGTAGGCCGTGGAGGTGTTGGCCGTGCCGGCGATGAAGGAGATGGTCAGCGCAGAAGGCACAGGTCCGGTTGTCTGGGAAGGGTACGAAACCGTCACGTTCGACAGGTAGACGTTCGACACGTAGACTGGACCGGTAAAGGGAAGACCCGCGACGTAATTACCAACCTGGATGGAGCCACCGACCTGACTCACCAGGCCACTGATCGTGAAAGTGTTCGAGGTGGTCGCACCAGTTCCAGCGGCAATCGCCGGGTTCACCTGGGCCGACACGGTCGGCTGGTACAGGCTCACGGTGTTTCCAGTCAGGAAAGTCGCACTCATGTAAGCGGCCGACGTGTTCGAGAAAGACATGATCACGTTGGAACCGGTGGAGGCGGCGGAGATGTTCGAGAAGGACTGGACGACGGCCACGTTGGTCTGCAGGTTGGCGGCGTTGCCAACCACGAGCATACCGGGGAACAGAGGGCCATCCGTCTGCTGAACAAAGACATTCGCCGTGTTCGAAGACATGACAAAATCCGAGAAGACGTTGGCGGTCGCGGCCGGGAGAGCCGGCAGGACCGGGTTGGTCGTGTTGCCGATCGTGATGGTCTGGGACAGGTAGGTCGACCAGGTGATCCGAACCTCCACATCATGGAACTGGAGGCCAATCAGGGGCAGGCACACAGACCAGTCCTTGCAGAAGAAAAACTTGAGGGGAAGCACAGAGTTCTTCTGGTTATTGAAGGTCGAAGAGTTGTTATTCAGGTAGCGCTGGGAATAGTTCTGGGCGCCCGTGATGGGCTCGATGTTGGTCATGTACTCAATGTCCTGGGTGTCGATCACCTGGCCGCCGATGTACAGCTCGACCTTGTCGATGATACGGGTCCAGTCGGGGTTGACCAGGTGGGCGCCGTTGCTATCGAGGGCCGTCAGGTACACATACGACAGAAGGTCGCCCTTCTTCTCGAAACGAATGGTCGAAATGCCGCCAGCGATCGGGGCGCCCTGAATCACCTGGCGCTCCACCGAGTTGGCATAGTGGGTATAACGTTTGTAGTTGGACCGGTAAAAGGAGACTTCCGGCTTACCGGTAAGCCAAGCGTCCTGGGGGCCGACTGCAACGAGCTGAACAACGCCTCCGCTCATTTACTAGGAGACTTACATTTTTTTAAAGGCAAGGGCCGCAGGCCCTCGGTCTTTGATCTGGCCACCGCCTGTAAAAATAGGCTCCGCCCGAGCCAGGGGAACCTTCGGTCCCCCTGCCTACGAAACCGTCACGAAGGGGGTCGTCCCCATGGCCGTGTCTGGCTTCTTGGGACTGGCGAGCGAGTACGCGAGCGGGTTCTTCTCGAGCTGCTGAATAGCGATATCCAGAAAATCAGACTGACCACGAGGGTTCGGGTTCGACTTGAATTCGTTGAGAGGATCATCGAACTCGGGGGGCAGAGTACCACGGCCCTGGTTGGATCCCGTGATGGCCATAGGCCCGGGCTGGACCGGCTTGGACTCTGCGCGGTACTGAGTTCCGCCACCGACCATTCCGATCGGATCCTGGCGGACGTTCATACGGGCGCCGTTGGCTGCACGATCCTCCTTTCCACGATATCCTGAAGATCGGGTCAGGGTCGTATCTGTGTAGGCACACTTGGACTCGGCGTAGGGCTGAGCCACGTTGTACTGAGGCGGCCCATCCGAGAGGGTGTCGGTTCGCAGACCCGTCTCACCACGAATAGTCATCTTCTTCGTCTTGAGGAAGTTCGGACGACCCTCCGGACCGACCAGAGCGCTCTGAGCACCACCGCCACCATAAGCACCCGGTGCGCGAAAAGCCGTCTTGGTGTCTGCTGCATCGTGTGTAATATCTCCGATTCCACCGGCCCCTCCGTTCTTGACAAAGTACGCGGCAGTTCCGGGGCGCCCCTCGAGCGTCGTGAGCTTCTCCTCGTTGATGTTGGTCGGCAAAGCACGGAAGAAGTCCTGGAAACCGCCCGCGGCCATCACGTCCGGTCCGACGCCCAGACCAGGTCCGACGTTCATCGGAGCCTCGAGCGGGCTCACATTATTCATCTTATTCGTGATGTACTCGCGGTTGTACAGATCGTACACGGGCTGACCATATGGAAAGCGGGAATTGGTCGGAGTTATGTCCTGGAGATTCGCGACCGCATCCTTGCGCTGGAGACGCCAGTCACCGACACGCCGGCCCAACTCAGGAGTCGTGTTCTGGAGATCAAAATAGTCGGCTGAATGATTGGCCGGGGTAGCCATCATATCAATATCGCGACGGGTCAGAGGGCGCCTGGGTTTCGTGGTTGGCAGGGGCTGACGGGACGGCGAGGATTCCTCGTTCCGTTCCGCCAGAGTCTTTCCGGCAAACACAAGACCTACAATGGATGCCAAAATAAGAGGATCCATATATTACTTTTGGTTGAGGTTTTTTTAGAGACCGAGGTCTCTTAGCGCCCGAACGTGTTCCCATTCGTAGAAAAGTAGCGCTGGGCGAATCGGTTGTTCTGATCCTCTACAAAGGTGCTCGCCGGATCCCACGTCATATAACGGATCGGCAGAGTCACGTACGTGTTGGGGAAGTCATAGGGCTGCTCGGACCAGCCCTTCTTCCATGAAGTCGTGGGCTCCTCGCGGAGGCCGCTCTCGACCTCCGTCTTGTCCGCAAGGACCACCTGAGCCGGTCCGTACCAAACCTTCTTCTCAAGGGTCAGGGGCGTCGTATCGAGAAGCATTCTCTTTACCTTGTGCCTATATTTTTTAACGGCCATTGCCCGCCTCCATCTGGACACGCTCGGGGAAGGCGGAGTAGAAGCGGTCAGGATCGCAGGCCGCACCGCCTTGGTCGTGACACTTGGGAGCGAACGGCTTGCCATAGGCGGCCTGTGCGAATCCACTCTGATCGTTCGGGATGGTCGAGGCCGCGACCGTATAGAAGTTGCGCTCGGCATCGCGCTGACGCTCGAACGGGTGAATAGTGCTCCACTGCTGCTGGACCTGGGTGCGCATGCTGGGGTACCACGCGGCCGAGGGGCGGTCTGGGTTGTCCACGTAGTCGCTCAAAAGCACGTTCGCCATTGGGTTATCGAGCGTCGGGAGGGTCACATCGGGGCGGATAAGAGACGAGGCGCGGGCGTCTCCATTCGCGGCCCGCATCTTTCCGTCCGAAATCATATTCGAATTCCAGAGGTAATAGAGAATAGCTAGGACAAGAGCTCCAAGCGCAAAGACGCGCGGATCTTTATTCAGTAGATACACAATACACATAGCATACAAAACGAACCGCGTCGTCGCCGAGACGCGTTCACGCGCCGATTGTGTTGCCGTCGGCCAAAATTCCAGGAGCGCATCTGACTTGAAGACGTCGCTAGGGTCCATCTATTACTAAATAACTTTAAAAAAATTGGAGCCTACTTCTTCCTGCGCTGGGACTTTGCCTTAGGTGCCACCCGGGGCGTAGGAGGGGCCGCGCCACCCAAAAGACCCGCGAGACCTCCGTTGCCACTCATGAGCTGAGAGAGCATGCTGTTCATACCGGCCATCAGGCTCTCCTGATCGAGCTGGCCATTTGGGTTCGTTTTCATATTCTTCGCACAATTCTCAGCGACCGACTCAATCATACTCAGAGTCTCGGGCGGGAACATACTCATCGTCGTGCCGATCATATAGAGGGACTGCAGGTACTGCCAGATTGCCTGCCTGGTCGTGTCCGAGCAGTCCGGGCGGGCCCAAATCTCATCGAGTCCCCACGACTTGGCGAACTCGTTCTGGGAACAGAAAAAGGCGGGATCCTTGGAGTTGATCTGAGAGGCCCAAGGGCCGAGCTGTTTGAGAAACGTGGGGCAGTCGACCGCGGGAGGCTTGGGGACATCCGGGAATGTCTGGGCCAAGTCCGTGGCGAACTGCAGCTGCATCTCTGAAAAAGCTTGTGTGGTCGTCATATATTTAGATTTAAAAGCGTTGTCCTTAAGTCTTAATAAGGATCCTTCATAACGGGTCCTGAATCTCCCTGCCCCTGGCTCACGATGAAGTAAACAAGGAGACCCACAAGGAACGCCGGCTTGAAGTAATCTGAATTCTTAGTTTTTCCTTCATTATTCATCTTTCCTTTGATGTAGACATATATGGCCGTGATGGCCGCCGCAATGATCGCAGCACTAAAAGGTTCGCGGAAGTGCTGATCCATTCTGCTACTATATGAGATTGTTTTTACTCAACTTAAGCGCCAATCTTCCTGATCTCCGTGGGTGCATCCGCAAACAGGGACTCTCCTTCATCGGCTGGGGGTGGAGTCCCTCCCGGGATGCTCGGGGGCGTCAGGGAGTTGTTGACAGTCACGGCCGTGTCGACTCCACCGGGCGTCTTGCCAAACTCCATGTTTCCCGTATTCTGGGGAAGTCCATCGGCCGGGCCAGGCTCCTCCTCCTCCATATCCGGAATATCCTCACCCTCGGCCTCCTCATCATCGTGGTCCATATTCAGGTCCTCGCCGGTGGCCGGAAGAGGCAGGTACGTGTTGAGAATCTCGGCCGTCGGGATCAAAGATTCAATGACATCCGTAATTTGAATGCAAAATCGCCGCCGAAGCTCCGTGTTGCGCTCCTCCTCACTCTTCTGGTCCACGATGATACTCGGAGAATCGTATATATCCTTCGCGCACCGCATGTAGCACTCCTGGACGAAGAGGTCGTTCGCCGGAAGCTTGATGCAAATCTTCTTGGACTTTTTATCGGTCCGGATAGCACTCAGAATCTTGACGTGAATGACAAAGACGGCCGCCAGAAGGTTCGGGAAGAGCGGCTCGGCCTTGACGATCGCCTCGGTGTGCTTGTGAGAGATTGAGGAATTCCAGGTCTTGACGCCCCGAAGCAACTCCTGGAACACGCGCGTCGTGCTCTTGCCCTGGGACTCCTTCTTGGCCTCGAGCCAAATTTCCCAGAATGATTCAATCATCACGGGAACCATGGCGTCGCATAGCTTTTTGGTGAATCGGCGCTCGGACTCGTTCAAGAGATCCATTACTTGAGGCCGAGAGGAAAAGACGGGTACGGCCCCGCACCTATCTTCCCTTCTTGACGACCCGCAGTTGGTTCGCCGTCTTCTGTAGATTGACCAAGCTCGGGAGAAATGTTCCCGGGTCGGCCACCTCCTTTTCCAATTCTGTTTCTAAATTGGCAGTCTTGTACCACCTGGCCTTGAGAGTCAGGGGTCCGGCCACATTCACTATGTACCCGAGCCTGGTGAGCTGGCGGGCCATGTATACCATCGTCTGTCCCAGGTCATATTTTGGAAAGCCTACCAGAAAGGTCGGGACTTGAAGCAGAGCCTCCTTGCTTCCGAGCTCTGAGGCCACCTTAATTTTCCTACAAAATTGCTCAAGGAGAGCTTTGTAGTATTCCTTTTTTGCATTTTCCCTCTTTTTCTCTGAGGCCACAACCTGTTTGGCCGAAAGGCTCATCTAGTATAGGGATCGAAGATTGCATGGGGTTCAGGAGCGCGTCATCAGATTGGACTCGTTCATAATCATGTTCTGTCCGTACGCCATGGTGAGGTTGTTGAGGTTGGGCTGGGGTGGCTGGTTTTTGTAGCCCACCAGGGCCCCCTTGAATTGTGAATCTAAATTGGCCTCGACCGACTTCCATGGCTGGTACACATCCGGCTTGTACCCAGTGGTCGGGTCGATCTGGGCCGAGTCACCAATCTTCACAATCTGGACCGAGCCATCCGAGCCGACCTTGGCATTCACATCGTACTGCGTCCCGTAAAAGTGCTTGGTGTTATAGAACATGTGCCTGGAGTTGTACGATCCGTCAGGCTGGATGTTGACGAACAGAGTCTCGAGGGGGGCCATATCGGGCATGGAACTCTGGACCTTTTCGATGATTGCCTGGATGATGACAGGCGGGACAGGAGCCGTCGGGTTCACGTCAGACACGGCATACGTGGACACCTTGCGGGCGTTCCGCCCGTTCAGGACAGCGACGAACGCGAGGGCGACCAGGACCAGGATGACAAAGTCCTTCATTACTATTCGTACCTAAAAAAAACGGGACAGAGCCGCGCCTCTTCCGGTCAACCAAAAACTTGAGTCATAGAAATGGCCCTCCTGGTCTACTCGGACAAGTGCAAGCACTCTCAGGGGATCATCGCATACATCAAGACACAGCCGTCCCTCCTGGAGATTGTGCGATTCCATAACGTCTCGACCCACGGCGTCCCATCGACCAAGATCACCAGGGTCCCGACCCTCGTGACCAACGAAGGAAAGATGTGCGTCGGTGGCGAGGTCAGAACATGGCTCGAGTCGATGATCCCGACCGATTTCTGTTCGTGGGATGCGTCAGGAAGCTTGTGCACAAACATCGATGGGACCGAAAGTAACGACAACTTTTTCGAAATGTCGAGGTACGGGGAGTCTCTCGAACCCATCTGGAGCCAGGAACTCGAACAGAAGATTAGCATGTCCGTGACGGTCGCGTACCAAAAGGCGCGACAGGGTTAACTTAGAGAAAACGCGCACTCAAAATAAAAGATGCACTTTCGCACTATCCAGGCATCGGCCCTCAAGTCTGTCTTTGAGGTTCTCAAAGATATAATCAATGATGTGAATGTATATTTCAACTCGAGCGGCATTCACATCTTGACCCTGGACACCGCACGGGTCACCCTCGTCCACATGACTCTGGGGGCTGAGAACTTCGAGGAGTACGAGTGTCCGACCGAGATTGTGGCCGGCCTGAACATGGCCAACGTTTACAAGCTCCTCAAGTCGGTCTCGGGTCAGGACACCCTCTTTGCCCGCATCGACGGCCGAGATTTCATGGAGATTTACATCGAGAATCCAGAGAAGAAGTCGGCGACGAATTTTAAACTGAAATTGCTAGACATCAATGAGGAGCCGCTCGAGGCCCCGGACGTCCAGCTGAACACCGTGACGACCATGCCCTCGATCGACTTCCAGAGGATCGCTCGCGACATGGGAAACCTCTCGAACGAGATGGACATCTGGCGAGAGGGCAACATTCTCGAGATGAGTTGCCGCGGGGACTTTGCGGACCAGAAGACGACCCTCGAGTTTCCGGGGGTCCCGGCCGCCAACCGGTCCGGTGGAACCTTCAGTCTCAAGTACATTAACCTCTTCACCAAGGCGACCAACATGTGCTCTTCGGTCCAACTGATGCAGGATGTCGATATGCCAATTGTATTTCGATACACAATTGCGAACCTCGGAGATCTAAAGTTTTACTTGGCTCCAAAGGTGGACTTAAAAATTTAAATAATATTTCCGTGAATGGAAGCCAGGTACGAGGAGCGTCTAAGGGGGTGTCAGTCTCAAGATGAAATGGCGGAATATCTCCTGTCATGTATGCCAATTATAAAGGAATACACGACAACAGAAACGATCGAGGCTCCGAGCGAAACCAAACGGGTCGCGAATATGACAATCACGTCCCGTAAGGGTGTCGCTCGAAATGATATCTATAAAAAGTACCTCCAAGAGGTCGAGAACGATCACACGGATTGTCATGTCGACAAGGAATACTACATGAAACCATGCAAGGGATGTGGCAATTTTCATACAAAATTCCTTGATGACTCTCTGAGCGAGGAGATTTGCCAGGTCTGTGGCGTGTCCGACTTTATCCTAGGGGACGAGGTCGGGTTCAAGGAGGAGCAGGAACACGAGAAGAACATTGTCTATTCGTACAAGCGCGAGAATCACTTTAACGAGTGGATCAGCCAGTTCCAAGCCAAAGAGTCCACGAACGTTCCCGATGAGGTCCTGGCCAGACTGCGGACCGAGTTCAAGAAGCAGAAGATCAAGGACCTGTCGGAGATTACACACGAAAAGGTCAAGGGGCTCCTGAAAAAGCTGAACTATGCCAAGTATTACGAACACGTGCCGTATATCGCGACGATCCTGAGCGGCATCACGCCCCCGACGATGCCCCAGGAACTCGAGGACAAACTCCGCCTCATGTTTCACGCGATCCAGGCTCCGTTCGAGAAACACAAGCCCGAGAATCGCAAGAACTTTTTGTCGTACTCTTTCGTTCTTTTCAAACTAAGTGAACTCCTGGGACATGACGAATACCTTCCGTGTTTTCCACTCCTCAAGTCTCGTGAAAAGCTATATATACAAGACAGAATATGGGAAAAGATTTGTAATGAATTACGCTGGCAATTCATTGCGACATGTTGAGTCCTTCGCGATCTTCTCAAACTCGATCGGGACCCTCCTGTCGGGGAAGTTGATGAGGAAACCCTCCTCGAGTCCGAGGAGTTGCATGTAATTTTGAGTCTGAATTCGGTACGTGTCGTTGAGCTTGCCGACCGCCTTGAGCTCGATCACGCACCGACGATCGACGATCAGATCCGCCCGGACGTGTCCGACGTTCTGGCCCTCGTAAAAGACCGGGATGATGCGCTCGGTCTCGTAATAGATGCCCGCCTTTCGCAGGGCTACTTCGAATGCGCAGTGATATACGGATTCGGAATAGCCTGGGCCGAGCGAGGCCCAGATGTTTTCAGTGATACCCTTGAGGAAGTCTTCCATTAGGGTTTAGACGCGCGTTGGGTTTAAGCTGGAATCACCGCTTCGTCCGCTTTGGCGACTTGTTCGCGGGCCGGCGGTTCGGAGACCGCTTACGCTTCTTGGTCTGGTTGACCTGCATCGGGCTCAAACTGCGAAGGTTCAGACGTGCGAGCTGGTTGATAAGGCGTTCAATAGGGTTGGGCATTTAATATTTATGGGGAGTTTAATTTGATTGCTGAATTCTTCTACTAATTGCAGCTCTTCTCGTGGCAAGAACTTCTGCCCGACGCTTGTTATACTGAGCAGCTCGTGCAGCCTCATTATTAACTGGTGCCTGGCGCTGTGCCATTGCGGTCCGCCGCCTCGCCGCCTGGCGACGAGCCAATAATCCGCGCGCAGCTGCCTGAATACGGGTTGCTGCCACTTGACGCTGGTTGGCCTGTCGCCTATTGTTTACTACGTTGGACGCAACGTTCAAAATCTCGAGGACATTCGTGGAGGTGTTTTTACGATTTAAAGCATTTGTTTGGACTCCCGCGTCAATCATTTTCGCCAGCTTGGCGATGGGCTTGGTGACTTCATCTGCCTTCAGATTTCGGCGCAACTTAAAAAGTTTCCGAATGCTGGTTGAAATCATACCAAATGTAAATAATTCGATATACCCAAATGATAGGAGTACACATACGGCAAAAACCAGGCCTAGAGCAAGTCTTCTATAAGAGTTAATATCTTGTAGCCCACCAGTAATAAACTCGCCAACTTGGCCCGCGGCCTCTGGGATGGTGCTTAAAATTTTACCGGTGCCTTGAACAATTCTAGTTTTAGCATTCCTTACGGATTTCCACATAGTTTGGGAATTTTTAAAAGCCTGAAGATTTGCGTTAAATTTTGCCTTTGCAGCCGCAAGGTTTGCGTTGTGTTTCGCCTGATTAGACTCGCGATTTTGCTTTACTTTATTAAGGGCCGCTTGGGCTCTCTCGAGAGCGGTCGTTTGCGCATTTAATTGGCTCTGGGCCAAATTTAACTGAGTCGACACATATTCTTTCATTCCCGCTGTGCTTAGCGTGGCGATTGCCGTTCCGGCCGATTGAGCTACGGCAACTGCCGCCTGTCCTGCCTGTTTTCGCTGGGACTCGCACACCGTCTGGACAGTTGCGGTCATTTTGTTGAGCTCCTGTGCGCTTATGTTCCTGCCTCGCCAGTTCCTGGATGATCCTGCTCTTTTCCAGTTTTCATTACTGTAAGTAAAAGAACATGCGAAGGTGTCCGGTTTTACACTGTTGACGACAAGCTCGACAGAAGCGTCAAGTGCGTTTGAAACAGCGGACGGAGATGCGAGTGCTAAATTACTTTTATTTGAACCCATGTACTGACCCAAAGGGCCGGCGTTTGTATGGTTTGCGGCATTTGCCACGGCGACTACCGAACTTCTTGATATCGGATTCCCCGATGCAATCTGACTTGACGCCAACATGACTGCGACAAAAAACGCCGTTCCACTACGACCCAAACCATATGATCTTCCGATTCGGCTAAGGGTTTTAGGAGATGCCGTCGCCAGAACTGACGCGTTCCTGTTACGCAAAGAATTTTTTAAACTCGCGTTAGTTCCGTTCAATGCAACCCCTGAATTTAAACGCTTCGCCAGAGTCGCCATTTAAGTTATCCCAATATTTTACTTACGCCGCCCGAACATCTTGGAGTACTTGCTGTGGACCCACCGGGCGTCCGCTTTGTAGATCCGGGACGCGCGGGGCAGGGTCCGCTTGGTCAGCGTGCTGATGGCGATAAGGCGGCGGATGACCGCGTGGGGATCCTCGTGGCCCCGGCTGACCGCCTTGGTCAGGGCCTTGTGGCGGTTCGTGGTCGCCTCGACCGGGTGGTAGTGGTACCGAGTCAGCATCCCGGCCTTGAGCTTGCCGATCACCTTGGTGCTCTTGCCGATCGCGCCGACATCCTTGGTCGGCACGGAGCGCACCTTGCTCGTGCCCGCCTTGCGCGTGTAAGTATAGGACGTGCCATCCTTGCGGTGGACCCGGATGGTCTTGCGACTGCGACGAACCGTGTAGCCCGAACGGATGATGGTTCGCATTACTCTGGACGAAGAAAAAAGTCATGGGAGCCGTGGGCTGCAAAGAGGGCCCCTCGGGCCCTCGCAGACATCTACCGAGCCTGCTCGTATCCTCGAAGAAACAGCCGAATTTTGGCATCATTTGACGCACCAAAGTCAAAGGCTGACCCGTCTGGGATCGTCAGGTTGAGTGCCGGGTAATCATAGCTGTGTCGCAATTTCATAGTAGAATAGAGGATGTTGAGGGCGTACGACTTGAGATCCTTGACCTCCGTGAGAGAGTCCCACCCGAGATTAAGCGCAAGGACGTCCGGTCGCCCAAGGAACGGCCCGCCCGGTATGGCTTCGCTCGCACCACCATCGATGTAGTTCCACCCGTCCGAAAGTTTGACACTCGAAAAAAGGAATGGAATTGCGACCGAGGCACAGACTGCGTCGATGACACTCATCGAGGGGGCCGTGTCGACCGAAAAGTAGACCGTTTGGGACCTCCCGACACAGAAGGCCGACACGTGGAACTTGATCGGGTGCCACTCGTAGAGCTCCTGGAACGACACGTCATCCTTCCCGAAGAACTTACGACATGCCTCTGCGACAATCTTTCGCACTTTTGAGGATGGCACAAGACCATAGTCTCGCAGGAGACTCTTTATGTTGGGTTTCATGAGCTGTTTGACGGGCACAGTGATGGCGTAATCCAGAACTTTAGCCGGATCGCCTTTGGTCGCGCAAAACAGGAAGCTCAAAAGGGCCCCGGCCGAAGCCCCTGAGATTTCCTCAAGGTCATCGAGCCGGCCATCCCTCTTAAACTTGGCGAGAACGCCGAGATATAGAAAAAACCCCATTGCACCTGGGCCTATCGCCAAGTGGCGCATCTACTCTGGGGGTCTAATAAAACTGCGGGAAAAGACCGCGCAGGGACGCAAACACGATGGCAAACACGAGCGTGTGCACCGCGGTCGCGGCGGGCCCGCCCGACGGAGGCAGGGTCAGGACCACCCCGGGCGTCAGAAGGACAAAGAGGGCCAGAGGGACCATGAAGTCCGCAAGGGTCAGCGTGAACTTGAACACAAACTTGATGATGGCCCACGAGAGGATGGCGAAGAGAAGAGCCTGGATAAGGAGACCCGGGGTCTGCTTGTGGACAAGACCGGCGATGGCAAAAAGCACGGTCGGCACGAGGACCTTCGGGCCTGTAATATCGATCATTTGTATATACTGACAAAATTTTCTAAAAAACATAGGTGTCGGCCCACGTGTAGAACTGCTCTGGCTGGACACGTTCTCGAATGACCCTGACCCGGCGGACCCGAGCCCACAAATCACGCATTGCCGTGATAGGTACGCGTGTTGGTCGGTATTGCATCGGGTTCATGACCAAGTCCACAAACTTGGGATAGGTGCAAGTGGGTTTCCGCGCCATGTAATTGTCGTGCATGAATTCTAAAACAAAATTCCATGCGTCCATGAGGTCCTCGGAGTACATGTCCTGCCAGTCCTCTGGGTGAAGCTCGGGATCATAGTCGTCCGATCCGTCCGAGTCATAAGCATAGTGGTCGCCCTGATAGGCATCCCGGGAGTACTCATCATTGATACCCATTTGTCTTACTGATTATACGTTCGAAACCTCTAAGCCTCTAGCCCCCAGGTCCGAAGGACCTGTGTCCCGGGAGCTCCGCGTCACTGCGCGACTTGGTTCAAAGATTGGCCAGCCCCGTCACGCTGACGCTGGTAGTCTCCTTGGAGGGTGCGGCATCCTGGATGGCCGTCCATGCCCCCTCGACCTGAGCCTCATTTCCACCGAAGAATGCCAAAAGTCCCTTCCGGATGACATCCTTGGTGATAGACCCCTTGGTCTGCTTGGTCTTGAGATTCACCTTGACCTTGTCCTGAACGTTGACCGTGTCAATCTCGTTCTGTTTCATATGGGCCGAAATCATCCCCTTGAGCTCCTTCTCACGGGAATTCAGCGTACTGATGTCTTTACGTGCTGCAGCGAGCTGGGCCTTCAGATGGACCCACTCCGTCATAGCGGTTTTGAAATCCATTACTGGTATAAAGAGACACTATTTCTTTAAGAAAATATCGCATTTCTCTCTCGACCATGAAGGGTACGAGTCCTGTACAGTTTCTGTTTGAACCCTATGGTCCCCGACATTGAATACCTTGCAGACAAAAACTATGTTTTCTGCGTAATATCCCTTTCGCGGGTCTAGGCGTTCGATGGAAAGTGAAAGATCGTTTCTAACACCATATCCCAATTCTATACCAGAATATGCACAGAGACCTTTTTGATCCATAAGGATCTTGACCAAACGCTCTATGTCTAGATCGAATATCTTGTCGGTCATAAACCTATTACTTTTCCTCGTGCTCCAAGCCTTGGCATTCATTTTGGCAGCATACATTTTCCCTCGCAAATATACCAGATCTATTTTTCCTTTGTGAGCTGTAGTGAATCTATAACTTTTGATGTGCTCACTACTATAATCAACCCCCTGACCTTTGGGCAAGTTCCGGAAGTATTCAACTTTTTCAGGGGTCCACTGATCTCTTCCATTCAGTTCAAGACATATCAAACAGGTATTGTCCCCCGTATAACCCTTCGTAGGATCCTTTCGTTCAAGCGATACTTGCCAATTTCCAACTAAATTCATGGGCTGTCCTGAATAAGCACATTTACCTCCCTGCGAGTCCCACATAGTCTTCAACTTATCAATAGATAAGTCGAATTCATATTTTTTTATGTTGCTCCTTTGTCGAGCAGCTGCACATAATCGCGATAAACGTCCCCTGAGAGTCTCCTTGCTCCATTTTTCACAACATACTTTCGCACATTGTTTACATGTATAAGCGAGGCCATCAGGTGCGCAATTCATTTTATGAAACGCTGTAAGCTCTTTATCACTTTTACAGACGTTACACTTTTTCATTTACTGATATATAGAACTAATTTCTTTAGCTAAGAATATTCATAGTCAATCTCGAACTTGGGACGCATGACGTCGGGCGGGATCGTGCTGAGGTTGAAGATGCTGACCGGGTCGCGGGGGTTCAGCGGCTCGGAGCGGACATCGCGGTTGGCGTTACGCAGGACACCGCCGAGCGTCTCGGGGTAGCCAATCTGGCTGCGGGGGTCGAGGTAATTCTGGTTGCCCAGGATCTTGTCCGGGCTGAACTGGCCAAAGTCCTCGGTCGCCACCACATCCTTGGGGATGAGGCTCGCGGAGCTGACGGCCTGGCCGATATTGTCGCCCATGTCCTGGACTGGCGCGGGCATCACGCTACCAGTCGCGACCATACCTCCGCCCTGATTGCGGCTCACTGCGCCCAAAGTAAATCCCTGGGGTCCCGTCGGGGCAGCACCGAAGCCGCTCTTCTTGGGACCGAAAAGCAGGAACAAAATAACAATGACCAGAACCACGATGGCGAGCCCCTTGCGATTCATTTATACTTAGTGTCTACTTTTTTTTCCGGCTGGGACACAGGCCCGTCTTCGACGTGCCTGGGGACTTAATCCAGATAATCGGCCGGATCATCCTCAGCCTCGGGCTCGTCCGTGAACGCATAGTCCGTCTTGACGACCGGCCTGGAAACTCCACGGACGCGCACCTGAAGCACTCGCCACACGGGGCCGAACGACTTCTTCAGGAACCAGAGTCCCGAGAGCTCGAGAAGCGCATCGACGGTCGTACCCGCCTTGACGTCCTGAATATCGACCGAGTTCTTCTGGGTATCGAATGCGACCGTAACCACCTGGCCCTTCACGGACGCAAGGCTCGCACCGAGCACACCGTCAGTCACGCTCTCCTGGAAGGCGGTCTGGATCGTCTCGTCGCTGAGCTCCTTGCCAAACCACTCAACCTTGGACGCCTTGGCCTGGGTCAAGAGCTCCTCATCAATTGCCGAGAAAATTTGGGACCCCTCAGGAACCTTGAAGTTCACCGACTTGGTCGACAAATCGTCCTGGAGCACAAGGCCATTCACCTGGCGCTGAGTTCCGTTAATCTTGAGAAAGTACCGACCATCCGGCAACTTCTGGGGCTTTCCGTACTCCATCTGTACCATTCATACAAAAATATTCTTTAACTTTAGAAGATGTCCAAGACGTGCGGGGCCCAGTACATCTTGAAAGATTGTCAGTGTCTCGCGGATCCGTTCGATAGATATTCGACAATCTGTGGATATATCGACAAGGTGAATGGTCTGATGTATAGTTGCGATACTGGATGTTGTTTCGAAAAGTGTGATAATTTGAATAAAATTCCGGCCGGTGTTGAAAACAGACCCTCGATGGGCGTGTCTCTCCCTCCTGGATACGGCGACAAACTTCAAACAAGTAATGAACCGACGCCCATCGGAACTCCGTTTGTCCCGGCGGGTCCAGGTGGTCCCGCTGCATCGTCTTTACCGGTCTGGAAACTTTTGATGATCGCAATTTTACCTCTCATCTTGGTCTTGATTCTCTCGTGTTTCTTCTAGTTAAAGAGGCGGGCCCTGAGTAGAGTACAAGATGGACTCTCCCGTGACTCTCGATGCTCTGATGAAGGAGATGAAGGCGCTCCGCAAGGAGGTTCGCAAGATTCGCACCCACATCGAGGACCCGACCGGCGAGAAGCAGGCTGAGCGCTCCAAGAACAATGGCTTCAACAAGCCTCGGGATGTGACCCCGGAGCTTCGGGCCTTCCTGGGTCTGGCTGCGACAGAGCAGATCTGCCGGACCGACGTGACCAAGCGCGTGAACGTGTACGTGACCGAGAAGGGACTCAAGGAGGGCAAGTACATTACCCTGGACGAGCCCCTGAAGGCGCTGCTGAATGTGCCCGAGGGAGTCCAGGTCAGCTTCTTGAACCTCCAGAAGTTCCTGGGCCCGCACTACCTGAAGGACCCAAACGCACCGGAGAAGAAGCCCCGGGCCAAGAAGGAGGCTCCGGCCCCTGTGGCGGCCCCCGCGGAGGGAGCGGCTCCGGCGGAGGCTGCGGCGCCGAAGGAGAAGAAGCTGCGCCCGAAGGTCGCCAAGGCGACTGCCTAAACTGGCTTAAACACGTCGCACTTGTTCTAAACACACAATGGATGAAAAAATAGCGCCTCCGGCTCTGTCCAGGGACCTCCTGAACAAGCTTGTCGGAACAAAAATCAAAACTATGGAACTGTATCAACGGGCTTTCACTCACAAAAGCGCGTTGAAGCGGTACACTGGCCTTACAGGGTCGTACGAAACTCTCGAATTCATGGGCGACTCGGTCCTCGGGTTCATCATCACCAAGCACCTCTTTGACCTCCACGAGAAGGAACAGGAGGGCTTTCTGACCAAGGCGCGCACGAAGATGGTCCGTGGCAAGACTCTGTGCGAAATCTCCAAGGTGCTCGGCCTCGACAAGCTCATTCTTATGGATGAGAAGGGCGAGCGAAACGGCTGGAACACCAACGAGCACATTATGGAGGATGCGTTCGAGGCGCTGGTCGGCGCCATCTACCTGGATCTCGGGATGGTTCACGCCAAAAAGTTCGTCCTCGAGTCCTTCACAAAGGTGACGACCTCGCTCGTTGACGACAACTACAAGGACCAGCTCATGCGGTGGTGCCAGGCGCTCAAGTATGAACTGCCCGAATATCGCCTGGTCAGTCAGGTCAACGGCCAATTCTTCATCACGGTCGTGGTCGACGGAATGGACTGCGGGTCAGGCTTCGCCCTGACGAAGAAACAGGCCGAACAGAATGCGGCCGAAATTGTACTTAAGACTGATCCTCGTTTTAAGAACAAGACGATTCCACGAAATGTCGCACCTCGTAGCGAGAGCCCATGAGCTCATCAGCGCTGTATACGCCGAACAAAGATCTCAGGAATGGTTAGACCTGCGCGAGCAGATGATTACGGCAAGCGATGTAGCGAGCGCTATAGGCGAAAATAGATACGAAAGTGTCGATTCATTTGTAAAAAAGAAGGTCCTGAGGACCAAGTGGGCCGGCAACGCCGCCACGGCACACGGGACGGCCCTCGAGCCCATGGTCCGGGACATGTACGACGAGAAGACCGGTCGCAAGTCCCACGAGATTGGCCTTGTCCAGCATCGAGACTACCCGTGGCTCGGTGCTTCACCCGACGGAGTCACGGAGGATGGCCTCTTGATCGAGATCAAGTGTCCTTTGACTCGCAAAATTGAAAAGAAGGTGCCGCCGTACTACTTGCCACAGGTCCAGCTCCAACTGGAGATTACGGACCTCGAGGAGTGCGACTTTATTCAATACAAACCGGGTCCTCCTGAAGAGTACGTGGTGATCCGTGTAAAGCGCGACCGCGAGTGGTTCGCCAAGAACCTCCCGGCGATGCGGGTTGCGTGGGATCGCATCGTCAAAGGCCGCGAGTTTGGCCTGTGCGAGATCATCGACGACCCGGTGCCGTGGACCGAGGGGGTTAAGGAAGAAATACGTTGTGAGATTATAGACGGATGAAACCTATGGTTTCATCTGCGGTGCCCTTCCAGTGTAAGCACAAGCCAAAGATGCTTACGTGCAAGGAATGTCAGGGCAAGTTTTGTACCAGATGTATTCAACTCGAGGCGCACGAGTGCCCCAAGTTGAGTACACGTATCCAGAAGGATCGTGATAATTTACAAACACAATTGGTCAAGGTGGTCGCGGCAAAGGTGATCCCTATTTGAGATTACGAATCAAATAGGCAATGATGGCCAAAACGACCAGAGTAATTAACACGTTCCTGAAGTCCTTTGTAATCTTAAAGGTTCCAGGCATCTGTTCACGTTGACGATTCATCCAGCTCCATGGGAGCTCTGGGCGGAACCACGTCACGGTCCCGTCAGAGTACTCCATTTTACGCGTCGGGAACATTCCGTGTGGCGCGTAGTTCGGGTCGATCGTCCTGAGATACACGTTCCCGGCCAGATCCTTGGGCTTGACCTGGAGATCGTCCGTGTAGTCCGTGGGCGTCTCATCGATCGCGGTCGTATACGACCCGTCGATAAAGACATCCTTGCGGAAACCATCGTGGTTAATCCCATAGTCCCCTGTGAACGTCGTGATATTGAACTGGTCAATCTGAAGACGGTCATCAATCATAAGCGCCGAAGCCATTCTATTACGTGTTCACATTATTTTTGTACGCCTTGGTTTTCATCTTCACCTTGTGAAGCTCCCACATCTCGTCAAGATCGACCTCGAGCATATGGGCCAACTGGAAAAGATAACTAAACACGTCGCCCATCTCCATCACGACGTCAGTCCCGCGGTCCTTCTTGAGCCCGGTCTTTTTGTAGATCCTGTGCTTCTGCCTGATACTTGACGCAAGCTCACCCATCTCCTCGTTCAGGAGCATCCATACGATGCTGACTGGAGCCTTGTCCCATCCCTTCTGTTTGCACAAGTGTGCGGTCTCATCACGAAACTGATTCATTTCTTAGTAGTAAAACGCCCAGAGTCCTTAAGAGGTGATTCGGGCGAGCTGTTTTTTGTACCTGAAGACGAGTATGATCGCAAAGACGAGCAACACGAACTCGGCAAAGAGCTTGGCGCTCTCGATCCGGTTCTCCTTTGGCGTCTTTGTCTCTATCCATGGCCCGACAATCATCAGACTGAAAATTCGAATGAGGCGCTCGATCGCGAAGAAAATCAGAAAACCGAAGAGGATATCGTCGAGCGCCCTCATTTATATTATCCTAGAAAATTCCAAACTTAGGTGTGTTCACTGGTTGCGCTGGGGTCCTGATCACGTAGTACATCATTCCAATGCATATCATAAGCAGCATACAGTTTACGCACCACGAAATTTTGTCCATTTTGGCTTGGCACAAAACCACGTTAGATGTGTCCCCTTTGTACTTTGCACAAGAACTATATTTCATTAAATAGACCGCACACTGGACCAAAAGACATACTACCGCAATTCCTATAAGTTTGGAAGTATTTGACATCTTTCTATATACCTAGAAAATTCCAAACTTGAAGTTGCTCGGAATCTTGTTACCGTACGTGCTGGTGGTGACTGGGATCGGAAGGGGCACGGGGTTCTCGGAGATGTCGCGCAGGTACACGAGCTGCTGGAGCATCCCAGTCGAGATGGTGGCCGTTGCGCGCTTGATCACCTCGGCGTTCATGGCCGCGACCTGGCTCCGCACATTCGTGTTCGGGTCGCTGACCAGGTCTGTGTAGACGACACGCATCAGGGACTGGACATCGCCCTCGTTCTGGGGATCCAGCTCATATCCCGTTTTGTCCTTAATGTTCGAAGAAATCGACTGCTGGATAGAAGCCCGGTTGAATTCGGAAAAGAAGGCATTGCCGAGAGCCGTCGGAAGGCTCAAGCGGTACGGCTTGAGATCATAGGTCTCCATATTGAGATAGACCTACATAAAAAAACTGGGCGTTCCTCTTACAAATGAAGGTCCTCAAGCGCGATGGTCAACCCGAGGAGATGCTTTTCGACAAGGTGACCAAGCGAATTTCAAAACTAAATTCAGAGCCAGAGTTCAAGCCCCTGAATGTCCAGCCTGACAAGGTCGCCCAGAAGGTTTTCTCGTCCATGTACGACGGGATCTCCACGGCCGAGATTGACAACCTGACGTCCGAGGTCGCCATCGGTATGATCACAGAGGATCCTGACTACGAGACACTCGCCATGCGCGTGACCGTCTCGAACCTT
>Ga0114973_10000060_pt1 | contig 65737 bp, 122 predicted proteins | sample M_140807_MF_Meta_FD_87025 | JGI IMG/M metagenome (GOLD analysis project Ga0114973, IMG submission 87025) | Freshwater microbial communities from Lake Montjoie, Canada to study carbon cycling - M_140807_MF_MetaG | ecosystem: Environmental > Aquatic > Freshwater > Lake | place: Lake Montjoie... | reverse complement strand
TATCGGATTCAATGCCCGTGTAGAAGCCAGTATAGACACTGACTTGGACATGACCACGCCCGACGACCTTGTGAAGTTTGGTATGATCCCAGAGTTTGTGGGTCGCTTTCCTAACTGGGTCAGTTTGAAAGAACTGTCAAAAGCAGACTTGATCCGCATCCTCACTGAAGTCAAGAACAACTACATTGAACAGTATCATTGGCTGTTTAAAGAAGATGGAGTGGAGTTGACATTTACAGCGCCTGCACTGGATCTTATTGCTGAACACACATTGGCCAACAAAACAGGTGCCCGTGGGCTGCATTCTGAACTGGAACGCACATTGATTCCTCACATGTTTAATCTACGTCGCTATGCTAGCACAGGTATCAAATGTGTGGAGATTGATCCTGCACAAGTGAACAAACCAACTGCACTAACAGGTACAGACTAATGCGATGTACATTGCATTTATTCTAGAAATAGATATTGATCCCGGTGGGGCGTGGATTGAAAGATTCATAGAAACAGAACTCAGTTTGTGGAGTATCAAACATGAGATTCCTTACAAAAGCAAAGTATTTAAAGGTACCAAACGTGTGACCTTTGATCGAGATGAAGATTACAGTTTTTTTGCAATAACCTGGAATCCTACCAATACACAACTGCCCAGGCAATACTATAACTATCACATAATTGAGCCAATGAAACTTGACAGCCAATGATATTTGCTGTATAAATACACTTGTAGATGCCCATGGTGGGGTCTACATTATTCAGTCATAACTTGCTTACAAAAGGAGAAACAACATGACAAAAACTCTACACCTACGTAGTTTCGATATCCCCGCATTCAACAAATTTGGAATTGGTTTTGACAATGTGTTTGACGACCTAATGCGTGTCACACAAAATCAAAGTTCAACCAATTATCCTCCACACAACGTGATCAAGACCGGTGACGACACAGTCACCATCGAAGTCGCAGTGGCCGGATTTTCTGAAGGAGAAATTGATATCAGCTTAGACCAGCGTTTGCTCTCTGTGACAGGTAACAAAAAACGCAATGACTCAGTTGAGCCTGAGTATCTACATCGTGGTATCAGCAGCAGAGATTTCAAGCAGACATTTCCGCTGGCTGAACACGTGGAAGTGAATGGTGCAGCTATCCGAGATGGTATATTGACTGTGCTGTTGGAACGTAAAGTTCCTGAGTCAGCCAAGCCAAAGACTATTGCAATCACATACACTTCGTAATATAATTGTGTAAATACAGTGGCAGGAATCAACCTGCCACTTCAAGAGGACCCATATGTCAAACGCAGAAGCAGCAACCATTACTCGAACTAAAAAAGCCGTAAAAGAACCACCTCTTTATCGGGTTATCTACATCAATGATAATACCACCACAATGGAATTTGTAGTTGAAAGTCTAGTGGAGTTTTTTGATTACACCATTGAAACTGCTACACAATTGACTGTGAGTATACACGAGCACGGTCAAGCTGTTGTGGCTGTATTGCCGTTTGAAATTGCTGAACAAAAAGGTTCTGAAGTACAAATCAGCGCACGTGAGCAAGAATATCCCTTGCAAGTCAAGCTGGAACCTGACTCCAAGTGATTCAAGTTGTTATATCTATGCGTTTGGGAAAATAAGCATCTTGTCGGTACGGTGAGTCACCGCGCCCCCGACAGTTGTTTACAAATCTTATTCCGTTGACCATCTGATCCACACTACCGTGATAGTGGCCAAAACACCAAGTGTTTATCTTACGTTCAGTATCATTGGTATGCACTAGATGCATGAGTCGATTGCCCATGTGATTGAACTGTGTGGTGCCCGATAAGTTGATATCGTGTTTGATCAAGTTTGCACCAGGAACAGTATGGGTGACGATCACAATCTTTTTCACATCATTGTGTGTTTGCAATCGTTGTACACTGTTGACCAAGTAGGCCACATCACGTCTGGATAGACCGCTAAGTTCTTCAGGATTCATTTCATGTCCGGGCATTTTGTTAGCATACCAATCAGTCATGTGTTGTTTGCAATCATCACGATTGATAGTTTCGTCTAGATCATACCCCCACCAGCCATTGGTGCCAAGTATGGCCACACCATCTATCACAACCACGTTGTCCTGTAGATATGTAACTCTATTCAATCTGTTTATGCTTCGTGCTAGTTCTTGATAGCTTTCGCCTAGTCTATGATAGTTATAAGTGTGTTCGTCGTTGCCGTCTATGTAGAACACAGCAGCATAACAGTTGGCTAGATGTTTTAAACAGTTTCTTACTATTCTAGGGTCTGAACTTATGTCTCCAGCTACCACACACACCGGACTAGTGGGTTGTCCAGTCCAGTCAAATTCTCCGGGCCAGGTCTCCAAATGTAGATCTGAAATTAAGTCAAACGCCATGCTCATGATACATATTTAAAAGGATTACACATGAACATAATATTTAGAGACTCAATCACACAACAGGTCGATGACAAGTATATACTGCTGGAATTAGACACATTTCTCATTGAAGGAAATAATCAACCAAAAGTTGCGTATGCTGTGGTACATCAAGTGCCATTATCAGAAATGACCACTTTGAATCAGTTTAAAGAGTTGCATAGCAATCTACTGGCAGAGTATCGTAAACGTAACTGGAAATATTGCGAAGATGCCATGGAACATCTACAAGGCAAATGGAATGGTGAATTAGACACATTTTACAGTGAATTGACCAGTCGTATTCAACAACTAAAAACACAATCATTGCCCAGTGATTGGACCGGGGCGATTCTGCGATCTGCTTAGTCTATGTTTTCTTAATTCTCTAATAGACCGTCGTGCCCAACTAGATCTTGTTGTAATTGGCCATTGTTTAATAAGTCCAGTACGACGAATGAATTTTCGCCAATACCACGCATTATCACCACGATTATCAAGACAAAAATCCAATGCCTCATTGAGATTTTGTGTCAATTCTCCGGTTACTTGATTGATAAATTCTCTACTAAAAAAATGTCTTTGATTGTGTTCTGCGACGCATTGTATTTTTTGCCAATCATCTTGTGTTAGATTTTGTATCTGTTTCATTGTACAAGAGATTTTTTCTAATCTCAATATAGTATCAGGTTCTTGATCGTAACTTTCATCCCAAAAATCACTGTAAGTTTTAAAACCATAACTTTGAAGATAGTTCAATGCACCCGGCCCTGCTGCTAGCACAAAAGGATGGGCACATGCAATAGGTCGTAGTATTTTTTCGGTTAGGTGTATTTTATTGCTGTCAACTACAGTTTCCAATACTATGCTCACTCTTGTAGATGATATGTGATTCACATCATAATCAGCACTAGATGACGAAGGTGAATTATTGTCAGGAATTGTTCTCAATATTTCGCCAATATCAACGTTAAATTTTGAATTTTGTATCTGGTAATCTTTAAGATGCATGCCTTGACTGTTAACATGTTGTGTGCTGATAATACAATCTTCGGTTAGTTTTTGTTGTACAATTAATTCTAAAAACTTAAGACGATATTCTCGATTTGGAGTCCAATCTCTACAGTAAACTAAAAAAGTCTTGTTTAATTTTTTGGCTAGCAGCCTAACATCAAATTGCGCAAATCTATACCAATCTCTGGCAATTACAGCATGGCTCCAATAATAAACTGGATAAAATCCCACCCGAGAAAAACAATCAACATCCTGACTATTCATTTCACTGTGTAACAAAATAGTCCAATCATGAAGGTTAATGACATTAAACCAGGTAATCTCTGAGTTTGATTGATGCGGAAAAGTAACTGGGTAAGAGTGTGTGGTTGTATATTGTTCAATTAATTCATTTATTTCTGATTGAGGTAATTCACGACATTGATATTTGATTAAACTGATTAGTCTATCAACATTACCATTGACTTGGTAAAAATCAAAATCCAACGGTTCCTGATCATGACATATTATCATTGGGGTCAATACTGTCGCTTGATCATAATTTCTAAAAACACTGAGATCAAAAATATCTTTGCTGCCGTGCGGTTGGAATACATAAAGCATCACAGGATGCTGTGCTAGGCCGTGTATCCAGTGATACAGATTATCTAAAGGAATGTTCATATGAAGAAAATTGGTTTTATTGGCATTGGTAAATTGGGATTAGATTGCGCCGAAGTCATGGCAGAGAAGCATGAAGTTAGAGGTTATGATATTTACCCACGCACCAGTGACTCAGTAAAAGTTTGTGATATCGACGAATTGGTCAATCAAAGCGAATGGATTTTTATTGCTGTACCAACACCGCATGCAGAAGGATATGATGGCTCAGTACCCAGCAGCCATATGGAACCCAGAGATTTTGGACACGATGCTGTGATTGATGCCATACACAAAGTTAACCAACACGCTCGCAGTTCAAAGAAAGTGGTGTTGATTAGCACTGTGCTACCGGGCACCACACGTAAAAACTTTGTGCCATTGCTGGATAAAAAGCATCAGTTCTTGTATAACCCATATCTTATTGCCATGGGATCAGTTAAATGGGATATGGTCAACCCAGAAATGATCATGATTGGAACTGAAGATGGTGACTGGAATGGCATTGCTGGTGAACTCAAAGATCTTTATGACACAGTGATGCAGAACAATCCACGTTACGAAATTGGCACCTGGGACGAATGCGAAGCTGTTAAGATTTTTTACAATACATTCATCTCAGCCAAAGTAGGATTGGTAAACATGGTGCAAGACTTTGCAATGAAAATTGGCAACATCAACGTGGATGTGGTCACAAATGCATTGGCACGCAGTACCATGCGTATCATGGGCCCAAAATACATGACAGCCGGTATGGGAGACGCAGGTGCTTGCCACCCACGTGACAACATTGCACTACGCTGGTTGGCACAAGAATATGAAATTGGCTATGACCTGTTTGACACTGTAATGCATGCTCGAGAGATACAAGCAGAAAATCTAGCCAAATTCCTAGTCGGCCAAAGTCAAGTCAATAACAATTTACCTATTGTGATTCATGGCAAAGCATACAAACCAGATGTGGCATATTGTATTGGTAGCTATTCAACACTGGTTGGGCATTATGTTGAAAAACACGGACACAAAGTAGTATATGTTGATCCATTGGCAGATGATACAACTGGTGTGGTAGACTATGTTGATGGTGCTGCGGTATTCTTGTGGGCGCACAACCGTAAGATCACATACGAATACACCGGTGATCAAGTTGATACACTACCCTATTGTAAAATACATACAGGCAGTGTTATTGTGGATCCCTGGCGTAAACTGTCACAGACCATAGATGGTATCGAAGTGGTCCATTATGGCAACACCCGTACAAAATAACGCCTGGGCGCAAGGACATGTAGATCCTTGGTGGGGTCTACAGCATAGAGATCTAGCCTACATCAATGAACAATTCAACGATCGTGTGGCACTGAAGGATTGGCGTGAGTTGGGTTACACACAAAGCAGATTCACCGGCGATATGTATGACATGAGAAATGCAGCACCTGACTGGATTGATGGATTCTATAAGATATTTCCGTTTGAACGATTTGGCTGGAGTGTGTATTGTATGCCTCCAGGTTCTGTGTTGCCTGCACACAGTGATACCTATGATAGATTCAAACTGATACACGGATTAGAAAACACACATTCTGTAGTGCGTACTATTGTGTTCTTGGAAGACTGGTCCAGCGGACATTATTTAGAAATGAATGGCGACCCTGTTACCAAATGGCATGCAGGAGACTGGGTAAGCTGGCGCGATGACTTTGTGCATTTGGCAGCCAACATGGGACGAAACAATAGATATACATTGCAACTGACCGGTACTGTATGAAAATACATAGTTTTAATGAATGGGATCCGCTGCGATCCGTGGTAGTAGGGCGTGCTGATCATGCCAATTGGCCGTCAAAAGATCCTGTGTTTTGTTCAGAAAGTGAACGCACATTGTGGAAAGAAACTCCGTTACCATCAGGCCCAGTGCCCAACTGGATCATTGAGGAAGCCAATCAAGACCTTGATCAACTGGCCGGCGTATTACGATCATTTAATGTAGAAGTATTTCGTCCGAGTGATCTTGATTTTCAAGAGCTGGATGGCATGTATAACTATTGCCCTAGAGATCGATTGTTGGTGTACGGTGATACTGTTGTTAATCCTGCCATGATGTATCCTTGCAGAGATATGGAAATTGAATGCTATCGTGACATAGCAGATGCTGCTACCAACTATCTATTCATGCCCAGACATGAAGGTATGACCCTGGACGCTGCCAACATAGCACGACTTAATCACAAATGGATCTTTTTAGAATCTGCATCGGGCAATCGTGCTGCATATGATTGGCTGTGTAAACACTTTCCCCAAGTTGATATTGAGTTGGTTAATTTCTACGCAGGTGTGCATATTGACTCAACCATAGTTCCATTGCGCGAAGGCCTGGTCTTGGTCAACGGATCTAGAGTCACTACAGAAAACTTACCTCGGGTATTGAAAGACTGGCAAGTGATCTATTGCAATCATGTGGAAGAACAAGGATTCTATCAGTATCCATACGCATCAAAATGGATAGCATTGAACATGCTGGTAGTGAATCCACACACGGTGATTGTGGATAAGAATCAACCCATGTTGATTGCTTTCCTGGAAAAGAATCAATTCACAGTGGTACCTATGCAACTACGTCATAGTCGAACATTGGGTGGCGGGTTTCATTGTGTCACATTGGATCTGCATAGAGAGCCATGAACGTAGCATGGTTATTTGCCGAGAATACCATGCTGCCTCCCACCACACCGGTGCAGGTCATAAAAGATCTTGCACCAATTTGGGGCAGCTGGCGCACCCAACGAGGCTATAATACCGACAACGTGGTGTGTTGGGACGCAGAGCAAGCAACAAAGTTGGTAGCACAAGGATATGCGAAGATATGCAATCTTTATATTTCACAAACAGTTTATGAACAGTTAAAGTCTCCAAAAGGTGTGCGAGCATTTGCCGGAGAGTTTGATTTTGCTGTGGATTCGGTTGACGACATAATTGCTGCCCATTTGGTAGCAAGTGTGGCTGATGTGATCCTTATGGTAGGATTTGATCTGGAAACCAAACTTACCGAACGCAGAACCAACTATGTTGGACTGCTGGCCGAAGCTGTACGCAGCAGCGGTAAACAATGGGTTGTGGTAGATCATCATACTGATCTTGCCGAACCCATCCAAAAACTTGCCAATATCACTAGAGATCTATTGCCAAATGTGTTACAATTGTTGGGTAACAACAACGGTGAATAACTATGCATCCTCGATTTGGTTTCTGCTGCAAATGGCTCAACAATCCTGATGAAACTGGCGGTATGAAAGTCAACGCTGTTGATCGTGATATCAATGGCCGAAGTACCACCATGCGCTGGTTACGCGAACACAAGGACCAAGCTGAACAACGCCAGTGGGATATCATGAATCACAATGCCCGTGCTGCATTGATGATGGTAGAACGTGTGGGTGCAATGGCACCCGAACGGCGTATGGTACGCCTGGGTAGCGAGATGCTGCAAGGCTATACAGAACCCAGCTGGATTGCCTGGTGGCAACGTCAAGAAATACAAGATCACTGTGCAAAAATCTTTGCCCCTATTGGTGAAGCTGCACGGCGACTTGGTGTGCGGATCAGTTTCCATCCAGGTCAGTTTTGTGTGTTGGCATCGGAAGCTGATGAAATTGTAGAACGCAGTATCTTGGAATTTGAGTATCATGTGGACATGGCTCGGTGGATGGGATACGGTAGTACATGGCATGATCATGGTTTTAAGATCAATATACATTTGTCGGGCAAAGGCGGTCCGGCAAAGTTCCTACGCACTCTGGGTCGACTTACCCCCGAAGCTAGGAATCTAATCGCTATTGAAAATGATGAGATGACAAATGGGATCGACGTTACTTTACTTGTGGCTGAGCATTGCGCTCTTACGCTGGACATCCACCATCACTGGATCCGCACTGGAGAATACATCACTCCTACAGATGATCGCTCGCGTCGCGTTTTGGAGTCTTGGCGTGGTACTCGTCCTGCTCTTCACTATAGTGTTAGCCGTGAAGACGTTTTGGTGGATCACGATGCCAATACTCGGCCCAATCTGGAACAACTCCTTGATGTTGGATATCGCAAGCAGAAGCTGCGAGCACATAGTGACTTCTTGTGGAATCATGCTGTGACTGACTGGGCACTGACCTTTAGTGAAGAATGGGACATGCAAGTTGAGGCCAAAGGCAAGAATTTGGCCACTGACCAATTGCACCAAAGATGGCTAAGTCTGTAACATAATTGTAACAATTTTGTGTTTAAATAACTGTATCAACTAAAGGAAACATTAATGAAAAAACTCATCGCTATGCTACTCACTGCTGTTGCATTCTCTGCAACAGCACAAGAAATTACAGGAGCCGGGGCAACATTTCCGGCTCCCCTCTATTCAAAGTGGGCAAGTGAATATAACAAATCTACCAACATCAAGATCAATTATCAATCAGTAGGATCAGGTGCAGGTATCAAACAAATTGAAGCCAAGACAGTGACCTTTGGTGCCAGCGATATGCCACTCACTGATGAAAAACTAGCAGCATTGGGCTTGTTCCAATTCCCCACAGTGATTGGCGGTGTTGTACCAGTTATCAATCTCAAAGGCATTGAACCTGGACAAATGAAACTTTCGGGACCTGTAATTGCAGACATCTTCTTGGGCAAGATTACCAAGTGGGACGACACTGCTATCAAGACATTGAATCCCGCATTGGCATTACCCAGTACAGATATCACAGTTGTTCGCCGTGCAGACGGGTCAGGTACAACATTTATCTGGACCAACTATCTAAGCAAAGTAAGTCGAGAGTTCAAAGACGTTATTGGTGAAGGCACAGCAGTCAGTTGGAAGGTAGGAGCAGGCGGCAAAGGCAATGAAGGTGTTGCAGCCATGGTTAGACAACTTCCAGGCACATTGGGATATGTTGAATATGCTTATGTAAAACAAGCCAAGATGAATTGGGTCAACATACAAAATGCAGCAGGCACATGGGTTGCACCTACAGAAGATACTTTCAAAGCAGCCGCAGCCAATGCAGACTGGAACAAGTCATACTATCAAATTCTTACCAACCAAGCAGGTAAGGAAGCATGGCCCATCACTGGTGCTACATTTATCCTTGTGTACACAAAGCCAGACGATGCTGTTAAATCCAAAACTGCTATTGCTTTCTTTGATTGGGTATTTGCCAATGGTGACAAGGCCGCAGATGATTTAGATTATGTTGCATTGCCCACCGCAGTCAAAACAAAGATCCGTGCAGATTGGAAACATCTGGGATTGAATTAAACCGACCGCACGATTGGGCGGACGCTGGAACTCGTAACCAGCACTAAGAGCCGAAAGGCTCTTTTTTATTGGCTTTAATTTCAATAACGGTATAAATAGTTTTCAAGGATGAGCATGTTATGAAACAATCAAAATTAATTACAAAATTATACCGGGCCTGTGTTGCCCACGATGTTGAAACAATTGCAAAACTGCGTAAAAAAGAGTTTGAAAAAATATTAAAACACAAAGCCCACGGTAAACCATTTACATCTAAGTGGACTTTGGTACAGATATAGTGTAACACAATTGTAATATTATAAGTGCAGGGGTTCACGTAAATACCCTATGCAGAAAACATACCGATCAATCTTTGTATCTGATGTACATCTTGGTACTAGGGATTGTCAAGCTGAAAAGTTAAACAATTTTCTCAAACACAATACCTGCGATACTCTCTACCTTGTGGGAGACATTATTGACGCATGGAGAATTCAACAAAACAAATGGCGTTGGAAACAGAGTCACACTAATGTGGTGCGTCGTGTTCTCGGTCATGCCAAACGCGGCACACGAGTAATATACATAGCAGGTAACCATGACGAGTTCCTAAGGCCAATGATCCCGTATGGTTTTAGTTTTGGACTGGTTGAGATATGCAATCAGTCTGAACATATAGGCGCTGATGGTAAGCATTATCTTGTGGTACATGGTGACTTGTTTGATGGTATCACTAGACTAGCGCCGTGGATAAGTTTTTTGGGAGACAAAGCATATGATATCATTTTATCGCTTAATAGCAAATTTAATTGGGTACGTCATCGTTTTGGTTTTGGGTACTTTAGTCTTAGTCAATATCTCAAAACAAGAGTAAAGAAAGCTGTGGACTTTATATTCCACTTTGAACGGAATCTTGCCGACTATTGTAAGAAACGTGGGTTTGATGGGGTAATCTGCGGACACATACATCATGCAGAGATAAAAGAGATAGACAGTGTGATCTATATGAATGATGGGGATTGGGTAGAATCCTGCACAGCACTGGTAGAACATCACGACGGTCGTTGGGAGATAATTACCTGGACCAAGGAGAAAGACCATGAAACTCAGTGACAAAATCACTATTGTAGTACCTTGCAAAAACGAAGAAACTTATATTCATCATCTATTAGACACGTTGCGGTCGCAAAACATTGGTGATACCAGAATCATTATTGCTGACTGTTCCACTGACAACACTAGACAAGTCATACAGGATAACAGTTGGGAATTGAATGTTGAAATCATTCCCGGTGGCCCTGTTAGTGTTGCCAAGAACAACGGAGCACGATTAGTCACCACACCATACATCTTATTCATTGACGCCGATGTGCGATTCTTCAAATACGATGTGATTCGTGATGCAGTGAATAAAATTGAATCCGGCAATTTAGATCTTGTGGGATTGAACATCAAATGCTATGACCGAGACATAAGAGCAAAATTTGGGTTTGCTGTGTTTAATACCATAAACCACACATTGAAATACTTCTCTCCTTTTGCAGTTGGGGCATTCATGCTGACTCGTCGAGACAAGTTTATGGAATACGGTGGGTTTCCTGAAAACTTTTCAACATCCGAAGACTACTTTTTATCAAGAAAATATAGTCCTAGAAAGTTCAAAATTGTCAAGCATCATCTTGGACAAGATAGTCGACGATTTAAAAAGATGGGATATCTTGGCATGGCCCGATATCTTGTGACAAATTTTATCAATCGCAACAACAAGCAATATTGGGATAAATTAGACTCAAGCAAGTATTGGAATTAAAATTGTATATTACGGTCAGCAGAGAATACTAAGTATCTATATGAGTTGGTTCAAACGTAGGCCCCCTAGACCGCCGCCACCGCCGGTATATACTAATGTATTTCAACATAATTATTACATTCAATGACGTATTGTTTTTATTAGCGTGTGTTCCGTTGGCAATGATATTTTGGGTGATGTTCAAAGACTGGATGAAGGATCGGCACTAACCGCCGTTTTTTGCAGCCTCTTCTAATTCCAACTGTCTTTGTTGTTGTTGCTGTCTCCTAATTTGATCGTATCTCAATTGCTTGGCTTCATATGCTTTTTTTTCTTCAGCCATTCCATAAAACTGAAGACCTAACATAACAATCACAGTGATAAGAAACCCAAAAGCAACAATGTATATGCCTATCATTCCAAACTCAGCCATTTTTTCTTTGTGAGCTTGTTTGGCTTTTGCAACTTCTGCTTCACCTTCACGTTTTTCTCTCAGTAATTTGGCACGCTCCGCAATCATTTCTTCCCAGATTTGAGGCTTGCCCATTTCCCATATGATCATATCTTTAAGGGCTTTTTCATCTTCACGCAACTGATTACTGTGCATGGCAAATTCAAGTGCCTGACGACCCAACTGAGCGTCGGTCTTGCCCATGGCACTATGCTTGGCTTTGATACTGGCCAGATGTACAGTGTCGGCAGCTTCAAAAAACTTGCCCATTTGCCCAATGATACCATTGACATCTTTGCCCAAGGCAATGGCTTGTTTGATATAACCCACTGCTTGTTGTGCTGCTGTAAAAGCAAGACCAATGGTAATCGGGTCCATGACTTAAACACCCCCGAGTTTACATATATCTTTGTGTAATCTATTTGAGCAATCTTGTTTAGCCCAGTCTACACATCTGACTGCACCCTCAACTGCTGTACTTACCCACTGCCAGCGTACACAAATCCATGCTTCATCTTTTTTCAATGGGATGGATTGCAATAAACTCTGTTGAGATTCGATTGAACTTGATAGCATTAATGATGCTATCACCACAACAGTGAGAATCTTGTAAGGCATACATTTGAATTACCGTTATTTTCCTGGATGCTTGCTAAACACCTTGTATTCTAACAAGTCAAGGCGGCTGTCTAATTCTGCACGGGCCAATGCTGAATCTTCACGGATTTTGGCTCGGCTCAAGGCTGAATCTTCTCTCAAGGCAGCAAAATCTTTCACACGCTCCAGGGTCATTGCTGCTCGGGCCAGTGCTGCTTCTTCTTTGATCTTTTCCATCTCAATGGTAGTGCCTTGAGGCGGGATAGCCTTGTTCTCAGCACTCACAACCACATTGATTTTGCTTTGTAATACAGTTAGATCATGACTGGCCGCACTTAACGCAGTCATAAGATACACTATACATGAAAACATGATGGGTATACCTGCAAATGTTATCTTCTCAACCAGGCCGCCTTTGCTAGCAGCCGCAGTCTGTATTTCTCTTAGTTCTTTTACTTCTTTTGCTAATGTTTCAATATCATGTTCTTGTGATGACATGTTGATCCTTTCCTTGTTATGTTTAAGTCAAAATAAAACCCCACTTGTATTTAAGTGGGGTTTGTGGCAGGAAAAGCTGGTGTTTATTACTGAGGCTTTTTGACTCGAGGTTTAGCAGGTGCTTTGATTGCAGCCGGCTTTGGTTTGATCACCTCTTTTGGTTCCGCTGGCTTTCTGGTAAATGTGCGTTTTTTCTTGTCAACCACAGGTAACTTATCTGCAGGATTGCTGTTGGTAACAACCAACGGAATTGGTGTGGTGGCCGCAGGTTCAGGAGTGATCAGAACAGCTACAGGAGGCGTGTTTGTTGTTGCTACGGCCGGTGCTTGAAATCTATATGGAATCGGCACAGACTCTGGCGGCACATATGGAATTGGTGTTGTGGCAGCAGGTTCAGGAACCTTGTATGGTGCTGTGGCCGCCGGTTGCCAGGTGTCCACTGGCTCTACAGGTGCAGGTTTCCGGCCAGTAAAAAAGTCAATAATTTTCTTCAACATGTTGTTGTCTCCTATATGTTATTTATAACTGAATAGTTTTTGGAAAAGAAATTTGACAGAATATTGCCTAAAAATGTGCGGTCGCAGCATTCTATCATATATAATAGCACATGGGATGCTGCACGGGGCGGGTCCTATAGTCTACTTGCTTATCTAAGGAGAAACATATGTTTACAGCAGACACCATGATCGACACCATTCAAAATGGTAAAAAACAATTCGTTAAGACTTTTGTCACCAACGAAACAATGGCCACATCAATGAATCAATTCGTTGACATCCAGGCCGAATACACCAAGAAGGCTTTCAAAGCATCTACAGATGCTGCCACAGTGCTCATGCAAGAAGCCATCAAGGTAACTAAAGATGCTTCCAAATTCGACTACGTGAAGTTTGGGGAAGGCATCATGAAAGCCTATCAGACCACACAGAAAAAGGGCGCCTAATATGAAAAGCCAAGCATCGCCTTGGCCGGGCGAGATACATCGGTCAGTATTGGATATGTCCATTAATGATTTGTTAGATTGGATAAAGGATACCTTTACGCCATCATACCGAAAAGAAGTTGAGTCTTATCTAGCCGATTCTACAGATATATTTGATCTGGAACGCAGAATTCGAATTCTACAGCGTAGAGGAATTGTATGATCACAATATTAAAATTCATTTATAATCTTTTGGCACAAATGGGCCGTGCCCGGTCCGCAGCTCATTTGGCTGCACTTGGTGATCATGCAGGTGCAAAACGACTCATGATGGAGGATTTCCGGGGTTGGATCTAAAACCGTTCCAAATTCCTGGTTGACCACTAATCCGGTTCGTGCTATAATTACAGCATGGACCGGATTTTTTATGGATGTTATGATGCGACCTATAAGTTTTCGAATTGAACTACCTCCTCAGCGCCGTCGTGCTGTGGAACTGTACTCACGCGACACACCATTCCGTCATCGTGTGGAGCAGAGTCGAGTGCAGTATCGTCGTCGTGCTAAACATGTAAAAAAAGGGGCTGAAGAATGAGTAATTTTTGGTTTAATATTCGTTTTGGTATTAGGCACTGGCAATGGGGACCGGATGGTATGAGTTGGGGAGTAAATCCTTATCATTTAGAGAATCCTCCAGTTAAATGGTTTGAAATATATTGCCTATTTGGGCGACAGGTGGGTCTATGAACAAACGAATCTTAGAACTTGCTGAACAGGCTGGCATGGTGCGCGGCGGATATGCTAACACACCTGACAAGATTATGACTTGGCGTGAATCTTTTGATAACCCAGGATCGTTGGAAAAGTTTGCCCTGTTGATTGTGCAGGAATGTGCTCATGTGGCATGGCAGCATACTCCAGATACAGAGGAACTGGAATATAGTCATCTAATCAGTAACAAAATTAAACAACATTTTGGAGTTGAAGAATGAACGAACGAATTAAAGAACTATATGAGCAAAGTCTAATCCGTGAGACGGGTAAGGACCACGCTGGCAATCCTATGCTGGTTATTAAACAGAACCCTGAAAAGTTCGCCGAGTTGATTGTGCAGGAATGTGTTGACAGGGTAACATCAAAGGCAAATGGGTGGGGTGATATGACTGGGTTTGCGATCAAAGAATCTATCCTAGATTGTGCTAAAGATTTGAAAGAACATTTCGGAGTTAAAGAATGAACGAACGTATTAAACAACTTTTGTTAGAGGCTAAAATTTATGATGGCTCTGCAACTCAAGACATTATTACTTGTCCTGAAGATTTAGAAAAATTCGCCGAGTTGATTGTGAAGGAATGTCTCGAAGAATTGCGATATACGGTTCTTGATACACAGGAATTGCGTCGGGACAAAAGCACTGATTATCAAGTGGGTTGGGAAGATGGTATGTTTGATGCCGGTGAAACGATTAAGAACATTTTCGGAGTTGAAGAATGAATGATTGTAACTCACATGTATTTCTATGGAAGGCAGACAGAGCCATTCCTATGTGGAGTGGGACATGGAATCCACCAGAAGGTTCAAGTATGGCTAGAGGCTATGCTCATGAGTTAACCAATGATTGGAGACAGTATTGGATTGCTCAGAATGCTAAAGATGGCTGGAAACAAATAGCAAAACAGATACAAGATAGCGTTAATAGATATTTCGGAGTTAAAGAATGATTGACATCGAGACTGCATTTAAAAATCATGACTGGAGTCTAAAAGGTTATGTCACCAGACCCATATTAGATAAACTGATAAAAGAAAATCCAGACACCGGCAAAGCATTATGGGAACAATATTGCCCTTGGTCTGACTCTAACGGTGGATATATCAAATGGAGAATAGGAGTCAGAGAATGATTATACACACAATAAGATACACATGTCCTCGGTGTTTTTTGCGGTTTAATTGCCGACGGCAAGATGGAAACACATTAATGAAACACAGGTGTGAAGAATGAAAAAAATTGAATTGGATGGCGAAGTTGCAGACGGCATTGCCCTGGCGGTGCTCAAAGACCAACGTGCTTATCTCAAAAAAGAACTAGCACAATGGAAAAAGAATCCCAAGTCGGAATATAATCCCACAGGCTATTGGCTACATCCTGACGATGTGGTGGGCAATGCTCAACTGATTGATGCCTTGGACAAAATCATTGCATACTTTGGAGGTTAACATGACCACAGACACTCGTGAAACCGTTGAAATTGATATCGAACAAGAACTGTTGTACCAGATCATGCTGCTGGCACATGAACAAGATATCACACTGAATCAAATGATTGAACGTGTTCTACGTGAATACATTGCAACACATAACAATCTAGTATGAAATACCTACTGCTGGTGTTAGTGCTAACAGGGTGTGGTCATTTTTCACCCAAGACATCACCACCGGTGGATGTGAGTCTCATACCCAATGACTGTGCTAATCAACAACGTATAGTTCGCTGGCTGGAAAGCCAATCACAAGGAGAATGGAATGAACATGTCGCACAAATCAAAGGCCGTATCTGGCATCTGCGTTACACTTGCAATCCTGTGTAGTGGCTGTGCCACATCCAGGCCGCAAGCAATGAACTTTGTGGATTTGGACTATTTCCAAATCAACTGCGCTCAAAGACATGAACAAATGGCTCTATTGCAGAGCATGCGTAGCACCCCGGATGATCGACTGTTTGCAAGAGCCAGCAATGCATTGCAACCCTGGCGAGCATATACCAATCCCGAACAATACAATAACAATGCTGCTCAGGGATATGGACGCAGTGACTGGGTGATCAACCAAAAACTTATTGAACTCAGAGACAACTGTAGGAGTAATCCATGAAATTGCTAATGGCCGCACTGGCCTTGGTTGCCATCACAGCACAAGCTGATTGTGTGTTACAAGATAAAACTGTAAGTCAAAGTTCAGCAGTGATTGCAGAACGCAGTCAAATAACTGCCACCGTGGTGCCTGATCCGCAAACAGGCAAACGATGCTTGGTGACCTTTCGAGCACGAGTTGGTGCCACTTGGTACACAGCCATGGGTGAGCATGCATGGCCCGGTGATACCCCTAGAGATTCAGCCTGTGCTGTGGCCATAAAACGTGCAGAAGATTCAGTTCGAGAACAAGTGGCCGCAAGTCGAGTGATTTCGGAAAAGATTCTAGTATGTCGAGATGATCCTACCTTGGATACCGTACGTCAAACCAATCCAGGCACTGTGGCGGAATTGGCACAGTTCAGACCACATCCGGACTATCCTCGAGAGTTCTGGCACAATGGTACTCGATGCCGTTGGTTTTTGGATTCAGGATTCACAGGACGAGACATTCGAACTTGGCAAGGCATCATTTGCCAAATACATGATTCCAAGTGGGTAGTGATTGACAAGTTCTAATGTTTGTGTTATTATATATTTTTCCAACTCGTGATCTAAAAGGACACATATGAAAACAACTTTTATTTTGGTAACTGTCATAGCAGCCGTTCTTTCTGCATGTGGCACAATTGGTGGTGCAGTTAGTGGTGCCGGCAAGGATCTTGGCAAAGCCGGTGAGTGGATTCAAAACAAATAAGGAACTGTATGAAAAATATCATTGTATCGGCTGTAGTGGCCTTGTTAGCTGCTTGTGGTAGCACTCCCAAAGAGGAATACGAAAAGCGAGCATATCAAGAGCGTCAACGACAAGAAAAAACAGTAGAAGCATCCATCAGCAATGCACCCAAATGGATGACTGAAACTCCCACCAGCACCAATGCTGTGTTTGCTTCAGGATCAGCCACAAGTTCAGACATGAGCATGTCGGATTGGAAAGCCAAGATGTTTGCATACGGAAAGATCTGTATTGCAGCAGGTGGCCGTGTGAGCCAACAAGGTAAAATGTTCATGCAAGACAGTGGTGACACCTCAATTGAATCTTCTGAATTGGCCATCAAAACCATGTGTCCATCCGTGGATATCACCGGTACAGAAGTACGTGAAATCAAACGTGTGGCTGAAGGCTCACGGTACCGTACCTACGTGCTAGTGGCCCTTCCCACCGGCGATGCCAACTTGCTGCAAAAACGAAAAGATGCAATTGAAGCAGCACGTCGTGCCCAAGTTCGCAGTGTTGAAGCGTTCAAAGAACTCGACGCACAGTAGTTCACACATGGCAGAAATAGACACCAGCACCTGGTCCCATGCACAACACCTACAGGCCAATGGTATATTTGTGCTGATGGGGCCAATTGAAACAGACACAGTCAAGCCAGTGATTGAATGGATCTTGAATGAAAACTTTGTGATCAAACGTCGTCACAAAGAACTAATCTTGAGTATTTGCAGTGAAGGTGGTGATATGAGTGCAGCCTTTGCACTGATTGATGTGATGCGCAGTTCCACAGTGGCCATTAAAACAGTTGGGATTGGGCAAATTGCATCAGCTGGATTGTTGATATTCTTGGCTGGCACACCTGGGCGCAGAACCCTAACACCCAACACCAGTATTCTAAGTCATCAATTCAGTTGGGGCAGTGATGGCAAGGTACATGAATTATTCGCCACCATGCGTGAGTTTGAACTTATACAACAACGCATGGTTCAACACTACAAAGATTGCACAGGTCTAGATGATGATGTGATCAAGGCCAAACTGTTGCCACCACATGATGTTTGGCTTGATGCTACTGAAGCGTTACAGTTGAATATCTGCGATTCAATATCGCAATTGCAACGTTAACGACGTTCGCGTCCCAGGGTAGCACGATCCATTCTGGGTTCGTTCTTGATTCTAGCTGCTTTGGCACCGGGACCGGCAAGTCTTGGTGTGCTGGTAACTGCATCTAGGTCTGCTGCTGATGTAGCTGCATTGGCCACTGGAATATCGTCAGCAGAGCCGCCGCCTGCGGCTATTGGGCCAGCCTTGGTGTCGATGATTTCTATCTGTGGATACGGTAATCTAACATCAGACACACTGGTTATATACGCTGTACCGGCATGTAATCGAAGACCGCTAGTGGCCAATTCATCAGCATCTTTGAAGAACACTGTCATGATAGGATCCTTGACCAGACTGATGTACAGCACACCTTCGTCCTTCTTTTTGCTCATGTAGTAGTTGAAGTTTGTCTTGGCATATTCTTGTTTGGCTGCATTGACATTTCCGCTCTTGATAGCATTGATTATGGTGGACACATCTTCCCCATCAAAAATGTTTTGTATCACATCTGTTATGAGTTTTATCAGCGTGGTGGCTTCTTTTCGTGACTTTGGATCAGAGGACAATGTTTGATAGAATTTTACCAACACATCAAGATTAGGCCCACTCTTGGGCAGTCCTGGTTGGTACTGTCTAATGAACTCGTTTAACTTGCGAGCAGCCTGATCAAACCCTGCACCGGGCCTCACTTCTTGATCGGTAAAGCGTCCGGCTCCGCCATCTGTTGTTTTGACTTCAATATCACGACCATCAATCAACAGATCGCCCTTGCCTTCTTGCTTGTTGATGCTTTTGCTCATCACACTGAGTCCAAATTCGCCCTTGCCTTGCCCCAGTGCCGAAATCCGCATGAGTTCGTTACTCAATTCTCTTATGGCAGGATTTGAGTCGTAATCGGTGATGATCTGGCTGAAATTCTTTTTTCCTGGACTCAGCAGCACTTTTGTCTTGACCAATTTATTTTTGCTCCACAAATCAAACAGTTGATCTCGGTCCGCAGGAGTCATGTCCATGCTCAGGATATATCGGGCAAGTTCTTTTTGTGCAGCATCCACAGTGGGATCTTGTATAGCAGCCAATTTACCATTGATGATACCCATTTTGCCGCCGGCATTCACATTCTTCAGTAGATCTTCAATTTCTCGCAATGCTTTGGCTGTGACATCATCGTCGGGCAGTTGCTTGATGCGTTTGGTAATCACATCCTTAAATGCATCAAGTTCCTGCCCGCCGGGCTGCTGTCGAGCCTCAAGCAGATCCAATATGTTTAATAATTCTCTCATGCAGTATTTAGCAACACATAAGTATTAAGATGACAGAACCTATACTACTTACATTCTTTGGTGACCGTTTGATAAATCCAGAAGAATTACATCAATATATCAATCAACTTCCGCCAGGGGAGTCACTGGCTTTGGATTTTGGGTCCGAAGGCCCTAGCCTGGAAGCAACAGGAATACTCAAGTTGATTGATTCCTGGCTTGCTTCAAGACAACTACCACCACAGACAGTAAAAATACTAAACTGGTATAATCCTGTTGAATTTGTCCCATATCAGCGCATAAACAATCCAAAAATTAGTCATATGGTGTTTAGGGCAAAGACCTATTGGCAGCATTCGGATCCTAAATTAGAGCCAAAGTATGAAAAATTGTTTGGATTATTTATTGGGCAGATGAAAACAAATAGAGCTGTAATATTGTATCAATTAGCAACTAACACTCCTGACAATAGTCTTGTTAGTCTTATGCGTCATGATTCCTATAATTTTGAAAATTTAGAAAATTTGTCTGACTGGCTAACTGTGGATGAACAGTCCAAAATGGTCAATTGGTACATTAACAATCATGTGCATAGCATAGACAACAAACGCCCCACTGATTGGTATATTTCGCCTACATCGCATGCTGATATGAATACTAGTTTACTACAATATTATCAAAAATTTGCTGTAGAAATAGTATGTGAAACATTTACTATGGGCAACGCATTTATGCCTTCGGAAAAAACTGTACGACCACTCATGGCAGCAAAACCAATCATAGTGTATGGTCCCAGATATTATCTAGCAAGGTTACGGGGATTAGGATTTCAAACATATCAGTCCCTGTGGGACGAAAGTTATGATTTATACAGCGGTCCGCAGAGGTGGTCGCTCATGCAAAAAACCATAACCACATTGTCTAATCTTAGCTTGGCTGACCAACATGATCTGTTGACAACTGCTCATAAAATTGCATTGCATAATCGGCAGAGACTCGGTGATATTTGTAACAATGAACATAGTCTATCCCAACATGATTATTCTAAATGAGCAAAAACATTAGCAATGATAATCAAAATGTATTGCATTAATTGATAAAATTCTATACAATAAACTTAGTTGATATCTATCAGTAAAAAATTAAACAAGGAATTTCATGTCAAATTTAGTACCCATCGTTCTTGAACACACTTCCAAAGGTGAACGCAGTTATGATATCTACAGCCGATTGCTACGTGATCGAGTGGTCATGCTGGACGGAGAAGTCAACGGACACAGCTCAAGTCTAATCTGTGCGCAGTTATTGTTTCTTGAAGCAGACAATCCGGACAAAGACATCAGCTTGTATATCAACAGTCCCGGCGGATCAGTAACAGCAGGAATGGCCATTTATGACACCATGCAGTTTATCAAACCAGATGTTGCCACCATTGTGATGGGCCAAGGCGCCAGCATGGGATCGTTATTGGCAGCATCCGGTGCAACAGGCAAACGATTTATCCTGCCCAATGCACGTCACATGATTCATCAACCGTTGGGTGGTGCATCAGGGCAGGCCACAGATGTAGAAATTCAAGCACGTGAATTGTTACGTTGGAAGAAAGTACTCACAGACATCTATGTCACACATACTGGAAAAACCTACGATGTATTGCGGGCAGATATGGAACGTGATAACTTTATGACTGCAGAAGAAGCTGTGACTTATGGTTTAGCTGACAAAGTAATCACTAAACGTTAATCTGTGGGCCAGATCCATCCCATGGATTCCAGTTGATGTATCCATGTGAATACTGGTGTATTAAAATTCAACTGCCACCGCCCATTCCACCCCAAACAACTGATGCCTTGTTGTACCGCTGGTGGCGGCGGTATTTGTTGACTAAGCCACGGTTCGGGATACTTGGGTTCATATGTAGTAGCCCAATTGAATTTTGGAGAACAAATACCATTCACGGTAATGTTGCCTATGACAACAAATTTGTCTAATCCTTGATCAAGCACACAATCAGAGTCTGATTTGTTTAAAAAGTCTACAAATATTGAATGTGTGCCGGGCAGCAAGTCATTGTTAAATTTCAGCACACAAGATTGGTTTACGATTAGCTGATCAATGATTGTGCCATCAATGCCATAGGCAATTGTGGGTGGTTCTTGATGATATGTGGGAAGGACTTCTAGTTCAATGTGTGTGTGATATTTTGTAGTCATATTTTTGTAAAAAATCACTCCATTCAGGATAATGATCTCTGGCGTTGAGTTTATATGCATTATCCCAACGACTCAACCATATTACTAATTCTCGCCTGAGATCTTCGGCATTTACAGGCTCGGGTTGTTGTAACATTTGGTAAACTGAATGTAATTCATTATATAAGTTAACAGCATTTCGTTCAACCATTCTTGACTGTGACATATCCTGATGTGTGTGGCCTGTTTGGTTTTGTAATTTTTCTAACACACGCTTATATTTAGGCAAATACGATTGGCGTATGTCCCAGGGCAGTACCGAAACTTGCAAGTATGCTGGATCCCAACACACATTGTTTTCGGTTATAATGTTGTGGTCTAAAAAATATTCTATCAGTTCAGGGAAAGTTGAGACTGATAGTAATGACACAACTGGTTTTAAGCAAATAGCAAATGTATCAGTTTGATGTTCTAAATACTTGCTGACATTGGCTAAGAATAATTCTTTGTTTAGACCTTGCCGAATGTAGTAATTATTGTCTGATATACTTTCTATACTGATATCAATATCAGCTCTACAAAATTTCTGCATCTTTTGTACTAGTTCAGGAGAATACAAGGTGCCATTGGTAACAAAACTTATAGCAAAGTCAGTTCGACCATGCTTGATAAAGAAATCAAAAAATTGTTCTAGTCTAGGACTCATAGTGGGTTCTCCACCCATGAAATGTACACTTTGTAAATTTTTTATACTCAACAGTTCATGACAAAATTTATCCCAAGTTGCGTCATTATCAGTCCAGTTTATTCTTGTAGGTGTTTTACGGTCTAGCAATCCCCAGACTTTGTATTTGCTGGCAATTTGTGTACTCACACCAGGATGACAAAATTTGCAAGCCAAATTACATTCGTTGCCCATGTTAATATGAAAGTCAATGGGCATTAGATGATCTAACTTGCCTTGGAATTTTGACAGGTGAGGACTTTGTGCAAAACTTTCGTCAAATGCTTGCCGGGTAAAAATTACACTGCGCCAGTTCTGAGCAAGACGATAACTGGCATTGCCATGCTGTTCTTCGGCAGCACATCCAGAGCAAAGATCAATAGGAGTGTCCCCTAACATATTACGACGATATTCATTCATAATGTCGCTGTTGTACCAGTCACTGATACTGTGAGTGTGTATATTATATCCAGAATTGGATTGTGTTTGGAACCCAGGAACATTTGATCTTTCTGCGCAACACATTCCAAACTTACCATCCTGATATAATTGTAAATTAAACCAGGGTACGTTGCAAAATATATTTTTATTAGCCATATATCTATTTATTAGCACCAATTGCCCCTGTACTATTTACTCTAAATTGTATGGATACAAGCCGAGATCAAATGTCGTTCAATCACTTTTCAATCACAACAAGATTTATGTTGTAAAAGTCCCACAATCTTCTGGTTGACCGGATTTGACAAATCCACTATAATACATACATACGCAGCAACAAACAGGAGTTTAATATGAATCTCAACATTAACGATACAGTTTCTTGGACCAGTGCTGCTGGTAATTTACAAGGTGTTATCACCAACATCTGCTTGAATCTCAATGCTGCTGAACAAACGGTTCCTTGGATTGATATCCAAGTTATCAACAAACAAGGTCGTGCTTATAGTGTTCGTCTTTGCGCCACACATCAAAATCTCAAAATGATGCGTGTTACTAAACTTGAAACTGAAACTGTTTAAGGAAATATCATGAACATTGGTCAAATTAATTCAACTATCATTGCTGGCACATTCACCAATGACGAACTCACCAGCATTGTTGATGCTGTGAAGTTTGCCCGGGCACGCCTGACAGAAAAGAACAAGCGAGCTTTGTGCGTAGGAGAAGCTGTGGAATTCACCAACAGCCGCACCGGAATGCTTGTGAAGGGAAAAGTTCGCAAGATTGCAATCAAGTTTGTCACCGTGGACACCGGGCAGACTCTGTGGAAGGTGCCTGCCAACATGTTGCGGGCTGCTTGATCGATCACAAAGGAAAGTGTTATGAAACTCATTATTGAAGCCGTTGGAGCGTTTGTTGGCCTTATTGCGGTTGCCCTGTTCCTGAGCTTTGTGATGGCATGGCCAGTGATGGCTCTGTGGAATGGCTGCTTTGTTGGTGCCATAGACGGTGTCCGAGAGATTGGCTGGCTTCAGGCCTGGGGTATACAGTTCTTGTTCAACATCCTGTTTAAGACTTCTATCTCTACCAAGAAAGACTGAAATGACTTCACCATTCCGCATTTGGTTAGCCGAGTTGTGGCGCGACAATTGTGAAGAACACGATGGCTACGGCCAACCGCGCTATACCTTGCAAGAATACTTTGCTCAAAACAAATGGTGGCTCCGACGTGAATATCGATATCAGCGTGGTGCCCGTCGCCTAAGCTAAGGAACAACAATGAAATGGTTCGCCGAAACTACAGAATGGAAAGGCACTGCGCCCAACCATGTGTATCTCATGGATGATGCCAAAAGCAAGATGTTTGCTTATGTTCCAGTGGGAGCTGATCAACCAACCATCTTTAAAAAACCCATACGCATCGATGTGCGTGGTCGCAAATTCAAACTGAATCCTGTGCAGTTCAAGACAGCAATCAAACCTGAACAGGCCGAAGGCCGTACATGGGAAGTGCAAGGCAGCAAGGGTGATGTTTACAAAGTAAGTGAAGTTCGTGGAGAGTATTCATGTTCATGCAGTGGTTTTAAATTCCGTGGTGATTGCAAACATGTGAAAAGTGTAAAATGATCCTGCCGTACATCCTGTTGGATTGTGTATCAGTTGGGTAATACAACGTTGGGGTACCTTTGGTCCTGAATATGAGTATATAACGATAAAATCACCCCAAAACCCCATCTAAATCCTGCCATTGTGCGCAGCATCTGTAAATATATTCAGTACATTATAACAGGTGTGCGTAACAAAGGAGTTTATTTTATGGACAATGTAATGGTAAAGGCCACCGGTCTTTTAAACGGTATCATCGATATCGGCATCAAGTTAATCGCTGCTGGCGTAATTCTGCAAATCCTATTTGGTGCCGCAGTTCCCTTCTTGGCAATTGACGTCACCTCAAGTGTGATCAAATTCGTGGGTGCCCTTGGTAGCCAAGGTTTGGTTGGTCTTGCTGCATTAGCAGTGATCTATTGGTCCTTCACCAAGAAGTAAATTCCAGTAGCACAAAAATCAAAGCCACCCCTGGGTGGCTTTTTTATTTGTAAATGTAGTTGATGGTGTTGGTATTTTCGCGCAGTTCCCTAGCACCATTTTTCATATGGAACCGTCGAGCCATCTCAGTCTTGGGACTTAGGGTTACATAAGTCTGTATACCCGGGAACTCAGTTTCAATTGATTTCTGTGCTTCTTGAATCAATGTACGCCCTGCACCTGCTGCATAACTCCAGATGGTATAAAATACCGCAGTTGTGGCACTCCCAACTAACTCAGCCATATCTTCCACAGCAGCAGGCACTGACTCTAAAAACTTCACACAGGTCACGGCAGCAGTTTCATCACCATTCTTCCACACATATATTCGACTGTTATGGTTCACACGGTCGCTGAGTGGTATCTCAGGACGCACAGGGTCATCTTTTATCAGCGTTAATAAGTAGTCTGTTGGTTGAGTTATGGTGTGTAACATGGGTGCCTCCGGTTACATTGTTATTTATGTGCGCCGTTTATTTTTATATATTTTGGCAAAACTTGTTGCCAAAAAGTGTTGCAATTATGTGACAGATCGTTTATACTACAATCATGCTGTGGCAACAGCAACTTTATAGGAGATTAAAAACATGCGTATTAGCGAAAACACCAAGACTCACAAACTGTTCACTGCTCTACAAGCTGGAGAAAAGGTAAGTTCAAGCCAAGCCGAAAAGCGTTTTGGCATCAAGAACATTAGTGCTGAAGTCAGCCGTATCCGTGCCAGCGGATTTGCAGTGTATGCAAACCGTCGTGTGGCTGGTAACAATGTGGCAGTTACCGAATACCGTATTGGCAAGCCCAGCCGTGCATTGGTTGCAGCTGGCTACCGAGCAATGGCACTTGGGTTGGTCTAATTAGATCAGACAGGTTCCGAAATAAAAACCCTGCCTAGTGCAGGGTTTTTCTTGACCAGTAATTCAAGTTTGTGTATAATATAGCTATGAAGGAATTGATTGATGATTAAGAAAATTTTCCAAAAACTAGGTCGGCATCGTATCATTCGAGACCGCCTGGACAACGAGCCGTATCTGGAACGTTACTATGTTTTTCTCAAAGACCGTGACTGGTTTCCATTCAACATCTTTGTGCATAAGTTTTTGAAAAGTGATCCAGACGATGTGCATGATCATCCATGGCCATTTGCCACACTTATCTTGAAAGGTGGTTATTGGGAATGGAGACCGCAGTTTGATAGTGAAGGACGCAAGATGGGTGAGCTTGCTCGTTGGTGCGGTGCAGGAAGTTTTCGCACAGCCCGAGCCAACACCTATCACAGGATTGAATTGGATCCAGATGTTGAATGTTGGACCTTGTTCATGCCCGGTATCAAACAACGTGATTGGGGCTTCTTGGTTCGGAATCAGTGGGTACAGTGGGAACAATATTTGGCACAAAGGAAACTAGCATGAAATGGTTCAAACGCATGATCGTCAAGTGGGTGCAAGAAGATTGGGATAATGCTGGTATTGCGGTCAACCGTAAAGAATCGGCTATGTTATCCTCCTCTCGAGGATTGTCTACAGTTCGTGGCAACAGTGACAACATCGACGGCAACACAGGTTTGAACATCACTGTGATGCCAGCTATAGGTGGCAAGATTATCACATTCCGGCACTACGATCGCCGAAAGGATGACAATCAATTCCGTCACTATGTTATTCCGGATGACCTGGACTTTGAACGAGAATTGGGCAAGATGATCACAATGGAATCGCTTCGGCAGGGGTAATTACTGTATGTTAGATTTTTTACTTCCGGTTGTGATAGGTATCCTCGTTGGGGTGGGAATATTCCGATTCATGATCCGGCGAGCAGAGACAATTTCTCCAGAAGCACAAGAAACTGTGGCAAAATTGATCAATGAAACATTGATTATTTTAGAAGTCGAATCTGTAAATAACCAATTTCTGTGTTATAATTACTTTACAAAAGAATTTGTATGCACCGGACAAAATATGGAAGAAATCCGTGATCGATTCCGACAACGGTACCCTGACAAAGACGCAGCAGTGTCCAAAGGCGATCCTGCTGCATTGCATATATTGAAACAACAACTAAAAGTATTACATGAAAATTGCACTAGCAAGTGATGTCCACTTGGAATTTGGACCACTAGAAATTCACAACACTGATCACGCCGATGTATTGATTCTCAGCGGAGATATCTGTGTGGCACGTGATCTGTCTGATCGTGACGTACATAATCTCCTGGGTGAAAATACCAAGAGCCATAGATACCATGCATTCTTTGAAAACTGTGCAGCACAGTTCAAAGACGTTATCTACATTGCAGGCAATCATGAGCACTACCATGGTGACTACGGTACTACTGTGAATCACATTCGTGAAAAGCTGGCATACTTGAAGAATCTGCATGTGTTGGAAAAACAAAGCATTAAACTAGGTGATGTGACCTTTGTGTGCGGTACATTGTGGACTGACATGAATAAAGAAGATCCAAATACCTTGTACAGTATTCGTGGCATGATGAATGACTACCGCTGCATTAAGAACAGTCTCAAAATGGTAACATTCAAAAGTCATCAGCCCAATCCAGAACATCCAGATAACCCCAGCCAAGACATTGTGACATTTCACGAACGGCCGGCCACGTTTGCTCCTGAGGATTCTGTGGAAGATCACAAAGCCATGCTCGCAGTTATTCGTGCAGCAGTGGCGGCAAATCCTGAAGATAAGTTTGTGGTAGTAGGACATCATTCTCCCAGCAAGCTCAGTACCAAACCACAGTATCAGGATGACGTCATAGTGAATGGTGCTTACAGTTCGGACTTGAGTGAGTTCATGTTGGATCATCCGCAGATCCGGCTGTGGACACATGGACACACTCATCATGAGTTTGACTACACGATTGGTACATGCCGTGTGGTGTGTAACCCACGTGGATACATTGGATACGAGCCACAAGCTGACTCTTGGATTTTGAAAACTTTTGAGGTATAACATGAGAGATGACAAACTGGTATCATACGTTGTGCGTTGGTCACAGCCGTATCCGCTGGACACAACCATTTGTGAACTACAGGAACAACTGGAAGAATTCTTACTGGAACTCAGCGACTTCAGTGAGTCTCAGCAAGTGCTTGATCATATTAGGAGCAAATGATGACTGACCAAAATCGTAAAACATGGACAGCAACTCTTGAAGCAGCCGATGACGGAAGTGGTGACCTGGTGTTGCCATTTCCACAAGACATGCTGGATGAAGTAGGATGGAATCCTGGTGACAATCTTAAATGGATTGATCGCGGAGATGGCACTTGGGAAATAAGAAAGGTTGAAGAATGAAAGTATATCTATCTGGTTATCGCAACCACTGGCTCAGCCCGTACACCATACTAGAGAAAGTGTTCTTCTGGCGTGAGATTGATTACGATGAGCTAGTGATCAAACGCTGGAGCAATTGTCTGAATCCACTGTGTGTGGCTGCACAAAAGTTCCTGGACTTTGTGCATCCTAAAATTGAGTATGTGAAGATTGATCGCTATGACACCTGGAGTATGGATCACACCCTGGCACATATTGTATTGCCCATGCTCCGGCAGTTGATGAAAGACAAGCACGGGGCTCCCTTTGTGGATGATGACGATGTGCCCGACGGTATGGGACTGCGCAGTACAGAAGCAGGGCCCAAGGAAAACGAATATGACACTGACGACAATCACTTTAAGCGTTGGGATTGGGTCATGAATGAAATGATCTTTGCGTTTGAATGCAAAATGGATGATTCATGGGAAGATGCATTCCGTGAAGGCAAGATTGACTGGAAGTCAGTACCAACTGCATTTGATGCCAACGGTAAACCCACAATGTATAGAATGGAAGATGGTCCCAACAACACATACAAGTGTGATTATGAAGGTATGAAAGTAGTACACGATCGAATTCAAAACGGATTCCGACTGTTCGGTCGATACTATCAAAATCTTTGGGATTGATATGAATCTTAACCCTGCCCCAAGTCTCGTTGTCGATACAACTTTTAGTCTTGGTTTGAGTACGTTTGAACTACCCGATCCGTACACCAACAGTCCTAAAATAAAGTTCCACGATGACCCTGTGGTGCTGAGTTGTGCCAGTTGGCGTATTGGCAATGCTGGTGGCGGGCTATGGACAGATCTTGAAGATATCAAAGATATCACCGAAGAAGACCGTATGCTAGGTGCTGCTGTGAGAAAGCACTTCTTGGATCAGTTGGTCATGGCAAAACTGCGTGGCCGAAGAGTATCTGACTGGCGAGCCAAGTTAGGTGCGTTTCTTGTGGGCAATCATGACTTGACCAAGTCAGAAGTGGGTATGTTGTATCGGTTGCCGTACTTTTATCATGAAGACCAAGCTGTGGCCAACGTGATGAAATTAACAAAACCTATAACACAGGAACAAAAGGGTCGTCCGTATGATCCTCCTTGGAAGTTGGAGAGTGTAGAACGTATAGTGCAATATCGTCGAGCACATAATACCACACAATTTTGGTTTAAAGATCATCAAGGATGGCCAGCCATGGTCGCAGTCAATCACAAGAACAGTTTGCACGGACTCATGGACAGTTTATTTGATCGTGGCAGTATGTCACTTGCTGGTCGTAACGCCAGTTGGAAACCATTCTATGGTGAGGAAGATCAGTATTACATCTTGTTAAACACTTTCAGGTTAAGCAAGGATGTTTAAAAATATGGTAGATCAACTGAGTGCTCGTTTCAATGCCAGAGATCTCAAGATTTCTGAATTGGACTTTGAACATTGGCAAAAGCTCTATACCTGGGATGCCATAAAAGGCGTCAAGTATGGTGCAAGTTTTTGCCAATATTTTGAGATATACGATGCTGTGTTGCAGCTATTCGACAATCATACAGATGAACTAGAGAAGTACATACGAGAGTCATATGTGGTGTGAAATTGTGTTTGAGAATACCGGCTCTGCGGATGGAATAGCAATGTTTCATCAACTTCAGAAAGATGGACTTAAACCGGGCGTGGACTTTGATTGGAAATATATGCCAATGTGGTCAGTAACAGCCACAGATCACACCAAAGGAAAAGCTGTAATATTGATGTTTCAAGATCCAGCCCTAGCAACCTTTTATACTCTAAAGTGGCAGCACTAGCAGATATCTGTATATATAATTGCATACATGCAAGTTTTAGATCACTATACTGTACGCGACAAGGAAAGTTTTGAATATTCACATGAGCTCAAAAAGAAATCAGGCATCCTGGATCATGTGATTGAATGGTGCAAACAAGAACTGGTACATGATTGGCGATGGCACCTGTTGGAGATGAGCAACCATCAGCACCCAGGTAGATATATTTTTTACTTTGACAGTGAGCGAGATTATTTTGCATTTTTACTAAAGTGGCAATGATGAGTACAGAACAAGACCGAATCAAAAAGAACAAGCGCATTCAAAAAGATGAGAATGCTATAAAAAAGCAAACCAAGATTGCTAAAACTTTTGGGGTATCAGTCAAGGAACCTCACAAGTTTGCCAAGCATCATGCATTGGATTGCGGGAATCCCAAGTGTTTACTTTGCTCCAGAGAGAAAGTATTTGGCGAACCACCAATGCAACAAAAACGATTTGATCAAGATGTGGATCACCCATCAGATCGACGCAGTAACGGTTTAATTAACAACAAGGAGTAGTTCATGGACGTGGAAAAAGCAGCCAGTATTTTTGTAGGGACCATTTTGCTGGGATTTACTTTTGTAACCACAGCAGGGGTTATTGTGCTGATCAACAACATCTTTGCCCGCTGGTGGAAACCTGTGCATTGGATTTCATACACATGGTCTGCCCATCCTGCATATCAAGAGCCTGTGCAGCCTGCAGAATCTGCCAAACCCAATTGAGATTCATATGCCAAGATGGCGGTGTAAAGTAGGAACCATGACTATAAAAATTGATAACCTAACCCAGGAACAGTGTGATATGCTTGACATAATCTGGGCTTGTGTCACACAGGATGAATTTCTTTCCTGGTATGAAAATCTCTACCCTGAAGATCAAGTTCAAGCTGATACACTAATGCGTTTACTGGCATATGAGACCATAGAGCTCAACATCAAGAATTTCAACTCGGCCAAACAAGTGCTAAAGCAATTTCAATTATGAATCAAGACGATGAAGAACTGCGCATGCGAGCGTTTGCTGTGATGTGGAATTGTCACGGACTAGAAGCCATTGGAGAGATTGTTGATCCTGCCATGAAGTCCTGGGCCATATTAGGCAACAAGCCTGTACCTAGAGAAAACTTCAACATTGAGCACTGGAAGCTGAGAGCTCGATTCAATTCACAACGTCATTATGAAATCTATGCCATTGGTGTAGATGGCAGTATAACCCAAGAAGACCTTGTGGAAATGTTCACTCAAGATCCACAATACGCAGCTGATTTGATCCGGGCACGGGGTGAAAAACTCTACAGTGATCGCAGATCTGACAAAGAAAAAATAGCAATTGTTTGATTAGTAATGTGAAAATGAAACACAATTTTGATTGACCAGTATATACAATCCTGCTATACTAAACACTTATTAACTAACTAGTTAGGTATCATACTATGGCAGCTAATCCATTTGCACCTGCACCCAAATTGGCGCAAACACCACTGGTGTCTGTGGGAAATATCTACGACCCACTAGTAAGTCGTTCGCAGACTATTGTCAATGACCCTCGAATTGTAGAAGCCATTGAAAAATTGCGCACACGTCTTGGTGGCGCCATGTACACACAAGAGCATTTTGGTCGATTGGAGTTGCATTCTGCTAATCTGATCGATATCAATGTTGACATCCAACGATTACTGGAAACTCCACACATCGGAAAGAACATTATTGAACTGTTTGATCCTCGTATCATGCAACCGCTCAATGTAATTTTCATCAAAGAAACTGGACGATACAGTGCCTGGGAAGGCCAACAAAGTGGCACAGCATTTGCTCTGATGATGCACTTTGGATTGATAGATCCAGATACATTGATACAATGCAAAGTTGTAGACAATGATCTAAAAGTTCCAGGCTCTGATTTGGTAGGAGAAGCTGTAGGAAACTATGGATTCCGTTGTATCAATTATAAAGGCCGCAAAGAACCCGACTTGTTTTGGATTTTTCGTAGCATGGTAAATGGTGTGCGATTATATGGCAGCACATTGACTGAAGATTTGCAAGCCAACAAAATACAGAACATCCTGCAAGCCAACAACATGTTTGCGGCGCCAGCTGCTGATGCACAAGGCCAAAAGGCAAAACCGGGCATGGTTAGTCACGTTAGTGCAATCTTGAAACTTGCAGGGCACGGCACCGATGCATTTGAAGAAACAAAGAAAGATCTTGAATGGACTCTGAAATGGCATGACAAATACTACGCCAGCGAAAAAGGTGTAAGCGGTGGTTATATTATTCCTTTTGGTCGATTTGCTACTCTTTGCCGTGACCAAGGCATTGAGATCACAAAAGATCACGAACAAGAATTTTACACACACATGAAGCGTTATGGATCTCCGAGTGCATTCCACAGTGATTGCAAACTGCGTTATACTAAAGTCCATGGTAAAGGTTGGAAGGATGCATGCTTGTTGCCAATCTGGGTCAAAGACTACATGAAACGTGGCGGAACGTTGACTCTGCCTACAGTGCCAGACTACGATACCTACAAAACTTGCTGATCACTATGACTACAGATACTGCTAACCTATATACATTTTATCTTTGGCGTCATCGTTATGTAAATGATGACACCGAAGCGATTGTGTGCCGCACATGTTTTGGTATCACTTCTAACCTTGACGGACGCCAGCACGGATATGAAGGGCATGTGGGGCACACAATCCGTTGGGCTGCGTTGTGGACAGGTCCCGAACGCCAAATCCGTGAATTGGAACATCGATTGAAAGCAACCTTTAGAGACTACTTGTTTTCGGGACACAAGGATTTTGTGTACGAATGGGTAGACGAAACTATTCCGTTTGAAGATATTAAGAATTGGGTAGAGTGGGAAGTAGAAAATACATTCGCTGATATTGTAGAAATCAAGTTATAATGTTTTATTTTTCATACGTAATGAACAGCATCTTCCTGTTAAACAAGTTCAATGAGATATCCAACACGCCAACATAGTTTTCTTGCCAGAGCAATTACTCTGACTCGGTACGAAGCAAAAAATCGACGTAATCTTGAGTTTGATATTGATCTTGCTTATCTAATAGATATACTACAAACTCAGAATAATAGATGTGCGCTAACAGGGTGGGAGTTGGAATTTACACATGGTGGGGGTCTCCATCGAACTAATCCATTGGTTTGTACAATGGATCGCATAAACAACAACCTGGGATATATTCAAGGAAATATTCAATTAACTTGCTGGCAACCAAATAAGATAAAAAATGATATGTCTAATGAAGATTTTATAAAGATGTGCAAGGCTGTGACCATACAGTGCGGATGATACTATGTTTTACTTTGCATATGGCATGAACACAAACCGGGACAGCATGCGCCTGCGTTGTCCCGGTGCCATATGCATGGGTGCAGCTTCTCTTCCGGACCATGAGTTTAGATTTGCACGACATGCAGATGTAGTGCCAAATACTGACTCCGCGGTGGATGGTGTGCTGTGGCTGATTGATACTGATCATTTGGAATCTCTGGACCAATTGGAAGGATATCCATACTATTACGACCGTGACATATTACCAGTTGAATATCACGGTAATATCGTAATGGCAGAATGCTACCGTATGCAGACCGATAATCCTGATGATTATCCCAGCCAAGGATACTTGGATATGCTGTCTGACGGGTACGAAGAGCATGGTGTGCCCTGGGATCAAATTGAAGCTGCGCTGGATAGTGTTGCACAAAAACAACAGAATTTTGTTGCAAAAACCCCACAGAAATTCATGTCTTTTTTGTAAAAATATGGTGTAAAACGGTAGACCGGTATTGAAAGATCGGCTATAATATACACATGTTCAGCAAAAAGGAGTCGCAAATGAGCTACTACGTAATCGTCAAAGCTACTGGTCTTATTGCAACTGATGGTCCTAACCGCACTCGTAGTTACAAGACTTTTGGTTCTGCTCGCGCCACCCGTACTCGTCTGTGCAACAAATCGGGTTGGTCAGTTAGCGAGTTGAGTATTGTAGATACCAAGCACTATCAACCGCGCATGGTCACTCGCAAGAATTTGATGAGCGGTGTGGAGTTCCAAGAGGACGTGAACACGCCCTTGTGCTGCTCGCCCTCGAGCGAAACTTATTGGAGCATGTAAGATGAAAAAGATTACACCACGAACTTTCACATTTGATGTTATAGTTTGTGAAACTGCTGACGGTCGCGTTACCAAACGAACAGTTGGAGGACCATGGTTGCGTTTGTCTAAAAAAATGGTTAAAAATGGCACAGCCAAATTGACTTCTGAGGGCAAAGGATTTTATGGCTATGGTCGTTCGTATGATTATGGTTATCATTGCGTAAACTATACCGTAACGGAGATTGTATAATGAGTTATACTGTAGTTGCTGATCGGTTTGAAACAGATCAAATGCGTACCAAGTACGGTCCACGTGACGGCCTAGAAGGTCCGTTTAACTTCTCAGGTCGTGTGCTATACTACGATGTCAAGGAAGGTTCCTACTACGATCCCACCACTGACTTCTATGTGAGTCAGGCGGAGATGGACATTATCAACACGGCGTTCATGGAAAGGTTCAAAGCCATATGAATCAGGCACTGATCAATCTAGCCATTGTGCTGGCACCCGTTTGGATTTTTGGAATTGCAGTCATGCTGCATGAGATATTTAAATAGGTTGACCGGAAACGCAAGATCGGCTATAATATACACATGTTCAGCAAAAAGGAGTCCCAAATGAAAGTTTCAGCATTGACAGCGTATGTGGATCAAAAGAACCGTTGGAACAGTATCTTCAAGGGCAAGCAATACGAGTTTCAAAGCAAATCGGGTCGCCAAGAGATTGCCCGCATGCTGGACGCAGACCTGAGTCCTGAGAACTTGACCTGTGATGGCGAACTCAGCCGCACACAAATCAACGCTCGCTACCGGTCGTTGACCCGGGCAGCACAAGAGTTGGTGCAGTTGGATCCTAGCGTTCGCATCTACGAATTCTACACTGGAGAGTGATATGAACGAACGAATTAAAGAACTTTGGTCGCAGGCTGGAGGTCACTACAATAGCGGCAATCAACACACTTGGCCCGAGTATACAATTGATGATCCTAAAAAGTTCGCCGAGTTGATTGTGCAGGAATGTGTTAAGGTTGCTGTGTTCAAAGATAGTGGCACAGTTTCTAGTGCTGATGTTGCTGGGTATATGGCGGCAGGCAGGTCGACAGCGGCAAGAATGATTAAAGAACATTTCGGAGTGGAAGAATGAACGAACTAGAAACACTACAGGCCAAAGCCAAGGCCATCTTGGAAAAATGCGAACATTGGAAGAGCTGCCAAGATGGTTCCTACGAAATGTCCTTGCACTATGCAGGATATGATCAGGTGCTCAAGCAAATACAGGAATTAAAGGCAAAATTAAATGTCTAAGTTTATAATTGGTTTTGTATTGGGTATCGTAGTCAGCACCATTGGCTTTTCGGGATTGGCTCGAATGGCAGATCGTGGTGTTGATCAGTTGAAACAAACTTCACAAGAGGTAGCAAAATGAAAAAACACAAAAGCAAATCCACAGAACCTGTGGCACCGGATTCCCAGGTAGATCGTTTTGATCTAGAACAGCAAATCATGCAATGTTGGAACATGGTAGATGACGTCAAACTGTTCGCCGAGCAAGGCGCACCCAGCGATGAATTTGCTGCGCTGGCCACTGTGTACCATCGCAAGTTTGAAACGCTATTTGACACCTTTGAGCTCATGCTGCGCACAGGCCAATTCACCAATAAAGGTTCGGTTTGAACCCACCCCAATCTACTGTGACAAACAGGTTGACAACCCGTCGCCTGTGTGTTATACTTAGGTAAGCTGTGCGGAACAGCATTTTAATCAACTCGAAAGGCAACTTAAATCATGAATGACAAAACTTTTACCGTAGCAGGTACCGCAACTAACGCAGATGGCACTGTTAAGGTGCGCTTTGCAAACGACTTGGTAGCACGTATCAAGATTCTTAACAAAAACAACTGCACCAATATCAACTTGGTTGAACTGCCTAGTGCAATGACCAAGCTGCAAGCTCTGCAACACCTGCAGACCCTGGGCATTACTGCTGGTGATGCCGGCTTTGCTGTGGCCAACAAGCTGTCTGAAAAGAGCAAAGTGGCCAAAAAGGGCGAGGTTAAATTCCAAGCCGCCAAGACTGTGAGTGCCACTGCACCGGTCACCGCAGACGTCACTGCCTAAACAGGCATTGCTCCGCACGCCAAAGGCCCGCAAGGGCCTTTTGTTTTGGCTAAATATTTCATGAACACAAGTTCATGCCAACTCTGTGCAATATATTATACTATATCGCGGTGAAGGACCGGATGCCAAATTCAAGTCGTGGATTAAAAACAATCCTACTGGCCAGGCCCGTATACTAGATAACCGCTTACACTTGCCCGACTACAGGGCCTTGGGTCTGTTCCAACTTAGTTGGCTGGGTGACTGGAGTCTCACCGTCATATGGGACTCTTGGGAGCGTCGCCATATTGTTATAGAATAATATTGACATACTGTCAGCAAGAGTATATACTATTGACATGGACACAACATCCAGTCATTAACAAGGAAAAAAACTATGACCAATCACGAACAAATCGTATCAGCTTACGAAACTTACATTGCAGAGAACGAGAAATTCACAGCCAAGGGTGTGAAAGCAGCAGCAGCTCGTGCTCGCAAGGCCTTGCAGGAAATGAGCAAGGGTATCAAGGAACGCCGCAAAGAAATCACCGCTGAAAAAGAAGCACTATCCGTCAAGGTGTGACGATGATATCTGAGTTACCGTCTATGTCGTTAGATGAAGTGTTGCGGTCCGCATCCCCATACGATGACGGATATACTGCACAAATTCGTCAACTCAATCAGGCAATTAAAAATGCTTCGGTCACTGCAAGTTGCTCCTCAACAGGCACACTTGCTGGTGCTACAGGATCACAACTGGGAATACAACCGGGATATACTTACACCACCACTAACACTGGACCATATAGCATTGGTCCTGGTACACTCAACCAAGGCAATGTGAGTATAGCAAACACCCAGTTTGAACAAAGTGGTAAGTTGGTCATGAAGGGCAAACAAGCCGACATTGAGATCAATGGCAAAAGCATGAGCGCCTGGATGGAAAAGGTAGAACAACGACTGAACATTCTCCATCCCAATCCTGACATGGAAAAAGACTGGGATGACCTGCGCCGCCTGGGCGAACGATATAGAAAACTGGAAAAGAAATGCCAAGAGAAAAGTCAAATGTGGGACGCACTGAAAAAGCTACCCAAAACAAAACTATGACACCCAAGCAACGTATCACGACCATTGCGAAGTGGATCCGCACCTATGCCCGCAGTGCCAAAATTGATACATTAGTGGTGGGAATCTCTGGAGGAATTGATTCTGCTGTGGTCAGTACCTTGTGTGCCCGGACAGGCATGAATGTACATGCGGTCAGCATGCCCATTCGTCAAAGCAAGACCACTCACAGTCTCAGCATGGCACATGGTGCTTGGCTTGTAGAAAAGTTTCCTGACACAGTATTGCACAAAAACATTGATCTCACACCGTGTTTTAAACAGTTTGAAAAAGCCACAGCGGATGGTGTGTACAATGAATTGGCCTATGCCAACAGCCGAGCCAGATTGCGCATGATGACCTTGTATCAGATTGCACAAAGCATGAAAGGTATCGTGGTAGGTACAGGCAATCGAGTAGAGGATTTTGGAGTGGGATTCTTTACTAAATATGGTGACGGTGGCGTGGATATTAGCCCCATTGGCGACTGTATGAAAACTCAAGTATGGGCAATGGGACAAGAAATGGGATTGTTGCAAGCAATCATTGATGCTGCCCCCACTGACGGATTGTGGGAGGATGGTCGAACTGATGAAGATCAATTGGGCATGACTTATCCTGAACTAGAACTGGCCATGATCCAAGCCGAAACAAATTCTGGTGTGGACAACGCACAAGACAAAAAGAACCTTCGCCGATACCGTGAGATTCGCGCAACAAACTTGCACAAGATGTTGCCAATCCCGGTTTGCAAGCTCAGCTGACTGTGTTATAATACACATTGGGAAACACAGAACCATATGGTTTTGTGTGGATCTTCCGGGTGATTTTGCCCATTTCATTAAGTAAAATAACATGAAAGCAAATCAACTATCACTTCAGGCACAGCGTTATACATCACTCATGCTCAAGGCTCTGGGCTTGTTCATAGTGGTCTATACTGTGTTTTCAGTAACAACCACACGTTTTGATATCCTGCGTGAACAATCTGGTGATTTATCAACTGGCTATATCAGTGCTGCTCAACGCACCCAAGAACTGGAATGCCTAACACGCAATATCTATTGGGAAGCTGCAAGTGAACCATTTGAAGGCAAAGTAGGAGTGGCGCAAGTCACCCTGAATCGCCTGGCATCGGGACGTTTTGCACCATCTGTGTGCGGAGTTGTGTATCAGAAAAACATTTTCTACGAAAAAGTAGTATGTCAATTTTCATGGTTCTGTGAGCCAGCACACAAGGTCAAAGCCATTTATAAACCTCTATGGAACGAAAGTGAAGAAGTGGCTAAAAAAGTGTTGTTGGAGGGATTCCGCTTGCCGGGATTAAAAGATGCACTTTATTACCATGCGGATTACATATCGCCAGGGTGGAACAAACCCCGGCTAGAGAAAATTGGACATCACATCTTTTACGGAGAAAAACCATGAACTTTGACCCTATCAACTGGGCGGAATCTGTTGCCAAATGGATGCAAGAACACTTGCCTCGACTGAGTGCAGAAACTCTAGGTTGGCTTGCAGCCATTGTGTTTCATGCTGCTACCATACCCACTTTGCTGGCCTTGATGACCGGGCTCAGTGATCGAACACCCAGTTTGGATGTGGTTTTGTTCATGTGGACTGGTCTGGTTCTGTTGTTCATGCGAGCTGTGGTGCTTAAAGACATGCTGAATATTGTCACAGTTGGCGTGGGATTCATTGTGCAAGCTGTGCTGATGGCGTTGATCTTGTTCAAATAAGCATTGACCAGTAATTCACGCTGTGCTATAATAAGCACATGATCACCAGGAGAATACAATGACCATGCACATGTGCGGCCCTGCCTTGAGCCTCAACGGCAAGAAAAAAGGCAAAGCAAAATTCCGTAATGCAGCCGAAGCACAAAAAGCCCGCGAGCTGGATTCGAGTTGGAAAGAACTGCTGAAACGTCAAGGTGTAGAAGCAGAAGAAAAAAAGCGTCGACGTGCTATGGCAGCAGAGCCCTTGGTGTACAAACTGGAAACGCCAGTGGGTCGTACTAACACACATCACATTCCTAGCAGAGTTACAGCAGGGCATGATACCACGCCCAATGTGAAAGTGTACACAGGAACTGAGATCATTGGCATTGCTGTGATGCACAAGAGTTGCTTGCAGCCTGTGTTCAATCGGCAAGCAGCAGAAGACTCTGCTCGCATGCGGCGATGAAGCGGCTTGAAACTGGTTATGCTGATAATCAACCCAAATGGCCCTATTGGATTAAACCATTGAACTACTCTACAGACGAGTGGTTTAAGATGGGATATTGGATAGTAGATACCATGGGATACAGTGATTGGTCGGTAGAACATGCTCGTTGGGTAGGTACTAATCGTAAGTATTGGTTCCGTGATGAAGCAGATAGAACCTTTTTCTTGTTGAGATGGTCATGAAAACAAACGAACAAAACACAGTATACGGGCAACCTTATTATACTATACGTGTGCCTAATGGTGGAAAAGAATGGGGCACACAAGTACGGTGGTGTGATGAACAGTTTGGTCAAACTACCAGTAGCATCACACATGCAGAGGGTCCTAAAAAGAGAATGAGTCTCCCCAATGAACGTTGGTATAGTAACGGACAACATTTATGGTTCCGTGATGAAGCAGATTTAATGTGGTTCCTGTTGAAGTGGTCATGCTGATTGTTGATTACGGGCATGTGCGTGTGGAGATGCCGCATAGTGCCCAGGGTGATTTTGCCCGTTTGTATCAGCAGACCAAATGGTGCGAGGCAACCTTCAAGTGGGAGCACCATCGTCTTGCAGGCAGCGTGTTCTATTTTAAAAGAAAAAAAGACCTAATGTGGTTCCTGTTGAGGTGGTCATGAGCAAACGTGAAATCAACGGTATCTTTTGGTCGAGTAAAAAATGTTGGATACCTTGCGGTCTTAATCTTAAGGATAAACTCTGGTGGAGATTCATGCCGGGCGTTACAATCAATGTGGCATGGCCCAAGGGCAAAGTTCGAGTTGGTCCTAGTCATAGGAATGGATGGAGCGGCTATGGCCCAGAATTTGAATATGTTGACAGTGCTGATCCCAACGACTTTTATCGTCCTTGGTTGGAAGAGCATGTGGGCAAGCAAGGTTGGGATTGGAACTGGGGCATGGCCAATACGGATGCTACCAAGAATCGATTGACCATAAAGATTAGACGCAAGCATGAGAAGTATGCTACAATAGCAGCATTGAGGTGGTCATGACCGGTGATAAAATGATTCAAGATTTTGCAAAACTATATAATGCCAATATAAATTATCAGTATAATCGCAACACGTTTAGTACCTATGGTCGATCGTACGACTACCATGATGATAGTAAGACTATGGTATCAATTGAAATGCCTTTAAGTAGTTTTCGTCACATGGTTGAAATGGACCATGAGGCAAACGAACGCTATCAAGTGCAACGTGAAGAAAAGCATCTTCGTGCAAAGTACCCTGCGGTCAAAGACGCATACGAGCAATATCAAATGGTACTGGCACTGTGCAAATGATCTCACCTGAACACAAATATCTTGATATACTGTCCAAGGACCTGGCTGACAGTATTGATACTGACGTGCTGTACACAGCCCGGGGGTGGACTATTGTTAAAATATCTCATCCATGGTACATTCCTCACCTGCTTAATAATACAGTAAAAGACTGGGTAGAAATCCATTGTGGAGAATATCATTTATGGGATGGGCAGATTGCTTTCAAGGAAGCTAGAGATGCTACATTATTTTTGTTGAAGTGGTCATGATTAAAAAACGCAATTTAACTTTTAGAGGAGATGTTATGGATATAATGGATTGGGAAAAACAAGAAGTGTTTCGACTGCTGAAAGGTCAGCCAGGCACATACTATCAAGAAGCTGATGAGTCAGGTCGTGAACAAATGCGCAATTGGGTTAAAGGACTATTGTCAAATACCGAAGTCACAGTGAAGTTTATCAAAGCTGACGGCACAGTGCGTGAAATGCTATGCACACTGGATCACAGTAAAATTCCTGCAAAACCTGCACCGGTCACAGTGATCAGCGCCAGCACTGCAAATGTAGATGGGTTGACTGAAAGTAAAAAGCCACGCAAGGAACCAGATCCGCACAGCATTAGGGTGTATGACCTGGAAAAAGAAGAATGGCGCAGTTTCCGCTATGATCGATTACAGAAGATCTCAGCAGAGATTGATTTCGCTAAGTAATAGGTTAATGGCAAAAGAAAAAACCTTAGAACTCGAGGGCAAAATATTAGAAGTTTTGCCCAATACCATGTTCCGTATACAGTTAGATGGTGTAGATAAACCAGTTATCGGCTATATCTCTGGCCGTATGCGCAAGCATGATATCAAGATCTTGCTGGGAGATCGAGTGTTGATTGAATTTTCACCTTATGATCTCACTAGAGGTCGTATTACTCGACGACGATGACAACTCGGGCAGTCATACAACACAATACAACATCTAATTCCTGGGTGGTACTACAACACGGTGCTATAGCATTTCAATTTCAATTTGAATCTTTTAATCAGGGCCTTATACCAACATTGAGCATGTTTGGTTATAAACTATGGTATGGATATTTTCAACGTGATGTTTTTTTGCATAAATTTCCTGGTCCGCGGACCACGGGCCAGGACAATAGAGTGATTAGGGCAATACTATTATTACAAGATCCAGGATTTGATAAGCTAAATGTTGATGAAAAAAACAGAATAGAACTTATAGCAACAGCAGCACAGCAGACAGAAACTGCATTCATTAGATACTTGACCAACTTATCGTTAACAGAGGATTGGAAAATGCCGGCTTTGATTAATCGTAATAAAATTAAGTCTATGACAGTGGTAACTGGAAATACTAGAAGATTTGCTACTAATATGACTAGAGCAGATCCGTGGACTCATTATCCAGTATTACTATTAGATCATGATGCCAATGATATCAATGATATATTAGCAGATCCAATACATTGTCATAATGATGAAATTTTGCACAAAGTGTTTGGTAAGGAAATGAATGATAGTGTTAATTCCTGGTCGCCTGAGATAGGTATCAACATCAAAGTGACTTACGATTGTAACAATATAAAGTGTGAGTTAACCGGCATTCATGATGGCAATGATTATAACAAATATCAGGGAAACGGAAAAGAACTATTGGATAGTCATGTTGCCTGGAGGAAAAAAATGGGATGGCGGCCAAAACTTCATATCCATGCTAATCAGCCTAAAAATTTAAAAAATAAAGACAGACTTTGGGACATTTCGATTGTTCCACTGGCAGTAGATGAGTACTTTCTTAAAGAATGTGCAAAACGTCCGGCTTGGTTAGAAAAACTTGTGCGTGGTTACCACGATAATCCCACATGCGATTCAAACACAGTTGTATTATGGGTATTAGATGATCGCAATATTGATCTTAGCGACTTAGCTTGGTGGTGTGATAACGATGCAAATGTTTTCATTGACGTAGATTGGAAATTTATTCTGTATATTCCAGGTGAATCATATAATTCTAAGTTTATCTCGGTTAGTCAGGCTAAATAATCACATGCGTGAACACATTGATCTTGTAGAAGCCAGTACCAGACCGGCAAAGTTAGAAACTACACCTCTGCCCTATTCGCCTGATGATTTGGCACCTGTGCTGAGTGCCGACAGTCTCAACTACCACTACGGACATCTGGCCACAGGCTATGCCAAACGCTACAATGCCGGTGAAGGCGATCCAGATTTCAACCGTGCTGGCAGTTTTTTACACAACAAATTCTTTCCACAACTGAGACCACCCAAGGGCACAAATCGTCCAAGAGGTGCTGTGCTGGAACTGATAGAACGCAAGTTCAAAAGTTACGAAGCATTCCAGGACGCTGTGAAAGAAACAGCCATGAAGATCCAAGGATCCGGCTGGGTATATCTCAGCACAGGTGGAGAGATCAAAACCATCAAGAACCATGCTGTGCGTACAGATATATGTGTGCTTATTGACTGGTGGGAGCATGTGTGGGCCACAGATTATCAATGGGACAAAGAGAAATATCTCAACAACATCTGGCGTATCATCAACTGGGATGTGTGCTCAGAAAGACTATAAACGGATCCAATTATGAAATTAGAACTTGGTGCAGTTGCCAAACTGCGAGAACTCATTGCCGAAGAAGCCAATCCTGAAATCAAGCTGAGAGTGTTTGTGCAGGGTGGTGGTTGTTCAGGATTCAGTTATGGATTTACCTTTGATGAAATTCAAAACGAAGATGATTTTGACTTCAATTATGAAGAAGTGCGTGTTCTAGTAGATGCCATGAGCATGCAATATCTGCAAGGATCGTCTATTGATTTTCGTGAAGATGTCATGGGATCCAGCTTTGTGATCAACAATCCCACTGCTGCCAGCACCTGCGGCTGCGGCTCCAGCTTCTCTGTATAACCTCTAACACATAGATACGCAGCTCTGGTAAATACACCAGAGGATATGTATCTATGACCTATGAATATGTAAATGTTGGCACTGCGCCCAATGACGGATTGGGTGACCCATTACGCACTGCGTACATAAAAATAAACAACAACTTTGCCCAATTACAACAGGTTGGCACTGAAATCAATGCCACTGCGGTCACAACAGGCACATATTATCCTGTGTTTGTGGCAGCAGCTGGATCAGCTCAGATTCCTAGTGTAAGAACTGCTTCTACGTCATTCAGTATCAATGCTGCAACCAATGTGCTCAGGGTCACAGCAACCACATCAGAAGCCGGGGATTTAGCCGAAGTATATGCAGCAGATGCAGATTACCCACCTGGGACTGTGGTCAGTTTCGGCGGCGACAAAGAAGTTACCTTGACTCAACTGTCCAGTGACGCCAGAGTGGCCGGTGTTATATCACAAAATCCCGGGCATTTGATGAACCATAAACTCACTGCTGACCATAGAGCCATTGTGGCACTGACCGGGCGTGTGCCAACCAATGTCATTGGTTCAGTGACCAAAGGTGACATGATGGTATCAGCTGGTAATGGTTCCGCTCAAGCATCAGCCACACCGGCCATGGGCACTGTGATTGGTAAGGCATTGGAAAACTTTGATGGTGCAACTGGAGTTATAGAAATTGTTGTGGGACGAATGTAAATCATGGCACAACCAGTTTGGGTCACCAATGCAGGTAGTTTAGGTACTGTGCCCGAGGGCATTTTTTATCAAGTGCCATTGCTAGCAGTGGATCCAGCAAATCCTGAAGGTAACACTGTTTATTATAAATTATTGGCTGGACAATTACCGCCAGGGATACAATGCAGTGCATCAGGGATAATTTCTGGAACGCCACAGGCCAGTATACAAGGTGTACCATTGCAGGTCAGCGGAGATACCACCAGTACGTTTGCCATACGTGCCTATACCAAAAAAATAGTGTTGGGTAAACTTGTAATTGATCGATTGGTAGATCGAACATTCTCTCTCACAGTGACCGGACAAAATCCTCCAAAGTTTGTTACCGCTGCTGGTAATGTGGGAACTTTCTATGATGGTACTCCAATTACCCCCATCCAGATTGAAATTTCTGATCCTGACCCAGGAGATGTCACTGTAATAACTGTGGTTGCTGGGACTTTGCCTCCTGGATTATCAATCAGCACAACAGGACTCATAACTGGGTATATCATACCGGTCAATCCCATTACCGAAACTGGTGGGTTTGATCGAGTTGGACAGAATTTTGACATGTTTCCGTTTGACTTTGTCACACAAAGTCCTAACACCAATTATCAATTTACCTTAAAAGTGTCTGATGGTAAAAACAATGATTTACGAACTTATCAAATCTATGTATTCAGCAGAACCACTCTACAAGCATCCACTACAGATATCACTGCGGATGATACCTTTGTTGATGCTTCACAAACGTCTGACTACTTGCCATTCTTGACCAATGCCACACCTACCAATCTTGGCACTGTTCGATCAGACAATTTCTGGGCATATCAATTCCTGGGACTAACATATGGTCCATACACAATTGAATATTTAGAATATCCTGCGGTAGATTCGTCGGCACAACTGCCTCCGGGCACAACACTAGATCCATTCACTGGATGGTTGTATGGATATCTACCCAATTTGGGCATAACAGAAATTACCTATGACTTTGCTATCTATCTAATAGATACCAATGATGCACAGATAAAATCTGATCCATATTATTTTAGTGTGACCATAACTGGACAGGTTGAAACACAAGTAATATGGCTCACTGATTCTGACCTAGGTAACATAATCAACGGATCAACTAGTTTGCTAAAAGTTCAAGCAGTCAACACTGGCGGGCGCAGCTTGCAGTATCGACTGCGCCCGGGTGCAATTCCTCCCACTGACTATGTACCCGGGTTTTACAACAAGTTGCCGCAGGGTCTTGAATTATTACCATCAGGAGATATTGCCGGACGTGTGAGTTTTAACACCTTTGCGTTGGATCTTGGCACCACTACCTTTGATCAAATAGCACAAAACAATCTGGTACAAACTCCTCAGGAAACCACATTTGATACTCAATATACATTTACTGTTAATGCGTTTTCCGTTGACGAACAAATATCAGTATATAAAACTTTCACTGTAACAGTGTTACGAGAATACGATCAGCCTTACGAAAATCTCTATATCAAGGCCATGCCTCCTTTCTCAAGTCGAGCATTGATCAACAATCTAATTCAGAACTCAGATATATTCCCACCCGATTTGATATTTCGATCTCAAGATCCTAATTTTGGAATTGCAACTTCGGTAAGATACAATCATTGCTTTGGCCTGACCAGCTCAACTTACGAATTGTATGTAAGTAGCTTGATTGAAAATCACTATTGGAAAAATCTAGTTTTGGGCGAAATAAAAACTGCACAAGCCACTGATGCTGCTGGCAATGTGATCTACGAAATAGTCTATAGTGCCATACAAGATAACTTGGTTAATAATTCAGGTACCAGTGTAAGCAAGCAAGTCACATTACCTTATCCAATCAACTCAGGAGATAGTACAGAGATTTCTACAGTATATCCCAATAGCTTGGATAACATGCGTAATCAAGTTATTGATGTGGTAGGGCAGATATCCGATTTGTTACCATTGTGGATGTTGAGCAAACAAGCCAATGGAAAAGTTTTGGGATTTACACCAGCCTGGGTGATAGCATATTGCAATCCAGGAACGTCAGGGCAAGTGGCATACAATGTACGCACCCAATTTACACAACATCTCAATTTGGTAGATTTTGAAGTTGACCGATATTCGTTAGATAGATTGCTCAGCATAAATTGGGATCCTGTGGTTCCTACCATGACATTTGATCCTGAATATAGCGGCAACAATATTGAATTGTCCAATCGAGATACCACAGCCACAGCAACAGCAGGCTTGGTTGGAGAACCTTCATCCTTGACTACCTATGCTATTAATCCAGGATACAAAGTGATGTTCAGCATTACTGTAGATACATACCCGCCAATTCCTGACTACACTGCTGTGGGAATTGCCAATCATGCGTTTGCTATCAATACATGGCTGGGTATAGACTCCAACAGTATAGGATTTTTTGATGATGGCAATGTGTGGTCAGATGACAATCCCACCGGCGGATATCCCACATTCCAATATAATGGTGCTGTATTAGATGTGGCTGTGGATCGTGTTAGAGACCTAATTTGGATACGTGTGGATGGTGGATATTGGAACAACAATTCTTCAGCAAACCCTGCAACAGCACAAGGCGGAGTTGATATATCTTACATTGCAGGTATAGTGTATCCAGGAATCAGCCCGTATTATTATTCAGGTACAGCTGGAAAAATGTCAATCAACACTGCATCTGAGTATTCTGTCCCTGCAGGATTTGACTTTATTGGTGGAGAAGCCGGCGCTTGGGTACCACCAGCAGCCGAAACCACATTTGATTTGGTATTGCACTATGAGATTACAGCGTTGCTAAATGCTGGAACAAATTATCAAATTGGTGATCGTATACAGATACCGGGTAACACTTTGGGCGGTACAGATGCATTAAACAGTGTTACTATCACTGTACAGGACACAGATCCTGCAACAGGTGCTATAACCATTGTGAATCTTGAAGGAACTGCTCCATTGTTGAGTTTGGGTGACACATTTATCTATATCACCGGCACCACCATAGTTGGAACAGGTAGTGGTGCTGTGTTTAATTTCATAGTGGGTTCAGGAGACGCTACTACGTTTGATGCTACCAGTATGCGATTTGAAGCACCTGTTGATATCTATACCAACACAGACGCAGTTGATAAATATCTAGTATTTCCCCGTAGGAACATTTTAGTGTAGGAACAAATATGACCAGTGCAATTAACCCAAACGACATCGACGGCACATATCCAGTGGCCGGACAAGACAATAACAGTCAAGGTTTTCGTGATAACTTCACAAATACCAAGACTAACTTTCAGTATGCAGCCAATGAAATTACTGATCTTCAAAGCAAGGCTGTTCTCAAAGCTGCACTAACCGGTACCGCATTAGACAACAACATGGCCGGAAGTCCATTGAGCAATGCCAACATTTCAGATTTTAGTGCTGTAGCAGTCATACTAGGATCTTTGACCGGCAGCGTGACTATCAACTATGTAACAGGACATTATCAAACTGTCACAACTGGTGGATCAATATCATTGGCATTTAGTAACTTTCCAGCAGCAGGTAATTTTGGTATTGTGAGAGTGCAGATCACTGTGTCTAACACAGCATACACAGTTACCTTACCAGCAGCAGTCAGCGTGGGCACTGCCAATCTGCAAGGTTACAGCAGCAATGTGATCACTTACAATCGTACTGGAACATACACATATGACTTTACTACCAGCGATGGTGGAACTACAATTTCAGTATTTGATTGCAGCCAAAATCAAGATCCAATCTATTTGCCCAGCAGCCAGAGCATGTCCGGCACTGGAGCTTTGGGCGCAGTGAGCCTGGCCACAACTGCCACATATGTTACCACCACAGGTGCAGCAACTGCCACGCTAGCAGCAGGTGTCAACGGGCAAATTAAAACTATTGTGCTGCTGACAGATGGTGGTGACATGGTTATTACAGTAACTAACGCAGGCTGGCAAGCATCGGGCACAGGAACAATCACATTCGATACCATTGGTGATGGCGTTACATTGCAATATATCAATAGCAAATGGTTCTGTATTGGAAACAATGCAACTGTATTTGCCTAAATGAGTTGACTTCCATTGGTGTTTGCTGTAAACTAGTTCAGCAAGGAGTCAGATGGAACATCCGTTTATCAACAATTTAGAAGACTTGACCATAGAACAACTAGGGTCAAAGATTTCTGAACTTCATAAAAAACTCAGTATTGCTCATAGAATGGGCAATGGTTATCTGTGTGATCAAATCCGCATGGCATTGACCAGCTATAACACCAAACACCAACAAAAAATGCAAGCCCTCAATGCACCACCGCCAGGTGAAGAAGATTCATTTAACAAAAAGATTGATATATCATGAACGTAAGATTAGAATATGACATGAACTGGAGCGCCGCTATATGGTTCGAAGGTCAGCTGCAAATCAATAACTACACTGCTGAATTGGCCATATGCACAAATACATCAGATCAAGAGGACCATGTCACATGCCTAGCCCGTCTTAATCACTTTGTGTATCACGAACTTACCAATACTGTGTTCATCAAGCAGAACAATCAGGAACAGATACAGGCACTGACCGCAGCTGGAATAAAAGTCACACCCTTGCCCGAAGAACCCATTGACCAGATCGTGGGTATTGCGCTATACTGCAAACTCAATGCTATTTTGGAAAAACGCATGATGGTAACTGACGTGACTATACAAAGCAATCTTGGTGATAATGTACGCTACTTGCACAGTGATCAAGAAAGCCTGGGTCCGTGTGAAGATTCTGGTTGGTGGTTTGATACTGGTCCTGCACACAGCAATTTCAAACCCAGTCTGGGTGGTAAAAAGCGTGTGGTCAAACTGAACCGTACTCCTGCTTGGAAAGATCTAGATCTCAGCTGGAGTGGTACAATAGAACCCATTGTTGAATCAACATCAAATACTGTGGTATTTGCCAAATTCCCAACAGATGAAAACTGATCATTTGGGTCAACTGATCTACAACGAAAACGATTGTGTAGACATGCTCATGCGTGGACAAAACATACCAGTTGGTGGCATGCTGGTAGATGCCACTGTGGATCTAGAAACTGCTGCTGGAATTTTGGAAAACGTTCCTGAGTTTATACAGTACAATGAATTGGCATCACAGGCCATGACCGTAGAAGACTTTGATCATGTGAATCAAGGCCATTGGCTCATGCCCGACGAATACAAAAACTTAGACATTGCAGAACATGTGCTGAATTTATGCACATCGGAAGCAGCCCTACAACGTGTGGGACAAGAACTATTGATGTATCGAGCACGTGAGTTGTTTGATCTATTACGATATCTCAAATTTCTAGTAGATATCATGAAACAGAACAATCTAATTTGGGGTGTAGGGCGCGGCAGCTCAGTTGCCAGCTATGTGTTATATCTGTTGAATGTACACAGAGTGGACAGCCTACACTACAATTTAGATATCGCAGAGTTTCTGCGTTAAATATCCCAAGGAGAAATTATGTCAAAGAAAGTTTACAGAACCGCACAAGGTAAAATTGTGGATCTTGGTGCATTACAAGCACAAAATGAACATGTACGAGCCGTAGGTAATATGCAAGTCAACGCCCGAGGAGACAAATTAGATGCTGATGGCAATGTGATCTCAACCAGGTCACAACAGGTCAATCGCAATCTTGATCGCACTACCAACACTGCACCAGGACCAATTCCTACCAGCAGTCGAGTACAAAAAATAGCCGATAAAGACGCAGCTGATAAAGAAGAAGCTGATAAAGAAAAACTTGAACAAGCAAGATTACAACGACAGGCGCTGAGAGCACAAGGGGTAGTACCTCAAGTTGAACAGCCCACAACAGGACTAGCAGCAGCCATGGCTCGTGCAGCCACCCAACCCAACGAGGAATAAATGACCAAATTCGCCTTTCAACCACACCAACTCAATCGACAACAAATTGTTCCACTCAAGGATTCAGTGATTGTGAGTGACATGATCTTTGACACACGTATCACTACCAGTGGTATTATTATTCCCAACGACAACGGCAAAAGCACCGGCATTCGCCCACGCTGGGGTCAAGTGTATGCAGTGGGAGTTGAACAACAAGATGTCACTGTTGGACAGTGGGTGTGCATCGAACACGGACGATGGACTCGCGGTATTGATATTGAAGATGAAAGCGGCAAGGTTACCTTGCGCAGAGTTGATCCAAAAGATATCATGATGATCTCCGATGAAGTACCCAAAGACGATACATTTTCCACAGCAATACATGTGGAAGCCAAGCCTGACTGGATGCAACACAATTGATCTTCAACCACATCAAGCAGCTCAAAGCCGATGGCAAACGCATCGGTATCACTTTCTCAACATTTGACATGCTGCATGCTGGCCATATCGCCATGCTATCAGAAGCCAAGAATCACTGTGATTATCTCATTGCTGGCTTGCAAACTGATCCCACAATAGATCGTCCTACACAAAAGAATCCACCGGTACAGAGCATTGTAGAACGCCAGATACAATTGGCTGCTTGCCGCTATGTGGATGAAGTTGTGGTGTATCAAACTGAAGAAGACCTTGTGGATCTGTTGTTGATACTGCCGGTAGATGTGCGTATCCTAGGTGTGGAATATCAAGGTCTGGATTTCACTGGACGAGAAGAATGCGTAAGTCGAGGTATTGCACTGGTATTCAATGGTCGCGATCATTCATTCTCTAGTTCAAGCCTGCGCCGACGTGTGGCCAAAGCTGAAGTAGAACGTGGTCTCACACAACAATGAAATGTAAAACTTGTCACAGTGTGATTCATCCAGACTGTGATTATAACCAAGGGCGTTGCCCACATAGGAAACCCATGATAGAAATTCAACCCCAAGATCCCAGCAAAAGACACTTTTATGTAAGCCTGGTCAAGAGTGTACTACGCATCGGCGCAGGCGCATCATTGATTATGGTAGGCTTCCCCGAAGCAGGCACACTGCTAATTGTTGCAGAAGTGTTAGGCATTGTGGAGGAACTGGTATGAGTAGAGAGTCAAGACCAAGAAAAGCCACAGTGGATCTTGTGTTTGGAAACAAGGTTGCAAATGTTCAGTGCGGATGTTATAATTGCATGAACAAGATCAAGGATGCCCGCGGATGGCCATTGACCATGAGCACATTTATTGTGTGCCCCGAGTGTGGTAACAAACGTTGTCCAAGAGCAACTGATCATAACTTAGCCTGTACCAATTCAAATGATCCAGGCCAACCAGGAAGTAGATACTGATGAAACAATTATGGGTAGAAAAATACCGTCCAGACACAGTGGATGGCTATGTGTTTGTGGACGATGCACAGCGAGAACAAGTGCAATCATGGATTCAAGACGGTACAATTCCACACTTGTTACTGAGCGGTGCAGCCGGCACAGGTAAAACCACCCTGGCCAAAGTACTGATCAATGAACTGGGCATAGACCAATACGATGTGATGTACGTGAACGGAAGCAAAGAAGGTCGCAAAATTGAATGGGTGGACAAACTGATCAGCTTTGTACAAACCATGCCATTTGGTCAGTTCAAAGTGGTGCTGATTGACGAAGCTGACTACATGAACAAGGAAAGTGTGCAACCTGCATTGCGTAACTTGATGGAGGATTACTCCAGCACAGTGCGATTCATTATGACTTGTAACTATCCACACAAGATCATTGACCCTATCCACAGTCGATGTCAAGGATTTCATATCACCAAAACTGATCACACAGAATTTACTGCCCGTGTGGCCACAGTGCTGGTAACAGAAGGTGTGGAGTTTGATCTAGATGTGCTAGACACCTATGTCAAAGCCACATATCCTGATCTGCGCAAGTGTTTGAATCTCACACAGATGAACTCACAATCAGGCACGTTGAGTGCGCCCAGTGCCACTGATCGAGCAGCTCGGGATTGGAAATTGGATTGTGTAGACATGTTCAAGCGTGGACAAATACGTCAAGCACGTACACTGTTATGTCAAAGTTCAACACCGGAAGAAGCAGAAGATGTGTTCCGTTGGATGTATGACAACTTGGACTTGTGGGGCAATACTGATGAGCAGAAAGATCAAGCTGTGGTGATCATCCGCAATGGCATTGTGAATCATAACTCTGTAGCTGATGTTGAAATCAACTTGAGTGCAACATTGATCGAATTGGCAAATCTAAAATGAGATATTTACTAATCACTTATTACCTAAAGCCCGACGGCAAGATTGACGAAAGCACCACAGTTGCTAAAAATCTCAAACCCAAGGATATTCAAACGTGCAGTGTGATTCTGGACTTTAAAAAACTTCAAGTGGTCAAAGCCCAAATGAATGGAGTAAGTGTGCCCAAGGACTTTGACAAAATTGTAGAATACTACATTCAGCACTACGAAAGTATCATCAAGCGGTTGTTTGCCGAAAACGGATATGAACTTGTAAAAGAAGAAACTGTGGCCGGAGCCACAGAATCTGTGACTTAGTTATTTGTCGTATAGTGCAAGTACACTCCCTATGATTGGATGGCGTTGTATGTCTCGCCCGGTTAGCCTACAAACAGCCATTCCTGTGACTGGATAATGCTCTAATCGTGAACAGAGATCTAACAGTCCATTTTGACCTTGAGCTCGATCGGCTTGTTCTACATCCCCGGTGACCACAATGCGCGATTCAGTGCCTATGCGACTCAGCAGCATTTTCATCTGTGCCGGCGTGGCGTTCTGCATCTCATCTGCAATGATCCACGCATGTTTAAATGTGCGTCCACGCATGTAGGCCAAGGGTGATATTTCTATGGTGCCTTCGTCAATCATGGCAGCAATTTCAGGTGGACGATAGTATTCACGCAATACATCCAGCAAGGGACGAGTCCACGGTTCCATCTTGGCAACGAGATTCCCGGGTAAGAACCCGTGCTGTTCGTCTTCTACGCCAATGGCCGGTCGTGTTAGGATGATACGTTTGCATTCGCCTGTTCTAAATGCTTTTACAGCAGCCAACATGGCCAGGTAAGTTTTACCAGTGCCTGCAGGGCCAACTGCTACCACGATTGATTGTTGTGAGTTGAGTAGGTTTAATATGAGATTTTCTTGATTGCGTGATTTTGGTATGAGTTCTATTGGTCGTTGTCGCTGCCTGGGTTCTGGATTGAACGGAATTGTGTTTTCTACCATATGTGTTATGATGCGTTTTTGTATTTGGGCTTTGGCCCCTCTTTGTCTACTCAAGTTTGGTTCTCCTAAAGTGTTTGCCAATTGGGATTAGCATGAATATTTAGGTGTTTGTAATCAGAGATCTGTGTAGTGAGATTTCAGAGATTATTGGCATAAGTATTTGGCTTTGCGGGGAGAAACCAAAGCACACAGGTTCTAGTCTCCTGCCATAAATATCCGTATGGACGAAAACATCTTTAAAGATCACACAGACTACTGGAATGTGGCTGAAAACATCCGTGATATCTACCTCAGTGAGGGCAGCTTGCTTACACTGTTGGATTTTGAACGAGTTCTCGACGAACTGGATATCTATGCATTTCGAAACTGGGATCGCGGCGAACTGGTACAAGGTCCTGACATTGGCAAATACAAAATAGGCTGCATATTCATGTGGCCTGAGAATCTCATGCCCGATCCACGTGGCGGCCGTAGATTGTTACCATTTGATTGCGAAGTAAAATTCAAAAAAGTAAACATGAAGATACCTATCAAAGTCACAGAACCCAGTGACTACGAAGCCGGTACACACATTGCCAGATTGATTACTAAAAAAGTATGGTTGGTTGAGATTGTGATGCCCAAGAATCTAATTGCAGACATCCGTACAGGCAGCATTGATCTAGAAGGTGAAGAAATTGATTTACAAGATCTAGACGACGCTTACGCAGAAGATATCGACCAAGACCAATACAAAGATGAAGAGAAAGCAAATGCAGCACAACAACAACTTCAACAACCCGCAGCAGCCCCCACAGCCGCAGCACCGCCGCCAGCAGCTTAACGAAGGCTTGGCCTACAAGGACATGGAGGGCATGATGAAGCCCACCGTGCATATCGACGAGTTCTCAAGCAAAATGGGCGAAGATGCTGATGTTATTGTGGTGAGCTTTTTTGTTCGCGACAAACAAGCAGCTAAAGATCTCATGACCTGGTTTGAAAAAGGCTATGACTTTGTGCTAGATGCTGACCAAAGTCCCGGTGAAATCAAACCCAATCGTTATCTAGTGTATTTAGAAATGCGCCGCCGCAATGCTGCTGCTAAACAGATACAAGAGATACTGGACGATCTTGGCACACTCACAGAGTACGAGCCAGATGATTGGATCATGGTCTACCAGAAACAAAAGCACGAGTGGAACCCCGAGACCTTTGCCAAACTAGTGCCACTTACTCCCAATGAATATCGTGAACGCACAGAAGGTGACCTTAATGAGATGCGTGTGGCTGCTGGGTTGAATACCAAACCTGTGTACAAAGTTTTGGATCCGGCTCTCAAATCCATACAGGCCGCAGCAGGTATACTTTGACTCAACGAGTCAGAATGGTATCAGCAGATAAATATCTGCATGTGGATTTTACACCTTCTTCCTGACGCATTTATTGCGTGGATTGTTAACATCATTTTGATAGCCGGTGCTGTGACCACAGTAGCCGGCTTTTTTGTACGTTTTATTCCTTTTGTAAACACCTACAGAATACCTGTGCAAGTAACCGGTATTTTGCTGTTGACTGTGGGAGTTTATTTTCAAGGTGGATACTCAACAGAAATGGCCTGGCGAGAACGTGTGCGTGAGGTGGAAGCAAAAGTAGCCGACGCAGAAAAGAAAAGTCAAGAAAACAATATAGAAATAATAACCAAGTTTGTTACCCGAACAAAAGTCATACATGATCAAGGACAAAACATTGTGAACTACATAGATAGAGAAGTTGTAAAAAATCAAGAAGTTGTTCGATTTGTGGAAAATTGCCCTATTCCTGACATCATCATTGCCACACACAATGCAGCAGCGTCGAATCAATCCATTAAGGAAAAGAAATGAGATACCTGGCCATTTCACTTATATTGTTTTTGTCTGGGTGTGCAGCAGTTCCGGTCACAGCGGCATTTCCTGCCGCACCCGAGATGTTGATGGAACACTGTGCTGATCTAAAACTCATTGCAGGTGAAAAGATCAGCATAGTAGATTTTGTAAAAATCATTACAGAAAACTATACCACATACCACGAATGTTCAGCTCGGAATTCGGCCTGGCAAGAATGGTATACTACACAAAAGAAAATATGGGATGAAGTACAATGAGTAATTCAATACTAGAACTACAACAACTAAAACAAATGGTTAAGAATCCTCATATTGATCACTGGTATGAAGCCATTGATCAATTGCTGCCCGACTACGATATCAACACACCAGGCAGAGCAGCGGCATTTATAGCACAATGCGCTCACGAGTCGGGCAATTTTGTTTTTGTCAAAGAAAATCTCAACTATAAAGCTGCTAGTTTGATGAAAACATTTGGCAAATATTTCCCCACAATGGAACAGGCACAGCAATATGCAAACCGGCCTGAAAAGATTGCCAACAGAGTATATGCCAATAGGATGGGAAATGGCGACGAAGCATCAGGTGATGGATATCGTTTTTGCGGCCGTGGCTTGATTCAATTAACTGGACGAGACAACTACACATTCTTTGCCGGTAGTTTGGAAATCCCAGTGGAAGAAGCCAGCGAATACCTGGCCACATTTGAAGGTGCTACACAATCAGCCTGTTGGTTCTGGGAAACCAACAACTTGAATAGATTTGCTGATGCCGGAGATATAAAAGGACTTACCAAGGCCATCAATGGTGGTTACATTGGTCTTGAAGATCGTATCAGCCATTACGAACATGCATTGCATGTGATGGGAGCGTAACATGACAAAAAAACATCAGTATACAAGTCGTAGTGAAAAAGAAAAAGAAGACTGGATGAATTCCAAATGGCGGCCCATGATGGGCTGGATGTACATGACTGTGTGCTTGTGCGACTTTATTATATTCCCGGTGTTGTGGAGTTTGTTGCAGTCGTTGAGCAAAGGCGCAGTGACCAGCCAATGGCAACCATTGACCTTGCAAGGTGCTGGACTGTTTCATATTGCCATGGGCGGTGTGCTAGGACTAGCAGCATACGGCCGTACACAAGAAAAACTCAACGGAGCCAACAACGGTGGGTTAACTCAACCAGGACTAGGAACAACGTATGTTCCGCCGGGGCAGGCACAAGTTAATGTAAGTAACCAACCCAACGTAGTTGGAGGAGGATTTGGAGGAAATGCATATGGCAACACCACAACATCAAACACTGGATTTACGCCCAGCACAGCAACACCCACAGCAACCAGTTGGGCAACTGCTCCAGCAGCAGTAACCACAGGCTACGGCGGCAAAAAAGCACCTCCAGAACCTGTATTTCCAGAACTATAAGGATAAATCATGAAACATTCATTTTTGATTGGAATTTTATTTGTGGTATTATTATTGCTGGTAACATGCTTACCAGCACAGGCACAAACCACACAGGCAGAAACCACACAGGTCTGCATAACTGTCAAGGACAAAGCTGGTGAAGTGGTAAAAGATTCCAAAGGCAAAGTCAAACAAAGTTGCAAAACAATGAAGAAGCACCAAAAGCTAGAAGGTACCCGGGTCCCGGAAAAGAAATGATCCTCGGCTGTGTGTATAACTACACACACAATGACTGATTACTATGCTACCCTGGGTGTTGCCCGCACTGCATCTGCTGATGAAATTAAACGTGCATTTAGAAAACTAGCATCACAGCATCATCCCGACAAAGGCGGGGACACTCAGAAATTTCAAGAAATACAAGCAGCCTACGACACTCTGGGCAACGAGCAGAAACGAGCAGTTTACAACAATCCGCAAACACATCAAGCATTTGGTGCTGGCCATCAGAACTTCAACTTCAATGAGATCTTCAACATGTTTGGGGCCAAGTTCCAGCAGCCACAGCAACGTGGCCATTCTCGAATGACCTTGTGGATAAAGATACAGGATGTGGCATCCCCGGGATCTAGAGTAATTTCCATGGGCACATCGACCGGCACACACAACATTGAAATCAACATCCCCAATGGCATAGAAGATGGGGACAACGTGCAATACTCTGGTATTGGTCCCGGCGGCCAAGATCTAGTGGTCACTTTCCGTATACATCCAGATTCAACTTGGCAACGAAATGCCAACCATGTGATAACAGATAATCATGTGTCATTTTGGAAATTGATAGCAGGAGGTGATGCTCCCATGTTGGATATTCGCGGCAATCGGATTGAAATCAGCATACCACCAACCACACAACCGGGCACAATGTTACGAGCCAGAGGTCGAGGCTTGCCTGATCGAAATGGCAATTTAGGTGACATGCTGGTACGAGTACAGGCCAGATTGCCCAGCAACATCCCTCCAGAATTAATGGCTGCTATACAGCTGGAATCTGCCAAATAAGTATGTGAAAGGTTGATCTCTATTGAGATCTATAGTATACTACCCATATGAGCAACTCAAATTCAAACGCAATGCAAGACAATCCAGAAATCGATGCTATCATCGAAGGTGCAGTACAAATCGCACAAACTTGGAAACACGAATATGTTCTAACTGAACATCTATTGCTGAGTCTAATTAGACATGATCCGTTTAGAAAAACACTATCCAAATATGGCTGTGACGTGGCCATGCTGGAAACAGAACTATGCGGATATTTGGATAGTTTACAAAGTTTAGTTAAAAATGAAACTGGCTTGACTCCACGAAAAACCACTGCGCTGGAACGAGTATTCAATCGAGCATTGACTCAGGTGTTGTTCACTGGACGTAGACAGGTTGTGACCATTGATCTTTATCTGGCCATCATGGGCGAAAGCAATAGCCATGCACAATATTTCTTGTTGAAATACGGCGTGCACAAAGCTGATTTTGTGGAATTCTGGACCAAGAATTACAAATCAGAAAAGTCAGCAGCAGGTATGAACCATCAGCAAGCCACCGAGGTCCTGGAAGAATACTGTACCAGTCTAAGTTCTCTTGCTGCCACCGATCGTCTGGAACCGCTGATTGGTCGTGCAACAGAACTGGATGAAATGATTGCTGTGCTGGCACGTCGATTCAAAGCCAATGTGCTGATGGTGGGTGACCCAGGTGTGGGCAAAACTGCTATTATTGAAGGGCTAGCGCAAGAAATTGCTGCGGACCGTGTGCCTGAGTTTCTCAAAGGTTACGAAGTATGGAGCCTGGAAATTGGTAATCTGGTAGCAGGATCCAAGTACCGCGGCGACTTTGAAGAAAAATTCAAAGCAGTTATTGCAGCATTGGAAGCCAAACAGAAGTGCATCTTGTTCGTGGATGAGGCACACACCATGAAAGGTGCTGGTGCCGGCAGTGCGGGCAGCTTGGACTTTGCCAACATGTTGAAACCAGCCATTACCAAAGGCAATTTAAAAGTAATTGCATCAACAACCTGGGAAGAATACTACGAATCATTTGAGAAAGATCGTGCATTGATGCGTCGCTTCTATCGACTCAGCATTGATGAACCAGATCGTGATACCACAGAAAAGATTCTGATTGGACTGAGCCCACGCTTGGAGAAATTCCATAATGTGCTGATTGACACCGAAGCCATGACTGCTGCTGTGGATCTTGCTGCTAGATACATTCATGACAAAAAGAATCCTGACAAATCAATTGACTTGCTGGATGCTGCCTGTGCCAGAGAACGTGTGAAAGATGCAGGCATGTCCACTGTGAACAAAAGCATGATTGAAGAGCAAGTGGCTCGCGTGACTGGTGTGCCCACAGATCGACTGCAAAATGAACGCAGTCTAAAGATTGTGGATCTAGAATCAAATATCAAACAAAAACTTTACGGTCAAGAATCGGCTGTGGATTCAGTACTAGAACGTGTGTACATCAACTTCTCAGGTATTGGTACTGTGGGCAAGCCCATGGCAAGTTTCTTGTTCCTGGGGCCAACTGGTACAGGTAAAACTGAACTGGCCAAACTGTTGAGCAAGAATCTGGACATGCATCTGTTGCGTTACGACATGAGTGAGTTCCAGGAGAAGTTCTCTGTCAGCAGTTTGATTGGTGCACCTCCAGGCTATGTGGGCTTCGAAGATGGCAATGTGGGCGGCGGCAAGTTGATTAGTGATCTCAGCAAGCATCCATTCTCTGTTATCTTGTTTGATGAAATTGAGAAAGCACATGCCGATGTTACCAACATCCTGCTGCAAATGCTGGATGAAGGACATGTGACTGGTGCAAATGGCAAGCGTGTGGACTGCAAGAACACCATTATCATCATGACATCAAACCTGGGTGCCAGAGACAATGAAAACAACAATATTGGATTCTCAACTGATTTGGAGAAATCTGGAGAAGAAGATCGTGCAATGAAAGAGTTTTTCCGTCCCGAACTGCGTAATCGTATTGACAAGATCTGCAAGTTCGTCAAGCTGGATACACTGGCCATCAAGAAGATTGTGGTGAAGTTCCTGGACCAGCTGAAAGCAAGTGTAGCAGAAAAGAATATCCGATTGTTTTTCTCAGAAGCAGTGATTGAATTGTTGGCAGACAAAGGCTACGACAGTAAAATGGGTGCTCGTCCGTTGAATCGCAAGATTGATGAATTGATCCGTGTGCCATTGAGCAAGCGTATGTTGTTTGAACAGCTGACTGATTGTGCATTGAATGTGGAATTACAAGACAACAAGATTCAATTTGAACTGAAAGATACTAAACATGTACATACATATATTGCCACCCCAGATACAGTGTGAACCACGCAGCACCTTGTACTTTGGGCAGTACGAGTATGTGGTAACCTTGCCATGTAAAGAAGCATGGCTTGTGCGTGATCTCAATCGTCTGGTGATTGAACAAAAGCTAGTGCATCGTGAACTATATGCAAGAGATCACGACAAAAACTTAAACATGCCTGCTGTAAGACAAACGGTGATGTGTATAGTAGACACACTGGAACAGTTGAAAAGCAAGTTTATGCATCGATCCAATGGATGGCAGGCTTTGCATGTGTATACCAATGACCTGGACGATGTGAAGCTGTTGCAGACTGTGTTTAATGACACAGCCACAATAAAACAAGCATCAGTGGTATACCCCAGTGGTGTGATAATGTTGTCAAACACGCCCAAATATCCATTCAGAACCTACTTTCGAGACAAGATTCTGCCCATGGCAAAAAGGCAAGCATTGTGGACATGGATCAGTTGTCAGACACCTGATCTTGTGGCCAGCCCTGCAACCAAAATTTGGTTTGAGACCAACAACCGTGCGAGATCAGAATGGTGCCGCGGACATTATTTTGTAGAACACACTGATCTCAAGCATATTACCATGTTGGCAATGGTATGTCCAGGGCTGACTCGCAAAACCGTACAAGTACAAAAACGGCCATAAATACAGTATGGCAAAAATTTATGAAGAAATAGTTGTGATCAAGCTATCAAAATTGGTCAAGGACAATGCAGCACCTGCTGAAGTAGCTACAGATGATGTTATGGCTTCACTTGTGTCTGTGGTTGAAGAACTTGCAGGCGCCGGTGTTGTTGTGGAAGTGGATAGAGCATAATGGCCATTACCACTGTCACACTAGTGCCTTATACAGAGTATGGTGTGCCATCTGGTAACTATGACGGCTCCTCACAAGATTTCATTGCTGATCCGCAAAAGGCCGCCAATTACTATCGCGGGCGTGGTGGTATACAAACTCTACGCTGGGTGTTTCGTGGTGTGCAAGGTGAAGTGCTTATACAAGCCACCCTGGACAATGATCCTGCTGAATCACGTTGGTTTGATATAGCGTCTTATGGTGATGGTAGTAGTGCCGATTCCAGCACCATAACAGACACTTATATACAAGCTGTGATAGGTAACTTTGTATGGTTACGAGCTGTGGTCACCAACTTTCGAGACGGCATCATTGAAGTGGTACAAGCTACGTATTGAACTGTTGCTAAATACTAGGTATGAAACAATTAGTAATCATGCCTGGTGGATTTCATCCTTTTCACGCAGGCCACCTATCACTTTATCAGTATGCCCAGCAGGCTTTTCCTGGTGCTGATGTCAAAGTGGCTGCCACCAATGACACCTCCACACGCCCATTTCCTTTTAAATTAAAAGAAAAGCTGGCACAATTGGCCGGAGTTCCTCCTGGTGATTTTTATCAAGTGAAATCACCATTCCAGGCACAGGAAATCACACAGAATTACGATCCTGCAGACACACAGTTGATCTTTATTCGCAGTGATAAAGACGCCAACCAGCCGCCCATACCCGGTAGAACCAAGAAGGATGGCACACCTGGATATCTGCAGCCTATCACGGATCAAATGGCGCCAATGACTCAACATGCTTATATGGCTTACGGGCCTACAGAAGAGTTTGGTCCAGGTATGAAGCATGCCAGCCAGATACGCACAGCATGGCCTGATTTAACAGAACGTCAACGCACTGCCTTGGTTATGAGCTTGTATCCCAACACACAGAAGAATCCCAAGCTGGCCAACACTGTGGTCAAAATGTTGGACACTGCCATGGGCACAGAAAACTTAAATGAGTTTGCTCGAGGTGATTTTAATGGTGGTGATGATAGCAATGATTTACAACTTTATCTTAATGTTGCTAAAAAGTTGAATATGAAAAAATATAAACCATCAACAGCACACAATTTAATTGCAAAAAAGATGGCTGAGTTAGTTGATGTTGTTGATGACGATAAAGTAGATTATGCCCGTCATATGGCTCGTAAGGCACAGGGTTTACCAAGTATGTTGGATCAGCAAGGTGTGGCGGAAGGCGTTCCTCAACCCGGTAAATCATCTGGCAAACCTATATCTTGGATTGATCCTACCAAAGTTGTAACAGAATATCTAACGCTAGATGAGATATTCAAGTCAGTATCAGACATACCATACTATAACAATGTTGTCGATGACCGTGACAAAAAAGACTTTACTTGGGGTGTTACTAAAAGAGTAATTCAATATGCAAAAGAATTAGTCATACGACCCGATGCCTATAAAAACTGGCCTCCTATAATAGTTTTAGATGGCAAATTACAAGACGGGGCACATCGCATATCCACTATATACTTGATGCAACAAAGAGTTCAGCCAAATAACCCAATTTGGAAAAACGCTAAACTAAAAGTAGAATTTGGCACATCAGATAATGTAGAGCAAGGTGTGGCGGAAGAAGTCACACGTCAAATGAACATTGGCGGCATGCGTGCCAGTTATCAAAGCAAGTACAACCAGCCCATTGCTGAAGATTATTTGGACGAAGCCAGGTCGTAGAAATTCTACCAGCCTGCTATACTCCGTTAAATATTCTACAACATTGAAAGGGCCTCATGGCAAACGAACAACAATTACCTTACCAAAACGCATCCCCAGTGGATCCGGTTAATGGTCAACAAAGCATCCAAGTCAACATTGATTACTTGAAAACCACAAGAGTTCATCTTTGCATGCCCTGTTATGGCGGACAACTCACTGAATCCACATTCATGAGCTATATCAAATGGGCCAATGTGGCACGTCAATTGGGTCTAGACTGGACTGTGGAAACAATGACCAATGAATCCTTGATTTCTCGTGCTAGAAACACTCTCACAGCCAAGTTCCTGCACACCAAAGAATCCACTCACTTGATGTTTGTTGACGCTGACATTGGCTGGGAACCCTGGCATTTGCTTGTGATGTTGAATCATGACAAGGATGTGGTAGGTGGATTGTATCCTATGAAAAGCCTGCCTGTGAAATGGTGTGTTAATGGTATTCCTGATGCAGTACAAGATGATCCATCCGGCTTGATTGAAGTCACCAAGACCGGCACTGGTTTCTTGTTGATCAAACGAGATGTATTTGAAAAACTCAATGCACATCCTGCTGTGAAACCGTTTATCAATGACATTGGACTGGATCCAGAATTAAATTCTTACATGAAAACATACTTTGACACTGCGGTGCGTGAAAATCGTTACTACAGTGAAGACTGGACATTCTGTGAAAACTGGCGTGATATCGGTGGACAAGTGTTTGTGGACAAGCGTGTGTTGTTAAAGCACACCGGCACGTATGTGTTTGATTATCAAACTCAAGACAAGCTGTATGCGGATCTGCATCAAATTGCTCTGAGCAATCAAGCCAATCAACCACAGATTGTGATGCAACAGCCTGCCCCGGCTGCACCAGTGGCTGTGGAAGCCACAGTGATTGCCACAAACAAGAAGGTTGAAGAGGAAACTGCTACTGCTGCATAGCGATAAATAGATCATGAACTTTCATGATCTTGACAACTACAATCTCGCAGATGCTGTAAAATTCCATCAACGTTTAAACCCCCGTTTGTGGGGTGCAGACGAGCACTTGTTGCCCGAGGTGCGTGACAAGTTGTTGGCAATAGCAGCAGATTTTCAAGAATTCCTGGGTGTTGATGATCTTAACACTCAGGATATTACTTTATCGGGCAGCAATGCTGCCTATAGCTATACTCCCCATTCTGATATTGATCTACATCTTGTGGTAGACATGCCTGATGATCCTGTGTATCAGGAATTGTTTGCGGCCAAGAAATTTCAGTATAACCAAGAACATGATATAAAGATTGCCGGAGTTCCGGTAGAACTGTATGTACAGCCTAGTGATCAAAAGCATGTGAGTCAAGGCATTTACAGCGTGAAGAATGGTGACTGGACACAAGTTCCACAACGTCGTCGTGCTACGGTAGATGACTCATGTGTACAACACAAAACAGCCGACCTTGATGCCAGAATACATTCAGCTATCCGGTCAGGTGATGCTGATGCTGTGAATCAGCTGTGGCACAAGATCAAAAACATGCGTCAAACTGGTCTGGAAAAGAATGGCGAATTTGGTTGCGAGAACATCACATTCAAACTGCTAAGAAATATGGGTTGTATTGGCCAATTAAAAGATGCCAAGACAGCAATACAAGATCGTGAACTGAGTTTAACACGTAAACCGGCGCCTAGAAAGAAGATGAATTATGGCATGCGTGATTACTGGTATCCAGGCACTGCGTATGCTGGCCAAGATCATCCTGCTGGCACTGAATCAGAACAAGTGGATGAAAGTGTAGATCCTGATCACTTGAAAAAGATACTGCATCGTTTCTACGCCAGTTGTGTGGATAAGTTACAGTTAAAAAATCCACCTCAGTTGAGATTGGAAACAACCACTGACTGGAGTCAAGAGAATGGCAGCTTTGGGCAATACGAACCAGAAACCAACACACTGATCTTGGCCACATCGGGTCGCCATGTGTTGGATATACTTCGCACCATGGCACATGAGATGACACATCGCCAGCAGGATGAGCAAAATCCGTTACCCATTGATGCTGGAGAAACTGGTAGCCCTTGGGAAGATCAAGCCAACGCCATGGCTGGTCGTATCATGAGAGACTGGGCCGAAGAACAGCCCGAGATGTTTGATGGTGTTACACTGGAAGAAGCTTCGGGCTACATCCCCACGCGGAAGCAGGCCCGAGATCCAAGATTCTTAATGGCACTGACTCCGGATGTGCGTCCCGGTGCTGTGGGCAAGGAAGCCAACAAGCTGGGATTACAAACAGATTCACAAGGTCATCCTGCCTTGCTCACAGCAGGTTTACAAAAACTGTTGCGTGAGTTCAAAGAGCAGGATCTGTTTGAAATCAACATGGGTGGCAAGAACCTGCGCAAAGAAGCTGCCAAGACAGGTGCCATTGCTGGCATGGAATTTGAAATGATTGTTCCCAACACTTCATCAGAGGATCAAGAACTAGAGCCCGACTTTGACATGGATCAATCAGCCAGCAGCGCATACGACATCCGAGACTTTTTTTATGACGGTGATTACAACAGTCGCAGAAGTGTTGATAGTCTGATTGATCGGATAATGGACGATTACAGTAACTGGCAAGTGGAACATT
>Ga0114973_10000049_pt1 | contig 69639 bp, 69 predicted proteins | sample M_140807_MF_Meta_FD_87025 | JGI IMG/M metagenome (GOLD analysis project Ga0114973, IMG submission 87025) | Freshwater microbial communities from Lake Montjoie, Canada to study carbon cycling - M_140807_MF_MetaG | ecosystem: Environmental > Aquatic > Freshwater > Lake | place: Lake Montjoie... | reverse complement strand
TAAACTATTTGTGAGCATAAATCGTTGCATAGTGTATGTCATATCATTGTAATATGTCAAAATATTTGTTACCATATATGCTGTCGCATATGCATCACAAAAATGCGTTCATGTTGCATGCAGTTGCGCACACCATGTTGCGCTAAATGCTAGCAATAATGCACATCACTCGCACTTATTATCGTAACAAAAATTTGCGATAATAAATTTACTATTATAATGTCACAATATAGATTGCAAAAATTAAAATCTGATTGCAATATGTGTCATATGACGGCATGCCGTCGGGGTCTATTGAATTGTATTTAGGAAACGCAAAAACTACGGCTTTTGCTAAGTTGGGATGGGACCCAACTGTTTCCTAAATACACTGCACGCACCATGTTAGTTTTAATTATTGTTTATTTATTCTTATATTTGTTTTTTAACTTTTTTGTTTTTTACTAAATCTTCATCAAGCTCTACAATTATGCTTTCAACAATATTCAACTTCTCTGCTTCAACATTTTCATTGATTCTCAATTTAAATCCCTTTATCTCAAAGGCACTATTTGCATTTTTACTTTTAACTATCAAGTTTGTTATTGAAATTTTAGACTTTATATATTGTTTAAACTTATCTACTGTTATTTCCATGTCCTTTACTACTGTCTTATTGTCTTGCTTAAATTTCATCCAAAAATCGGTTGAAACAACTACTACATCTTCATTTGTTGGCTCTACATTTTTTTCCCACCAATCATCAAAGAGAGAAAAATTAGAACTTACTATATTCGACGACTCTAACTCTATTATTTCTCTCAACTGTTCATCCATTGATTGAACTATATTTCTTGTTTGATTCATATTTGTATTTAATTCACGAATATGTTTTCTTATATCTTTTATTTTATCTATTAACTTAAATTGCTTATTTTTAAGTTCTGTTAATTCTAACACATCCATATTATCGTCTTTAATTAAATTAAACAATTCCTTGCATGTAACCCACAATATCCTCAAGATTTTTTGTGGGTCTTCAAAACCCGACAGATTATTAATATATACTATACACTGATTCGTGTTTATCCATTCATACATTATTGGAGATTTATCATATTTATCAATTGAAGTGTTAAGAGAAACTAACCAGGCAAAATTCATATGTTCATTTTTTAATAAATCCTTTTTTATTTTCTCTCTTTGGTCTATTGGAACTTTCCTTTTGTAATTTTTTGCATCAACTAGAACATCAAATTCTTCAAAATGCATATGAAAATCTCCTTGACCACCTTGTGTATGCTTATCTACTAGTTCAAAATTTTTAAAATCTTTAAATGTTTCAGCATATTCACTGAACTCTTTTTCTCCTTCTGAACCTTTTGCGGAATTACTTTTTCCTTTACTTGTTAATTGTATTACACCTTCCTGTAATTTTTCTACAGCTTCTCTATTTAATTTATTTTGATTTTCTTTCTCTTGTAATAATATATCATATTTTTCTCTCACCTTTTCAATTTCTTTTTGCAATTCTTTATTCATTAAATCCTTTTTTTCTTTGTTTTCTGACTCATAAATGAAAATTTGTTCCCTCATGGATTCTATTTGTTTTTTTAACTGGTCCACTTGCCCATTATAAATTTTTACTATTTTTTCTTCCATCTGTTTCGACATTTCTCTCTGCACTATTAAATCCATTTCTAATTTTTCTATTTCTTCTTTTGATTCCTCCTTTATCTTATTGTATATCTCCTTCTGTGTTAATCCTGCAACCACATTTCTTCCTTCCCTCAAACAATCACTCCCTATTTTTAACATTAAAAAATTCTCTTCAGGAGAGAAACTTGTAACTACATCAGGTACCACTTGATTATTTGGTATTGTTATAGTTATTGTTTTAAACATATACCTTTTATATGCATTTTCTTTTTATATTAAAAATATATACATAATACACTATATAATGTCTTATGTATATCTATTGCTTAGCACTAATAACTCCACTTATGTAGGCGCCACTGTAGATTTAGACCGTCGCTTAAGACAGCACAACAAGGAAATCAAGGGAGGAGCCCATGCTACTTCAGCAAAAGTCATAAAGGGCGAAACATGGATTAGAGCCTGTCACATTTCAGGCTTCCCCGACTGGCCTGCTGCCCTCCAATTCGAATGGCGATGGAAACAACTTTCAAGAAAATTACCTAATAAAATGCACCCCTTAGAGAGAAGAATGACTGCCCTTAAAGAGCTATTAAAACTTGAACGACCTACCACAAAAGCTATTCCTTATGCTGATTGGCCTTCGCCCCCTGAAGTTCACCTAGAATGCGGCCAAGCTTCCGCTTTATATAATTCATCCTAAAACAACTTAAAGAACCACCGCAGTTTTATCAACATATACCTCTGTCGCAACCTTTTTGATTATTTTATTAATCCCATTTTGGTCATCCGGTGTTATTCCTGTAAATACTTGCTTTACCATTTCAGCATATTGGGCATGCTTTTTGGTTTCCGTGTTTTCCCAAGCAGGATTGTCCTCCTTCCACTCTATCAATTTCATAAAATTTTTATGCGCTATTTGACCTATCACCGTTTTTACCTTGTCTTTTTTATCATCCTTATTCCATTCATCATCCTCCTTTATATACAGAGTTTCCCTTTTCTTATCCATACAATGCATAGGTCTCTCCGTTTCATCTAACTCTTTCAAACCTCTAATAAAAATATTCGATATTCCTTCAACATATCCTAATTTCCCTACATTTTCTAGTTCCTCTGATTCAATCTTGAGAGAATTCACAAAATCCTTCATGTTCATCGCATTTTTGCAGGTTTCATTCAAAAACACATTGACATTAAAATGCTTGTTATGGCTATTCGTGTTAATGTTCATTGAATTACTCATGTTCGAATTACTCGATAACTCAATTACTTTATTAACTAAATCATTATTTTGCTTCAATAACATCATAATAAGGTCTTTATCTGACATGTCCTCGTACATTTCATCATGTGGCGTAATCTCTTGAGTTTTTTGAGTTTTCGTACATTTCTTATTATGTGACCATAAACCGTTTCTAGAGCTATACTTCTTTCCACATGTCTCGCAGCAGAATGCTCTTGTCACCGTTTTGTCACCGAGCGTCACCGATTGGTGTTTAGCTGTCAGCAAGTGGCGCGCGTAATCATTTTTGTTACGACTACTGAACTGACATTTTTTACATAAATACAAGGAGTTTTTTTGAGTAAAATTCATCACAAAGTGTCACTTATATTAGTGACGCAAAAAACTCCTAAATACTTTTCCGCAAAAATCATTTTTTTTTTCAGTCACACTTTTTTTCTCGTTTTTTTTCGATTTGCACCTTTATGCTCACAACCCAAAAACGGCGGCGCTTTTTGCACAAAAGTATTTTCCCTTTTCGTTTTTGGACATTTTTTTTGTCCATTTTTCAAAACCCAAAATACTTTCCAGCTTTTTTTTCAGCCTTTCCAAGAAAATAGATATATTCTTCTTTTTTTGGAATAGATAAAGCAAAAAAAACACTGCATTTATGCATTTAAACTATTTATTAATTACAGGAAACAACATAGCATATACAAAACAATATTTTTACTAAAAATATTTAAATTCTGTTTTAGTTTGTTACACATGTGCTCACTTATTATATTGTGTAAATAACAATATAAACAAATAAAATCCAATAATATAAATTAATGCGGCTTTTATTGTTTTTTATTTTTTTATATTTTTCAAATGCTTATGTAAATTTCGGATTTATGCATACTAATAGTTTGAACAATAAAAATAAAAAATATCCTATTTCAAAGGAAAAAAGTTTTTACATAAAACAAAATATTCCCTTAAACAACAATACAGATATACCTTCATCTTCGTTCCCATCTAGAATTTATCCCCTTTCTAGAAAATATTATGAAGAATGGGTCAAGCGACTTAATTCAAAAAATAATACTATTCGTGATGCTGAACTATTAAAATCCGATTATGAAAATGACAATGAAGATGATGATGGATTTACATTGGAAGATTTATTTAATCAAACTGCTGAGAGACCAACTGCAAGGGGGCAACCTGGCATCCGAATTATTATTAATAAAGGCAGCTTTAACCCTTTTGTCAATTTAAATAATGATGATAATGGTGATAATGATGATGAACCTGAATTTAATCATCGTTTCTCTCAAAAGCGTAATAAGAAATCAGAAAATTTTGAAGTTATTACAAAAGCACCCCTTAAATTTAAAGATATTGGCGGTTATGAAAAAATCAAATTCGAACTTAAGCAGTGCATTGATATTCTTTCTAATTACACCAAATATGCCAACTTCAATGTTCGAGTTCCTAAAGGTCTCATTTTAGAAGGCCCGCCAGGCAATGGCAAAACCTTGCTAGCTAAGGGACTTGCGGGTGAAGCAAAAATTGGATTTATTGCAGTAAGTGGCTCTGAATTTCAAGAGAAATATGTAGGTGTTGGCTCGGCTCGCGTAAGAGAATTATTCACATTGGCTAAAAAAAATGTGCCTTGTATCGTGTTTATTGATGAAATTGATGCTATTGGCAGGCGCAGGTCTGCTGATGCTGAATCATCAACTACGGAAAGGGATAACACCTTAAATGAGCTCTTAGTGGCCTTAGACGGATTTAAAAACAGTACAGGGGTTTTCCTAATTGGGGCTACTAACCGGGCTGACCTTTTGGACCCAGCTTTAATAAGACCCGGCAGAATTGACAAAAGGATTTTTATTGGACCACCTGATTCTGCTACTCGAGAAGCCATTATTAATATTCACACAGTTGGAAAGCCTTATGATGAAACGGTTATTATTAAAGATTTAGTTGATTTAACACTGGGACTCTCAGGAGCCCAAATAGAGAACCTTTTAAATGAAGCCATGTTGAATGCCTTGCGATATGATAGAGTGAAGATGACCTATCAAGATATTGACCAAATATTGAATCGCATTATGGCGGGATGGCAGCCAACCGAGCATCAATTTACTTCGGATATCATAGACCATATTGCGGTTCATGAAATGGGACATGCTATTGTTGGGTTATTGTGCAAACATCATTCAAAAATGACAAAAGTTATTATTAATTTGTCTTCCCCTAAAAGCCCTGCTTATACAGTATTTGAGGGCTCTACTGCGACTATTTATACCAAACAAGCGCTTTTTGAACATTTAATGATATTGTTGGCAGGACGCATTGCAGAAGAAGTATTTTATGATGTAACGGTTACCACTGGTGCTATAAATGATTTCGAAGAAGCATTCAAATTGGCAGAGAAAATGATTGTATATTATGGGATGGGTAAAAAGGTGATATACCCCAGCACAAGTGAAAAATATAAGGAGAAAATTGACAATGAAGTGGTTGGGCTTATTAATGATGCATATGGTTATTCTGAATTTATAGTGCAAAATGCAAAAGATTTAATATTGGATGGAGCAGAAATATTAAAACGAGATAAAATATTGAAGGCTGAAACCATGATTGAAATGATTGAGCAAAAATATCCAAGTATTTTGAATTTGAAAATTAAAACATAAATAATGTTTATTTTGTTCTTTCAAACAAAATAAACTCTTAATTTAATATAAGTATATTTATGACAGATATATCTACAGCTGCAAATACAAATACAAATACAAATATAGATATAGATGCACCAACTTCTGGTGAATTGACTAATGATAATGCCCAAACACCAATTATTTCTCCACAATTGGAAAAAAAATCAAAATTACAAAGAATAGAAACGGTGTTTGATAAAATGCTTTTATTGACAACTAATTTATTTCCTCAAAAACAAGAAGGAATGTATTACGATACAAATAGTTTTAGAGTGAAATTTTTAAGTTCATTAAATATCAACGATGATAATTTTGATTTAATTAGTCAAGAAATCAGTAATAGAATAGATGCTTTATTAAATGATGGTGAAATTGAACCACATATAAATGGTTTTAAAAGTGCATATGAAAGCAGATTAAATAGTTCAACTCATTTTATAAATAATAGAAATGCGTGTATAAATTATGACCTTAAATCGTTGAATGCTTTTGATATATCTATAAGTAGCGCTAGCGAAGAAGATAAAATATTGAAAATTGTAAAAGCTTTTTTTAAATATGTATTGATAATTCATTATCACTCGGTAATAGTTTGCAAGAAAAATCAACCTAGTCAAGACAGTGGTAGTGGATTATTATTGGACGCAAATTTAGTAGGTGGAGTTTTATTTGTTAATCCTTTATTTAATAGTTTTGATGGTGCATTTCATGGTGTGGATGGAATTCATGACGCACAACCACGAGGCGATATGGCAGGAACCACATGGTTAATACAAAAAAAAAGTGGTTCTAAGGCTGAAGGAGGTTGGTTGTATTTTGACCAAAAAATTGGAAAAAGCGCGAAAGATTTTATAATAAATGCAATTCGTTTTTCAACAATTATACCAACAAGAGAACAATCTGATGATACAGTTAAAAAAATACTAGATAAAGATGCTAAATTTGAAATAACCCCATCATCAGGTCATGTTTTTTTAGACCCTATCGAATTAGAAGACCGCTTAATATGTAATATAGTATTATCACAAATGAAGGTGCTTGAAAAACTAGGTGCCGATTTTGATTCACCAGATACAAAATACAAAATTATTAAAATAACAAATGGTGATGATGTCGATAAAACAACTGAAACGGTAAGGCAAGTATATGGTTTTGCGCAATTATTAAATAATTTTGCCATTTGTGATTGTTCTGGTCCATCCCCATCCGAATTGCATTATTTAGTAGCTGCATCAAACAATTCTACTAATGTTATTGAAGCAGATGAAGATAATGCTGTGGCTGATGATGATGATGATGATGATGATGAAGTACCTGCCTCATCTAAAAAAAACCGAAAAGGTCCAACAGGCAATGTAACATCAATATTGTCAGGATTTTTAGATTCAAGCTCAGGTAATAGTGCAGGAGGACTAAGTAAGCTGAAAAAAATATCACTTAAAGAAGATTATAATAAATTTTTGACATTTTTATTACCGCATACGCGTTGTCGAATAAACGGAGGAAATTATAATGGACAAGTTTTATATATCTATCAAAGGGTTATTATTAATAATATACAGGTTAAACCAACATTTACATTAATTTTTGAAGCATATATTACAGAGGGCGATAATCCCACACAATCTTATCCTAAAATTTTTTTATGTAAAAGCGAACCCTTTACGCTCACTGAAAAGGATAAATGTCCTGGTGTAAATGAGACGATTCGCTATATTTTATCTTTTGTAGCAAAAAAAAAATTAAAAATAGATAATTTAGCGAAAGATTATGTTACATACATGTTTCCTGAACCTGGTGACAAAGATAAAAATATACAAAAAGAATTAAAAACAAAGATTTTTTTTGATAAATTTGCAAAAGCATTTGAAGAATTATATGATGGAATACCTCAACTTATTAAAAGCACTGCGGGCATTGGAGATTATTTAAAAATAGCATTTATATTCAGACAAAAAACAATGGGTGATTTTCTTAGATTGGCAGATGCCGCTTTTTTAAATGAAATATTATGGGTCAGCGAAAATAAACTTGGTATTACTGTATTGGGAACATGCGATGGTTATTCAGGTATAAAGGCATTTATTTCAGAAAACGCACCTGTTTTTTATGGTAATTGGGTTAAAGATTATACAATGTATTCTTCTTTTACATTAGACGCGGATTCTGCGGAAAGAGCAAAACAATTACTATTAAGCCAAGAATATGAAAAAAAAGTGACTGGTTTTATAAACGGCTTTAAAAAATTAAGAGAATATTATAATTCACTAATTGTAAAAAATACTATATCGGTAGTTGATAATATATATAAAAATATGGTTGAAATATTTAAAGCATTAGGTTCAAATTATCTAGAGAACACTATTGTTAATGAAGTATTAAAATTAAACAATAACATTATTCGCAATCGAACAATAATTTCAGAAATAATGGATTCAGTTGCGATTCTTGGTAGAGCTGAACAATCCAAAATAAAAAATGCAAATACTGAAATATTTAATAGTGAGTCAGCAATTACATTAATATCTGTAGATGTTGAAAATATTCTATCTATACTTGGTTTGTTTTTATTAATAAAAATATATGTAAATAATTGGTGCTATTATTGTTATAAATTTTTTTCAGAATATGATAATGCTTTTTTGCTTAGTTTACAAGATTTAAATAACAAAAATAATGAAATCGCTAAATGCATTAGTTTCATGCCAAATACTGTTGAAATAGAAAAAATTTTGGTTTTTTTAGAAATGTGTAATAAAAAGTTAAGTTGGGAAAAAAACCCTGAATTAACAATGGATTTGACAAGTGGAATATTGTCTTTAAAATTAGATAAGGGTGATTATAGTATATTAAATGGAAAAACAACAAAACTAAAAGCAACGGTGAATTCAGGAACAGAACAATTATTATCACAAAATAAAGATACTGTTGTAAATTTTACATCTTTACAAAATTTCAAAGATATTTTATCAGATTTGGAAAATAATAATTCTTTACTGGCTAGTTCAAAACATTATTCTCCTAATATTCCTGAAGTATCATTAACTATAAAAACTACAAATATAAATATTCCTAATATTAATGAACCTACTGGACCGGTTGATTTTCAAATTTGCAGAGACCTACCTTTAATTGATATGGTTTTCAATACAGGTATTTTAAATGATGCTGCAAAAATTAATTTCACTGAATGGTTTTTAAATGAAGAAAAAGATGGAAAAAAAGTTTCACAGATTGCAGATTTAATTGATAATATAATTGAAATAATTGAAAAATTACCTAGACCAGAATTAGATAAAATATCTACAGCTGCAGCTACAGTATCAATGGAAGAAACATCAGAACCACCGTCAGTGCCTGTAGAACCAGAACCAGTGCCAGTGCCAGTGCCAATAGAACAAGAACCAGAACAAGAACCAGAAAAAATGGATATTGTAGAAAAATTTACCCGTAAAACAAATCAAATAAATAGTGCAAAAATCACATATGGTTCTGTATATAATTTAAGAAGCAATGTTTTAAATAGAACATTTCAAGGATATAATTTAAGAAGTAACAGAATTGGTGGTGGTCAAGTTGGAGGGAGCCAATCTGATTTAGACAATATTGTAAATGAGGTAAGAATAATTGCAGAGGCTGATGTTGGAAAAATAAACGAAGAAATGGATTTTGTTCCATATTTAAATGGTTCAGAAATTACCACTAAAGAAGAAACAAAAACAGATGAAGATGCCGAAATAAAAGAATATTTTGAAGCAGTAAAAAATGCAATAAATGGAAAAGATTGGAAAACAGATGCAAATGATGGTATCGATGATTTCCAAATGAGTTCTAACGAAGATGATGATAAACCTCTTTTGCTAGACGAAAGTATAAATAGTTTGTTATCGAATTCAATAAATGATTCTGAAACAAAATTAACTCTTTTGATTGATTCAATGGATTATAAAATACCTGATATTAACAAAACTTATGATGAAAATAATAATAAAGAAGAAGAAGAAGAAGAAGAAGAAGAAGAGGAAGAAGATGAAAAAATGGGTGTTGTAAAAAACGAACCGCTTGTCGATTTAGTTAATAAGTTTAATGATTCTTTAAAAGACGAATTAATAATAGTCGCAAATGGTAATTTAAAGTTTTTATCTAATATCAAAGAAGTTACAGATTTTTTTCTTGATTTTTTACAAAAAAATAATTCTGTTACTTCTTTATTAATCCCACTTTTAAATATATTATATAAATTTGGAGCTGAATATGGTATTGTTATCGGAGAAAATAATAGGGATAAAATTTCTTTAAGAATAAGATATACATTTGACAGTTTTATTTTTTATACAAATTCAGAATTAGGTAATATAAAAGATATAATTAATGAAGGTGATGTTGCAAGTGAAAATATGCTTGTAGATTCCAATTATATAACTTCTTTTAAAGAAGCATTTGAAATAAAACTTAAAATTTTATTTTCAACAATTATAGAAACCGATATATACAGTAAAATATTTTCTGAAATAATGCCAACAATATTTTTTAAAAATAAAGGTAAAAACAAATATGATGAATGTTTAAGAAAAAGAATAATTTATTTTGTTTTTCAAGATAATTTTGGTATTGAAATAAGTAAAGATAAATTAAAAGAATATGGAAGAGTTTATGAATTATTATCACTTACAGCATTATTATATAATGATGACCTATTAAAAAGTGCTGTAGATAAGTTTTACTTTAAAAGCAAAGGAACTGCGCAATTGTATTTACCCGATTTTGATAAAACGATGCAAGGTAATACAGGCAATTTTAATGATAATTCTGAAAAAACTAATCGTGAGCTAGCGATGGAAACTCCTTTACCTGATACAGATGATACAGATTTAGGGGATGATATGCAAGGTAATACTACTTCTAGTTCTAGTTCTAGTTCTAATGCTTCTTCTACTGAAATTAATGATTTTTACGAAACTTATTATAGAGGATTAAAAGAAAAAAATAGTGCCATCACTTCAGATTTATTTCCTATACCAGTTGAGGAAATGTCACTGCCTTATTTATTGTTTTCTCAAACTGGTATTGGAGATAAAGGACAAACATATAATGACAATGAATTTGAAATTAATTTTAAAGAACCTCTTTTTTCTTCATTAATAGAAAATTTTTGGGATAATTATTGTTCTAGTGCATTAAAAACAGAAATCATTATTTCTTCAGGATTAAAAGCAAAAGTTAAAGGCGAAGATAATGATACTATAAAAAAAATGGTTAAAAAACCATTAACTGATAATTTATTTTGCTATTTATTTGGTAAATGCGGTGAAGTTTTATTAAATGCAGGTATTATAACAGAAAATATACCAGGTGAAATAATATCATTGGGTTTAGTTCAATATACAAAACTCACAGGAAATAGCATCCCATATTTATCATATTCCGTTGCTGAATATGAAAGCATTGCTATTCAATTTACAGAATTAATAAAAAAAGAGGGAGGAGCTAATAATGAAAAGGAAACGAAAAAAAATTGGATAGAATGGGCACAAACATTGGATAGACAGGGAAAATCTATAAAATTAGATGGGCGTCCAACAACATCATGTGAAGATTTTATGACAAATTTTATGAGTTATGCTAGTAGTGCTAAACCCCCAGCTGGATATGTTAAAGCTAATGGAAATTTTTATAGTTATATGAAGAAGAGAAAAGTTTCAGATTATAATGATTCAATACCAATATCATTAATGGATGTATATGAATTTATTGTTTATGAAATAGCGCTTCAAAATATTTCAAATATAAATGTAACGAAAGCAAGCTTATTGTCTGAAAAAATAGGAACTTATTTAAGTAACCCACAAGAGTTGGCATCAGATTTAAAGAGTGCGTTGAGTCTAAATGTAAATTTTGATAAGGGTGCAGATACAGGTACAGGGATTGATAATGCGGATTTATTACAATCATATATTGACACTATAAAAGGAACTGATTTACCCAGTAAAGATTTATTTCCAAAAATATTTGAAATATTAGGTAATATTCTTAAAAACCCAGAATTAAAAGCTAAATTGGATACAGATGATAATTTACAACAACTAATAAATGCGACATATTTTTATATTTTCATGCAAAGAAAAACTTCTAAGGATAAATATACTGAGCCAGAAACTAATATATTTTTACCCAAATTATATAAAATATGGTATTCTGATACTGCAGATAAAAAAATAAGAGGAAACGGTGAGCATATCATAGAACAATTTGTTAAAAAATTTAATAATCTTACATCAAAAGGCGGCAAAAAAACGCGACGAATGCACAAATATAAAAAAATGCATAAATCACGCCGTTATAAGTATTAATATTTTTATTTTCACTAATTAGTAAAAATAAAAATCAAAAAAATTTAAAATATTTCTATTTTTTTATGCGACCTCGATTTTCTGCTTTTTTTATTTCTATTTTTTTTACTTTTTCTATTTTTATAGATTTTTTGCGTTTTTGGGCTGCTGGTGGTTTCACTTGTATCCATTGAGCTTGAATCCGTCATTGTTATACGAGTGCTACTGCTTTTGCTGCTGCTCGGGGTCTTACTACTGCTTGCGCTTGTTGTTATTTCAGAGCTAGAGCTAGAGCTAGTATCTTCATCTTCATCTTCAACTGTTGTTGTTGTTGTTGTATCGGTATCGTTGGTGTTGGTGTCACTATAAAAATCAGGTTTTTGCTTTTTTTGAATGAATTTAAAAATTTTCGCTTGTTGCGCTACGATTTTTTCCAAGATTTTTTGAAAATAACTGCGAAATTCTTTTTTACGAGACAATAACTCATCAACGCAAAACCACTGTATTTCAGCCTTTTCAAATATTTTGCTTTTTTCGATTATTTTAGGGTCGAGCTTTTTTTGAAGAAAACGCTGGTTATTATTGTAATAACGAGGCAATGACTCATCATATGCCATAAAAAAAATGTGCATTCGGTAATTTTTATCATTATTAATGTTGTAAGTTCCACGCTTTTTTAACATTTTTCCCAATTCTTCTTCGCTCCCTAAAAACCCCGTTAGCTCTTCAGTGCCTTCACGAATAGCTGTTTGCATGTAACTTTCATTATTGTCTGTCCCGCCACCAAAATCAGCATAACCAGGTGTATCTGCATACGCGTTTTCTTTTCCAAATAAGAAATATAATTTATTTTTGTGAATTGTAGTAGGTAATATTCCTGCACCCATTTACATTAATAAAAGATTTAAATATTTTTGGATTCATAGTAAATCGGATAATCTTCATATAATAAATCCTCTATAAGAACCATATTTTCTCTCGTATTTTGCAATTCAATACAATAAATATATTTTTGATTTTCACATTGATAATAATCATTATTCTCAAATTCATATACCGGATAATCATAATCGTATGAATAATTTCCTGTACTTCTCATTCCATGCTTTTGAAATTTACCAAGTGGTTTTAAAACCGACGATTTTGGGTCTTTATAAAAATAAGTATATTTATCATTGAATATTGTTGCAGCAGTTATTATTCCCTCATATGGCTTTCTATAATATACAATTTTTCCTCCGTATTTTAAATTAGGCACAATTGCGTAGGTATAATCGCGAACTTCAGTTGTCATTGTTATTAAATATGAATTGTTATATGCTTAAAATATCAATACTTTATCAATTTTTTTTTAATTTGATAAAACTTTTAAACTTAAAAAATATAAAAATATAAAGAAAATATATGTTTAACCCTTTAAAATATTCAAAAAAATCCAAAAAATCCAAAAAATCCAAAAAATCTAAAAAATCTAAAAAATCAAGAAAAATAAGACCTGGTTTAAGAAAATCAAGAAAAACAACAACTGGTTCAAAAAAAACATTATTAAAAAATAAAACCCCAAAAGACATTTTAAAATTAAGTAAAGAAATATCTTCTAATTTACCTCCAAATAGAGCTAGTGGAATACGAAGCATAAACAGGATTGCATCAGCATCATCCTATTCACCTTCTATTAATGAAGAATTGATAACCTTAAAATCTATTCCTCGAGGGAAATTATCCGACTGTAATAATATATCTGCTTTTCAACTTAAAGAACCACTTAAAATATCGGTCCCACAAAAATGGTTCGGAAAAAAATGCTTGATTTATGATGATGCTGATGCCATCAAATTTCTCTTGAATAATTTATCTGCAAATAAACATGTTGATGCTTCAAAAGTAGTTCCACCTATTCAGCTGAAATCAAATTGTTGGTTTAATACAATGTTTGTTACGCTTTTTGTTAGCGATAAAGGTCGCAAGTTTTTTCATTATTTTAGGCAACTCATGATAGAAGGCAAGCAATCGAACGGGACACCAATTCCGCCAGGATTAAGAAATGCTTTTTCTCTCTTAAATTTTGCTATTGAAGCTTCTTTAACAGGAAATAGATATGCATATGAAATGGATACAAACAATATTATTCGACAAGTATATACAGCTATTCCTGATGAATATCACACAAAATTGCCATATGTTGTAAAAGTGGATGAAGCCAGCAACCCAATTAAGTATTATAATAGTATAATTAACTATTTGAATAACAATGCATTGCAAATTTTATTTGTTTCTGATATAAAAACAACAAAATGGAAAGATAGGGTAAAAAAAGAAATGCGAGGTGGGAAACCGCATATTATAATTTTAGAAATTTTTGATGCAGTCAATGAAATGTCAGGATTTTCAGGGGAAATTACGGATAAAGTCCAGCAATTTAGTGTAAATGACGCAACATATGAATTGGATAGTTGCATTGTTCGAGATATAGAGCAACAGCATTTCTGTGCGACTATAACAGTAGAAGGAAAAGAAATGGGATATGACGGAATGAGTTTTCATAGATTGGTGCCGATGAAGTGGAGAGAAATGTTGAACAAAAAGGATAAATGGAGATTTGAAGGCTCCAATAATTTGGATGGTTCGCCTTTAGAATGGTCTTTTTTACATGGGTATCAAATGCTTATATATTATCGTATTTGAATTCATTTTGGGTTGTGATGTTTTGTAAAATATAAAAAATATTAAAAAGTATATATAAAATATATACAAATGTCAATAAATCAAAAAAGAAAAGATGCAAGAAATCCAGTTCAGGTACCACCACCGCAGGATGCTCCAGTTGAGAATATAACTCAGCCAGTAAGAGATAAATTGTTAGAAAAATATCGGGAAGTTCGGCGAGCCGTGCCAGCGCCGCCAGCACCGCCATTACTAAATCGTCCTGGTCGTCCGGCGCCTGCATTAGAACCAATATATTTGCCTTTAGCACCAGGAGTAGCAGGTCCAGTAATGCAAAGACCACAAAATTTAATACAAATTAATCATGAAACCGAATTTTCAAAATCACTGGGTCCAACTAGAACAAATCCAGCATCCCCACAAATTACCTCTTTTTGGATATTTTACTTGAATGAAATGCTTGCAAGAGACGAAAAAATAAGAGAATATAATTTAATTAGTATTTGTATTGGTAGAGAAAATGTTTATCAGAATTCTTATTCTATTGATATTTTTCGTAGAAATTTACCAGATATTAACATAGAAGTATTTAAAGATTTTCCTGAATATTATAAGATTCAATTAAATCCAAAAGGTGAAGTTATAATTCCTTCGTTTAATCCAACAAAGGTAACAGAATTGGCTAAAAAAATAAGTTTATTGGATATTGACAGAACTCATGATGACACATATTATTTTAATCGATTAAAAAATTTATTTTTTACGAGAAAGGAAATTATTATTAGAGCTAAAATTTTTTTAGATGGAGCTGAAAAAGTCCCAGAAAAAAGCATTGTTGAATTAAATCCCAATCCCCTTCAAATAAATGCAAATAGGTATTTGGATTTTTATCTTCCAAGAATTTTAGAAAATGAAACAACAAAACAATATGGACTAAATACGCTTTTAAATTATAGAATTAACTTGATAAAATCCATGATGAGTTATCCAGAAAATTCTAATTTGGAAAATTATTTGATGTTACCTTCTTTAAGCCAAGATACAGACGCTATCCCTCCAATACCTCATGACCCAGCTATTAATTACGATTATGATGATTTTGAAACTTTATATCCAGTGATTCCTCCTGTTGCTCGTTTTGTTGCTTATAATAAAGCAATAGATTTAGGATTACATATAGAAACTATTCAAAAAGTCGCCGGTTTTTTTCATTTTTATGCAGAAGAATCTCAAATGTTAACTCATCGACAATCAACAATTTATGATAAATTTCAAGTTGGATTACATTATGCTTTATACGGCGTTAATTGTATTATTGATATAGCCCGTGCAAGGAAATCCAGAATTATCGCGGGATACAACAATTTAAATCATGATATTGTAACAGAATTAGATAATGAGTTTCAAGCGGGACAAAATAGAATTCGTGGTCTTAATGCGAATGCCCCAGCGAAAGATATTAATTATGGAGGATATACTGATGGTTGTTTACATATTATTCAAATGCGTCGCGATGCTCTAAATGCAGCTGCAAGAGCTGCTGCTGGTCCAAATTTAGATGAATATAACAGAATAAATAATGAGGATTTTAATAATATAAGATTAAAAGCTATACCATACAATATATTGGAACAAGAATATATTTTTGGTCATATGGTTCGTGGTCTTGGTGGAGTGCTACGCGGATTTAGCATATGGCAGGGGTTAATCGATAAATTTGGTCCTGCAAATCCTAATCCTTTTACAGAATTAACGGAAAAAGTAGATTTTGTTGATGAAGAGCGCAAATTGATAAAAGGGTATTTTCCTTCTAAAACCGTAAAATTTAGAGATACCGAAAATTTATTTGATATAGAAAATGTACTTAGAGGAAAAATTTTAGAATTGAATAAAAAAATAGATTTAGATACAAAAAAACTCGATAAATTAACGAGAATAAATATAGCAATAAGAACTCCTGAACAAAGCCGAGTTATAAGAGTTCTTCAGGCAAATATACCGATACTACAAAATCTTATCAATGATACCCAAATAGAGTTAAATAATTTTAATCCAAATAATAGAAAGGTAAGTAAAAGAAAATTTGTTGCTTTAATGGTGTTAGTTTCTAGATATATTAATAAATATAATCCATTAAATAATGAATTGACTAATTTATTTTTTAGCATAAGATTAGATGTTATTGATGGTATATTGTATTCAAACCCACAACTCCCCCCAGCTCCACCAGGTGATACAAATAGGTTTTCTCAACGAATATTTTTTATTTTTTTTGATAATTTTATTAATCGACGAGAACTAAATATTGATATTAACTATATAAAAAAGATAATTAATGGAGATTTTATGCTTGAAATATTTAAAAATGAAGAGATTATAGGAAATTCTCTTGAAACAGTATTAATACCAGGTTTGACAGATTTAGCACCAGTTAATAATCAAATTAATATATTAAATGCCAACAAAATTTTGCTAAATGCAAATATAGCTCCGCAAGACCGTCCAAGAATACTTGATGAAATAGAAACTAAGCGAGTCGCAAAATTGGCTGCTTTAAAAGAAAAAAATAAAATAAACAAAAAACTATTTCCGTTATCTGAAATGTTAATAAGAATGAGAACAAAATTTTGGCTAATAAACATTGAAATACAAAAATTACCAATAAGTTATATATTTGATAAGCATTCCGACGCAGATAAAATTGCAATAATGAAGGAAAAAGAAATTTGCGTTGAAATATCTAAATTGTCAGAAGAATTAGGTAAATATCCTATACCAAATTTAAAATTACCTGAATCAGTATTTGAAACAAATGAATTTGATATAAATGGTGAAAAAATACAAGATACATCTTATTTTTTAAAGAATTTAGGACCAAATATATTAAAAGAAATACAAAAAGAGCGCAATGATAAAAGATACCGAAGTCGTTCAGCTTCTTTACGAGGAGGAAAAAAAAAGAGGACTCTTAAATTGCGCAAAAAACAAGTATAATTTTGAATAAAATCAGGCATTTTATTTTACATATTTTTTTGTTGTTTATTGTAAATTTAATAATCAATTTTTTGTAATAATTTGCGTTTGAAATATAAAAAAGTGTAAATTAAAAAATTTTTTCGTAAAAAATCTTAATATATATTATAAATGCCGGATTCTTATATTGATAATCACGCTGCTTGCAAATTTGCGCGACTTAACTACACAAATTTTGTAGATTCTCCAACAATTAAAAAAATAGATGATAAAATGGTTTCAATTGAATTTAAAATAACAGAAGCCACATTGCAAGAAAAAGGTATAAATTTTTTAACATTAGCTGCCCCAGATAGTAATCGTTTTAATATTTATAGAGCTTGGGTTATCGATTCAGCACAACAAGTAAATGGATATGGATATTTCTCGGGACAACTTTTAGAAGCGATTGACCGAGCTACCCAAACAGGCATTCTTCAAGGAGCTTATGCTGTTCCCGTAAAAATAGCGCTTTCAGACTATGATTCGTTAACTGGTTTGCAATCAATAGTAAAGGTTCTTCATGTTATTTTGCATTTTTATAATGATGGAATTATTCCTTCTCAATAAATACAAATATTGTGAGTAACTGTAAATTTGGTCAAAATTTAATACGGAGCATTATCATCAGGTTTTCCTCGAAGTGAACCCTTTAAAATTTTGGTGCTATAATAATAAAAAAAGTACCCCATAAGTATGCCTATTAACCCACCTATAAATACTTGTACAAATGTATGATAATTATTTGATATTCTTTGATAAGATGTCACGAGAGAAACAATTAAATATACGGCGCCAATCCATTTGTTTTTCAATGTTAAAAAAATAAAAGCGGTTGAATAAAAAACGCATTCTGCATGACCAGATGGCATACCATATCTATCATAACCGATTTGTTTACCGTTTAATAATTCTAAATTGAATAAGCGCTTATCTTCTGATGGTCTCGGTTGTTTTATGATTAATTTTAAAATAATATTTAACAGTATATTCAAAAAGAAACCAACAAAATACACCAAAAGGGATGTTCGTTTATTAAAAAGAAAATAAATGGATGCAAAAAAAAGCAATTGCGGACCGTAATATCCGATTGAATTAATTAAATTCATTGAAGATTGTAAGATGATATTCATATTGTATATAATAATAAAAGCAAATAATTTATTATTATATTTTGTATATTAATATTGATAGAGATTTTCACTAATCAATGTAATTGACCAGTCAGCACCATTCATATTGATAGTGTTTCCTTTATCATCCATTAATTTTACACGCAATCTTTCAATATTTACAGGGCCAAAATATATTCTTTTGTTTTCTTGTAATGCGCTACTAAATTCAATATATAAATCCCCCGAATTATATCCTCCATGTTTAATAGGTATTAAAGCAAAAGTATCTGAACTTGTAGGCGCTTTTGTTCTGTAATTCGTATTTTTTTCATTATTTTTTATAATTTCATTAATTGAATATATTTGTGCTTGCGTTAGTATTCTAGGTGCAGATGGTAATACTTGCGGTATTTGTTTAAAATTATAATTTAATTTTTCTGCTAACAAGAGTCCTTGACTGCTGCTTTCACTATTATTATTAAAGTTTATAAATGAATTTAAATTTGCATTTGCATTTAAACTGCCATTTTCAACAGGAATTCCGCTGCTTGTGCAAGTATAAGGAATGCTAGAATTGTAATAGCTCGGTAATTTTACATTTGTTGATAATTCAGTTATTGTTACTAGACCATTGTTAATGTGATTTTGGTTGTAATCATCGATACTTAAAATAATGTATTTCGGTCCGTATAAATCTAATAATACAGGTGCAATATTTCCTGATGGTTCTACATAAATATATGGCATACGAAAACCCATTAGCCAACCAAGAGTTTGGTTTATTGCGTTGGTTTGATTACAATAGGAGCTATTGCAAGTAAGTTGTGCATTTACATCATAAAAAAAAATAGAAGTGGTTTCATCGATTAAATATATTATGCCATTTATTTTGCAACTTCCTCCATATAAATTCATATATATTTTGCCGTTGTTTGTATTATATTTGATTGGATAAGTAGATGTGACTGGAGATGTAAAAATAAAATTTATTCCATTAAAATTGCTAGTGCCATCAAATCCCATATTTAGCTGTTTAACAAATTCTGAAGGAGTATAATTACCGGGTTCTACAGATATTTGCACATTAATTTTAGTATCATTTTTGAAAACGAGCCAAAAACATGTATTACCATATGCAGTATCAATAGTATACCATGCATAAGGTATTTGAATAGAATACAGGCGAAGAGAAAGAACATTATGAAGTGGTTCAGATAAATCTAAAGTATAGTCAGATGAGCTATATTCTACTCCACTGGTTGCTTGCCGAAACTGGCTGTCTAAATTAATAAATCTAGAAGTTATATTTTCCAAATTAGGATTTAAAACATCTTGGGCCACACCTACATTAAAAGTATTATTAACCCCTAATTGTTCTTTATTCATAGGGAGATGCTGATTATTGAAGACATCGATTTTTTGTTTTCTGTCGGTTATTTTATCTTTTTGAACCTTGTTTTTTTGTTCCAAAACTTCATTTTTCCACCATTCTTCTTGTTGTTTAGCGGCTGATTTATTTTCAGTAGGTGGGTCATCGTCATTTAATTCACTAGAATACTGTACTAATCTTTCTTGAACATCAATTAAAAAAAGCGCAAATTCATCATTTTTTTCATTTATAAATTTATCAATAAGTTTATTGGTTTTTTCAATAATGTTTTTTTGGTCAGCGTTTTTTTTTGTTAAACCTAATATTAATAATAATTCCTCAAATGTATAATTGTCAACATTTGTATCAATACTTTTTTTATTGCTCATAAATAAAGTATATATGTTTATTTATATGTTTATATGTTATTTTTATATAATTAACCATAAAATACTTATTTAATGCCATATTTAATGCCATATTTAATGCCATATTTAATGCCATATTTAAATGGTTATTTGGTCTATAGATTCAGTAAATTGCCTCTTGAATAAAGCTACAATTTCTTCTTTAATTTGCCAATCAGTATAATTATATTTTTCAAGAATTTTATGAATATTATATAATTTTTCAGAAATGCGAGTAAAACCGCGACCTCGTTTTAAATGGGTTTTACCTGTGAAAAGCATGATTTCCAAAATCATAATAATTTGAGGAACCGCTTTTTCTAATATAGAACGGTCAATTCGATAATTTCCATGATAAATATAACGATTATAATTGCCTGTTTGATAAACGCGTTGCTTTTTATCTCGATGTAGTATGTTTCGAATAAGACCAATACCTTCAATTTTATTGGTTGAATTATTCATTTCAATTATAAATATTAGAGAATTAAGAGGTATTTTTTCTGTAATTTGTTGAGGAGACCCATAAATGCATGCAATATCTGGGTATTTTTTGCGAAAATCGCAATTTTCTCTCCAAGTGGAATCATCAAAACGGCTTGTTAATATAAAAGACATGTTTGAATTACGAATTATTTTATGTAATGTTTTTTTAGTTTTTGTTTTAACTCTTTTCAATTTTTTATAATAATAATTTTGTTTTGTTAATATAATAAAATGGAAAATAGCAACTCCAATGATGTGATAACAAATAATACGGCTAGTGAAATTACAAATATTAATACAAAAACTTATGGTTTTATTATTTTAAGGCATGTTAATTCAGAAAAAACCAATAGATATTGGAATAGATGTGTCAAGTTAATTCGCTCTTTTTATCCTTATCGTGATATTGTAATTATTGATGACAATAGTAATGCAGAATTTTTAAAAGCGGATTGTGATTATAAAAATGTTACAACAATTCAGTCGGAATATGTTGGTAGAGGTGAATTATTGCCTTATATTTATTATGCAAAATATAATTGGTTTGATAAAGCAGTAATTATTCATGACAGTGTTTTTTTTCATAGAAGAATAGAATTTGAAAAAATGAATGCTCCTTTTTTATCTTTATGGCATTTTGATAAAGCACATAATAAAACACATTTAACAAATAATTTGAGGATTGCAGATGCATTGAATTATAGTGATGTTATTAAAAAAATGTTGAATAGTAATTCAAAATGGACTGGTTGTTTTGGAGTTCAAACTTTTATAAAGAGAACTTTTTTAATCTATATAATGAACAAATATAATATAGAAAATTTAATTCATAATGTTACTTGTAGAGAAGACAGATGTTCATTAGAGCGCATATTTGGTGTTATATTTTATTTAGAATTAAGAAGACAAAAAAAATCATTATTTGGTGACATGACAAAAGGAAACAAATTTGGTCATACTTATGACGAATATATTTATAATTTAAAAACAAAAAAGAGTATAAATGCGAAAGTAGTGAAATGTTTTACGGGAAGATAATATATCGTTTAAAAATTTAAATATATATTTAAAAATATATATTTAAAAATATATATGGTTTGTAAAAAAACGCAAGAACTTATTAGTTATAAACTAGCAGCTATGAAAGCAAATAATTATTCGCCCGAATTACATAAAGATAAAAAATATTTAACAATTATTGCTTGTCATACTGATAAAGTATTAAAAATACACGCATTAATTAATAATTTGAAATATTTAGATTTTTTAAATAATGACATTATTATAGTTAATAGTGCAAATACAATGTTTGATGAAAATGATATTAAAAATGAAACAATGACTCGTATTTTAGATTATATTGAAGTTCCAAATGATTCAAATACATTAGATTTTGGTAAATATATGGTTATTTTGGAAAAAGAGAAAGAGAAATATAATTATTTAAATTATGATTTTGTTGTGTTTATAAATGATTCCATTGTAATTAATTCAAACATAAATCATTTTTACAATATTATGGTAAAAAAAAATGTGGAATTATATGGATACAATAGTAGTTCAGAATGTAAATATCATTATCAATCCTATTTATTTGGAATAAAATCGTCTTCAGTTCATAAATTTATAAGATTTTTTAATGAAAAGAAACATTTACTTACTGGATGGAAAAGTGTTGTTGATAATTTGGAACTTAATTTGGTTGATATATTTGATTCGAAGGATTGTTTTTTAGACCTTGCATTAGTATTTGAAAATATATATAAAAATATAACATATAACGATGAATTATTTAATGTATTTTTTAATACAAACCTTTTTTCTTTTACAAAAGTAAAAAGAATGATATAAATAATACTATTTTATGATTATTGAATAGTATTATTTTACACAAGCTGGGAATCGAACTCAGGACATATGCTTGGCAAGCATAGATTTTACCACTAAACTACATGTGTTCTGGACATATTGTCAATACTTATCCTTATTTAGTTTTTAAGTTGTTTTTTTGTTATATGTTTTATTTTGATTTAATTTTTTTTATTTAATAAATTTATTGCTTACGCAAAATATGAATTGACCGCATCTTCCAAACATTGATATCTCGGCTTTTTCATTGACTCAACCATTACAGACCATGGTGTGCAATCCTTGAATGCATCAATGCCCTTTTCACAAAACATGTTTAACAATGCTGGACTGAACCCAGACATCATGGAAACATTCTTTTGCGAAGACAAACAGGGAAAACCACTGGTGCTTCTTAAATTCCAAAAAAGAATGTGAGGAGGCTTAAATGGAACACCGTGAATGCGATTACCAGCTTCGGCATACATTTTTTCTATAGTTTCATAAAGTGTATCCATGTTTGTTTTGTAAACACCATACGCACCACTTTCTGCTTGGTCTATTTGCATATCTGAAAAAATTGTTAAAACAAGTCCTGAAACCTCATCAGGGGACAATTTTTGTTCAATAATTGCATCCAAAATTACCTTCAATGCCTTGTAAAACTTTGTTGAATAACCAACTTCACCATGTATCAATACTTCAACCATTTCAATGAAATTATTACAGCCATCCAAGTTGTGCCATGTAGGATTCTCACTAAAAGACAAAACACGCTTTCCTAAAACAGACTTTTCAGCAACCCTAATTCCTAGCGCAAAACACACATCACGAGGGTCACCATTCATTGACCCGGAAAAATCGCACATTGGAATCATTGCACACAAAGCACCGGTTTGACTAGCATTGTCCCTCCATTGTGAATTTAAAAGGTCCATTTCCATTTGCAAATCTTCGGAAATAGGTTTTCCATTTTTTACTAATTCAAACTTTTTACAAATCAGCTCAATTGCCTGGACCGTAAAGTTGTTCAGCCCTACACGCTTGCCTTTTATTTCTACTTCACCCCGCGCTGCTTTTCTAATGCGCTCCTTGAAATTTTCAGCGCATTTAATACGGTCGGGTAGCTCAGTGCGCTGACTTCCATCCTTTTTAACATTTAAAAAAGCCTTACTTTGCTTGGAAATAGTAATGGAAGTTGTTTTGGAATGGTCAATGTCTGCCCACATATTTGCGCACTGATAAACTTGTGTGGTTTTTAATTCCTTATTAAGCCCACTGCACAATTTTCGGTAATCCATTTTGCACTTCTTTTGAGCACGCAATAGAGCATCTGGGGTTTTTGCGGTCTTCAAATAATGTTCAAAATAGGAATATGCCAATTGCTCAAAAATCCAACCAAAACGCTTGCATTTTTCACGAGCTGCCCATTTTCCAGCTAGGGTTTTATTATTTATTTTATTGCTACTTTCACTTGTGCATTCACTTGTGCATTCACTTGTGCTTTCACTTCTGCTTTCACTTCTGCTTTCACTACTTACATCTTTAAAAATTTGCGTATTCAACAATTGAAAAGCAAATTGCATAAGCGGGTGCTCTACTGGGATACCATTACTTTTACAGTAATTGCAAAAATATTTAATATCCTTCCAAGAACCATAAGGATGCTCGTTATTTTCAAAAACAACAAATTTTTCAAGAGCAAAAAAAGCCAATTCAGGGAAAAACTCATACCACGCAAGAATTTGCATATATGAAATTGTATATTCACCCTTTCCGTCAATAATATCACGAGTATGACCTATTATTTTGTATAATGTAACCAAAAGCTCTTGATACTCTTCTCTTGTTACAGTTCCTTCTTTATATCCACCCATTAATTTTCGAAAAATTTCTTTAAGGACGCACGATAAATTTTCAACACCTTCAGAAGTGGTGCGATTAATTTGGAAACTAAATTGAAGAATATTTTCACGAATGCTATTAGACCATCCATATTCTGCATGACCTTTTTCGCCTAATTGAATTGGTGTTTGATTATCAAGAGCTTTTACTAGTGCTGCCATTGTTATTGATATTATAATTAATAACAATTTGTTTAAATTGTTTTTAATATATATTTTTAATATAATGACTTAAAGCCGCTGCAATGTCATTAGGTTTTTTTTGGTTTTATTGTTGTTTTTGTGTTTGTGATTGCTAGTTTTATTACTTGTTATTATTTTTGATTTATCTTTATCAGCGTTTTCATAAAAAATTATAAATAAATTATTTAAATCTTGAAACATTGAAATTGTTTTTTCTAATTTAATATCGTCTATATTATTTATTACTGACAAATATGTAAAATCAACTGACTGGTCTAATAAAAACCCTCTAATTTCTATTGGGTCTAAATCAAAATTATATTTTAACATTGTCATCATTGAATATTTTGTGTTTTTTTGTATTTTATTTTTAATAAGTATTTCAATAATTTCTTCTTTTGAAATAACATTTTTTGATTTCAAAAATATTTTTTCTTCTTTTATTTTATCAATTTCATTAAATTTATTTACATACAAAATAGTAATTTTAATATACTGTAAATCTTCTTTGTAAAAAATATCGTAATTTTTATCTACTTTTTCAAATTCATTTATCCATTCGGTATCAAAATCGGTATTTTCATTATCGGAATCATAAAGCATACTATTAATAAATATATTTCATTATTCTTTCAAACTAATATTATTCATATTCGTCTTCTGAATCAGATTCAAAACTTGGAATGCAATAATTTTCATAATTATCTATTCCGTATTTACGAATATAATCAATTCTTTGATTTTCTAATTTTTTTCGAATGATGCTAAGCTGCTGTTTTTTGTCGTATTCGTCCCATTTTTCGTCAAATTCTTTTATTGTGCTTTCACCATATTCAAATATAAATTTACCGTTTGCACCACGGCATACTTTTACACAACCAGGTGGAACCTTTTCAACAACTTTTTCTTCTTCTGCATATTCAATTATTTTTTCTTTTTTAACAGCATCTGCAAAGTTGAAAGATGATGTTAATTTATTATCTTCTTTTTTATCGCTATTATCGCTATCATTTAATAATACTGGATAATTTACATCATTCATAACTAATTTTTTTTCTTGCATTTTCTTTTTCCTTTCTTTTTCATCTATAAAAGAATTATGCACTTGAGCATAATCTTGATTTTGTCTTTGATTAAAACTTCTTTTTTCAAATTTATCAGTTTTTTTCCTGTATGAAGAGGATGATTCTACATTATCATCTGGCTCCATAATAAATCGTCTATCAATTGTTTTACCAACATTATTGCTTTTAAATATATTTGATTTCATTTGTTTTTGTGTATATTTTTGTATATATATATTATATTATATCTTTTTAAACTTTATATATATATATTATATTTAAAGCAATATAAATAAAAAAGTAATACAATTGCATAAAATAGTATTTAAAGATATTATACATTTTATATTTGTCTCCTAATAGCAATCATAAAATTTATAAAACACGCTGCCCACAAAAAGGACCCTAAACTCATATATTTTTTACAGGAGATAGCATTGTGTATTTGTATATAATCAATATTTTAGAATATTGATTATGTGATAATATATTTATTTTAACAAATTTAAAAATAATATATAATATTATATATGTCTCAAATGCAAAATGATAATAATATACCTAACCATAATTTAAATTATCTATATTTAATTATGTATGAAGACAATGAATATTACAATTTTTTATTAAATAATACGCATATGCATGATAATATAAATCGTAATACAATTGAAAATCTGAGTTTATATGATTCAAATCCAATAAAAATGGTTATATCAGAAGAAGAAAAAAATAAACTTACTCCGATTAAATATAAAAATGCTGTTAATAAACATCAAAATACAGCTTGTTTTATAACACACGATGATTTTCAAGAAGAAGATGATATTATACAATTACCATGTCTTCATTGTTTTAATTGCGAACCTATTTTGCATTGGTTAACTGAAGAATCAGCTGATTGTCCAGTTTGCCGTTATAAATTTGAATCCGTTGAAGAAAGAAAAAATGATTCTACAGGTCCAGTAGGACCAACCGGTCCTGCACCACAATCTATTTCCGCTGGTTATACAGGGTATACTGGACCAGTTTCGACTATTTGGCATTCTGAACCTGTAGAAATAGAAAATAATTTAATTGAAAATGATGATGATGCAAATAATGATGATGAAAATTTTTATTATAACAATATTATAAATGAAAATACTATAAATGACGCATATAATTTTATTTTAAATTCTATAATTTTGTATGATGAACCTGAATACAATACCTATATAAATAATTCGAATCTAAATAATTATTTTGATAATATTGATTAAATGTCATCTACATTTATTTCTTCTTCTTCATCCTCATCTTCTTCACTATTTGGAAAATCACTAGCAGGTGCTGATTGAAGTTTTATATTTTCTCCTTCAGATAATTTTAATAATTCTTCATATTCACTTTTTTGTGTTGAAGAAGTGAAGCAAAATTCATCTCCTCCGGCTTTTTCAGCTGTATTATCTATTTCAAGCAAATCCCAATTTATTCCTCTAATTTTTTTCAATTCTTGCTTATCTAATTCATTATAAACCTCTAATAAATCACATTTTCTTGATTCTTTGTCAGATGCATCCTCAGACCACTCTCGAATTCCGACTAAAACCCAAGAGCCGCGTGAAATAAAATTGCCTCGCTTTCCGCGACCGCCACGAAATTTACCACGAATAATGCATAATCTTGCTTTTTCATCAGCACATATTACTGCGCAATTTGGACCGCCCAATAAACTAGTTACACATGCATAAACTTCATATTCATTTGTTGAAACGCGCGTCTTTCTTGACCTTGTTTCATTTGAATGCTTGCGTGCTTGACTTTTATGTCCGCTACCACCTTTTGTGTTCTTGACCATTTTCTTTGTGTTATATTTATAACTATCAATTTAGTTTTAAATGTAAATCAATTTTTTTATTTAATTTTTATAAAATTAGCATCTTTTGTGCATTTTAAACTGCAATTAATATGCGACACTTTTGATTTTATCTAATATTTTTTTTGCTGGAGTATAAATGTTTTTTTTACCATGCTTTTCATAAAATTGATACCATGTTTTCTCTTGCACTATTTGTTGAATACTATATTCTTGTGTTTCTTTTTTTTGTTCATCTGGTTCATATCCAAAATTGGAATAGAACTCTTCTGTCCAATCAGTTTCTTCGTTTTCAGGAAATTCAACCTTTTTTTTCTCGTGAATACAATTTCCCTTGCATTTTTGTATTCGTTCTAACCAAATAGGAGAGAAAGACGCATAATATTCCCAGTGATACCAGTACAATGTTTTTAACCCATTTGGGTCGGATGGTAAAATTTTATTTCTCTCCAATTCAAATAAACTTAAATAATTATCTTCATCAATTTTGTAAAGGTATGCATTTTGTAAAACTTGACGAGCTCTAATTTTTTTTTTGTCTTTATCTTTGTCTTTTTCTTTGTCTTTGATTGCATTATTTGCATTTGCCAAAATTGTATCATATTTTGCAATATCACTTATATCTATAGATACATACAGTTTTTTACCCATTGTTATATTTGTCAGCTTTGTAAATAAATGCATTACTAGTGCTAAAAATTGTATATTCGAATCCACATGAATTAAGCTAACATTTTTTTTCCATTTTTTAACCAATTTATCAATATCTAATTTTATGCCTTTTTCTTTTTCTTTTTTAGAAAAAGCTTCAATTAATTCAGTATCTGCATCTGCATCTGAATCTGCATTTGTATCTTTTTTTCTCTCCATTATAAATTTAGCAATATCCAAATAATCATTTTTTTCTAAAAGCTCTTTTAGGGAAATGGAAACATCTTTATCTTTATCGAGAGACTTTGTCTTTTTATTTTTAATAGCTTGTTGTAGCATAAAAACATCAGTGTTATGAGGTCGAAACATTAAATTACCTATAATAAGCGCAATAATATGGGTCTTTTCATTTGCATTATTAGCATTAATATCAGGAGTAGTTTTTGTAATTTCTTTATATTCCTTGTATTTTTTGATAAAATAATCTTGAAAACTAAAATTCAATGTATAATAAAAATCGTAATAAATCTTCCATAAATATTGAAGTAGTTCATCTTCAAATCCTGAATAATATAATTCAAATGCCCAATAATAAGCACTTTCTTTATTGTTTAATATAGAGAGAAGAAGCGATAATTTCACTTCGTCCTTTAAATACAAATAACGCGTAAATATAATTGGCATTTTGAAAATAATACTTATAATTTGTCCTTTGTGCTTAGTATTTATTTAGTATTAAGTAAATCAATTTTTCTTTATATTTCTTTATTTCTTTATTTTTCTTTTTCTTCATACAATATATAAAATGGCTGAAGGATGGATGCAATTAGTTCAACGCGTATATAAAGAAAAAAAAGCAAAAAACTCTTCTTATAAATTTAAACAGGCAATGGTAGATGCAAAAAAAATGTATAAACCTGGTGCGTCTTCAGAAGCGCCTTCCTCTTCTGAAAAAATGACAAGAAAACAAATGCGTAAATCAAGAAATAATCGTAAACATGGTAAAAAGTCTAGAAAACACCATAAGAAACATGGTGGTAAAAAATAATAAATGCACAATAAAGGAAAAATTGCATTTATGAAAAAACTTTTTTTGTATAAAAATATTTAATTATATTATTTTGGATTATATTATTCTAGAATAATATATATATGAGTAAAAATTGCGATTGTAGTAATAAAAAATCTTCTTCTTCTTCTAGTAGTGCGCCAGCCACAAATGATGATTTAACGCATGCAGACTGGTTAGGCAATATGATTGCAAATAAAATTAGAATGTTAAATCCAAATATAGTTATAGGTGTAAGAGCTTCAAAATATCAAAAAAATAAGGGTGTTTTAATCAATATATATGAAATATCTGAAACTGATATTACAAATTTAGCACTTCCTACAAACACAGATAGCAATAATAATAGTTTATTTTTAGATAAAATTGCTGTTAAATTAGATAACAATGCAATATCGTATTCAATACCTGGATTTAAGGACGCAACTGTTGCAGCATTTAATTATTATGACGCAAATGCGTTCATTAATGGGCAAAAAAGTTTTATTCCATTTACACAAGTTAATACTTATTTAGATAATTACACAAGTTTAATTCCTTTTTTACCACAAACAATAAATCATATCAAAACATATAATTTAACTTTAAAAGTTTCTTTTGATTAATATGTAATTATAATTCGCTTATATAAATTCATATTAATAAAATAATAAATTTTAAAAATATATTAATAATATATTAATAATATATTAATAATATACATGGGTAAACTAAGTCTTATACCACCAAAAAACAGTACTATTCCTGATTTAGAACATGCAGATTGGTTAGTTTATACAACTATATCTATGGTTCAAAATGTAAACCCTAATATAGTTACAAGATTTTCTAAAACAGAAAATAAAAGACATTTAATATTATATAATGTAAGTGAGCAAGACATTTTAAATCTTTATTTTTTAACAAATACGGATTCAAATAATAATTATTTATATTTAGAAGAATTTGTTTTATTTTTTAATAATAATCAATCAACCGGAATTACTATTCCAGGTTTAAAAGATTTAGTATTAGATATTTGGAGAAATACTGATGCAAATGCGTTTATTAATGAACAAAAAACTTATAAACCATTTAATATTAATTATAATGGATTAAATTTTAATCAAATAGTAGATGCTTATTCAAATTTGTATCCATTTTTTCCACAAATGACAAATCAAGTCAAAACATATACACTCAGATTAAACCCTGATTGTATAGGCGATAATATTGCATGCACTGGTGGTGGTTCCCCTTTAGATTGTTGTTGTTATGGATGCAATAATGGTGAGTGTGTTGCTACCGGTAGCTCGCCACCATGCAGTTAATAGTTTTGAATATGGTTGGTATATTCATTTATAAAAGTGATAATATTGTTTAGGTTACTAAAAATTATTCAAAAAATCTTTCCATTCCTCATGAGAAATGCAAAATAATGCTTCGTTTATTTTCTCTATTTCTATTTTAGTTACCATAATCATATCATAATTATCTCTCTTCTCAAAAATATTTTGTAAAAGAATCTGAGAGAAATCTTTTACAAATCTATGTGAATACAACTTATCATTAAAACAAGAGATAAGGAACAAATAAACAATGTTCAAACTATAATTATTCCAAGTGTTTGCTGAATCGATAATCGCTTGTTTTATTGCATTTTTTGGCTTGTTAATTAATGACTTTTGAGAGAAAACGAGTGCCTTTTTATATTCCTCTGATATATATTTTTTTAAAGGGCTTAAAGAAACGGACATGAACCAGTCATTTGCAACAGTTTCAATATTGGCTGCAGATAAGCTGTCATATTTTCGTTCATTTATAAAGCATAACAAATGATATTCTATCGGAAGATGAATCTTCTTTGGATTGTAAAGAGAGAAATGAGATTGTTCATTGTTATTGTTTCTCTCGATTTCATTTTTTGAGAAAACAAAACTGTTTTCAAAATTTGTTAAAAGCATGGTGTTATCTTCTTTGAAAAGAATGCTTTGCGGAACTATATTTAAATGAATAATGCTTTTTTCATTCAATAAATTGATTGTTTTTAATAAATATTTAAAAGAGTCGATGATTTTTAAGAATTGGATTTTTTTATGGGTTTTATGGGTTTTATGGGTTTGATGGTTTGCATTGGTTTGATGGGTTTGACTTAGCTCTTTTAATAATTGCGCTAAATTTTCCAATTTGCTTTGATTTTCATATTGAAATAAGTAATACTCTATTTTATCTTGCACGATGTCACATTTTTCAAATTTTTCGTCATCTATTTCTGCTAATTTGAAATTTCGATAATTTAAAAATACATCAAAATAAAGAAAAAAATTGGGAATTTCACATATTTTATTTTTCACTTTGATTTCATTTAATGAAATTGGAGTTATTTTTTTTAACACATTTTTGATGGTTTTTTGCCTTTTTTTTGCATTTTCTTGATTTTGATTTTTATTCGTATCCAACATTTGTATTTGTATCAAGCTTTTCATATTGTATAATTTATATGTATGGCAATTTTATTTTATGCTTACTTACTCACAAGCATAAAATACCTATTTTTATATGTTTTTTTAATTTTGTTTTGTATCAGTGATTGGTCGTTAATGCCATGCTCTGTTACCATTATAGTAACCTCTTTTTTGAGCAAATCAATATTTTTATTGCAAAAATCCACAAATCCGTCAGACGGCTTGAAATCTTTATTTTTGATATTTTCATTGATGTGCTCGTCCATTGTATCCAGTAGCTCTTTTTGCACGCTAAGATATTGGCGCCTGTTTTTTGGTTCAGGCTTGACAGGGCTCTTTTTTCTAAAATAATAGCGAGCGCTTTTGAACATCTTGTCTAAAATATCCCCTTCGTAATTTAATTCGGAAAGCCTTCTTATTTCGCTTTGAATCAAATCAGTATTATCTTCTACCCAATTATTCCATGCCTCTTTGTATACTTTTCGCTCATCGTATTGGTGAATTTTTGAAAATTCATGCAAAACATCCACAATTTCTTGAGTAAATTTATATCTGAAAATGTTTATTGACGGATTGCCGCTAGTAGCGCTTTCATTTGTATCAAAACGCTGCATATCAACATTAACTGACACTAATTCTAAATCTAAATCTAATTCTGGCATTTCTAAATTATTTGCGAACATTGTTTGTTTTTTGGGTTGTCTATGATTTGCATTTATTTTGTTTCAATTATTCATTTCAATTTTTTTAGTATTTCAAAATAATTAACTAAATGTAAAGAAAAAGTAAAATATTAATTTACACATTTTCTCATTTAAAATGCCGTGTGTCTTTCTAAAAATACTTAAAGATAGATAACTTTATATATATTATGAAATTCATAACATATATCTTAAACAAATTTAAATCAAAGGATTTGCCGATTCATCTTGGTAGATGGAGAATAGAGAATTGTAATACAAGAATGAGTAATAAAATAGATTTATCAAACGAAGACCATTGCGGTCCATGTGGTCAATACGCATTGGAAAAAGTAAAATTTAAAAACAATATTAAATCAAATAACCCAAATAATTAATTATATATTATTAGTTTGGGTGTTTTTAATGATAAAAGGTGTAAAAAAAATTGATATAATAATATTATCTTTAATAAATATTATTATACAATATCATAATGGCATCAACAAAAGAAATAAAATGGTCGTTATTAACTGTTCCTATTCCTGAAAATATAGGAATATATTCTCTTGAAACCCAAGAATCCATATTTAATTATCTGTTTCAACTAAATGATATTCAACAAAAAGCATATATAATTGCAAAAAATCATTTGGGAACATCTTTTAATATTATTCGCAGCACTGGCTACGCCGAATGGCTAAAGTCAAAAATGTAAATTATAATAAACTTATAATATTGTAAAATAAAATAATTATAGTAAATTATCTATGTTTTGATGTGACCTTTCTGTAATTTTTATTAGCATTTTTACCCTTATTGTTTTTATTGCTTTTGCCAATTTTTCTACTTTTACCCATTTTATTCGTATTATAAAATAGTTTTTTTGATTTTTCTAGTCTTTTTAGTATTTTGTATGACCTTTTAACATGCGAGCCACCTCTTCTTACTAGTTGTGCTGATGGCGTTGCTGATGGCGTTGCTGATGGTAAAATTTCATCATATTTTGGTATTACTTGCGCTTGTACAGTTGGTACTGAAATATTAGCTTGTGCTTCTTTAATTACTTCTATTTTTTCCACAATTTTTTTGGCTATTTCTTGTTGTAAATCAACAAATTTATCTTTTATTTTAAAAAATGCTAAAATTTCTGCACCAAAACCAGGTATAAGTGTTGATAAAGTAGCTAATAAACCCCAAAAATTTGATTTTAATGTTCCAAGAACTGTTTCAAATATCATTGATGAATCAGCATTCATTAATGAATTTAATTCTTCATCTGATAATCCAGTGCTTTTTGCTAATAAATCTTTAACAGAAATCTTTGGAATAGTTATAGATGAGCTTATAGTTTCTGCTGGATTTGGAATATTTAATACTTCTTTAGCTGTGTCTATATGTTCTTGTCTTACTTTCTCATCTTCTTTTGGTTGTTCAGGATTTACAATAGTGCTCATTAATTAGTCTTATAATAACCTTAGTTTTTATTTTGGCTATTCATTTTTTTAAATTCAGCGAAGCTTAATGCATATTTTTTATCTACTAATTTTCGGTCTACTTTTTTTAAGAATGAAAAATTTGCTAATCTTCCCTGATAAGAATAACGATTTGCATTTTCCTTTAAAATAAAATCTTCTTCTTTTTTTGCACTGGCACTGGTAACAGGCATTTTGGATATATTTGTAGGATTTGTTTTTTTGGAATTTAATGGAACAACCGCTGATTTTATACTAGAATCTTTATTGTAACTTTTAAGCTTAGCAAACACATTGCGCTTTGGTTTTTCATTGTTTTCTTGAATTTCATTGTTTTTTTGTTTTTCTTGGGTTTCTTCTTCTTTTTGTTCTTTTTCCTCCTTCTTTTGTTTTGCCATTTTAATCTCTTCCTCCATGTTTATGTATATTTTTTTACAATCATTTGTAATTACATATTTTCTTCCGACTACTTCTAAAAAACGGTATGGAATAATATGGTCTGCATAATAGACAAATGTTTCTTTTTTATTATCCCAAAACATGATTACATTTCCTTGTGGCGTATTTTCAATAATAAAACTGTTCTTTAAAGATTCTAACCTTTCTTCACTTAAATCATTCACTTCTGTTGCTAACCATTTTTCCAAATACTTTTCTTCGAATTTGATTTCTTTAAGTTCTTCGGTTTTTTCAGATTCACTGTTTTCTTGAGATTCACTGTTTTTCAGTGTTTTTTTTCTTTTTAATAAATTTCTAATGTTTTCATTAAATTTTTCACTTAATAGTAAAGCCGTTAAAAAAATAAAAAAAGATGCTGATAAAAAATTAGTTATATTTAAAATTAACATTATAAATAATATGTAGTTTGTGTTTAAGCTATTTAGTTTATAATTGCATATTTATAAATATTTATACATATAAATATGTTGTTTCCTTAATTCTAGTAGAATAATTATTTTATATTTAGAAATGATATTAAAGTTTAATTTGGGGCGCTATAGCCTATTTACGATAAGCGTCGGTCCCTCCCCGAAATGCTGGGTCTGCTAGTCCAGTCGAAGGGGCTACAGTACCAGCCATAGAATACGGCCCCCACTGCCAACCTACTGAAAAATCATAAAATTTCACTTTATTTGTGGTGTTCGGAGCTAAAAGGTCGTTAGCTGTTGCATTATCGAATTGCGCTGCTAAATTGATTCCTGCAAACGGATTAAACTGAACTGAACTGGAGTTAATAGCGTCGGCGTAACTGTTTGCAAATGCAGTATTTATATCTTTTTGAATTAAATCCATCGCGTCTAAATGGACCGGTAAACCAGCTTGGTCAACAAACTTTACTGCACCTGAAAGTACTTCTACCTGAGGTATTTTTTTTGAATGAGTTGCTAATGAAATTTTTGAAACATCGTTTTCATGAACATGATGTATTTCAATATGATGTTTATGTTTTACAACTGTTAAAGAGGTGCTCGCTGGAAAACTACCAGCTCCAATAGCACCGCGAAGTAGTCCTACAGATTGGTTAACCCACATTTCTTTTTCTGCTGCGTGGTGGTCGTGATGGTGTCCGTGATGATTTGACATTTTATATATTATATAAATAAAATATTTACGCACTTTATTTTATTTTTTGTGTTCTCTTCGACTTTCAAATAATTCTGCTATTTCTTTTGATAAATCTCCACATTTAATGAGTTCGAATGTTTTTTTCAAATTATTTGGATGCAGTTTTACTAAATACAAGTCTTTCACCTTTTTTCCATATTTCTCTTCCAAAATTGTCTTGTATGTATTGAGTTGGAGAGAATAGTGCCAGTAATTGCTATTTGGCAAATGATTTATGGACTCGGTTGTAGCATATTCCTTAAATGCATTTACTTTTGTCAATTCTTTTACTCTTTTCCAATCATAAATGCTGAGGGAACCATCCGAGTTTTCATACACCATATCAATTGAGCCAGCCAGCTTCAAATCTTCATGATAAATCATCCACTCGGTCCTGTATGGTTTCAAATCAGGATAAGCGCGAATGAAATCAATGAAATATTGCCATTCTTCTGTTTCTACTTGTGCTTCTGCTTGTTGTCGCTCTTCTTCATAAATTTGCAATAAATCAGCGTGTGTGTAAGAAACAGGATTATCATCTTCATCAACTAAATCCTGATTCATAAAGCATTCTATATTAAAATGCATATCAGTTCCAGCACCGCTTACTGCAGTTGCATTATTTGACCATTGTGACTTTATTTGTTGCGGTGTTTGACCCCAATATTTATTGGAAGGATTCCAATTTTTACCCTTCATCATTTTATCGATGATTTTATTGGCGTCAAAATGCGGAAAATGCTGATGATTCCATGTTGTTACACTGGTGTATTGCGAATCGGGGTCGGTTAAAATGGTATATTTATGATTTGGCTCATTAAAAACGAGATTTTTATCTCTATCATGAGGATTTTTGGTTGAAAGAATGGGTAAAAGAGTGGAAGATTTTGATGTCATTGTTTTTATATAAATAATATTGAATTATTTTTAAACAGTTCAACATTATTTATATTCAATTTTATTTTATAGTTTTTAAAAAAAATTACTTTCTAAAATATTAACTCGTTTTTTTAATTCTTGTATTTCTTTTGTTAAAATAGCAATTAATCCTATATAATTTAATGATTGTAAATTTTCACCATCTTTGATACCATTTACTAAGTAAGGAAATATTTCTTCTACTTCATGTGCGATGAATCCTGTTTCTTGTTTTCCTATAATTGTATTTTTGTATATAACTGGATTTAATAATTCTAATCTTGTATTTGAACTTAATTTTTGTATATTTTCTTTAATTCTGTAATCAGAAGTAGATTGAAAACTTGACGCGCTAACTGTAGAAATACCGAATACGGCTGATAATGTTTGATTAGGTGAAGTACCACTTATTGACCAATAATTATTACCAGGCCCTATTGGTCCCGTAGCACCTGTTGCACCCGTAGCACCCGTAGCACCCGTAGCACCCGTAGCACCGGTTCTCCCGGTAGCACCTGTTGCACCTGTTGCACCTGTAAAACCTGTATTTCCGCCAACACCATCAGCGCCTCTAGCACCCGTAGCACCCGTAGCACCCGTAGCACCTGTTGCGCCTGTTGCACCTGTTGCACCCGTAGCACCAGTTCTCCCGGTAGCACCTGTTGCACCTGTAGCACCCGTAGCGCCAGTGGCACCCGTAGCACCAGTGGCACCTGTTGCACCTGTTGCACCCGTAGCACCCGTTGCACCCGTAGCACCTGTTGCACCTGTTGCACCCGTAGCACCCGTAGCACCAGTAGCACCCGTAGCACCAGTAGCACCTGTTGCTCCAGTAGCACCTGTTGTACCTGTTGCTCCAGTAGCACCTGTTGCTCCAGTAGCACCTGTTGTACCTGTTGTACCTGTTGCTCCAGTAGCACCTGTTGTACCTGTTGTACCTGTTGCTCCAGTAGCACCAGTTGCACCTGAACGACCAGTAGCACCAATTGGTCCTGTAGCGCCAGCTGGACCAGTAGCTCCGATTGTTCCTGTTGAACCAGTCGAAATTTTTGGAGCTCCGCTTACAACATCACCATTGGCAAAATAAATACTATTTACATTCAACAATGAATTTCCGGATAAATCTATATGGCTTTCAGAAACTATTTTTGAATTTGGAAGACCTAAAAAATTTGAAATAGTTGGATTATCACTATTTGAAAACTTATTTCTTACAATATTATTTGTAGCTGCTCTATTTATTCCTCCATATTGTCTAAAAGATGACATATATATATTTTGCTTTTATAATTTTGTGTAATATCCCACCGAAAAAATATGTAGTAATATAAAATGGGATATAATATAGAAATTTCAATAAATATTTTGCAACACACTAACCATACCGAAATTAAAAAAGAAATTTCCGATTTGGCTTTAAGTTATGAGTGTAATAATTATTATTATTTATATGAAATGGAAGGTGGTTGTAAAATACCAAGAAATCACTTCGTAATGGTAATAAATTTTGACAATGACCAAATATTTAATTGCGCTGATTTTTTGAAAGTAATTAAAAAAATGAAAAAATATCATATAGAATGTGTATATGAAGACGATATTGTTTGCAAATTACTTTATGCATCACGGTATTATCAAAGCACAATGGAAAAAGATGGAGTAATAAAATATAATAAATATAAGCGTGAGAGAAGTCTGTCAGATAATGAAAAAATAATTTTAGAACCACTTGGATAAAAAACCATACTTATTAAATTTTTGTTTGTTTTTGTATTTTTTTGTTTTATTATGCTTTTTATGCTTTACAAAATTTAAACCTTGTGCAACAGAATGTAATTTTTTTTTTGTTTTTGTTGGTGCAGTTGCAGGTGTTAAATGAATTCGCAGAGTTTCAGGTGAAGGTGTGCGATAATGAAAATTGCTAGGCCCGGCTTTAAGTCGTTTTGCAATATTATTAATTGTTTTACGATTTTTTTTGATTTTTTTAATGCGACTAAGACGAAGTGGTTTTGGTCTTAAAAAAGGTTGAAATTTTAATTCCGGTCTAAGCTTTTCCGGTTTAAAAATAATTTCATTGCTTTTTTCTGCTGGGAATAAATGCATTAATTCTTGCAAAGCCATTTGTTCATTATTTTCATTATTTTCATTATTTTCATTTTCATTATTGAAAACCTTTAATATTTTTGGTGTTATTTTACCTGTATCTGAAAAAGCTTCAATAATAGGCATTTGCATTTGCATAGGTGAAACATCATTCGATAAAAAATCGGTTTGTAATCGTCTATTTAGGTCACCTTTTATTGCAGGAACATTAAATAATTGTGCTAAATCTCGATTATCTAATTTTGCTTTAATTTTATAATCATCACCATTGTCATTTATATCTACATCAATATTTGCATCTTTACCGTCATAATTTGCATTCCAATGTATATTATTAAAAATCGGATTTTCATTACCATTTTGAATTATTGTTTGTGTAGAACCCTTGTTTTTTATGTAATTTTGTCTTATCATTATATTATGATTATATTATATTATGATTATATTATAAATGTATTATAAATGTATTATAAATGTATTATAAAATATTGTAAATATTGTAAATATATTTTATTTTAATATATAAATTTAATAATGTTTTCGCTATTGTTATTGTTTTTTTTTAAAACTATTTTTTTGCACATTTTATGTTATGATTTATGGTTTTATTTTTCACACATAATTTTACATCATCCCGAAGTATATTTTATTCATAAAATTCATCATGCAAAAAATTATAAACTATTACATTTTTTAGATACCAATGAAGGTCATTATATTGAACATATTGTTCAACCCTTAGGTATTTTTATACCTTGTTTTATATACGGGTTTTATATTGCACCATTTTGTATTTCTTTTGTGATAGTCGGAACTCGAGCACTTATGCGTCATGATGATAGATGCTCTTGGTTAATAGGTAATCATCACTTATTGCATCATAAATACCCTTATTATAATTATGGAGAATTTTGGATAGATACATTTTGTGGAACAGTTTGCCCTTATGAAAAAGAATACATTTATGGTATTTTATATACTTGAAAGTATTATTTAGACAATAAATAATTTAGTAATAAAATTAAAATAATAAAAATAAAATAATTGTTATTTTTATTATGGAAATGCATTTTTCTGAAATTGATAATAACTTGAATGTTGGCAAAAGTAAAAGCACGGACAAAAGTATCTCCAAGAAGCGTGTAACATTTGAATATAATTTTGATTACGATGTTGAAGATGTTACCGAATATCAAAAAATGAGTACAGGTTCGTTAAAAACGCGACCGGAAGTGGAATTGAAAGAGGAACCGAAAATAGAAGTAGTAAAAGCAGAATACAATATAAAACCCAAATTATCTGAAACAAATCATAAATCAAGTTTAGGAACTTTTCATACCATATATAGACAAACTCCTGCAACTGCAAACCGTGTGAATGTTCCATTGGATACTGATTCTATTCCAAAAAAAGCACCAATTCAACCTGTAAAAAAAAAACAGATATCTTATGATGATATTTTGAATTCAATGAATATGCGTGTAGGACCCGATGGAAAACTAGAGATTTACAGTAAAAAATTACAAGAGCATCATCAAATGCAACAGCAAGCGCAGAAACAAATACCACAAAATAAAAAAATAAATATACAAAATTTACAAAGACCACAAATGCAAGGACAAACGCATTTGGTAGAAGATGAATATGAACCAAGTGTTTTACATAATTCACCACCATTAACTAAAAAACAATATAAGCAATTAATTGTTTTAGATTTGATTCGCAAGCAACAACAGCAGCGTCGTATAAGTCAGATTAAATCTACTAAATTATTATTTCCTAACCCAAATGTGCATATTGGACCAAGACAGGGACAAGGTGTAAATTTAAATCGTTTTTTTAATCTTAAATAAAATATAAAATATAAAATATAAAATATAAAATATAAAATATAAAATATAAAATATAAAAAATATATATGTCAAATCAATATACATTAAAAAATAGAAAAAATCAAAAAATTAATAAAAATTTTAAAAATTTTAAAAATTTTAAAACTAAAAAACAAAAAAAAGAGTGTAAAAATAATTCTATCAACAAGCGCAAATATAATCAGAAAAACAAGTCTATAAATAAAAAAAGCAAAATGACCATGCATTTGGGAGGAATGGACACAGAAAAAATTAAAATAAAAAAAAAGAAATATAAGTTAGTTATTGTTGATGAATTACCACCGAAAAAAATTGAAAATGCAAAAATAGATTTAAAAACACCAACAGAACCAGTAAAAGAAATGGCAGAAGTAGAATTACCTATTGCGAATGCTATTAGATTAAATGAAAAATTTATTGATATATTGGATAAATTATCGTTAGCTGTTGTGAATCAAGGTGAAACTGCAAATGAAAGATTGCAATCTCGTTTTAAATCTCGTGCTTATAAAAAAGCACAAGAAACAATAATGTCTTATCCTGAAGATATTATAAGTCCAATGCAATTGAAAGGTCTTCCTGGTATCGGTGAGACCATTTTGGAAAAACTAAATGAATATGCGACAACCGGAAAATTGCGTATTTTGGAAAAAGAAAAAGATAATCCCATCAATATTTTGGCAGAAGTATATGGAATTGGAGCAGTAAAAGCCAAAGAATTAGTAGATAAAGGTGTTACAACAATAGAGCAATTGAGAGAAAGACAGGATGAACTGTTAAATGAAACACAAAAAGTAGGATTAAAATATTATGAAGATATTATGCGTCGCATTCCTCGTAATGAAATTGTTAAATATGAACAAATATTTTCTGCGGATTTTAAAAAAATAGCTGATAATTTGGGAGCTTCTGAATCGCGTTTTGAAATCGTTGGAAGTTATCGTCGCGGTGCATTGGATTCGGGTGACATTGATATGATAATTACTTCAACTGATAAAAATGTATTTAAGGTTTTTATTGAAACACTTATTCAGCAAAAAATAATTCTCGAGGTATTAGCGAGGGGACCTACTAAGTGTCTTGTTATAACCAAATTGCAGGATGAGCCTTATGCACGCCGTGTTGATTTCTTGTATGCAAATCCAGAAGAATATCCATTTGCTGTTTTATATTTTACGGGAAGCAAAGGTTTTAATACTGTAATGCGTGCTAGAGCTTTAGAGTTAGGTTATTCTTTGAATGAGCATGAAATGACAAAAAAAAGCGGTAAAGTAGGAAAAAAAGGAGAAAAAGGAGAAAAAGGAGAAAAAGGAGAAAAAGTAGAGCATATTTTTAAAACGGAGAAAGATATTTTTGACTTTTTGGGTTTGGAATATAAAAGTCCTGTAGAGCGCATTGATGGGAGGGCTGTTATAAAAAATGAGCCGCATGCGTCCCACGCTACTTCTCATAAAAAACCAAGTATTGCATCTTTAGCTAACAGTTTGGAAAATATTGTAGAACATGCGGCAGCCGCTGTGCTACCAATACCTTTAGAAAAATCAGAAAATATAATTGAAACGATTATTAAAAAAGTAACGAAAGTGAGAACACCAAAAGCATATAAAAAAGAGAAGAAAGAAAAAAAAGAAAAAGGAGAAAAAGGAGAAAAAGGAGAAAAAGGAAAAAGAAAAAGAAAAATTGCTATAGGAGAAAAAGCAGGTGAATTTGTAGAAGTAGGAAAACAAAATACCGATGTTGTTTCTTCAGAAGTTTTAGAATGGATTCAAGCCTTTAAAAAAATGGGTATTCAGGTATTAGAATCCCTTACCGAAGAACAATTAGCCGCTATTATTACTGAATGCGATAAAGCATTTCATTATAATAAAGAGCCATTAATGAATGACATGCAATATGATATTGTTCGTGAATACATGGAAAAAAAATATCCACAAAATCCGATTTTTAAGCTTATTGGTGCTCCTATAGAAAAAAACAAGGTTAGCTTGCCTTATGAAATGGCATCAATGGATAAAATTAAACCGGATACTGCTGCTCTAGATTTATGGAAAAGCAAATATAAAGGACCTTATGTATTATCATGCAAATTAGATGGTGTAAGTGGGTTGTATTCGTGCGAAGACTCGTCTGTTCCCAAATTATATACACGAGGTAACGGAAAAGTAGGACAAGATGTGAGTCATTTAATTCCCTTTTTAAATTTACCAAAAACAACAGGCATTGTAGTTCGTGGTGAATTTATAATACCAAAAACGGTGTTTGCTGATAAATATGCATCGAAATTTGCAAATATTCGCAATTTGGTTGCTGGGATTGTAAATCGTCAAACAATTGACGAGAAAACTCAAGATTTACATTTTGTATGTTATGAAGTTATTAAACCATCATTGACGCCTTCGGCACAATTTGACCGGCTTATTAGTGACGGTTTTGAAACCGTTCAACATAAAATAGAAGGTAACATTACAAATGACATGTTGTCAAAAGTGTTGATAGAATGGCGTGAAACTTATGCATACGAAATTGACGGCGTTATTGTAAGTGATGACCATGTTTATCCTAGAAATTCGGGCAACCCTGACCATGCTTTTGCATTTAAAATGGTTTTATCAGACCAAATGGCTGAAGCAAAAGTAGTCAATGTTATTTGGACTCCTAGTAAAGACGGTTATTTAAAACCTCGTGTTCAAATTGAACCAATTAAATTAGGCGGTGTAATGATTGAGTATGCTACTGGATTTAATGGCGCTTTTATTGAGCAAAATAAAATAGGTATTGGTGCGTTGATTCAAATCATTCGCAGTGGTGATGTGATTCCTCATATTCGAGGTGTTACGGTTCCTGCTGCTGAAGCAAAAATGCCAGATGTTCCTTATAAATGGAATGACACCCATATTGATATTATGCTTGAGGATACCGAGTCTAATTTGACCGTATTGGAAAAAAATATTACGGGATTTTTCAGAGGCATTGGCGTGGATGGATTAAGCAGTGGAAATGTTTCACGCATTGTTGCTGCGGGGTTTAATAGTGTGCCAAAAATTATTCACATGACCAAGTCAGATTTCTTAAAGGTTGACGGTTTTAAAGATAAGCTAGCAACAAAAATTTATGAGGGTATTCAGAGTAGTTTGGAAAAAGCTCCATTGGTCATTTTGATGTCTGCATCTAATATTTTTGGAAGGGGAATCAGTGAAAAGAAAATAGAGCCTATTTTGCAACAATATCCTGATATTTTGGTTTTACCTGAGTCGGTTGAAGAGAAAATTAAAAAAGTTACTGAGGTAAAAGGAATGGCTTCCAAATCAGCGCTAGCTTTTGTGGAAAAAATATCTGCTTTTGTTTCATTTATGCACGAAGCTGGACTCGACTACAAACTTGGACTTGGAGCTGATGCTGTTACACAAGTGCCTACAGGACATCCGCTTTATAACAAAACGGTGGTAATGACAGGTGTGCGCAATGATGCGATTAAAAATGCTCTGAAAACAGTGGGTGCTAATTTAGGTTCATCGGTCAGTAAAAATACAGTGGTTGTTGTGGCAAAATCGAAGGATGAAGATACTGGGAAGGCACTAGAGGCTAAAAAATTAGGCATACCTATCATGACTCCTGATGAGTTTATGACAACCTATTTCAGTGTTTAGTTTTACACCTTTTTACATTTCAAAAATGACAATCTCTATCTCTATTGAAACATATTTAAATTCTTTATTTTTTTAGTGATTTTTGATTTTAGTATTTTGTAAAAAAAATTGAAATACTTTTTGCTATTTATGTAAAAAGTATTTAGCATCTGCTCTTGGAATTCATCAAATTCTTATTCAATAATTTAATCAAAGTTTATTAAGATTATTCAAAGTTTATATTTAAAATGATTAAAGCATCTAGCGTTCCTAATCAATATTATTTTGGAGATAAACCCGGCACTTTGCAATATAAAAAGGAAAAACAGGAGTTGATTGATTGTCTGCTCGTTGAAGACGCAAATGATTGCGGTTTCAGCTTGTGTCATCACAGCTTAGAAAACTTAAATCGCATTACACCAATTACTCAAAGAAACACTGACTGGAAAATACTTCTCATGATGAAAGCTGAGGTTGGTGATGAAATATGGATGAAGGCAGCGCTTCTCAACAATGCAACAGGAAAAATCGCGCTTCTAACAAGCACTAACAGTAGCGACAACATTGAAAAGCGTGGAAGCCGCGCCATTAAAACAGTGGATGGCACTTGGTTTGTAGGTCATTACAGAATGTCTGCTCCAGTTGTGTTTTGGAGAGAACTTCAAAATAGATTATTGTATTGATTGTATTTTGTATTGTATTTTGTAATTAATTAAATAAGTGTTTTTTTTATATAAATCCAGGATATAAATATTGATGAACATTATTTGTATGACATCTATAATACATCATCCATAAAGAACAATTACCGGATGATACAATTAAATGATTGCATTCAGACATAATAAGAAAGGTTGCAAATAAATGATTAATATCATTAAAATTTATTTCACTATTATTTTCATGGTGTATTCCAATATTCTCAACGGAAACTTTATTTTCATTTATAACAATAACATCAATCGCAATATTATTCCCATAATTATTTTTAATATATTGTAAAAAATCCGATGAATCGGTTTGAATTAGTAATTGTTTTTTTTCATTATTTTTATTATTTGCATTATTTTTATTCATTAATTCATTTATTTTGTCAAGATAACTTTTAAAATCACCTAATTTGGTTTCCCTATATTTATCGGTTCCTCTATAATAAACCGCAATGCAATTATTAGTATTTATGGAATATTTTTCTAATAATATTTTTTTTATGTATAAAATAAATTCAGATGGATAAAAATATTTTTCTATAAATGGTTTTATCTCGTTAATATTTAACAATTTATAATTGGAAAACTGGTCTTCTCTTTCATCAGGAGTTATTACAATTGGTTTAATAAAAGGTATTATTGTATTCATTTCTGAAGAAGAATAAGATTTAAAAAAATGATATGTTATATCTTTGTTTATCATTTGAAATGGTTTATACATTGCAAATTGTCTTGAACTGTCAATAATATCCGGCAATTGTTTATTATTATTAAAATAATTTATGATTTTGTGTAATTTAACATTACAACAAGAGAAAAAACCTGCATTATGAGTAATAGATAACATTTATTTATTTATTTATTTATTTATTTATTTATTTATTTATTATTATTTTGCAATTATTTTGCAATAAAATTAGTAAAATTTTGAAAATGATTTAAAAAAAAGTAAAAATATATATTATAATGTATTTTTTTAGATTTATTTCATGTATTTCATGTATTTCATGTATTTCTTTATTTGCTTTTACTTTGGTTTCATCATTACCGAGCGAAAATGACTGGCCTTTATTTAATCAGTATTTAGAAAAGTTCAACAAAAAATATGCTTCTTTAGAAGAATTCGAGAATCGTTTTCAAATTTTTCGCAATAATTTGCGAGTAATAATTGAGCACAATTCAAATTCTCAATATAATTATACTGTTGGTATCAATCAATTTTCTGATATTACTTCTGAAGAATTTCAACAAAGAATGCAACTCGGTGGGTTTGGTAAAAATGCATTAAAAACATCTGTTTGTAAAAAGTTTATACCTTCTGGCACAAGCGTAACAGATTCACTAGATTGGCGAACCAAAAATGCGGTTACGCCAGTGAAAGACCAGGGGCAGTGCGGAAGTTGCTGGTCATTTTCAGCAACAGGAGCAATGGAAGGTGCATGGGCTATTGCTAAAGGTAAGCTAGTTAGTTTATCCGAGCAACAACTAGTTGATTGTTCAAAGCGTTATGGTAATTTGGGATGTAACGGTGGATTAATGGATAATGCTTTTACATATGTTATTGATAATGGAGGTATTTGTTCTGAAGCGGATTATCCCTATACTTCTGGTGCTGGTTCTGGCGCTGGCACTAGCGGAAGTTGCAACACAAAATGTGCATCGCTTGTTTCTCTTCAAACATGTTTAGATGTTCCAGCAAACAATCAAGTTGCATTGAAAGAGGCTGTTTCTAAGGGACCTGTTTCGGTTGCGATTGAGGCTGATACGCGAATTTTTCAGTTGTATTCCAGTGGTGTTATTACAGGAACATCATGCGGAACAAATTTGGACCACGGAGTACTAATTGTGGGTTATGGTGTGGAAAATGGAATTAAATATTGGTTAGTAAAAAATAGTTGGTCTAATACATGGGGTGACAATGGATATGTTAAAATTCAACGAAGCGAGAGCACAAATGATGCGGGTGTTTGTGGAATTGCAATGCAACCGTCGTTTCCTGTCGTTTAGTTTTAATGTAAATCTATGGGTTTAAATTTAGTTGGATTTATTAAAATTCGTATTCATATTCAATCATATTTTGTAAATTTCCTTTTAAATAATCATATAATGCAGACCTGATTTTACCCAAGATTGATTCTTGATTAAAGTCCGCACTTACATTCATTAATTTTATAACTGATTTATTGTATAATTCAGACAATTTATCATTATGATTTATTTTTTCAATATTTTTATCTCTCCAACTGCATAATGCACTTAATATTTTTGAATGTATTATTTTTATTATGAAAACAAACTCATCTGGGGTCATTTTAAACCATTGTTGCGTCTTATAAATGTAAAATACAGATGTTTTTTCTGCAAAACATGTTATTGACTCTGACGAGTCAACAGTCTTTAAGTTCTTTTTTAATATATTTATTGCTGTTTGGGTGAATTTATCGTCAATTAAACATTGAATATCTTCTTCTGTAACACAAAAAGACTTGATGCGTTGCTCAAAGGGTTGAATGGTGTTGGTGGATGATGCTGTTTGAGTTTGAGTATTGAGCCAATTTATTATATTTAACTTTTTCTTTTTTTTATCAATCCATTTTTGCATATCATTCATTTTTGCTTCCATATTTTCTTGTCGAATTGCCATTTCTTGAATAATGCTGTATAACTTTGCAACTGTTGGAATATCTGTGCTTTCTTCTTCTTCGCATGTTTTTAATCTTTTTGATTTATGAGCTATTTCGCAAACAATGAAATGACGGTCATAAGAGCTTTTTCTTGTATATTGTTTTCCGCAATAATCACAATAATGCATGTTTGATGTTTCTTTTAACATTTTTAGTTTGTTTTGGTATGTTTTGGGTTGTTTTGGTTTGTTTTGTTTCAATTATTTTTTTATATAAAATATAAAATATAAAATATAAAAATATATCAATTTATTTATTTTTATTTCTTTTCGACCGCTAATATAAATGGAGTTAATAATCCCAGGTGACTCAAATATTGGTAGTCAAGAAAAATCAAATAATAATGATAATTATTGTTTTATTAATTCATGTCATGCTAACAATTTTTTATTAAGCACTAATGACCCTGCATATCAATATCAAACACAAAAAAAAATACAAAATACGGTTAGGGTTTATTCTTCTCTTTACACAATGAATTTAGGGGCTTTGAATGTATATCAAAAACCATCCCCGTTTTTAGGTATTGGTGTGAATTGGAATCAAATGAGTGACCGCGCATTACCGCATTTTCAAACAAATAGTGGTAATTCACAAGGTAGTTTTTATCATGGTAGCAGTCTTCGACATATGCAAACTCGTAATAGACCTGGCGCCGGAACACCAGGTGGATACGGTGTTGATATCAAGCACAATTCATATTATCGTTATTTAGCTCGTCTTAAGGCAAAGAAAGATATTCGACGTGGTGTTGTTCCTCCAACTTTTGGTATGCCAATTCTATTTAATCCCGCTTTCCCTGTGTATGGTGGAAAAACAGTTAAAACAGCTATTGTAAGTGGTTGTTATTGTCCAGATAATGATTTATTAACAAATGAAACAAGTAATAAAAATATTTATAAAGAATATAACAAATCATTTATAATAAATGAAAAAATTATTTATGAAGTAGGTCAAAATATTTATGTCCAATTATCAGAAAATGCTCCAATATTAACTGCTGAAATTATCAGCATTGACCCCACACAAACTATATTTAATGTTAATATTATTGATAGTGAAGGTAATGTAGAAGGAACTGAAATTATTAGTTATGAGCAAATATATTCGTATTTTTATTGTAATTCATGCAATTCGAATAATTCATGTGAAGTTTGCAATTCGGGTAATACTTGTTCAACATCAAATAATTCTATAGAAAATGGATATGTAGCAAATGGAATTTACAATTATTATTAAAAATAATAAAAATAATAAAAATAAAAATAATAAAAATAATAAATATATTGAAAATATTGAAAAATATTTTATTGTTGTATTATATTGATATGCCTCGCCCGAATATGAGTATGAGCACAATTATTCATAATAATCAAGCATTGCCACGAATATTTATTCAATCGTCTGCTAATAATCAACCTAATTCAGGGACAATTAAATCCGTTTCTTTAAAAAATATGTCATTTAAATCTCCTATGATTGACCGGATTGCTGGATTGAAACCAGGTTGTAGTGCTTGTGGTAAAAAATAATTCATTTAGAAAATAATGAATATCCACCTTCACCTATGAAAGAAAGCAATATTATAAGATATCTTAAATTATAATATTTTATAATATTATAAAACATGCCTGTTCGTATGAGCCCTTATTCTCGTGCTACTAATTTGAGCACATTAAATAATTATGTCCCCGTATCTTTATCACATAATTTAAATAATTGTAACAATACATTATGCTATACATACAATCATAATTACATTTACCAACCGCATACTGCATATGGACGAATTGGAACAAGCGCAGCAGGATATTTGGCAAGCAGAAAACGACTATAAAAAAAGTTTTTAATTAATTATTAAATTACAAAATACTATACAAAATATACTATACAAAATATACTTACTTACAATTTTTTATATTTTTTTATTTTTTTTTTATTTTTTATATTTTTTATATTTTTTATATTTTTTATAGTTTTATGTCTTAGTTAGTTTTATGTCTTAGTTAGTAGTTGAAGCTTTAGTTGTCTTCGCCCTCTGGCACATGCTTGAATCTGAATGCTATTTCATCTTGGAGAGCTTTAACTTCATGGTTCAAAAATTCAATGATATCGATTTTGTTATTAACTGTATTTTCTAATCGTATCAACTCATTTTCAAGATTAGAAAGCTTGAAACGCTCTTGCTCTAGCTGCCACTCGATGTGAGAAACATAATCAGCGTCAACCAGTCTTACAACTTGAGCTTCATCAACAAGGGACAATGTTGTTGATTGCTGTTTGGGTGCTAATAATTCGATGGGCTCATAATCAAAATCACTGGCCGTATCGCGAGCTAAAACAGGCTTTTCAAGTTGAATGCGAACTTTTGGTGCGTTTGGTACACGGCGAGCGGTTTTGTTTTCAAGCACAATCCAAAACCAAGGGTCTTCGTAGACAAGGTGAGCTTCTTTTTCTGTGTCAACAACACGAGCTTGAAAGTTGGCGACGGTAACGGTTTCATTCCAAAATTCGAAATGAATATACGCGCTATAATAAAGTCGGCCATCACGACAGCTCTGTTGTGCAACACGGTCAACACGCTTGACTTTTCCAAACCTTTGGTCTTCAAAGGATTTTGCTACCCGCTCTGTTGAAATATTTGAATACACATGAGGAATAAATAATGATAAATTCTGGTCAACTACTGTGGCTGGAATAAAAGAACTCATTTCGACTTGATAATTAATATTGAACTAGTAAGAATTGATAAATTGATAGTAATAATTTATTGTTTTGACTAATAAAGGCTTTTGGAAGGCTTGTTTGAGGGTATGGTAATATGCTTCTTCATTTGTTTTAGAAAAGCATTTCAATTTTTTTTTAAATGACTGAAAAAGCATTTCACTAAAAAATTTGTTTTTGTTGATTATTTACATTTTTAATGTCTATCCATACGGACAGACATTAACCATTTACGGTATAAAGTTTACTTAAAAAATACAAGCATAGGCACGATATATAAATTTACTAAATATATATAATATATATTATTTTTAACTTCGACCATTTGCTCCTCTAGTTTTTTTATTTGTTGGGTATTTTGTATATTTTGTTCGTTAAGTTTACAATTAATAGAGGGAGCCTCAAACACTCTTTTAGAATGGTGGTGGCAAAACCGGTTGTATTTGTTAGTATTTATTCCTATTGTTTTAACTAGGCGAAACATATACTAACATATTGAATACTCTTAAAATCAAAAACAATAATTAAAAGTTCATACAAAATCTGCCATTTTACATTTTTATATGTTTTTGTCTAATTTTCTTTTCGGTCGATGTAATATATTTTTTTAGTGAAATGCTTTTTCAGTCATTTAAAAAAAAATTGAAATGCTTTTCTAAAACAAATGAAGAAGCATATTACCATACCCTCAAACAAGCCTTCCAAAAGCCTTTATTAGCGAACTTATACCAATACCAATACCAATACCAATATGTCTTCTCAAACCGAATTTATGTCCTTCTATGTTCCATTCGTTCCTGATGGTTTCACTGAGGAAGTTATTAGACAATTATTTATATTAAAGCAAATTGGTCTTGTTGAAAGAGTTGATTTCTTTCAAGGGGCCAACGAGCTAATCATAAACACTTGGAATAGCGCATTTATTCACTTGCGCTATTGGGAATTCAATATGTATACCGATAATATTTATAATACACTCGAATCAGGTGGCCAATGGCGGCTTAACATTCCTGGCTTAAGTAAGTTTATCATATTAAAAAAAATGAATTGCCAAAAAATACCAGACACATGCATGAACATCCACCAGATGGCAGCGAAAATGGAAGAGATGAGCGAAGAGATTGTCAATCTAAGTCATGAGATTTTCAAGCTAAAGGCTAAGTTAGATGAGCATGAGGATGCCATTGCCATTACCCGAGAGCAGGTTGTCAACATGGAAAATACGGAGTTTGTTGAACAATATGATGAAAAGGGTGCCATGACGCTTGATGAGCTTGAATCGCAAACATACAATTTCATGGATAGCTCTCGCTTTCATAACTATTTTCGTCATAAAAAAGAAGAACCTTGTGATGGAGGTCCTATGACATTAGACGAGCTAACATGTAATTTTCAAGAAATTAAATTGCAAGATAAACGCAGGTGCTCAAGTTCAAGTTCATCAGGCTCATGCTCAAATTCCTCATGCTCAGATAGCTCAGCTGCTAAGCGAATCCGCATTTCTGACGAATTATGTGGCAATAAATAAGTATTTCATAACAGACAAAAGGAAAAAAAAATAAAAATGTATAGTATATTTGTATAGTATATGATTGTATAGTATATTTGTATAGCATTGTAATTTAATTTAAATAATTATTTTTTTTATGTAAAATACTTTTATTAATTAATTAAAAGCTAATATAAATATTTGACATACTTATATATATATATGGCAAATTCAAATACAATTCCAGATATCAGTAATTTTGACTTAAATATAAATAACTATAATAGTGAAGAAATATATGAAATTTTTGGTATTGGTCCAAATTTTAAACCTGAACACATTAAAGTAAAAGCAAATAAATTAAGACAAAATATTTTAAAAGACGCTAAAATTAAAAAGCAAGATAAAAAAAAAACAATAGAATTCATAAATACTGCAGAAAATAAAATACATGAATTGATGGATAAATCTTTAAAACATATGGATACCATAATGAAAGCTGATATTTATAATTTAAACCACAATTTAGTTAAATCTAAACTTATGGGTGACGGTAATTACCCAGTAATTGATTCACAACCAACCGCTTATAATGTTTCTTTTCCGCAATTAACTCTTCCAGGAGTAATGAATCCTGTAAAAAGAGCAACTATTACAACGATTGTAAATATTGATACTCGTTTTCGAAATAATTATTATAATACTTTATCATCCAATTTTATTTATGATTTACCAATCCGGTTTAAAAATGTTATATCAATGTCACTAATTAATTTTAGTTATCCATCAACATTTTATAATATTAATACCCAAAATAATTCAAATTTTTTTTGGGTATCCGCATCACCTATTGACAGTAATGAGGTTACTGAAAAATTAATTATTCTTATGCCTAGTGGTAATTATTCACCTGGTGATTTAATTAAATATTTTAATAATTATGTTACAACAAATACCGATTTTTTATCAACAAAATATTTAAAAAATTTAGTATTTAATTTAAATATAGGTGGATTATCCAATAGTGGTTCTGGCCAAACAATCGTAGGAATTTCTTCAACTTATACCGGAGAGCTATTTAATTTTAATTTAGATTTTCAATCTGATGAAAAGGGAAATCCTGATTACGGAACACCAATACAATTAAAATTAGGATGGTTGGTTGGGTTTCGTGAAGGATATTATATAAATAATAATACATATGTAAGTGAAGGAATTGCAGATACTTCAATACCACATTATATGTATTTAGTGGTAAATGATTTTAATAATTCTGTTTATGATACTATCGTCTCTCCTTTAAATTCTTCGATTTTAAGTAAAAATATATTAGCGCGCATAAGTCTTGATTTATCAACTCCTTCAACAAATCAAAGCATACCTGGAGCTGCTATAATCTCCACCACTAGGCAATATTTTGGACCAATAAATATTTATAAATTCGAACTTCAGTTGATTGATGAATATGGGAGAATTATAAATTTTAATAATATGGATTATTCACTTTGTTTATCATTGGATTTAATTTACGATTTATAAATTCATGTAATTATTTTTTAATTTTTATTTTTTTTAATTTTTAATTAAAAATTAAAAAATAAATGAATAGTATATAATGTCATTATTGAGTTACCCTGCGTCATCTGCATATGCAAAACCAAAAGAATCCGCAAATGCAAGTGATTATCTTGATATTAAAAGAAAAAAAATATTATGTTCTCAAAAATGTTTAAATATAAATAATTCAAGTTCAAGAATAAATAATTTAACTATTTTAAATAATAAAAATTTTAATAATTACAATTTATACTCAAATTTATATACAAAAGAAAATTTAAATAGTGTTTGTGTTATAAAAGATGTTTCAGGTAATTGTTCGCCACTCATTGCTAATCTCAATACAAATTCAACATTTAATCCGTTTTTTTGGAATTATTATATTGACCCTTATGGTCAATTATTTGGGCTTACGCAATGTGGTTATAAAAATTATGTGAGATATATGGAAACTAGTCCGCAACAAAATATTGCACCAACTGAAACTTGAAATAAGGTTTATCCTAAATAAAATTAAAATAAATTATATAAAAATAACACCGATAAGCAAATGCAAACACCATAATAATTAAATAATGAATTTTTGTTTTTTTCTCTTTTATAATTTGCAATATCACTTTCTATATCACTTTCTATATCACTTTCTATATCACTTTCTAATTCAATATCTATTATGGTTTCTTCAATGATTGTGTAAATATTTTTTGATTTTTCTTTTAATCTTTTATCATGTGGGTATGGGTATGGGTATTTGTATTTATCATTTGTTTCTTCCCCATCCAATTCAATAAATAAACCCCATTCATTTCCCCAATCTTGCAATTGCGTAGTGGTCATATTATAAATTGTTATTTGATTTGTTAAAAGTTTCTTAAAAGTTTTTAATTATCATTTATTTTATTTTTTAAATCAATTTTTATATTTATTATTTTATATTATTTTACAACATTTTATATCATTTTATATCATTTTATCATTCTTTTTGCTCGAGTTGCTATATTTTTGTATTTATTATTTTTTTTTCCGGTTTTATTTGAATATTGGCGGGCTCTAACATATGCTGCATAAATACCCTTTTTACTCACCTTACATGTATTTTTTATGCAAATAGGAAATGATTTTTTTTTACCTAAAAAACATTTTTTACCACACTTGTTGAGCATTACAGTTCTTTGATGAACGCTTGGTCTCTCATTTTTCCATCCACTCCAAGGTAATTTTTTCATTGTTTTTGTCATTTTATATATAATATTTATATAAAATATTATGGAAGAACCAAATAACAATGGTTTAGGATTGCAAGAAGTTCAATTAAATATAAATGAAAATGAAAATGAAAATGAAAATGAAAATGAAAATGACAATGAAAATGAAAATGAAAATGAAAATGAAAATGAACCTGAAAATAATGACAATGACAGTGATAATGGCAACGGCAATAGTAATAGTAATGGAAATAGTAATAGCTTCTTATTAAATACAGGAGTTATCTTAAACGATACTTCTCCTGTTTTTTTTTCAAATCATTATATGCAAAATGATATTGAAACTGGCACCAGTAACGCCAATGGTTATATGCATGAAAGCAATTCAGATTCAGGTGAAAGCAATCATTCACATGCAAGAGCATTTGAAACTGAAAACAAAGAATCTGGTCCTGTTGGAGTTTCTACTGGAATTTATGGAAAACATATTAAATATAAAAAGTTAAAATATCCCGATGCAGAAAAAGAAATAAACGAACAATATTCAACAATAAATCATGACTATTCATCTTCGTTGGATGTATTAGCAAGCTATTTAAAGGGACAAAAAATCATTTATATGGAAGCAAAATATTATTGTGAGAGAAATTTAAATAAATTAATGATGCCTGCTATCTTATTATCTACCGCAGCAACTGTTTTAGCATCAATTGTTTCTAATTACCAATGGGGTTCTATTTTAATTTCTTCGGTAAATGCAGTGATTGCGTTTTTATTGGCCTTAGTCAATTATTTTAAGTTAGATGCGGCTTCAGAAGCGCATAAAATATCAGCACACCAATACGATAAATTACAAAGCTCGGTTGAATTTACTTCGGGTGCCTTATTATTATTCGGTAATTATAAAAAACAAAGTCAAAATAATTATAAAATGCTAAATGACAGTGATAGTGAAAAGGACCCAGAAAAAAAAATCAAAAACGAAAATTTTTATAAAGGTTCTCTTGAAGAGGCATTGGCTATAAAATTATCAGAAGTTGAAAAAAAAATAACGGAAATAAAAGAAACCAATCAATTTTTGATTCCTGAAATTATTCGAAAACATTATCCTGTTATTTATAATACAAATATATTTTCAATTATTAAAAAGATAGATGATATTCGAAAAAAGAAAATTACTTTTTTAATGAATATAAAAAATCAGATTCGTTACATAGAAGCAGTTATAGATTATTATTCAAAAAAACCTGATAAATTGAAAAAGTTGCATAATGTAAATATGGAAATGCTTCGAAACCAGTTGGTTGATTTAATGGAAGACAAGCGAGATTATATGAAAGAAATACTATTATTAAAATCAGCATTTTCCGTAATTGATGAAATGTTTCATCAAGAGATATCAAACGCACAAAAAAGAAAATCTCGCTGGTTTTTTATTTGGTGTTGCCATTATGACAAACTGCCAAAAGTTATGGCTTTAAATCCTTTTATTGATAATTTAATGAATCCATTTAAAGACCGAACAAAGGAAGAGTTTGTGCATTTTAAGGATGCGGTTAAATTAAAAGAAAAACAAATGGATTTAAAGAAAAAAGAGCACGATTTAAAATTAAAACAGTTTCAAATGGAAATGGAAGATATGGATATTGAATATACAAAAAAGAGAAAAGAAAATGGAATGATTCATGAAGCTGAAAGAGAAGGTATTAAAATGTATCATAATATGACTCCACCAAATCGAAGATTTAAAAATGAAGCAGCAAATAATTATAAAACTAAAATTCGCTCTAAAAAATCCGCTATTACTAAGTAACGCAATTACTATTATTGATAAATTACTTAAACATAACTAGTGATTATTAATATCATGTTTTTAATTATTAAATATACTTTTATAATTTTTTGCTCCATAATGTTGTCGTCTTTTTCTTTGAATGAAATAAAACCAAAATTATGTATTAATTGTAAATATTTTATATCAGATGATGATACTAACAAATTTGGTAAATGTTCTTTATTTCCGAAATTAGAAGAAAATAATATTTCTTTTTTAGTTAATGGTGATAAAAATATTAAAAACATTCAATATTTTTATTGCTCTACATTGAGAAGTGATAATACAAAGTGTGGTAAAGAAGGTAAAATGTTTAAAAGAAAATATTTGAAAAAAATATTTGAAAAAAAATAAATTTGAAAAAAATATTTGAAAAAATAAATTTGAAAAGTTTTAACAGACGGAATAAATATATTAAATAATTTAAAGATTTTTATATATCAGATATAAATACATGAAAAAAAAATATTTAATGATAGCATATGCAGGTTGGTGTTGGTGTGGGTTTTATCGTGGAGTTAAATATTATAATTACACTTATAATAAATATAAAATAAATACACCTTATTTATATTCAACTTCAATTATTGATGGAATTATTGGATTATTTTTCTATGCTAATCCATTACTTTTTCCAATTTTCATACATAAAGAATTATATAGATTAGAAGTTAACATAAGAAATTTAGAAAATGAAAAAAATAGTGAATATTATAATTCTTTAATATAGTAATTTTGGTATTGGTATTGGTATTGGTATTGTGATTTGAAATATTTGGTTTTAAATATTTCAAAACGGATTTGTGTTTGCGTCAAGAGGGAATCGAACCCCCAGCGCAACCTTGGAAGGGTTGCATGTTACCATTACACCATTGACGCTCTTTTTGGGTTCCGACTTGCTGGAATCGAACCAGCTACCCTTTGATTTCAAGGGGGAATAAAAAATTTACCACTACAGTCAAATGCTCTGCCAAATGAGCTAAAGTCGGTTTCCAATTATATTTTGTGAGTTTTCTTTAAATACTTTTTTAATTAAATAATATATTTTTATAAATGATTTAATATTTTTTATAAATCATAAATTATAATTGCTTATGTATTATTTTTAATATTAAATTTATTAACATTATTGAGGCTATTATAATTATTAAAAACCAACCTGTTTCCAAAATAATGTAAAAGTGAGCCTTGATTAAATCATATATTTGCATGTCTTGTGTTTCTTGTGTTTCTTGTGTTTCTTGTAATTGGTTTTGGTCGTGGACTTGGAGTTGGAAGGGTGGTTGAAGTGAGTGCGGTTGTTGTGTTATTGGTATATTTTGCAAACAATATCTATTTGTCAAAATTTCATAAACATTATTATCTTTTGCTGTTATTTTTTTTATTTGTGCTCTGCATAATGGACATTGTAAATTTATGCTTATGCGCATGTATTTCATTATACAAAAGCAGCAGAACTCATGATTGCAACCTAAATTGATTGTTCGACATTCTTCTACTTCTAGAAAACATATTGAACATTCTTCATTTTTTGTATTATTTGCATTTTTTGTATTTTTTGTGTTTTTTTTTATATTTATTTCAACAACAATATCAAATATATAGTTCTTTGGCAAACAATATTTATATAGTACTGGTTTAAATAAGTTTCTGCTAATTTTGTAGTGTAATTTTATATGCAGTATTAATTTAGTTAATTCCATTTTTGATATTAGCGCTAACTTATTTTCTGAATATTCATTAATCCATTTTTCAATAAATTTCACTGGCAACAATCGAATATATTCATCTCGAATTGTTAATAAATTAAAATGATAGCCTAATATTTTTAGTTCGCTCGTTTTTTTACCATTTAACCATGACTTTATATACTTTTTATGCTCTTCTAAATTTATTGTATTAAAATTTTCAAAAAATTTATGGCTGAATATAGTAGTATTTTCAGCGGTTTTAATTAATGCGGATATAGATGTGTCTTTGCATTTATTAATTTTATGTCCTCGATTTCCACAATAAGAACAACTATATTTGGTTTGATTCATTTTAATTGAGCGCTTATATAGTTAAAATATTATTTTATATTATTTTATATTATTTTATATTATTTTATATTATTTTATATTATTTTATAAATCAATTTTTTATTTTAATTTAAATTTTTTTTAGTGAAGTTATTTTTAATACTAATTTTAAAAAAATTGAAATGCTTTTTTAAAATATTGTAATATGCATTTTAACATACACTTCACCCCGAACAAAAGTTTTCAACCCACTTATTAAAGCTATCCCAATTTAATTTATTAACGCTATCCCAATTTATTATTAATTATTCTATTAATTATTTTATTATTAACTTCAACAATGGCTGCAACAATTGATTTAATGGCTCTGCCACCAAATGTTCCTAGTTTATGCATTCCGAGAGTATTTAAAAATATTACTCGTGAGCGAATCATTAAAAATTTTAATGACATAAATATTGGCACTATTGAGCGTGTTGACATGATAGAGCGAGAATCAGATAAAGGAGACAAGTATTTGCGCGTATTCATTCATTTGCGATGGAATCGTTCAGAAATGGCGAATAAAGCACGCACGCGCGTCTTGTCTGGCCAAGAGTTCAAGGTCATTTATGATGAGCCTTGGTTTTGGATGGTTAGTGCAAATCGTTCCATTAATCGCGATTTAAATGATGCTGATTCTTCTCGCGCTCCTCATAGTTCTCGCGCTACCTTAGCATTAGATGATAATGAGAGAGGCATCAAGGATACTTGTCGCAATGCACAAGCTCAAGCGCAAACCAATTTCAAAAAGCATGAAAGGCATGAAAGACATGAAAGGCAAGAAAGACATGAAAGGCAACAACATGTTGCAGGTAGCAAACAGAATAAAGAAAAGTATAATAAGCGCAATGATGGACATGCAGCTCCAGCTGCATCAGTTCATAAGGCTTTACCAATTGTTCCTGTGCTTAATATCGCACCTCGTCTTACAGCTGATTATGTTTCAAGTGTACCTATTGCGCCTCTGCTTGCGACTCCGCTCGCGCCTCCACTTGTTCCTGATTATGGTCTTCCCATTGCACCTACTTTAAGTCTCATTCAAAATGCTGATTTAAATGCAGAACCTGCTCCTGCTAAGGCTGCTAAGGCTGGTAGTGCTGCTAAGGCGGCTGTTAAGGCTGCTAAGGCGGCTGTTAAGGTTGCTGCTAAATCTGATACCTCTTTCGTTATGCCAGTCAAAAAGCGCAATATTAAATTAACCACTAAGGCTTCAGGCTCACCTAAAGACGCAAAAAAACCTGAATTAGAAGACGGCGAAATTCAAGAAAATTAGCATTTAATATCATATTCTTAAGGTAAAAATTATAAAAAATATATTATATGATTTAATTGTTTGTAACTATAATTAATTTTATAAAACTGTAAAAATATAAAACTATAAAAAATAATACAGTTTTTTTTATATTTTTTTTTATATAATTTTATAATATTTAATATTTAATGCAAACTCAAATGCAACATAATAATAAAAATTTTTCTTTTAAAACAAATAATTCATCCACTATTTGTTTAACCCTTAAAAAACCAAACAAACTTTTTTTACACTCTTTATCAAATTTAAATTTTTTAAAATGTCCTTCCATTGATGATTCTTTTTCAACAATTCGGTTTTTGGGTTCTTCTATATTCACATTACCTCAATTTTTAATGAATAATAATAAAATGTCTTACAATTATGTTATTCGGCTTATATCCTGCTTAGCGCAACAACAACAACTATTAGAAAATAACAATATTGCCCTTTTTTCTCTCGAACTTGAAGATATTATTGTATTTGATGATTGGTATTTTTTATATGCAAATCCGAATTTAACTGCATCGGTGTCTGTTATAAATAAAAAAAATAAATGCATTTTGTTTACTTCGCCATTTAACAAATCTGTTTTTTCTAGCCCTGAACTAATGCAAATAACCAAATTGCCTTCTAAAGTTTCTCTCAAAACATTTTATTATTCTTTAGCTTCTTTAGCTTTTTATTGTTTTTTTAGTAAACATTATTCTGATACTGATACTGATTCTGATACTGATACTGATACTGATACTAATTATGAAATTCATAAGTGTTTTCAATCAATAATATATACAAAGCTATATTGGTTTTTAAAAAGAGCTTTAGTTTGCGATTCACAAAAAAGATGCATGATTTTTATTTAATGTTTTGATTTTTATATCTCTATTTATCATATAGATGTCTATTCATACGCTCAAAAAAAAAGGTGTAATTACTTGTATTGGAACAAAAATTAGTGGAAAACCGCCTGGTGGTATTTGGCTTCGACAGGGACCATTTGGCTCTACTGATAATATTTATGCAAGCGGTAATAGCGGTTTTAGTATAAATGGTGGAACAAGAAATGTTGGCTATATAGGAAAAAGCATGGCTTTCTCTCAAAATGGTACTCCTTTTTACGGAAAATTTCCTATTGGTTATGGTGGTTCTAGTGGCAGATACCCAAGTCCGGAACCCTTATTGAATTTTCCGCAAGTAAGGGGTGAAACACAAGGCAAACAATTTATGTTTATAAAACCTTCTGTTCTCTCAACAAAGGGTATGTTAGAAAAGCGTTATATGTGGATTAATAACGGACAGTATCCTAACTTTTGGGTTCAACCTATTTACGCTAATTCAAACTTGTCAGACAATGCGAGTCAATGGTTATATATTCAAAATAAAGCGGCTGCTAATATTTGTGTTAATAATACAAATAAACCTGAGATTTTTGTTGGGAATATTCGGCGTGGCGGAGCAACTGGATGCAGAACAACGACTGCGAAATACCAATCTTATAACATTATGTCTGCTGCTGGGTTATATGCAAAGTTTTTGTATATTCCTCAGGATGCATCGCAATACACTGTTCAAGTTCAGCGTCAATGCGTTAATCCTTGTGGTGCTCAAAAACCTTTCCCATTTGCTGCTAATAATGGAATAAGTGGTGGTATTGGAACAAGCACGGGCGCTATTAGTCAAACAAATTCTGGACCTCCTCCTGCTATTGATACTCCTACTTATTTAACTCCTCCCGAATGGTATTTAAATAGCGGATGTAAAAATAATTCGTAATTAGATATTTTTTTATTTATTTTTTATTTTTTATTTTTTATTTTTTATTTTTTATTTTTTATTTTTTATTTTTTATTTTTTATTTTTTATTTTTTATTTTTTATTTTTTATAATATAATTATATAATTATGCCTTATGCTAAATCATCATTATATAAAACTTTTTCTGGCGGGTCTAAATTGGAAAAAATGACTATGGCCGGTGGCGCTAGATTAAATGCTAAGGATGCGTTCAACTTATTTAACGAAAAAAAAGAATTCTTATTATATGTTTTTTCAAACTTGATTGTTCAATTGGGAATAACTTATTATGTAATGATGAATTATAATGCACAAAATACTCTTTCAATGCAATTAATGCTATTTATGGCACAAATACTTATTATATTTATTCTTGCTTTTATACCAATGCCTGCTTGGTTAAAATTTATTTTATTTTCTATTTTTTCTTTTACTTTTGGTATTTTTTTGTCTTCTCTTAAAAAAACTGTCAATATTAATATTATTAGAACTGCTCTAGTTGGAACACTCGGTATTTTTGCTAGTATGGTTATTTTTGGGTTAGGATTAATTTTATTTGGTATTAATCTTGGATATAGGTTTGGCATGGGATTATTATGCGCATTAATGGCATTTATACTGGTTTTAATAGTTTTTAGATTATTGGGAACTTATTCTTATGCAATGAAAATTTTGAGTTTATTTGGGTTGTTTTTATTTTCTCTCTTTATTATTTATGATACAAATACAATTTTGCAGAGAAATTATTATGGCGACTTTATCACAGCTTCTTTAGATTACTACTTGGATATTTTAAATATTTTTGTAAATTTGGTTAATTTTGATAGTCGTTAGCATTAGTATTTATATTTGTATTTGTAAAACGGTTTAAATATTTTGTTATTATTTAATTATAAATTTTATAATGTCTGGATTTAAAAGTGAATCAAGCATGCTTATTGATAACTTGAATAATAATGCAAATAATACAAATAATAGATTTTTTAATTGCGACCGTTATATGTTACTTAAAATTTGTGTTTCGGCTGATGGTGCTAACGATGATATTAAAAATAAATATTTGAATGCATCGATTGAGCATAATCTAAAAATGTCGTCTAATCTTTTTTATGACGCAGGATTTGATTTATTTACTGTAGACAATCTGGATTGTTTTATTGATGAAGTTAACAAAGTAAATTTTAAAATTAAATGCTCTGCTACTATGGTTTGTGAGTCTGGAAAGGTTTATCCTACTGGTTTTCATATTTATCCTCGTTCTAGCACAGGCTCGAAAACCCCATTGCGTTTGGCAAACAGCGTTGGTATTATTGACTCTGGGTATCGTGGTGATTTAATGGCAATGTTTGATTGTATCGATTGTGATGATGATATTATTGAAAACTCTAAAAACTCTAAAAACTCTAAAAAAACACAAAAAAAACCAACTTGTGATTATCGCATATCAAAGCATAGTAAGTTGGTTCAAATTTGTGCGCCTGGTTTGGTTCCTATTTATGTGGAAGTTGTTGATGTTTTAAATGTGGAAACTGCTAGGGGCTCAGGTGGTTTTGGCTCTACTGGGGTTTAAAAATAATTAATGTTTTATATTAAATTTGTTATTGTTTTATATAAAATAGTTTTTATATGATTGTAATATAAGTAAAATTATTATGTTTTTAAAAAATAATGAATTAAATATGTTTAATATGTTTATTAGTGTTTTTTTGCTCTTTTTTTTAATATTGTTTGCTTTTCCTTTTTTAGTTACTTTTTTATTTAGTAATTTATTTGGAAACTTATTATTATTTTTAGGAGTTGTTTTTATTGGATTATTTAATTATCGATGGGCAATTGGTCTAGCTGCAATTTTTATTATTTTATATCAGGCTTTTCATTTATCAGGGTCTGGGTCTACTACGGAAGGTTTCAAGTCTAATTGTAAGCCTGGTTGTGTTGCACCTAAAAACATTACTGGTAATTGTAAAGCTATTTCAGAATATGTTAAAGATAAATATTATTATGGAGAAATTGCTAGCAAATACAGTTGCCCTTGGGAATGTTCTGTAAGTCCTGGAAATTTTAATTCTGAAAGCTGTGTGTATGATTCCGATTGTGCTGGTTGTTTTCCTGAAGTAGTATTAAATAACGATATTAAAAAATCGACTGCTTGTTTTAGTTCTAAATATGGTTGTTGTCCAGATGGAGATACTTCCAAAAAAGATAATATTGGGTCTAATTGTTCTAGTTCTGACTTTAAAAAAAGTGGCAGTGGCAGAGGCAGCGGCAGCGGCAGCGGAAGTGGCAGCGGCAGCGGAAGTGGCAGCGGCTATCATTTTACAAATTCACCATCTAAATGGAATTCTGATTCTAAATGGAATTCTGATTCTAAATGGAATTCTGATTTAAAATCTAAGTTTATTAAATTTGAAACCACTCATAATCCTAATTATAGATTTGATTTGAATATTATTGAAAAACAAGCTAGTCCAAGAGAAGTTGAATATTTATTGAAAAATAATAAATGGCCATGGTCCGATGAGGTTAAAAGGTTGTATAAAAATGCAATTATTAGTAATTCAAAAATAAGTATAGAGCCTGGTGTAGCTCTTGATATAGCCCAGACCGTTTATAATGAAACCGCTGTTAAACAATTATTATCTTGGAATACCAAGGAAGGAATATTTTTATTAAGCGGTGTTACTATTGGTCATACAAAAGGATTGCCTGATAATGTAAATAATATTGTTCGATGTGGTTTGAAAAATGGTAAAGCAGTTATGGAAAAAATTGTGAATGTTGGTTATGATGGTATCAACGGCTCTATAATTAAAAATACTACTAAAATTGCGGATGCTGATATTCCTAGTCTAGTTCCTGGATTTAAATTTTTAAAAAGCGTTTGTAATCCATGTGTTGCTTTGGACGACCCAGCAAATTACTCGTGTCCATTCTCTTTAAATGTAGGTGATGGTGGTGGGGTTAGCTCAATTTGGAAAAAATTATGGAATTTAAATGGGTCTTCACTTGATTCTAAAAATAATGGCAATAATAAAAACAAATTTCCTTTATTATCTGAATTAAAAAATGAATTAAATAAAGCTATCTATGTTTTATCTCATGATATCGAAAACAATAATGTATTAAAATTAAAAAATGGAGTAACTAATACTGATTCTGAAAAAATGAGTTTTTCCAGGCAAAGTCCATTTTTGAATTCTAATATGTAATAGTAATAAGTAATTTATTTATTTATTTATTTATTTATAAAAAAAATTATTTTTATAAATAAAATTTTTATTTTTTTATGTAAAATTTTTATTTTTTTATGTAAAATTTTTATTCTATATTCTATCCTATTTTATTCTTTCTATATTCTATTTTATTATATTTTATTGTACCAAACTGGTGCTGGTGGTAAATTTGGTGTTGTGTGTGATGTTTTTTGTTTTTGTTCTTGTTTTTGCTCTTGTTTTTGCTCTTGCTCTTTATCATTTTCATAATCATCCAATATTCTCATGCTTGGTGTACCGTCGCTGCAATAGCGCATTAATGAAATTTGTTGATGTGTTATGTTTTGGCTTAAAGGCTCTTGTCTGTAAATTTGTAAATCATCATCGTCGTCGTAAGCATTAACACAAGGATTAGCGCAGGCAGAAGTGTAAACTCCTTCTTGAACATCATCTAATAAACCATGCACAGGGTTAATGAATCCTGTGCCATGATAATCTCGCGGTGTGGAAAATGCTCCATTGAAATGAATTGAACGGAAATTTTGAGTTCGAGAATAAATATCTGGTGTGTCGCTAACATTGTATGTATTCTCACGGCCATTGGAGTTTCCACGAGCAGATGAATACATGTTTTGATATTCTGTGCCTAGTGTGCGAATCACAATAACTAGGTCATCATGCAGCGTCTGAAACGAAATATCCGCTTTCAATTGATGCTCTTCCATATGCGCTGTTAATTTTACTAAAAATGCTCTCATTTTTACTTTCAATTCATCAACTGACCTGGTATCTCTTTCCGTTATATTTTTTGCCTGATAAATGAACTCTTGAGTTTTTTGCCTGAAAATGTATTTGCTTAAATCCATCGCGCTGGTTTCACCGCTTTCAACGCAAATAAGTGGGGGTACGCAAAATGCTTGGTGTACTAGCACATTTTCTTCATTTAAAATATTTACTTCGACATCGAATGGGCTATCGCTTTTGATGCGCAAATGATATGTTTTCTTTGCTCCACTTGTTAATAAATCAACATTTAGCGTTGGAGACCATTGATTTGTGGTGTAATCATATATTTCTGCATTGATTGCTTGAAGTGTAATATTTTTTAGCGCGGCATACAATATGCTGTGTATGACTTCGCCAAATACGAGCCCGCAATTTTCAATTTTATCAATGAAATAATAGCATGCATTTTTTTTTGATGAAAGCGCATTCAATGTGGCTGAATTGTGGTCTAGTCCTAACCCAATAAAGATATTTCGAAAAGATGAGTCAACGCGCTCAGCTAGCTCTGAAATATTTGTACTGCCAACATTTGCACACCCATCTGAGATTAAAATATGTGTTATTTCAAAATCAGAATGCTCTTCCTTAAATTTTTGTATTTGCTGCGCCGAGTCTGTAAGAGCTAATTCAATGTTTGTGCTTCCACAAGACATTATTTGTTTATTTAAAGCTACTATATCTGGTAAATTTTTTTTTGTTACACGCTGTGGTGAAATAACTCTCCTTATTTGTTCGTCAAATGTAGAAATTTGTACCCATATTTCGGAACCGGATTGTTCGGCAGCTAAGCGGCAAATGTTATTCGCGGTATGAATTGTGTACTGCATTTTGCTTCGCCCATCCATGCACATGTCACCCATTGAACCTGAATTGTCGCAATTAATATAAATTAATTGGGGTTTTGTTGTAATTGGCGTGTCGGCAATATTTATTTTTAGTATGCCAAATGGTTCTTCGAAATCTAAAATTTTTAATGATAAAGTATTGGATGAATTATTGGATAAAGTACTGGAGGCTAATGTGCGCGGTGGCGGCACTGACTCTTCTGTGTCAGGCTCAGGCTCAGAAAGTGATAATTCTTTGTCTTGTGTTGAGCTTGGTTCTGTGGGTACATGCACAGGCTCCACAAATTGAATATAAGTAGATAAAATAGCGTCGGTCATTATAGTATTACTGTTTGAGTTTTGCATGTTGTTGGACATTGTTCGATGTATATATAATTGATTTACTTTTTATATTAAAAAAGTAAATCAATTTTTTTTTAAATTTAATTTAAAAAAAATGATTATTGAATGGATGATACGAATGTTATAAATTTTGATTATATTTTTAATATATTTTTAATATTTTAGCTAGCATAAATTTTAAAATGGCAATATACATATTTGCACGCATCATCGTAAGAATAAAAATGTGTTGTATAACGATTATCTGAATTCTTTAAAGGGACTGTCACATAAATTTTTTTGTTGTCTATTTTAAATTCAAAATCATGATAATCTGAATTTGGGTTCTTAAATGCTACATGGTCATTTTCATTTATATGGAATTGCCAATCGTTTTTTGTGAACATTTCTGAAATATTTTCTAATTTTTTATTTTTACATTTAGGGTTTTGTGCATTTTGTTCATTTTCAAATATATCTGTTATTGTTTGCATTTCCATGTTTAATTTATGATAATAATACTATCAACATTGCTTTATATTATTTTATTTTATTTTTCAACTTTAAAAAAATCGTTTAAAGTTGTCAAAATTAATGTTTTAAACTATTATAAATGAACTCTTCATCCTCTTCTTCTCCTGAGGGCCAAGTACAAGGTCCTTCCATTGCTGAAGCGCAAGCGCGCATCATGGCTCTGCCAGTTACAGATGAAAACGCTGCTCTGAATATTATGGTTTCTTTTTTAAATATTGCACAAAGGCGCGGTGTATTTTCTATTGACGAATCAGCCAAAATTTGGGAATGTATTAAAAAATTCCAAAAATAAAAGTATTTGAATTGGTAATTTATTAAAAAATATATTAAAATTAACTGCATATTGTAGTTAATTTTAATTTTGCGCTTTCGACAGGACTCGAACCTGCGACCTAAGCGTTAACAGCGCTTTGCTCTGCCAACTGAGCTACGAAAGCTTTGGTTGTTTTTGGAGGTGCTATCTTCGTTTTTTTCGAATAAGAGAAAAAAGTTATCGCTGTATGAAGATATTTAAGTCGGAAGAGAAGATAAAATGGAGTACATTGTGATTTTGTTATCACCCGATAAGGGACTTGAACCCTCGACCACCAGATTAAAAGTCTGGCGCTCTACCGACTGAGCTAACCGGGTATAAATGAATGGGTGGGTGCTATTTTCCTTTAAAAGTATCAAGATTTTACTCTTGAAAAATGAATCTTAACGATTCTAATAATTTGTGTTTTGCTGTAGAAAAATAAAAGTAAATTGCAATAACAACATTTTGTTGTTTGCAATAGTTTATATTCGGCATAAATGCTGAATATTATAATCATCACTTATTTTTGAGGTTTGCTGTAATAGATAATTAAATTGTGGCAGCGCATTACCACATGTGCTATATCCTAAACACATACATTTTTATGTATGTTATCTTATGTATGCTCCTTATGCATACATTTTAAACCTTTACTTTAGCTTTAAGCTTTATATTTTGAGTTGCTGTAAAAGATATCTAATAATAGGCTAACCCCTATTTTGCTGCATCTTAAAAACCCTACCTGGGACTCGAACCCAGAACCACAAGATTAGAAGTCTTATACTCTATCCAATTGAGCCAGCAGGGCCTTTGGATTTTGAAATGCTGTTTTCGTTTTTTGCTATATGCATTGTTTGAAATTGCTGTTATGAAAACATTTTTTATTTTTTTTGCTTTTTATTTAATGCGTCAAGAGGGGTTCGAACCCTCGCATCCTTACGATAGTGGGTCTTAAATCCACCGCCTTGGACCACTCGGCCATCAACGCTTTTTTAAGTGCTTGTATCTTTTTTTTTTAACTATTAAGCGGTTAAGCTTAACAATCGGTAATAATAAAAGTTTTGCTGCATGATACAATTTCATTTTTTTATTTCATTTTACTCCTTTACAATCTATTAATACTAGATGTCTTTATATTCTTTTTGAATATATATTTAATATTATAAAATAAAAATATTTTATGCTCTAGGACGGACTTGAACCGACGACCCTCAGCTCATAAGACTGATGCTCTAACCAACTGAGCTACAAGAGCTTTTTGTGTGCTTGTATCTTTTTTTTTAACTATTAAACGGTTAAGCTTAACAATCGGTAATAATAAAAGTTTTGCTGCATGATACAATTTCATTTTTTTATTTCATTTTTTTATTTCATTTTACTCCTTTACAATCTATTAATGATAGATGTCTTTAAGTTATTTGTAATATATATTTACACCAACCCATTAAATACATTAAAGTTTTTTTTTACATATTATTAACCCATTATAAATTTCGTTATTTTTATAATAAATATCAACATAAAAATTTATTCCATTATTCCCATTATTAAATTGTCTTATTAAATCATTTTTTTATTCATTTTTGGTGCAATTATATTATATCTATAATCATTTTTACTTATTATATTTACATATATACGGTCTTTATGTATATATTTTATTCTACCATCATATGCTAAAATTAAATTTAATACATCAAAAGGTAAATTATAGTTTATCATTTTATTATGACATTATAAATATTATTTATATATTTTGTTTTATTTTTCTTTTAGGTATGTGTAATTAGTTTTTTATTTTTTATTTTTTATTTTTTATTTTTTATTTTTTTTTTTTTTTTTTTTTTATTTTTTTATTTTTTATTTTTTTTTTTATTATTTTTTTTTTTTTTTTTCTTTTTTTTTTTAACTTCCATTATATAATATATATCAATATTAAAATTTTAAAATTTTTATATATTTTTATATTAAATAAAAAATAAATATTTTATTTCACAATTAAATATATAAATGAATTTGGAAATAGACAAAGATATAT
>Ga0114973_10000048_pt1 | contig 70047 bp, 48 predicted proteins | sample M_140807_MF_Meta_FD_87025 | JGI IMG/M metagenome (GOLD analysis project Ga0114973, IMG submission 87025) | Freshwater microbial communities from Lake Montjoie, Canada to study carbon cycling - M_140807_MF_MetaG | ecosystem: Environmental > Aquatic > Freshwater > Lake | place: Lake Montjoie... | reverse complement strand
AGCTAAACAGGCTCCGACAGCCGGAGGGAGAGCCGGGCTTTGCCCCGTGATCCCACCCCGATCGTGTCCGCCCCCAAAGGATATTCCCTGCGGGAACGGGCCGGTCGGCCGGCATGAAGAACCGAACGACAAAGATTGGCCAGGCCGGCAACGGCCTGGCCTTTTTTGTTTCCGGGGGCTCCGGGTGCCTGATACTTCTCTGGCGTTTGCCGAGCCCAGCCCACCGCGTCGTCGCCGCCTCGCGAAAGCGCTCGCTCGACGTGGCGACATTCAGCCCGCAGCCTTCAGCCAGGATCACCGTGAACCAGGCACTCGGTACAATCGCCGACAATGCCCCGGGCCCGATCCGCGAATCGGCCGGCTCCTGCCACGGAAATCCCCGAAGAACCTTTTTTCCCGATGAGACGCCCCCGCATAAGCCGAGGTTTTTCGGAGGTGTCGGCCGCCGCATTCGGCAGCGGAGTCTTTATCCACAGCCTGCGAGGGCGAGACGGCGCGCTCTTCTTCAGAAACAACTGCTTCTTTGCGCTCTTGTGTTTTGCAACGATTCATGGCGCCTTTGGAGATGAAGAAACATCTACCGGCAAGGCCTTGATGCACGACAGCGAGGCGATTCAGCAAGCTGGGGCACACGACCTCGCTCGGCCGGAGGCGGAGCAGTGGATCGAGCGTCTCTTCGACGCAGCGAACAGTGACGGACAAGAAACGACGGAGGCCCTTGCTACCGCACGGCGGCTTGCGAATTCCATCGGGTCATGGGCGGACTCGTCACGGATCGTGGATCGCGAACTTGCGATCCATCCCGCAAGAGATCTCGATCGCGCGCGACTGTGTGCCGAGGCCGGAGAGATCAAGAGAAACCTGAGCAGGAAAACGCAGCTTGATGCGGACCGAAATGCTGCAATAGAGGCATTCAGCGAGGCAATCTCGATCACTCGTGAGCTTTCACAGGAGACCTTGCCCCAAGCCGATCGCCTGTCAAACGTTGTGCTTTACGCCATCTGGATCGCCGAACTGGAGGCGGAGTGCAGCAACGAGCCGGAGCGGAGTCGATCGCTTGAGTCCTACCGAGCGGCACGAGAGCAGTACGCGGCACTCCTCGCCGCCCACCCAGAGCCAGTTGGGCCGCTTGCCATCACGAGATGGACGATCCCAAAAATCGCCGCCCGTGAGGCGATCCATGCCCTTGCCCTCGAGCGTTACGCGGACGCCCTCGTGGCCTTGAGGGCCATGGCCGGCTCGACCGAAGACTTGGTCGCCCCTTCAGTGTGCATTCAGGAGGCAGCGAACCGCCTTCCTGTCCAGTCGCGCCGCGACGTTGATGGGTATGTGCGGTTTCTTGAAGAGTGGCTCCGGGATGGCGTTCCTGACGACCACACCTGCTTCGTCCGATGGGCCCTTGCTGAGGCGCTCTGTGCCCAGGGGAACTCCGCGCTCGCGCGCCCGATACTCGCCGATCTTTGCGCTCATGCCCTTTTCGCCTTCGATAAGGCGGAACCAAGCGCGTTGGAGGAGGGAAGGGGCGGCACGTATTCCATGGTGCTCCGGCAGCTTCGCGACATCGAGGCCAACGAGGGCGCCATCGACGAAGCCCTCGCTACCAACGCAACCTATCTCGACCTCTATCCGAACGAAGAAGGCTTAGTCAACGAGGCCTGGAATTTCGCCAAACAACACGCAGCTCAACGAGCTGCCGAAGATTCCCGGATCGACGCGCCCTCGCGCACAAACTGGCGGCGCTGGATCCTGATTGGGATCAATGTCGGTATCGTTGCCGTCATTTCCTGGCTGCTGATCCGGCGATCACCCAAGCCTCGTTCAGCCGGCGGCCCATCGCCTCCGCTTCGCTGACATCGGCTCGGACCGATCTTGAAGTGCCTCCGAGGGGGCGGGAGTGACCCGGCCTCGGCTGCCGGCGGCCCCCCGGCTGCTGGCCCATTCCGGAACCATCTCGGAATCCTGCTCGGAATCCTGCTCGGAATCCTGCTCGGAATCCTGCTCGGAATCCTGGTTCCTCTCAATCCAGGCCGGCCAACACTTCGATCGCCCCTCATCCCCCCTCGCGGCCCCCGGAATAGCGATCCTGGCACACCGGAAAACCGGATGGCACGGCTCCTGTTAGAATGAACCGAGAGAGCGTTCTCCGGTCGCCGTGGATTCCGTTCCCGCCCCCCTGTGGCCTGCCATCATGCCCACCACCTCCGATTTCTCGCTCGGCAAGGTCGACGTGGCGCTGACGCCGCGCGAGCGGTTTGAGGAGTTTCTCCAGGCCCGGGGGAAGCGGATCACGCGGCAACGACGGATGATTGTCGAGCATGTCTGTGCCCGCCACGAGCACTTCGACGCCGAGCAGCTCCTCGCCGATCTGCGCGGCACCCCCGATGGCGCCTCCGCGAGCCGGCCGACGGTCTACCGGACGCTCACCGAGCTCGTCGAAGCCGGTCTGCTGCGGAAGATGGTGCTCGGCGGCCGGGCCGTCTACGAGCACGACTACGGCTACCCGCAGCACGATCACCTCCACTGCACCGGGTGCCAGACGCTGATCGAGTTCTCGAGCGCCGACCTGGGGAAGATCCTCGACGCCGTCGCGGCCCTTCACCAGTTCCGCGCCCAGGGACACCGGCTGATCATCAGCGGACTGTGCTTGAGCTGCCGCTCGAACCGCAGTCGGTCGCGCCACCAGGACCGCATCTGACGGGCCGGGTCCGATGCCGGCCGGCGGGAATCGATGTCGGCAGGCCAGGGCCAATGCCGTCTCCTGCCATCGACCGGTGCTTGTCCCGCGGGCAGTGGCTGCCAGAATCCCGGGCGGTTGATCGCTTCGCGAGCCGATCAGAGGCGGTCTTTTTGCTCCCCCCTAGCGGCCCCAACCCCATCCCTCGCCGCAGGTTGCGGCCGGTGAAGCTGGGCCCGGATTCGCCTTCGTGCGAGCCCGGCATGCCAATTGCCCTCTCTACCCAGCGGTTCCCTGCTGGCAACGGCTCAAACCTCCGCCTGCTTTCCCGCCGCAATTTCGGCGTTTCCCGGGCCCGGTCCTCCGCCGGCCGGCATCGGGTTCGCTCCCGCCTTCCCTGCCTCCGAGGAGCCCCATGCCTACTATGCCCGCCGCCTCGCGCGCCAGACCGAGTGAACGGATCGGTGGCGCGGTGTTCGTCCTCGCCATCCTCGTGCTGGGAGGATGCTCCTCGTCGTCCCAGGATCACCGCGCAGTCGCGCGAACATTCAGCGGGCTGGCCGATTGCTTCTTCCGCGGCACCGCTGACCATAACGGGGAAACCCTCTCCGCTGCCGAGGCCCGCCGGCTGGCAGCCAATCCGTTCGGGATCTCGCTGCGGCGCCTCGCCACGCTCGATGTCGCGGCAGCCCGTGAGCTCGCCGCCTGCCGGGGCTTCCTCAACTTCTCTCGGCTCCTGGCACTCACCCCCGCGGCCGCAGCAGAACTCGCCGGCCACGCCGAAGATCTCCGTCTCGACAGCCTGGAGACCCTCTCCGCCGACACGGCCCGGGCCCTCGCCGGGCATGACGGCGCGCTCCACTTGAACGGCCTGCGGTCGATCGACCTGGCCACGGCCGAGGCGCTGGCCGACCACGAGGGGCTGCTCGCGCTCAATGGCCTCGCGGCGCCGGAGGAAGGGGTGATCGTGGCGCTCGCCCGGCACCGTGGCCATCTCTGCCTCAACGGCCTGGCGACCTTGTCACCCACGGCCGCGGACACCCTCGCCACACGCCGCGGGAAGGCGAGCCTCCACGGGCTGACGTCCCTGAACTACCAGTCCCTGCAGAGCCTGTTCCACCTTGGCGACCAAACGGGTGTCGATCTTCCCGAGTGGATCCCCACCGGTCCGTGCGGTGCTCTGGCCCCGGGGCCGGCCAATGGTCGCGGGGAAGGGAGGGCGCTGCCGCGCCTTCTCCCCCCCGGCTCCGCGCTGGTAACCGTCGATTGACCGCACGCCGCGGCCCAGCGGCGGAGGCTGTTTAGACGTGGAGCGCTGCCGTTGCCGCACGGGCCGGATTGCGCCCCAGTGCCTCACGGACCGGCCCGGCGAGGAATTCGTCAACCTGCGCTGACGCCCGCCCCGCGAGCCCCTGCGATTCCATCGCGGCCTCGAGGTCGACCGCCACGAAGAGCGGATCGGCGCCGAGCCTTTGGGCGAGGTCGTTCGGCTTTCCCTCGCGGATCGTCGCCGTCGTGGCGTGGCTATGAACGCGGAAGGCCTCGTGGAGCACTTGGCGGTCGCCTCCGGCTTTCGTCCCCGCCATCAGGATCCGTTCCGCGGCGAGGAAGGGGAGATAGTTTTCCAGATTCCGGCGGATCGCTCCGGGGATGACGACGAGCCCGCGGGCAATGTTCGCGTAGAGGACAAGCTGGGCGTCGGTGGCGAGGAACCCCTGCGGGAGAACGAGGCGGCGCGGGGCCGAATCGTCGAGGGTCCGCTCGAACCACTGCGTGGCCGCGGTCTGCCCGGCCGTCACGGCCAGGCCCATCACGAACCGGCCGAGGCCGCACATCCGCTCGGCACGCATCGGATTGCGCTTGTAGGGCATTGCCGAGGAGCCGACCTGATCCTGCTCGAAGGGCTCCTCGAGCTCCCCCGAAGCGGCCGCCAGACGGAGGTCGTTACCTGCCTTGTGGGTCGATTCGGCGATGCCGGCAAGGCCGGCCACGATCTGCGAGTCGATCTTCCGGGTGTAGGTCTGGCCGGTGACGTCGTAGGAGGCGCTGAATCCGAGCTTCCGCGACACCACTTCGTCGAGGGCGCGGACTTTGGCATGATCGCCGTCGAAGAGCTCGAGGAAGCTCGCCTGGGTGCCGGTCGTCCCCTTCGCCCCGCGGGCCCGGAGAAGACGGCGACGGTGGACGACCTCCTCGAGATCGATGAGCAGATCGTGGATCCACAGGCAGATCCGCTTGCCGATCGTCGTCGGCTGCGCCGGCTGGAGGTGGGTCAGCCCGAGGCAGACGATGTCCTTCGTCTCGGCCGCCTTGGCCGCGAGCGCCTCGATCACCCCGGCGAGCCGGGCGGCAATCAGATCGAGCGAATCGCGCATCAGGATCAAGTCGGTGTTGTCGGTGACGAAGGCGCTCGTGGCCCCGAGGTGGAGGATCGGGCGGGCCAGCGGCGCCGCATCGCCGTAGGTGTGGAGGTGGGCGAAGACGTCATGCCGCATCTGCTTCTCGTAGGCCGCCGCCTTGGCGAAGTCGATCGGCTCGAGATTGGCCCGCAGTTGCGCCAGCTGCGCCGGCGTGATCGGCAGACCGAGCTCGGCCTCGGCCTCCGCCAGAGCCAACCACACCTGCCGCCAGGTGCGGTAGCGGTTGCGGTCACTCCACAGCCTCGCCATCTCGGCGGAGGCGTAGCGGGTCGCCAACGGATTTTCCCACACGTCTCGGCGCCCGTCCTGGTGTCCATCCTCGTTCACGTCCGCGTTCTCCTCGTCCCGGGGTTTGTCGCGGTGGCCGACCGGGCTCCCGATCCGCCCGTCGCCGCGGCCACGCCCCCCGGGGCATCGCTCCCCGGGGTCTGTCGGGCCATCATGCAGATCAGGCGCTCCAGGGCCAGCCTCGCCCGCAGGCCGCGGGAAGCGTCCCCCTTGAGCGATCGGTCGAGGTCGGCCAGTCGCTGCGGGAGTTGGCGGGCCCGTCGGCCGCCGAGCTGCTGGAGCGCCTCGCGGGCCTGGGCAAGCGCCTTCGGCCACGCCGCCACGCCGGCAGACTTCAGCGCTTCGTCGAAGCTGCCGGGGCGCCCCGCGCCGGGGGGGAGGCCGAGGAGCCGGGCGGCGGAGGCGAGTCGCCGCAGGCTCGTCGCCGCCTGGGCGAACAGCGCGATCGGGTTCTCGCCGCTGGCGAGGAGATCGGCGAGCGCCGCCAGGGCCTCTGGGGCATTGCCGGCCGCGGCGGCATCGACCATCCCCCACGCCGATCGCTCCTGGGGGCTCCCCACGAGGTCGTCGACAGCCTCGGGGGGAATCGGCTTCCCCCCCTTTCCCTGCGCTCCGGCGAGCCGCTGCACCGCCTGATCGATCTGACCGAGCTCGTTATTGAGGCGTTCGAGGAGGCGCTGCGCGGTGGCGGCCTCGAGGGCACAGCCATGCCGGGCGCGGGCCCAGTGGCGCACCCAGGCGGCGAGATCGACCTTCGCCGGCACGGCCAGGTCGATGACCGCGCCCTGGGCAGCGAGCGTCTTCGCCAGCCGGGTCGTGGCGGGAAAGGTCTTGACGTCGAGGATCACCAGCCCGCGATGGCCGCGGGGGGTGGCGACGATGGTCTCGAGCATCGCCCGGCACTTGGTCACGAACGGATCGGCCGAGCGGACGACCGCCACCCGCGTCGCTCCGGCAAACATCGGCACCGTCGCCGCTTCATCGAAGATGTCGCGCGGATCCTCGATCGAGTCCCCGTCGAACTCCCGCCAGGCCCACGACCGGTCGGCCTCGTCGGGCACCAGGTGCCCGCGGATCAGCCTGAGGAGCTCACCGGCAAGGAACGGCTCATCGCCGACCAGCGCGATGACGGCCGCCGGCGGTGGCGACCAGTCGTCGGGGGCGCGGAGGATTTCCAGGGCGGAGCGGGATTCGGCCACAAAGGAGCGCCTCGGAGGACGCCGGACCGGGGGAGACGCGACACAGCCCCGGAATCGGCAGCCATGCAGTCTAACGATCCGAGGAGAAAGTCTTTCCCGCCATGGTCCGCGGCGATGTCAGGGGGAGTCCGCCTACGGCAAAACCTTGACCCCGCCGAGCTTGCCGACAACGCGCGGCACCGCCACGGTGACCGGCTCCGGCGTCGTGCCGCGGCCGATGTTCCCCGCCGCGTCGCTCGCCTCGACCCGGATGAAGACCCGGGCCGGCGTGCCCCGCTCGGGCTGCCAGCGGTATTCCCCCTGGGCCTCCAATCCCTCCGCGATCGTGCCCCACGGCCCATCGGCATTGGGAGACTGGATCAAGCGGACACTCTTCGGCACGAGGATCTGATCGCGGGCGGCCCAGCGGATCAGCACGCCCCCCGGCTCGGTATCTTTCAAGCGGGTCGCCTCGACGATCTCCACCTGCGGGGGCTCGTCGTCGATGCCGATCCACCCCTCCGGCATCTCGCCCGAGCGCGGGCCCCCGCCGGCGTCTGGCAGGTCGGGGACGATCTCGAGACGGAATCCATACAGGCCGGCGGCCGGGAGCGTGACGTCGATCGGACTCTGGCCGTCGTCATCGACGGCGCTGCGCTGCCAGGTGACGCCGCCGTCGCCGGTGCTCCATAGCTCCACGCGCACCGGGACGGTGTCGGGACGGTCCGACTGCATCTCGTAGTCCCAGGTGAATCTCCGGGAACGGACGATCTGGAGCGGGCGGCCGCGGTATTCGGTGGGGAGGGCACGCGCCGCGGGCCCCGGTGCGGCCGATTCAATCGCCGGCTTGGCCGGCGCGAGCGTGGCGGGCGCCGGGTCACCCTCCGGCCGGCCACCGGCAGTCGGAAGCGGTCCGCGGCTCCCCGTGCCGACCGGACGGGCGAGCACACTGCGGCTCTGGCCGGCTTCCGGGGACGGGGGGACCGACGCCACCGGACCGTCGCCGGCCCAGCGCCCCGACGGATCAGCCGCCCATCCTCCGGGGGGCGCGGTGGCCACCTCGGTCGCGGCGGCGGGCTGGTTGTCGATGGGCAGGGCAGGGGGGGACGACGTGGCGGCCACCGCGGAGGAGGACTGTCCCGGCAACCCCGGGACGCCGATCTCCGCCGCGAGCGCCCCCTGATCGACTCCCGGGTCGGCCCCTTCCATCGTGAACTGCTTCACGGTCCGGTGCCCGGAGGCATCGCTGACCGAGATCCGCACGGTGAGCGCCTCGACCTTCTCACCGGCCCACCAGATCTCCTCGCCGATCAGATGAGCCGGCGATTCGCGGGAGAGGACCGCCTCGGCGGCGACCTTCTTCCAGGTCGGCTCGGCTTTTGTCTGGTATTCCACCACCATCTTGGGAAGGTCGAGCGTGTCGTCGGCGGCGGCGTAGCGGCAGACGACCTCGCCATCGGTGCCGCGCCACACCCGGGCCGAGACGCGCGGGGCAGCCGCATCGACGAGGACGCGCATGTCGGGCCCCTCGCCCCCACGCTGCCTCCCTTTGGCATCGATCGCCCGGAGTCGAAACCAATACTCCCCGTCGGCCGCGGCCCTGTAGACGATCGACCCCGCCTCGGGCCCCGCCTCGCCGGCCTGCTCCCAGGTCGCCCCGAGATCCTTCGACGCCTGGAGGAGGACCCGCGCGGCGGCATGATCGGCCTGCTGCGACGGCGCGACCTTGAAGGGGATCGCGAACGCCGTTTTCGTCGTGCGGACCAGATCGGGAAGCCGGGGAGCCGGAGGGAGCTCCTCGCCCCGACCGAGCCCCGTGATCCCTGACAGGACGACGATCATCGTCGCCGCCAGCCTGCGGCAGCCGACGGCTCCAGGCCCCGTTCCGGCGGTGAGCTCACGAAAGTGTCTGCTGGTCGACCCCATGCCGGAGCCATCGTCCACACCGCGACGGAACGTCCCGATTTTCGGGAACGACGGGAAAAGTCCCCCCAGGTTCTCCGCCACCGACCGGAGGTTGGGCAGACTCGGCAAGCCCGAGAGCCTGGGGGGTGGGGCGCTTTTCCTGCTGGACCCGGCAATCGGCAGACTGCCATAATCCGCGCAGGGCCAACGCCATCGTGGTGGGCTCCGCCCCGGGCCGATTCCCCCGATCCCGCCACCGCCGTGTTTTCCCCTGAAACTTCGCTTCGAGACCTCGCCGGCCTGGCAGCGGTCCTCGTTGGCGGCCTTCTGGCCCTCATCGTCGCCCTCCGGGCGCTCCAATCCTGGGTCCGCCGGGCCCAGCAGGATCAGCCGGAGTCCGGTCGTGGCGATTGGGAAAACTCGCTGGCCGGGTACAAAAATCTGCGCGATCAGGGTGTTTTGAGCGAGGAAGAATACCGAAAAATAAGAACGCTCGTCGAACCGCACGTGCAGATCCGCGACGCCCGTGGCGTCTTGCCGCCAGCCGGGCCGCTCCCAGGGAAGGGGAACGGCGGCTGACGCCCTAGCCCTCCGCGACCTATTCACTCCCAACCGTAGTCCGAAAGGGAATCACCGACATGCCATCAGGGAAGGACGTCAACAACCTCGGTCGCCGTGGGGCGGGTGGAACGACGAAGAAGAACGCGTTCTGCTCGTTCTGCCGCAAGAGCTACCGAGACGTTGGCCCGTTGGTGGAGGGCCCCGGGGACGTCTACATCTGCGGCGAGTGCATCGAGCTGTGCCAGTCGATCCTCGATCAGGAGAAGAAGCGTCGCGGCACGAGCAAGCAGCTCTTCACCTCGATCCCGTCGCCGCGTGAGATCGTCGGCCACCTCGACGAATACGTCATCGGGCAGGAGCACGCCAAGCGGGTGCTCGCCGTCGCCGTCCACAGCCACTACAAGCGGCTGACACTCGGGAGCGAAGGTACGGACGTCGAGGTCGAGAAGTCGAACATCCTCCTCCTTGGTCCCACAGGCTGCGGCAAGACGCTCCTCGCCCGGACCCTCGCCCGCGTCCTGAACGTGCCGTTCGCGATCGGTGATGCGACGACGCTCACCGAGGCCGGCTACGTCGGCGAGGACGTCGAGAATCTCCTCCTCAAGCTCCTCAATGCCGCCGACTTCGACATCGAGGCCGCCCAGCGCGGCGTGCTCTACATCGACGAGATCGACAAGATCGGCAAAACGAGCCAAAACGTCTCGATCACTCGCGACGTCTCCGGCGAGGGGGTGCAGCAGGCGCTCCTCAAAATGCTCGAGGGGACCGTCGCCAACGTGCCGCCGCAGGGTGGGCGCAAGCACCCCGAGCAGCAGTACATCCAGATCGACACCTCGAACATCCTCTTCATCTGCGGCGGGACGTTCGTGGGGATCGACAAGATCATCGGCAAGCGGCTCGGAAAGCGGACGATCGGCTTCGGGCAACCGAGCGGACATAAGGGGGAGGCGACGCTCGCCGAGCTCCTCCCGCAGGTCGATTCCGACGACATCCTCGAGTTCGGCCTGATCCCCGAGCTCGTCGGCCGCCTCCCGGTGATCTCGTCGCTCAAGCCACTCGACGAGGGGGCGCTGGTGAAGGTGCTGAAAGATCCGAAGAACGCGCTGGTGAAGCAGTATCAAAAGCTTTTCGGGATGGAGAACTGCCAGCTCGAGTTCACCGAAAACGCCCTCTCCTCGATCGCCCGTCGGGCGATGCGGAAGGAAACGGGCGCCCGCGGCCTGCGGTCGATCATCGAGGACGTGATGCTCGACGCGATGTTCGATCTCCCGGATCACTCCGGCAGCTCGTACGTGATCACGGAGCGGAACGTCGACGACAAGGAACCGGTCGTGCCGGCTCGCGAAACGGCCCGACACAAGTCGGCGTGACGCGTGCCCGGCTGTCGACATCTGAAGCCAGGCCCACACGGGCGATCCGGAAGCGACGTTTGGGGCAAGGATCGGCAAAGCCCAGAGGGCTAGCAGGCTGTCTGGTGATCCGTCGGCGGGGCCGGCAAAAGTTTCGTCGTTCCTCGGACGACCTCGTCACTCCTCAAGCGTTCGCCGATCCCCGCCTCGCCCGAGCGCTGGTATTGAGGAGCACACCGCACCGCTCAGGCGTTGGCAGCCCCGGCAAGGCGCAGGAGGGCCGCGATCCCGCGGTCGAGCGTCCGGTCGGTGACGGTGTAAGCAATCCGGAAGTGGGTGTCGGCGGCGCCGAATACGCTCCCCGGCACCACAATCAGCTTCTCCTGGCCCGCTGCCATCTCGGCAAATCGCTTTCCCGATCCGCCGGGCGCTTCGGGGTAGAGATAGAAGGCGCCCCCGGGCTTCACGAAGCGGTAATGGCCGGCGATCCCCGCCATGAGCTTGTCACGCTTCCGCTTGCACTCGGCGAGGGGGATGTCCATCGGGGCGTCGAGAGCGGCAATCGCCCCCCACTGCCCGGCCTGCGGCGCACAGACGAAGGTGTACTGCTGGAGCATCGTGCAGGCATCGATGATCTCGGCCGGGCCGTGGACCCACCCCACTCGCCAGCCGGTCATCGCATGCGATTTCGAGAAGCCGTCGATGACGACCACCTCGTCGCTGTGGGACGCGGGGGAATGGAACGGCTCGTCGTAGCTGTACGACCGGTAGAGCTCGTCGCTGATGAGCGTCACCCCGGCCCGCTCGGCGAGCCGGGCGAGATCGCGCACCGTGTCGAGCGGGGCGACGAAGCCGGTCGGATTTGACGGCGTGTTCAGCAGGATCGCCTTCGTCCGCGGCGTGATCGCGGCCGCCACCTGCTCGACATCGATCCGGAACGACGGCGAGGTGTCGACGATCACGCACGTGCCGCCGAGGAATTCCACGAGCGGCCGATACATCACGAACGCCGGCTCGAAGAGAATCACCTCGTCACCGGGATCGATCAGCGTCATGAGGACGAGGACGAGGGCGCCGCTCGATCCGCTCGTGACGCAGAGCTTCCGTTCGGGGTCCCCCAGCTCGTCGCGAACGGCTCCCTCAAGCCGTTCGCGGAGCTGCGGGATCCCCTGCGTCTGCGTGTAGCCGCTCTTCCCGGCGTCGATGGCGGCCTTGGCCGCCTCGCAGGCCGCCGCCGGCATGGCGAAATCGGGCTGGCCGATCGCCAAGTTGATCGGGTCGTCGAGCTTCGCGGCGAGGTCGAACGCCTTGCGGATCCCGGAGGAATCGAAGGCGCTGGCCCGCCGCGAGATCATCGTCCGCCGCACGGAGGCCGGGGTGCTCACTTGGCGTCCTTGAAGAGCTTGGCGAGCTCCTCACCGAGCTTCTCGCCGCGGACATCCATCGACACAACCTTGCCGTTGCGTCCGACGAGGATCACGGTGGGGATGCCGGTGATGCCGTAGTAGGAGGCGAGCGGGTGCTGCCATCCCTGCCCCTGGGGCTCCTCGTAGAGGATCGTCCAGGGGATCTCCTTCTCCTTCAGGAACGTCTCGAGCGCGTCGCGGTCGGTGTCGAGACTGATGCCGACGACCTCGAACCCCTTGTCGTGATACTTCTCAAAGGCCGCCAGGACGTTGGGCATCTCGGCGATGCACGGGCCGCACCAGGTGGCCCAGAAGTCGACGAGCACGACCTTGCCGGCGAGCGACTTCTGGTCGAACGGTTGGCCATCGAGGTTCGTGCCGCTGATCTCCATCTCGTTGCCGATCAGCGACAGGCGGCGGAGCATGCCGGCGAATCCCTCCGCCATCGCCTTGATCTGCGGGTTGCTGCTCTTCGCGAACGCCTCCCCGAATGTGGCGTAAGCCTTCCCGGCCACCGCGGTGCCCCCCGGCATGTGCTCGAGGGCGCCGGCGAACTGCATCGCCAGCTGGGCGGACTGCGGGTCGTCAGGGTCTTTCTCGAGGACCGCCCCGATCCGGGGGACGAGGGCTTCGGCCGCTTCCATATCCTGGGTCTGCAGGGCCTTCTTGGCGTCGCCCACCATCAGCATCCGTTCCCCCTCGGCGGCGAGCTCCGCATCCCCGCCGGCAGCGAGCTCCTTGGCGAACTCCGCCACCGCGGCCTCGGCCTCACGGTCGCCGAGCTGCGTGAGGAGCGTCAGGCTCTGGAGCTTCATCCGCGAGGCCTGGAGGCGGGCCTCATCCTTCGGCCCGGCTTGAGCGAGGATCTTGTCGGCCACGGCCACCGACGTTTGGGCGACCTTGCGGAGGAACGCCTCGGCCTGCTTCCGCGACGTCGGCTTGAAGTTCGTCTTGTGGAGCTTGTCGATGTAGGCGAGCAATTCCTCGGTCGAACCATCCGGGATCTCGTCGATTTCGGGCAGGCCGTCGTCGGCTCCCTTGTTGGCGGCGGAGGGATCGGCGATATCGTCAACGACCACCTGGGCCGGCAGGCTCCCGCAGGTCGAAAGACCGATGGCCGCGGCGCAGAGGAGCGCCGAGCCGGCGCGACGAGAACGGGCCATCGGAAGGAACATGAAAACCTCGCGGGGATTCGCTCCCGTGGGGAGCAGGAGGGGGTCGGCCGGAAAACGATCTGGTCGATCGTAACGGCGTCGGGCCGGACGGGGCAATCCGTCCCCGCTTGCCCCCCGGGGACGGCGCCTGTGGGAACCGTGGCGCCGGTCGAAAAGAGGACCAAAAGCCCCTTTTTTCCCTTGAAATCCCGCCACGAAAGCAGGCCGGCTCGAGGATCCCGGCCACCGCCGGGCCCGCCGCTGGAATCCCCGCGGGCGCCGCCGGCGCGATCAGTGGACGATCGTGCGGAACCGCACGAAGCCCCCTTGGCCCGGAGCGAGCGTCCCCTTGAAAGTCCAGGAGAGGAGCGTGGCGCCGTCGTCCCCCTTGGAGGTGGAGATCGCTGCCGGGAGATTCGACACCGGGCTCCCTTCGATCACCGCCAAGCGCCCGGGCACGGCATCGACGAGCGTGATGTCGGTGAGCGGACGGTCGCCGGAGTTCAAAAGGAAGATCGTGAAATCGAGCTCCTCACCGGGGCGGGCAGTGTCGCTGCCGGCCCGCTTGCAGAGTGTCAGCTCGCAGCGACCCGGAGACTCGAGGCGGAGCGTGGCCACGCCATGATCGACGGCGAGCACGTCGGCGGCCTCGCCATTGACGGTCACCTGGGCCCCCGCCACGCACATCCAGGCCAGCGGCACGTCGATCTTCCGTGCCAATCGCGGAGCCTGGACGTTGTGGACCTTCTCAGCAGGGAGGTCGAGGGCGACGGCCACCGGACCGTCAACGCCTTCCTTGAGCACCGGCGGCACCACCTTGTCGACGGCCAGAACGGGAATCCGGTCCTCGATGGCGATGCCCGGCTGGGCAAGTCGGGCGGCGACGAGCTGGATCTGCTGGGTCTTGTCGCGCACCGACTGGCCGATCGACCCGGCCGCGGCGATGGTGTCAAGAGCGACGCCGCGCGGACCGGTGGGGACGGCGTCCTCGAACGGACGGATCACCCGACGGACCGACGAGAACCGCGGCGCGTAGACGCAGGTGCAATTGGAGGCGACGACGCAACTCTCCGCTTCCAGGCAGGCCTCGTCCTCCGCCACAGGCGCCGGCCCATCGGCCCGATAGCGGGCCACGGTGTCGCCGGAAGTGATGTTGCCCAGGCGCGTCCGGCCCCGGGGCACGGCTGGCTTGCCGTGGTCGCCGCCGTCACAGACCAGACACGGCCCGATGACAGGACTGGCGATCGTGGGCATGATCGGGGTGCTGCAACCTGCCTGGCATTCCCCCCCCTGGCAGCCAGCGGCGGCGCGGGGAGCGAGAATCCGACAGGCATGGAGCCGGCAAGCTGGCGAACCGCACCCGCCCCTCGGGCTGTCAGGCCCGGCGTGCGGTTGGCAGTCGGGACCCTGACACCGGCCGCCGGCAACCGCGGCGACGGGGAAGGCCGCGGCCGGGCCGGCCGGGCCGAGACGGGGGAGGGGAGGGGAGGGGAGATCGAGCCCGGTGCGCTGCACTTCGCCATCGCGGATCGTCGGCAGGGCGGAGGAACGCTCGGAGGGCTCGGCAGCGACGGCGGGGCTTTCCACCGGTAGCAGGGGAACGGGGTCGACCGCGTCGGACGCGTCGGCGGTGACGGACGCCGAGGCGGCGACAGCCGGGAGGGGAGCGAGGGCGGAGACCGGTGCGGTCAGCGACATCGATCGGCACGATGCCAGAAGGACGGCGCCGGCGGCGACGGCCAGCCAACGGACGGTCTGGCCGGGACGGCGGGCAGGCGGCAGGGACGACCTCATGGCACCACTCCCGGGGCGGGCAGGCGATTGCCCAGGATGATCTCGGCGACCGGGGCCCCGAGCGTGGCGGCGACGTCGCGCGGATCGTCGCACGGGCGGACGTCGAACCAGTTCGCGGCGGAGATGTCGGCGGTGTCCGGATCGCAGTCCATGAAGACGATCCGCTCGACATGGGCCCCCTCGAGGGCCATGACGAGGTCGTTCTCATCGAGCACCAGCTCGACCGGGAAGCGCTGATCCATGCCCGGAGGGGTGGCGAGGCGGGCGAGGATGCGGATCGTGGGATAGACCTCGAGCCCCTCGTAGCCGCGGATTCCACCGAGACGCAGACGGTACGTGCTCCCCACGAGGAGCGCCGTACGGAACGGGGCCTGGGCGGGGGGCGACCAGCCGGCGAAGGTCTCGACGGAGACCGTCATCCCCTTTGGCCCCTGGATCGAGACCGGCTGCAGGGCTGCAGCCAGCGAGGCCTCCGGAAAGGAACCGGCCTGCGGGTGTCCTAGGGCGCCAATCGCTCCCGGCAAGAGTCGGCTGGCGAGTAAATCCGTTTGCTCCCCTGTCTCCGCGTCGCCGCCCTGCAACGGCAACGCGAATCCGGTGAAGCAGGCGGTCGCCAGCAGCCCTCGGACAACCCGCAGCACGGTCCCTGACCGGACAGCCCCCCGGGACGTCGTCCCGGCAGGGTTCCACCGCGTCGACATGCCGGCCGTGCATCCGGTGAAGCGGTGGGTATTCATGGAGATCCGAATCGGAAGAGGAAGGAAACGTCAGACCATCGACTCTTCGGGCCCCAGCGGGCATCCCCGCCCAACGTCAGCAGCCCGATCGGCGGCCGACGATCCCCGCATGGTTTCCCCGACGACCTTCCCTGGACCGGTCAGGCGACCGGTCCAGGGGTGGGTCGACGTGATGTCAGGGGACGAAGTCTTCCGGGGCCGGCGGACACTCGCCGGCGGCGGTGTCGGGATCGGGGCCGCCGTTGCCGACGAACCGGAGGCGATCCTCGTCGGGCTGCCGAAGGCGGATGTTCGGCACGTCCGACCGCTCCGCGATGTAGGCCCGGTGGGCCGGCTTGGGATAACTCAAGCCCGGATACTGCTGGACATGGAGCTTGAGCTCGCTCGTCGGCGGCGGGAGGTGGTACTTGGTGTGGTTGGTGATCGAGTGCTTCCGTAGGCCGGCCGGGACCCCCAGCGGGATGTGGGCCGGGCCGGGGAGGCCGATCGGCGTACCGGTGATCGGATAGCCGTACGTCGGCGCCGTCATGCCGGCGACGAACGCCGGTGGTAATTGCGATGGATCACCGCCACAGGGCATCCCCAGCGGCAGCGGATTGGCCGCGGAAGCACCCGGCATGCCGGCTCCTCCATCACCGGCCAGGGCCCCGGCTCCCTTACCGGGCGACTGCAGATCCTTGTTGCCGATGCGGATGATCGCCAGGATCGACCCGCGGCGATCGGCCTCGACGACCGGGTCGCACCCGGGATCGAGACGCGTGCTGACGAGCGTTTCCACGCCGGCAACCGCCAGTTCCTGGTACTCCGGGTCGGGAAGATAGACGACCTTCGTCACGAAGTTGCCACTGGTGACCTGATCGAGATCCTCGTCCGTCAGTTGGAACGGGATCGCGTTGTGGGCAAGGAAGGCGTCGGTCCGCGGGGTGACGGGAGCCACCTCGAGCGTCGGATAGAGCTCGAGCCCCTCCTGGCCGGGGATGTTGGTGAGCTTGAGCCGGTAGATCGCCCCCTGGATGAAGTCGTAGCGCCCGGGCGTCACCAGCGGTTCGGAGTCGAAGCCCCCGAACTCGGTGACATCCCAGTGGACCTGCATCCCGTCGGGGCCGATGAAGCCGATCTGGGAGGCCGGGGCGTTCATCCCGTAGCCTGGCCCCCCCATCCCGCCGGGGCCACCGGCCCCGCCCTCGGCAATGCCGTTGGCGGCAAGCATTTCCTCGTAGCCGACCGGGGCAATCACCCCCGGGCCCGGCCCCTCCACCCCCGGACCGGGATGCTGGAGCATCGCTGCCGGCGGAAGGACGTTCGTGTGCGGCGGGGCAACCGGACGGATCTGGGCCAGCCCGGTGAACGGGGAGTTCGCCGGGATGTGGCAGCCGGTCAGCGAGGCTGCCAGCGACAAGCCGACAAAACCCTGCAGATGTCGTTTCACCATCGGATCTCCTCCTCTAGCCTGCGGTCGATTGGCCGCATGTCCCGGTCGGTCGGGGAAGCCCCTGTGCGGATCGCTGTTGGTCGTGTCTTGTGCCCCACCCAAGGCGGGAATCGCCGTGGGCAAGGCCGGGAGGCTTCCGTACACTCGCGCCTCGCGGTATCCGTCACCGGACCGCCGGCAGACGTCACCACCCGCCCCAGATGATTCGTCCTCCGGGGGAACGATTCTTTGGCAAAACCCTCAAAGTCGTGACGACCGCAACAACCGACACCCGCCGCAGACCCCCCGCTTTCCGCCGCCCCCCCCCGCTGTGGATAACGGTCCCGGCATGCCTGGGAATCTGGGTTTTTTTGGGGTTTTCCGTTACCGGCCAGCCCCCGGCTGGGAGCGTTTACCAGCGCTCGGAGCCGGCGGTGGCGGTGGCACCGGCCGAGACGGCCCCGGCGCCCGCCGGCGATCTCCCAGCCACCTCATCGCCCCCATCCCCCCCATCGCCCCAGCCGGCGCTGCCCGAATCCGCCGCCGAACAGGCGGGACGGGCGGAGCGGGTCGTGGCCGCCGCCCTCGCCGGGCTCTCCCGAGCGCCCTCCCTCTCGGCCCGCGTTCGGCACCTCGTGCGTTTCAACGACATGGTCCTGAAGGGGAGCGGGCGCTACGTCCAGTCGGGGGTAGGGGAGGACCAGCGCTACCGATACGAATACCGGCTCTCCGCCAGCGACGAGGAGTTCGAGGTCCTCGATGTCTGCGACGGTCTCTTCGCCTGGAACTTCCGCCGCATCGGCCAGAATCCTCCCCAGGTGGAACGGATCGACGTTCGCCGGATCCGCGAGCGCCTCGACACGCTCGGCATCTCCCACCGTCAGGACCAATCGGCCTACCTCGGCGGCATCCAGCGCCACCTCGGGCTGCTCCGCCAGTACTTCCGCTTCACGTCGATCACCCCGGCGGCGATCGACGAAATCCCGGTGTGGCGGATCGAGGGGACGTGGGACCGCGACACGCTCGCCTGGATCGTCAAAGAGAAGGCGGAGGCGATCAAGAGCGAGGCGGGCGTCGCGCCGAACGAGCTCCCCGACGGCATGCCCTATAGCGTCCGGCTCTCGATCAGCAAACGGGAGCTGTTCCCCGTGCGCGTCGAGTGGCTGGCCGTGCCGGGCCGGCGGCCGACCCCGCCGGCTCCGCTTCAGGTGATCGCGATGATGGAGCTTTACGACGTCCGCATCGGCGAGCCGGTCGACGTGTCGGCGTTCGTTTACAAGCCGGCCACGGAGGGGCTGACCGACATCACCGACGGAACCCTGCCGCAGGTCCAGCCGCTGCGGCAGTGACGGCCGGTCACCCGCCGCCGATCCAGCCCGCCTCGACGAGCCGGACGGCGGCGTCGATCGCCGCCTCCAGGCTCGTCGGATCGGCGGCGCCGCGACCGACGATGTCGAACGCGGTGCCGTGCGCGACACTCGTGCGCACGATCGGCAATCCGAGCGTGATGTTCACCGCCCGGTGCATCCCCAGGAGCTTGACCGCGATGTGACCTTGATCGTGGTACTGCGCCACGATCCCGTCGAAGCCCCCGTTGGCGGCCCGCAGAAAGAGCGTGTCGGCGGGAAAGGGCCCGTCGGCATCGATCCCGGCAGCCCGCAGCGCGGCAACGGCCGGGATGATGATCCGCCCCTCCTCGTCGCCGAACAGCCCCCCCTCGCCGCCGTGTGGATTGAGCGCCGCCACACCGATCCTCGGGCGCCTGCCGAGAAGCGCTGCCAGGAGTGGGGCCAAGCGCTCCCCGGCGGCGACGATCCCCGCCGTCGAGAGTCGGCCGACGGCGCTGGCGAGCGCCTCGTGGAGCGTCACATGGACGACCCCCAGCCCCCGCCCGCCCGGAATCGTCCCGGCCGCCGGCGCTCCCGACAGCGGAGGGAGCCAGAGCATCATCGACGCGGCGGCGTCGGGGAGCCCGCAGGCCCGCGCCAGCCATTCGGTGTGGCCGGGAAGATCGTGCCCGGCCGCATGGAGCGCTGCTTTGTGGAGCGGGCCGGTGACGAGGGCGGCATGGCGACCGGCATCCCGAACGATCCGGAACGCCAACTCGAGCGCCCCTACGGCCGCCCGACCGCCGGCCGCCGAGATCAGCCCCCGTGGCACCTTCTCCCCGCTGCCCCCAGGGTCGATGGCCAGGACGGTCCCGGCGGTCGAGGGGCGCGGGTCATCCGCCGCCACCCGCTCCACCGCCAGACGCGGCAGCGCCGGCACGGTGCGGAGCACTTCGTCGAGAAGCTCGGGCCGGGCGACGACGCGGAGCCGGGCCCGGGCGTGGGCCGCGCTCCTGCTCCAGGCCGCGAGGACAACCTCCGGACCGATGCCGGCCGGATCGCCACACGTCAGGCAGACGATGGGGCAGGGGGGGGGCGGGGCAGGGGGGGGGGGGGGGAGGGGGGGGGAAGCGGTGGCAGGCAAGGGCAGGCTGTCGGCTGGGAGGAAGGAGCCCGGGAACGGGACGCAAAACACCGCGGCCAGAGAGGGCGACCGGTGTGAAGACCGTCCCATCAGCCTATAGTTTCGAATCTTTATCTGCACCCCACGCCTTCTCCGAGGAGCGTCCTGGCCGATGGAACGTGTCTATTCCCGCGCGGCGATGTTCGCGGTGGCCTTCATGCTGGCGACGGCGCTGCTCGGCCTGTGGATCGGTGACCTCCATGGCCAGACCGATCGGGGTGTGCTCCGCTGGGGGACCGTCCATCGCCTCTCGGGGGTGTTTGCGGCCCTCATGGTGGTGCTCGTCAACAGCATGGCGGTGACCTACTTTATCGGCACCGGACGGTGGTGCCGGGAGGTGGTGGAGACTTACGGCCTGTCGGCGGAGCTCATCCGCCGGGCAAAGGCGATCAAGCGGGCGGCGTTCCCCTGGTCGGTGATCGGGATGCTCGCCGTGGTGGGGATCGTGGCCCTCGGGGGAGCGGCCGATCCGGCCACCGGCCGCCCCGGAACACAACTCTGGGTAACGCCCCACCTCGTCGGCGCCATGGCGCTGGCGGCCCTCATCGCCTGGTGCTTCCAGTCGCAGCTACCGCGGATCCGCCGGCAACAGGATCTCATCGAGGAGGTGCTGGGGGAGGTCCGTGAGATCCGCCGCGCCCGCGGCCTCGATGTCGAAGGCTGACGACGGGTGAGCCCCGGCGAGACCAGCACGACGGACGCTCAACGCGCCTCAGAGCCGGGGAGTGCGGCCGCGACGCCGCGTGACGCCGAGAGGATCCCGCGTTCGGCGACGGTGATCCCGGCCGCGACCGTGATCCCCAGCGCCAGCGACGCCGAAAGGAGGAGCCGGTCATGGCTGTGGAACTCCACCTCCGGGAGGAGATCGGCGGCTGCGATGCAGATGAAAGCCCCCGCCGCTAAGCCCAGCGAGGCCCCGAGGAACTCCCCCCGCCCGCTGCCGGCGCCGGGAAGGAAGACGAGGAACAGGACCGCGCCGAGCGGCACGAGGAGGGCGTGGGCGAGGTTCACCATCCACCGAAGGCGCGGAGATGCGTTCGCCTTGAGCATCAGCGCCGTGATCAATCCGGCATCGACCGGCTTATGGAGGAGGATCGCGAGCAACGGGGCCAGGCCGGTCAACACCCCGCCGCGCCCCGCGGGGAGATCCATCGCGGCGGCGAGGGCGGCGCCGTCGGCAAGGCTGTGGACCGCGAGCCCGGCGAAGGCACCGTACCAACCGGCGCCCCCCCGCCCCGGCGCCGGGTTCGCGGGGGAATGATCGTGGCGGGGGGCGTGGGTGTGGCCGTCGGAAGCGCCGTGATCACATCCCCCGGCCGGCCCGTGTTCCGGGTCGGCAGCATGATGAGCGTGGCCATGGAAGGCCCGCTCGAGGAGGAACATCAGAAAGAAGCCGGCGAGAACCCATGGGGCGGCGTCATCGACCCGCCCGCCGCAGGCCCGGGTGGCATGGGGGAGGAGGTGGAGGAACGCCACCCCGAGGAGGATCCCCCCGGTGAAAGACAGGAGCACCTGCATGCGCCGGTGACCGAGCCTCAGAAACGCCACCGACGCCCCTCCGGCGTAGGCGGCCGCGGTCGTCAGCAGGAGGCCGACCACCAGCGCCCGGGCATCGACGCCGGCGATCGGAAGGAGCGCGACCGACGGGGCGACCATGGGCAGACCGGAGCGTGGGGGACGGGAGAGAAATCACTATCACCTCGCCGCGGCGGTTCGGCAAGGTGCCCGAAGGCCGCGGGGGGGGCCGGTTCCACCGCATGCTTTCAGCGGCGGTAGTTCCACGGCGCCGGCGTCGTCGGCATCGACCGGGCGGCCTGCTCCATCTGCTGACGGACGTACTGCCGCGTCGGCAGCGTCTTCTCGCTCCAGTGCGCATCGGTCGCCGAAAGGACACCGAGGGCCACGACGAGGACATAGCTCAACAGGTTCGACCAGGCCTCGGGGCCGTAGAACTTCATCGCCGTCCCGAACGACGTCTTGAACTTCGGGCCGAAGTGCCCCTCCTTGACGCTGTAGATCTCGTCGAGCACGAGATGGATGAGGAAGCCGAGCACGACGGCGCTGGCGATGAAGTAGCGATGGAGCGGTTCCTCGGCACCGAAGGAGAGGAAGGCCACCTGGCCGGCCACGGCCGCCGCGGGAAGGCTGTGGAGCATGCCACGCTGGGCGGCGTACCGCGACACCAGCCAGGCCGCGCCGTACCGCACGGCGAGATAGAGCGAGGCACCGGCGAGGACGGTCGCCTCGGACGACAATCCCGCCTGTTGGAAGCGATGGATCATGAGGAGCGGCAGGACTGCGGCGGCGAAGCCAGTGCTCTCCCGCAGCGACGCTTCGTCGCCGCTGTCGAGGTCGGGCAGCACCCCGGCGAGCACGCAGAGCACGCCGGCGAGCAGGCACGTCGAGGGGGGCATGCCACCGATCTGCCACGCCGCGACGGCATAGGCCGCCCCGGCCACGGCCGATCCAGTGATGTGCACGCGCAGTCCGGGCACCGCATCCCTCCCTGGCGATTCAACCAGCCAATCACCCCGCCCGCGCTTTGTGGGCGCAGCGACATCCGCGTCCCTCGGGCTTCCTTGCCTCCGGGGCACAGATCCTTGTCAGTTGTCGGCAGAGCCGTCACCACAGCGTCAACGCCATGCCGCGGCGCGGCGAGCGCTGCCGGAGCGGCAAGGTCGGTCGGCAACGGCAGGTTCGGCAGACGAGGCCCTTTCCGCACAACCGGCGAAGCCGGGAAAGCGACGCAAACGGGGAAAAACCCGGAAACGAGCCTGGTCTTTCCGGGATCTCCGCGGGCACCGGTGGCGACCTGAAGGCGCAGAACCCCCAATCAACCAGTGGCCCCCAGAAGACACAAACTGCCCACGTGCTTCAGACACTCCATCCCTCCCACTTCCTCCGCACAGTGCCCCAGGGAAAAAACTGCCCGCCCCCCCTGCCCCTGTCGCGGCCGACGGATCGAGCAATTCCAGCGGCAAATGCCCTTCGACACCGGCCCCGGCATCCCTACACTCCCGCCCCGCCGGGTTGGCACGAAACACGCCCGGCCGAGTGACCGCCCCCACCGCTGACGAGGAGACCGGACGTGGCCGTCGAGGGATACGACCTGGTGATGATCGGCCTCCTCGCCGTCGCCGCCCTGCTCGGCTACTTCAAGGGGATGGTCTGGCAGCTGGCATGGATCGCCGGGATCGTCGTCAGTTCGTTCGTGTCCCTGCGGTTCGCCCCGCAGTTCGCCCATCTCTTCGGACACCAGGAACCTTGGAACCGGTTCCTCGCCATGCTCGCGCTCTACGTCGGCACGTCGCTGGCGGTGTGGATCCTCTTCCGGCTCGTGTCGGGATTCATCAACGCTATCCATCTCTCCGCCTTCGACCACCAGCTCGGGCTGCTCCTCGGCCTGGCGAAGGGGGCGTTGCTGTGCATCGTCGTCACCTTCTTCGCGGTCACGCTCGCCCCCGACTACCGCCACCAGATCGTCGCCAGCCGGAGCGGCCGCTTCGTGGCCGAGCTCATCGTCCGTGCCGACACCTATCTCCCCAAGGAGATCCACGACACCGTCGAGCCGTTCGTCGACCAGTTCGAGCGGCAGTTCGCTCAGCCTGGCGTGGGGCAAAACGGCGGACCGGACGCGGCGTTCGGCTTGGCGGCGGGGCAGGTCTCCGCCCCCGGCAGCGGACAGTCCGGCGGACAGCTCACCGGCGGCGGACTGTCGCTGAAGACGCTCATCGAAGGGGTCAGTTCGGCCGCGGCCTGGGCCGGAGCAGAGCAGGGGAGTGGCGCGGTGCATCAGGCCGGGGGCGCCCTGCCTCCGGGGAGCGCCTGGTTCGCCCCTCCGGCAGACCAGAAGCCGGCCCCGGTCGCCGCGCTCCCGGGGGGCTTCCAACCGATCGCCCCGGCCCCCATTCAAGAGTCGCCCCGACCGACCGGAAGCCGCTACGGGAACCCCGCTCCCACTGGCTATCCTGTCGGCGCCCAGTCAATGTTGCCGCTCCGCTGACCGTCCGAGCGCGGGGACGGCGCACGGATCGGCCACCGTAGGAATCGATCCTCATCCGTCAGCGATCGTCACGGTCGGCCCGCGGCCCCGAGAGGAGCAGGGGTGGCATGGCGGAAAGAAGCCGCCGGCAAAAAAAGGGCGTTTTCCCCGGGAAAAAACGACCCTGAATCGGACATAAGAGACATTATCGGACGTTGGGGAGAGGGGAGAAACGGGCCGCGTTTCAGGCGGAAACCGGGTTCTCCTCGAGGAACCTTCCCATCGCACGGAACTTCCCGTAACGGGAATCGACGAGCACCGGGGTCGGCTGCGCGAGGAGTTCCTTGAGCGTGCGGACGAGAAAGTTCTTCACTCGACTGGCCATCTGGCGCGGATCGCGGTGGGCACCGCCGGGCGGCTCTTCGAGGACCGCGTCGATGACCCCGAGCGACCGCAGATCGTGTGACCGCATCTTCAGGGCCCGGGCCGCCTCGGCCTTGTGCTCGGCGCCTTTCCAGAGGATCCCGGCGCAGCCCTCCGGGCTGATGACGCTGTAGTAGGCATGCTCGAGGACGGCCACCCGGTCGCCGACGCCAATCCCCAGCGCCCCCCCAGATCCCCCCTCGCCGATGACCACGCAGACAACCGGGACCGGGAGCGTCGCCATGAGGAACATGCTCTCGGCGATCACCTGGGCCTGGCCCCGTTCCTCGGCACCGACGCCGGGATAGGCGCCGGGGGTGTCGATGAGGCAGATCACCGGCAGGCCGTACTTCGCCGCCAGTCGCATCTTGCCCATCGCCTTGCGGTAGCCCTCGGGATGGGCGCAGCCGAAGTGGCACGCCTGACGCTCGGCGAGCGTTTTCCCTTTCTGGTGGCCGACGACGAGCACCTTGTGCCGGTCGAGCTTGGCAAACCCGGTCAGCATCGCCGGGTCGTCACCGAAGGCGCGGTCGCCGTGGAGCTCGACGAACTCGTCGAAGACGAGCGAGACGTAGTCGCTCGTCTTCGGCCGGTCGGGGTGGCGGGCGACCTCGACGGTCTGCCAGGGATCGAGGCCGCCGAAGACCCGCTTTTGGATCTCGACGAGCTCACGCTTCAGCCGCCGGAGCTCCTCTTGCTGGAGGGCGCCGAGCGGCGCGGCCTCCAGGGCTGCGATCCGGTCCTCGATCTCGTAGATCGGCTTCTCGAGGGGAAGCCGGTGCAAGCCGCGGGACATGAGGCGCTCCGGGCGCGGAGGTGGGACCAAAGGGGCAGACGCGGAGTTTCCCATGGCCGCGCGGCAGGAGTCAATTCGAGTTGACGTCGGCCAGCAGCGCGCTGCCGGGGCCCACAGGGCGGCGGCTCACGCCGGTCCCGGATCCCGCTCGAAGAACCGCACCTGCTTTAATTGGCGGACAATCTCCTCCATCGAGGCGGGACGGTCGGCGGGCTTCTTCGCCATCATCTGCCGGATGAGCTTCGACGCCGCCGCGGTGACGTTGCGGTTGGTGGCCTCGACGAGGGGCGCGGCGGCGTAGATGTGCTTGCCGAGGAGATCGTTTTGGTCTGCTCCGGTGAACGGCGGCGTGCCGGCGAGCATCTCGTAGGCCAGACAGCCGAGCGAGTAGACATCAGAACGGAAATCGAATGGCTGCCCCCGGATCTGCTCGGGGGCCATGTAGCTCGGCGTCCCCTGGGCCTGCTTCTTCGTCCACAGGAGCCGGGCAAGGGCGCCGGGGGGCTGCCCGGCGATGGCGTAATCGAGGACGCGCACGTCGCCGTCGGGGGCGACGAGGACGTTGGCTGGCTTCACATCGCGGTGCACCCACCCTTTGCCGTGGAGGAAACCGAGCCCCTCGGCAATACCGACGAGGATCTTCACCGCCCTGGGCATCGTCCGCTCCCGTTCCGTGGCGGAAGTGATGCCGCGGCGGAGGTTCGGATGGGGGAAGAGATCCATGACGAGACAGGGCATCCGCTGGTGGACCTCGAGCCGGTGGATGCGGATGAGGTGGGGATGGGTGAGATCCTGCCCGACCCGGAGCTCGTGCTCGAGCTGCCGACGCTGCGACTTGTCGGCGATGAACTCGGGCATCAGAACCTTGACCGCCACCTGGCGCCCTTCGCTGGTGTCAAAGGCGCTCCATACCTGGCACTGCCGGCCGAGCCCGAGTTGCTGCTGGAGATTGAGCGGACCGAGCCGATCGGGGGGTTTGGCCATGGTGCGTCGCAGCTGGGCGGAGAGTCAGGTGGAAGCCGGTGGGCGTGGGGGGCGGACACGGTTGGGATCGATGGAGATCGACACGAGCACGAGCCCCTGCGGGGGCGCCGTTGGGCCGGCTGCCGGCCGATGCCGGGCCGCGAGCACCCCGGCCATCCAGTCGGAGCGGCGCCGGCCGCATCCGACCATGACGAGCGACCCGACGATGATCCGCACCATGTTGTGGAGGAATCCATTCCCCTCCACCTCGACCCACAGTTCGGCATCGGGGAGATCGTCCCCCCCCCGGCGCCGGCTGAGGTCGAGCCGGTGGATTGTGCGCACTTTCGACAGCCGGGTGGAGGGCATCGTCTCGAAACTGGTGAAATCGTGCTCCCCCTCGAGCGCCGCCGCCGCGATCAGCATGGCGTCGAGATCGAGGCGCGACTTCCACCGCCAGACGAGGTGCCGGGAGAGCACCGGGCGCCACGGGGCGTCGTGGATCCGGTAGCGGTAGATCTTGCTGACGGCCCCCCAGATCGGATCGAAGCCCGCGGCGGCCTCCTCCCCATCGATGACCGTCACGTCCGGAGGGAGCCGGGCATTGAGGGCCCGCACCCAGGTGCGGGCGTCGTGCTCCGCCGTGGTTTCAAATGACACCACCTGCCCCAGGGCGTGCACGCCGGCATCGGTCCGGCTCGAGCCACGGGGCACGACCTCCTCGCCGCTGACCTCTCGGATCGCCCCGGCGAGGGTCCCCTGCACCGTCGTCCGCCCGGGCTGGGACTGCCACCCAGAGAACCGGGTCCCTTCATAGGCCAACGTGAGGCGGATCGTGCGTGTCATCAACGCACCGGCGCCCCGTCCCTTGCGGCCATCTTCGCCGCCAGATGTTCGGCGATCTGGACAGCGTTCGTGGCGGCCCCCTTCCGCAGATTGTCAGAGACACACCACAGCGCGATGCCGCACGGGCTCGAGTCATCCTCGCGGATCCGCCCCACGAACACCTCGTCCCGGCCTTCGCAGTCGCGCGGCAGCGGGTAACGTTTCGCATCGAGATCGTCGACGACCACGATCCCCGGGCTGTGCTCCAGGAGCCTCCGAGCCTCGGCGGCGGTGAGCTTCCGCTCGGTCTCGATGAGGATCGATTCGCTGTGACAGTTGGCCACCGGCACGCGGATGCAGGTCGCACAGACGCCGATCGACTCGTCGCCGAGGATCTTCCGCGTCTCGTGAACCATCTTCAGCTCCTCGCTCGTGCTCCCGCCGGGCCGGGGGGAACCGATCTGCGGGATGAGGTTCGCGGCAATGTGGTGAGAGAACACCGATTTTGCCTCTCCCCTCCCCTCCAACCACGCCGCCGTCGCGTCGCGGAGCTCGGAGGTCGCCGCCAGGCCGGCGCCACTGACAGCCTGGTAGGTACTGACGATGACGCGCCTCACCCGCGCCGCGTCATGGAGCGGCTTCATCACCATCACCATCTGGGTCGTCGAGCAATTCGGGCTCGAGATCAATCCGCTGTGCCGGTCGATGTCGCCGGGATTGACCTCGGGGATCACCAGCGGGACATCGGGCCGCATGCGGAAATAGCCACTCTCGTCGACCACCACCGTGCCCCGCTCCACGGCCCATGGGACGAACTCGGCAGCGACTTCGTCCGGCGTGCTACCGATGGCGATCTGCACCCCCTCGAACGATTCTGGACGGAGCACCTCGACATCCATCGTCGCCCCCGCGACGGTGAACGGCTGGCCGGCCGTTCGTGGAGAGGCGAGGAGCTTGATGCGCCGGGCAGGGAACTGCCGGGCGAGGAGCGACTCGACGATGATCCGGCCCACGGCGCCGGTGGCGCCAACGACTGCGATGGTGTCGATCATGGAATACGTTCCGGGCTTGGCCACGGGGTGAGGGGAAAAAAAACAAGCAGCGTGATCAGTCACGGCGGGAACGGTCGGCATGGAGGTCCCGGAGGAGCCAGCGCCACGTCGCGGCCGGCACGAAGGCGAGGTTGGCGGCGATCATCGCCAGGCCGAATTCCTGCATCCCCATCGCCAAGCCGATGCCGAGGTGGACGAAGATCCCCATGGCGATCGCCAGCCGTCGCGTCAGCCGCGGCCACACGAGAGCCGGATAGGAAAACTCCCAGAAGACCGTCCCGAGCGTGAGCAGATTGACGAGGAGCGGATGGCGCGCGAGCCAGGTGAGGTCGAGCGTCCGGTAGCGGCTGTTGGCCGCCGCGCCCCACAGCGCCGTTCCCTCCCACCAGCTCGCCCCGAGAAGTTTGGCGGTGCCGGAGAAGAAATAGACGACGCAGAGATGGATCTGGAGGAGCCGCAGCGCGATGTTGGCCGACACCGACGGCCCGTCACCGGAGGTGGCGATCCCCAACCGGCGATCGAGCGACAGGACCGCACCGGCCGGCCCGATCGCCACCGGGATCAGAAGCATACCCAGGGCATCATCGAACCCGAACACGGTCAAAGGCGTGCGGTTGACCGCCGCGAGGAATCCGACGAGCGCGACCCACGCCGCCACAGGGGTCGCCAGACCGAGGGCGAGACAGGCCGCGGCGATGAGCGTGACAAGGACGAGCGCCCGGACCGCCGTGGAGGACGAGAGGGCGAAGAACCAGCTCCACTGCCACGGCTGGTCGTTCATTCGCCACACATCGCCATCGCGGAGCCAGCCGTGCGGGCCGAAGAAGGCATCGACATCCATCAGCCACACCGCACAGCTCCAAGCCAGGAGGGTGCCGGCGATGATCCGCACGATCGCCAAGGGGAGCGGATCGGCGGGGGTGAACCAGAAACGGTCCCAGGCCTCGCCCCAGGCGGCGAACCACCCCTGCTCGGCACTCCCCCCCTGCCCTGTCGGCTGGCCGGTGAACGCCGCATTCCCCTTCCCCCCAACACTCGATCCGGCGGCGGGAGCCGACTCGGCCGCGCTCCACGGCCCCGGGATGACGTCCACAGGACGAGGCTCCGACCGGCCGCGCTGCGGTGGCAGTCGACGGTGTTGGCGGCTCATCGGTTCGGCTCTGCAGAGGAGGCGAAGGCGTAGATCCCCAGCGGTGTCTCGACGTCGGGGGCCGAGCGGCCGGCGATCGTGTCCTCGGGGGCGGGAAGGTCGAACTCGACCATCGACAGCTCGACCTCCACGCCACCGTGTCGCCGCAGCAACTGCCCCGCGACCCCCATGACCAGCGGCTGCCACAGCGGCTTCGCTTCGCGGCGCACCTCGGCGGGGGCATCGGCCGCAGGAACGAGCCCGGCAATCTTCTCGGCGATCATGAATCGGCGGTGGTAGAGGAGCCGCGGTCGATCGACGGCCGGATCGGGAAGCACCCCGGAGCGGGTCGTGCCGTCGGGCAAGCGCATGGTCCAGCGGATCGCATGCCCCGGGCCGGGATCGGGGGCGAAGAAGCGGTAGCCGTGGCCGAGGTAGAGCGCGCCGACCAACGGCCGCAACGGCTGAATCATCCGTGTGGCAAGGGCGCTCGACGGCGCCGGGCCGGCCAGCGGAGGCACGATCAGCAGCGCGAGGTAGAGGAGGATCGTCCCCGTGGCGGTTGTCCGCCCGATGCGCGTCCAGCGTGGCCCGGAGGCGGTGGCGGGGCTGGGAAGGTGGGCGTTCACGCTGCGTCGTGGCCGGACCACCGGCACGTCCATCAGGGTCGGAGCGATCGATTCAGGTTCACTCTACCAGCCCCGGGCCGGTCGCTCCCTGGGTGGAATCACGTTCGTTTCGGCCGCCGTTCCCGGTCAACTTGCGGAGGAACCGCGGCGGCAAAAAAAAGCTCCCGCGCGGCACGGGCCGCGCGGGAGCGGATCTCACCAGATTGGCCATCCGGCCGACGGTCAGCGAATCGAGACCTGGGCGTCAGCCGAGGCGGTCCGCTGGGCGGGGTCGAGGCTCACCTCCACCGACTTCCCGGCGACGAGGTCGATGGTCTTCGAGACCACCTGCTCCTTGCCGTCGACAACGGTGGCGACCTTGATCTCGTAGTTCTTCCACGCTTGGCCGTCCTTGAGGGTCGTCGTCTCGAAGAGGCGGACAGCCCCGCTCGACGACGTCTCGTTGCCGGCGAGCCAAACCCGGGCGTCGGCGGGCACGCGGAGGGTGAGGCTGGTCTTGGGCGCGTTGACGGCCGTGTCGAAGTTGACGTTCGAACGGGCGCCCGCCGTCAGCGTGACCGACTTGGTCTGCTCACGCGGGGTGCCGTCACGGTCGACGACCATCTTCACGACGAACTCGTAATCCTTGCCGGCCTCAAGGCCGCGGGAGACGAACCGACGCTGCGAGCCGGTCGCCGAGGTCTTGGAACCGTTGACGAACACCTGGGCATCGGCCGGGAGGTTGACGACGAGCATCGCACCGTCGGCGGGCACCGTCTCGACCGCAGCACACGTCATGCTCGACGGCGTGCCGATGATCTCGCCACCGCCGTACGACGGGGTGCCGTAGACCGGGGTGGAGTACGACTCACCGATCACCCGGTTGCTCTCGACCGGATAGCCGGTCGAGTGCTCGCTGCCGCTGGAGTAGGCCGGGGAGGAATAGCCGCCGTACGAGCCACCGCCGTACGAACCGCCCGAGCTGCCCCCCGACGCCCCGCCCGAGCTCCCGCCGTAGGAGCCGCCCGAGCTACCGCCCGACGAGCCCCCCGAGCTGCCACCGGTAGAACCGCCCGAGCTGCCGTGGCGGTAGTAGGCCCGCATAGCCTTCTTCTGGGCGTGGTGGGCGAAGAGGCCGCCGTGCGACCCACCCGACGAACCGCCGTAGGAGCCGTAGGAGCCGTACGACCCGTACGAGCCACCGGACGAACCGCCGGCACCGTAGCCGCCGGACGACCCGCCCGACGAACCCCCGTAGGAGCCACCAGACGAGCCGCCGCCCGAAGAACCGCCCGAGCTCCCGCCCGACGAGCCGTGGGAAGCGCTGTAGCGCTGATGCCAACCGGCGTGCGCATCGCAGGCGGTCGCGACGACCGCGAGGAAGGTGACAATTCCGGCAAACTTGCCGCTGTGACGAAGGACCGACATCAGGATCTCTCTCCGGTGAATGGATGGATGGTGGAGGTGAAGCAAGGTGAACTGGAAGGGACCGCCCCGCGCCCGGAACCCGCTGACCGAGTGCCGTAACGGCCGCATGTCGCAAAGATAATTTGCCGGTCGGGCAAAGCAAGCAGTTTAGGGTAACGGGGTCGAGTTTGACGACCGTGCCCGCGGAATATGGGTGGATTGTAACGGATGGGAGTGACGATGCTCGGGAGCCAAACCTCCCGTCCCCCTCATCCCCCCGACTCAACGGATCCGGTGGATGGGCCCCGTCAATCCAAAAACAAGGCCGCGAGGGGAAGCCTTCCTGGCTTCCAGTCCAGCGCAACCGGGGAGCCAGGGCCCGGACCGAGGCCGGTGACGTGCCGCCGTCAGCGGGCAATCCCCTCGATGCGGACGTCATCCGCCTCGAGCCTACCGGTTCCCCCGAGCATCCCCACTAGGACGATCGCTTCCCGCGCCCAGACGGGCACCGTCAGGGTCCCCTGCAGGTGCCTCCAGGGAAACGTCCCCTTCCCCACCGGGAGCAGCGCCCGCGACGACCGGCTCCGCCGTTCGTCGAAGAATTGGACGCCGAGGGCCGGCAGTTCCTCCGGCGAATATCCCTCGCGGAGCGATTCGCCACGGACCTCGAGCGAAACCGCCAGCCGGCCGATCGCACGACCATCGACCGCAAACCCCTGGAAGAGTTGGGCGGGCCTCCCCTTCTCGACATTCTCCAGGCGCAGGAAGCGTGTCCCCTCCGGGGCGTCGGGCGCCTCGACAAGCTCCATTTGCCGTCCGTAATACCACGACATCGGCACCTCCGCGCCGGGCAGGAGATCCTCGAAGCCGCCGTTGCCGATCGCCGGTCGGGTGCCGTCGGGCTGCACGACCCTCGCCTCCTCGGCCTCACCGGTCATCGGGACGAACAGGCTCGGCACGAGCGACTCACGCACCATCTCCCCGTCCCGTTTCGTGAGGAGGACGAGCATCTGGTCATAGCGCTCGCCGACCGGGATCACCATCCGCCCCCCTTCGGCCAACTGTTCCACGAGTGGTTGGGGGATCTCCTCGGGGGAACAGGTGACGACGATCTTGTCGAACGGGGCATGCTCCGGCCATCCCTGGAAGCCGTCGCCGATCTTCGTGAACACGTTCTTGTAGCCGAGCCGGGCGAGGATCCGCGCGGCCTTCTCGCCGAGCGGCTTGTTGATCTCGATCGAATAGACCGTCTTCACAAGTGGCGAGAGTACCGCCGCCTGGTAGCCGCTACCGGTGCCGATCTCGAGGACCCGATCGGTCGGCCGCGGCTCGAGCCGCTCGGTCATGTAGGCGACGACGAACGGCCCGGAGATCGTCTGCTTTTCGCCGATCGGCAGTGCCATGTCGACGTAGGCGAGGTGGCGCTGCGGCGGGGGGACGAACTCGTGCCGCGGGGTCGTCCGCATGCTCTCGAGGACTCGGGGATCGGTGACACCGCCGGCGGCGATGTCCTCGAGGGCCATCCGCTCCCGCAGGCTTCTCATCCGTTCGGCGGTGGCGTCGGGGGGCGCTGCGGGCACCGTGGCCGATGCCAGCATCACCGTCGCCGCAAAACTTCCCCACACCCACGCCCGCTTCATGGCCGCCCTCTGGTTTGGTCAGCCCCACCTCGCCGCCGTCACTTCGCCGCTTCGATCTCGAGCAAATCCATCTCGAAGACGAGGACCTCCCCCGGCTCGATCACGGGGGGCGAACCCTCGTCGCCATAGCCCAGGTCGGGTGGCACCCACAGCCGCCATTTCGAACCCACCGACATCAGCGGGAGCGCTTCCTGCCAGCCGGGGATCACCTGCTGGACCGGGAACCGTAGCGGCCCCTGCGCCGGATCGCTGGCATCGAATTGCTTCCCGTCGAGGTGCGTGCCGCGGTAGTGGGTCGAGACGACGTCGGTCGGCTTCGGCTTCGGCCCGTTCCCGGCCTGGAGCACCTCGTACTGCAACCCGCTGGGGAGCGTTACGATCCCCTTCTTTCCCTTGTTGGCGGCGAGAAATTGCGCGGCCTTCGCCCGGTTCGCTTTCCCCTTCTCCACCATCTGCTGGCGGAAGCTCTCCCGCTCGTTCTGGATCCGGGCCTCGAACGCCTGGAGCGCGGCGGTGAGCCGCTCGTCGGGAAGCCGCGGCGGGGTGCCACGGACCGCATCGGAGAGCCCTTGCGCGAGCGCGGAAAAGTCGAACGGGGCCTTCTGGGCGCGGAAGTCGGCGGCGATCTGACTGCCGATACGGAGGCCGAGGGCATAGCCGAGCGTCCCCTCCGGCGTGTCGAGGGCAGCTTCACCCGGCGGCGACAGCGGCTGGGCCGGGGGGCGCTTTGCCGCCGGCGCCCCCGGCTGGGCAGCGGCGTGAGGGGGAGACAGGAAGGCGGCAAGCGTCACTGCGATGGCCGCCACGGCCCCCCTCCCCTGCCCTGCGATTCCGCGCCATCCTGACCGACCGACTCCCTTGCGATCCATCTCCTCTACCTCCCTGACAGCCTTTTGGATGATGTGCCTGGTCCCTGGCAACCCGCGCTCTTGACGCCGTGGGCGAGTCTACCAATCTCCCCCGTTCCTTCCTGCGCCTTCCCTCCGCTCCACGCGCCGTACACGGTGATCACGGGGCCGGGTCGGCAGGCCGGTCGCGGTCCACGGCCGGCCGACCGAGCGACCCGCGTGTGATCTCGAGGAAGGCCGTTTCCAGATTCACCTCCGACTCCCGCATCGACTGGAGCCGGAATCCCTCGGCAACGAGCCGGGCCGCCAGCGGCGACGGGTCGTCGCAGCCGGTGGCAAGCGTCACGAGCACCTCGCCGTCACGGACGGCGACCTTGTCCGCTTCGGGGCTCTTCTCCACCACCTTCGCGGCCGGTTCAGGCGGACCGGCGACGCGGATCCGGATGACGGGGCGGCCGCGGACCTGGGCGAGGAGCTCTTGGACGTCGCCGCAGGCCAGCAGCCGGCCGTATTCGATGATCCCGACCCGATTGCAGATGTCGGCGAGCTCCGGAAGGATGTGGCTGCTGACGAGGATCGTCTTGCCGAGCCCCTGGAGCCGCTTGAGCAGGCCGCGCATCTCGATCCGGGCCCGGGGGTCGAGGCCGCTGGCCGGTTCGTCGAGGAGGAGGACTTGCGGGTCGTGGAGGAGGACGCGGGCCAGCCCCAGGCGCTGCGTCATCCCGCGTGACAGGCTTGTCACGAGCTCGTCGCGCTTCACGGTCAGATCGACCAGTTCGAGCGAGCGCTCGGCGACGCGGCGGCGCTCCGGGCCGGCGATCCGGTAGGCGGCGGCGAAGAACTCCAGATACTCGATGACTCGCATGTCGTCGTACACCCCGAAGATGTCGGGCATGTAACCGATCGCGCGGCGGATCTCCCTGGGGTGGGTATAGATCGAATGGCCGCAGACGTACGCCTCGCCCCAGGTCGGCGAGAGGAGCGTGGCGAGGATCCTGATGGTCGTCGTCTTACCGGCACCGTTGGGGCCGATGAAGCCGAACAAGTCCCCCTGCTCGAGCTTGAGATCGAGCGACTCCAGGGCGGAGAAATCGCCGTACTTCTTCGTCAGGTCGATGGTCTCAATCATGGGCTGCTTTTCTCGACGGAGAACTTGTCCAAGGGAATGACGATCCGCCACGTGGCCTCGGCCGGGGAATCGTCGACCGGCGGGGCGGGCCCCGGGTCGCCCCCCCCTGCCCCACACGACCAGGCCGTTGCCGCCGGACCACGGCCGACAAGCACCGCCCGATCGATGGGGAGGAGCGGCGAGAGATCGATCCGCCCCAGTCGGCCGGCCTCGAGGGACGTGTACGACGCCCCCCCCGCCGCGGCGTGGAATCCAGCCACCTCGAGGATCCGTTCGACATCGGTATCGTCGACGCGCCACGCTTGAGTCCGTGTGCGGTCGTAGACGGTGGCGCTCCGCGTCAGGAAGGAGGCGAGCGTCCGCGGGCCCTTGCCCGACTCCGGGTCGAACCGGGTGCCGGGCGCGAACGCGCCGACGTCGTAGGTCCAACCGGCATGGAACAGGGAACACTCCTGAAGCGCGAACGGGAGCCGGCTCTCGAGGACGCCGCTCAACGTTCCCTGCGCGTCCCGCCGAAGGGTCGAAACAACCGGCAATTCGTCGAGCGGAGCGATCCACTCCGCCTCGAACAGCCGGCTCGATGACGCCGCGATCGGCACCCGATCGAGGCCGGTGAGCCCGGCGGCCGACAGGTAGGGGGCGCTCGCCAGAGACGGATGCGCCGTCGGGCAGTCGACCGCACCGATCCCCCGCCCTCCGGCGCCGTACCAACTGACGACCGCCGTCCGGTCAGCGGCGATGAGCCCAGCGGTCGACGGGACCGCGCCGAGGTCGACCACGGCGTTCGCCGGCGACCAGATCCCGAAAACCGATGTCCCGCGGGCGATCCGCCCTGCCACGTCGAGATCGACAAGATCGGCCCGACGGACGCGCCACTCCGCCCCCTTCCATCGATCCGCGGTCCACCACGCCAGTCCGGCAAAGAGGAGCACAACGGTCGGCAGCGTGATCCACGCCAGGCCAGGCCTCCCCCCGCGTGACACCAGCCACCACTCCAGCGGATAGAGGCAGGCGACGTAGAGCAGGGCCAGACCGGCGATCCATTCAAAGGGCACGGGGCCGACACCGGCGAACCGATCGACCGCCATCCGCAGCTGCCCGCCGAGGTCGAGCGATTGGCGGTTGACCTCCCCGGATCTCCCCCCCTTCGCCGACCGCCCGCCGAGGAGTTCGACGAGGAGCGAGTCGGTCCCCTGCCAATTGCGGAAGGCCCCCCGGTCGAGATCGATCCCCGCCCAGGTGACCGTGCCGAAACCATGGGCCCGGCGGACGACGAGGGGAAGATCGGTGGGGGCATTCCCTTCCCAGGCCTCGATCGCCCCATCGATCGCCCCCGGATCCTCGAAGAGGGGCACCTCGAGTCCGCCGAGGGCATTGCGATCGAGCGGTCGCCCCGCCTTGGAATAGGTTTCGATCGCGACCGAGCGGCGCAGCGGCACCATCCGCGCCACGCGCCCTCCCCGCCCCGCGGGCCCCGGCAACCACGCCGCCGCCGGCCCCTCCGACAGGCCCGGTGGTGCCGCCGACGCTCCCGCGAGGAAGACGAGCCTCCCGCCGCGTCGCACCCACGCATCGACACCGGCGAGGGCAGCCGAGGGCGCTGCGGTCACGGCCGAGCCACAGACGACGATCGCGTCGGCCCCGTCGAGATCGAGACCCGTTGGCCCCAGCCCCGAGGCATCGGGGAGTGCGACGACGCGGATCCGCTCGCCATCCTCCCGCTGCAACAATCGGGCGGCGCGTTCCGCGCTCGGCAGATCCCCGATCACGAGCAGGACCTCAGCGGTCGATTCCAGCGGTACCGGCAGGCGGAGGGGGACCTGGGCCCCGCGGTCATCCTCGACGAGCACCCGCCCCGCCGGGCGGCCGAAGCGGACGCGGAACCGGCACGGCGCATCGCCCGCCCCCTCCCCTGTCGCGTCCCCCACGACCGGGTAGCCGACGAGCTCGCCATCGGGATCCTCGATCCAGACGCGAGTGGCCGTCGCCGGCGTGATCAGGAGCGGCGTCCAGGAGCCGGTCCGGTAGACGCCGTCGAACCCGACCGCTCCCTCCCACGCCCCGGGCTCGGCCCCGACGGCGGGAGATGATGTGACCGCGGCGCACGCCACCAGGGATGCCAGCCACACCACCACCCACGCGACGGCAGCACGCCGCGTCGCGAGGACGTTCCGACCGGCAGTCGGTGGAGCCTCGGCAGCAGACCGCATCACGGTTTCTCCGCATCGGGGCAGGTGCAGGCCAGGCGTCCGCAGCCCGGGCACCCCCCGCCGTACTTGCGCTTCACCGCCTCGTCGAGGTCGACATCGACAACGTTGGCGATTGTCACGAGCCAGGCGAGGACGTCGGCAAACTCCAGGGCGATCTCCTCCTTGGTGCCGCTGCGGAGCGCCGTGGCGAGCTCGCCGATCTCCTCGGTGAGCCACATGAAGGTCCCCTCGACCCCCCGGGCAGAATCCTTGTCGTGGTACATCCGCCGGATGAGCGACTGGAACTCGGAGAGCGTCATGGGGGTCAACCTGGAAACGGGCTGGAGGGGGAACGGGACGGGGGGCAAGGACGGGGCCGCCGCCGCGGGCGGGCCGCATCTCCCGCGGTAGACGTTCTACCCGGCGTTGCGATGGCCGGCGACATCCGGCGCCGAAGTCGGCTCCAACCTGGGAACGAACCGGGGGACGAACCAGGGATAGATCGCCGGGATGACCAGCGCCGTCAGGAGCGTGCTCGTGACGATGCCCCCGATCACGACCGTCGCCAGCGGACGCTGGATCTCGGCCCCGGCGCTCGTTGCCATCGCCATCGGGAGAAACCCGAGGCTCGCCACCAGCGCTGTCATGAGCACCGGACGGATGCGGACCTCGGCGGTCAACAAGCTTGCCTCACGCGGCGCCATGCCCTCCTGCCGGGCGTGCTCCGCGCCGCTGACCCACACGAGGCCGTTGAGCACCGCCACGCCGAACAGGGCGACGAACCCGACGCCAGCCGCGATCGAGAACGGCATCCCGCGCAGCGCCAGCGCCGCCACGCCGCCAGAGGCCGCGACCGGTACCGCGCAGAAGATCAGCGCCGCCAGACGGAAAGACTTGAAGCTCGTGTAAAGGAGCATGGCGATCAGGCCGAGCACGAGCGGGGTGATGAGCGCCAACCGCCGGCCGGCCGACACGAGGTTTTCGAAGTCGCCCCCCCAGGCGATCGCGTAGCCCGTCGGCAGCCGCACCTCGCGCTCAACCGCCGCCTGCGCCTCGGCGACGAAGCCGGCGACATCCCGGCCGCGGACGTTGGCCGAGACGTACGTCCGCCGCCGCGAGTTTTCATGCTCGATCGAAGGGGGGGTCTCCTCGTTGATGACATCGGCGAGCTCCCCCAGCGGCACAGGCCGGCCGGCAGCCGTGCCGACAGGGATTTGCGGAATGAGCTCGGCATCCTCCCGCCACTGGCGGGGGAACTTCAAAATCAGCGGATAGCGCGGCCGCCCCTCAAAGATCACCCCCGCCGGAATCCCCCCCATCGCCGACACCGTCCGCATCACTTCGACGCCGTCGATGCCGTGGCGGGCGAGCTGTTCGGGGCGGACATCGATCCGCGTGGTGGGGACGTTGGCCTGCCAGTCGGCCCGCACGTCGACCGCCCCGCGGATGCCGCGGAGCAACCGCTCGATCCGCTTCCCCAGATTGCCGAGGGTGTCGAGGTCGTCGCCGTAGAGGAGCACGGCGACGTCCGCCTTGACCCCGGCGACGAGCTCGTCGACACGCATCTCGATCGGCTGGCTGAAGCCGAAGTTCGCCCCCGGCACCGCCGCCGTGAGGGCCTCCGACATCCTCCCCACGAGCTCGTCGCGCGACACCTCGGCCGGCCACATCCGGCGCGGCTTGAGCATCACCCAGACGTCGGTCTGCTGCACCCCCATGACGTCGTTGGCGATCTCCGGCCGCCCCGTCTTGCAGAACACCGTCCGGACCTGGGGGAACTCCTCCAGCACGTTCTCGATCCGGGTCGTGATCGGCACCGAATCCTCGAGCGTGGCGCTCGGCAAGCGATTGACCTCAACGAGGAGATCCCCCTCGTCAAGCCTGGGCATGAACTCCGCCCCGAGTCGCATCGCGACGGGGATGGTCGCCGCCACGAGAGCGGTCGCGCCGAGCGAGATCCACACCGGGTGCCAGACGGCAAACCGGGCGACGGGGTGGTAGACCCGGTGGAAGAGCCGCATCAGGAGCGGCTCGTGCTCCGGTTCGCGGCGGAGGAACGTCGCCGCCAGCACCGGCATGAGGGTCAGCGAGATGATGAGCGAGCCGAGGAGCGCGAAGAGCACCGTCAGGGCCATCGGCCGGAAGAGCTTCCCCTCCGTCCCCTCGAGGAACAGGATCGGCAGGTAGACGACGGCAATGATCAGTTCGCCGAACATCGTCGGGCCACGGACCTCGATCGCGGCGTCGCGGACGATCGCCAGCTTCGATTCCCCCGGCGCCGCCAGGCCGAGCCGGCGGACGCAGTTCTCGACCATAATCACCGAGCTGTCGACGACGAGCCCGAAGTCGATGGCGCCGAGACTCATGAGGCTCGCCGGGATCCCCGTCGCCCACATCAGGTTCGACGCGAACAGCATCGACAGCGGGATCGCCAGGGAGACGATCAGGCCGGCGCGAACGTTCCCGAGGAGGACGAGGAGCACGCCGATCACCAGCAGTCCCCCCTCCGCCAAATTGTGGAGCACGGTGTCGAGCGTCCGCGCGATCAGCTCCGAGCGGTCATAGACGATGTCGATCTCGACCCCCGGCGGCAGCGTCCGCCGGATCTCCTCGAGCTTCTCCTTCGCTGCCCCGACGACGCGCCGGCTGTTTTCCCCCCGGACCATCATCACCATCCCCGTCACCACCTCGCCGCGGCCGCCGCGCGTCACCGCCCCCTGCCGGGTCAAAGGCCCGATAGAGACGCGGCCGATGTTGCGGATCAGCACCGGCACGCCCCCCGCCGGGCTGCGGACGACGACCTGCTCGATGTCGGCGACGCTCTCGAGGAGGGCCTGGCCACGGATGAACCGCTGCTCACCGTTCTTGACGATGTAGCCCCCGCCGGTGCTCTCGTTGTTGCGTTCGAGGGCCGCGAGCACCTCCCCGAGCGTCACCGCCTGGGAACTCATCCGGTCGGGGTCGATCTCGACCTGGTAGCTCTTGGCAAAGCCGCCGTGGGCATTGATGTCGGTGACCCCAGAGACCTCGCGCATCGTCGGACCGATGTCCCACTCGAGGATGCTGCGCAGCTCCATGAGATCGTGGCCGGTGCCACGAACCTCGAACTGGAGGATCTCCCCGAGGGCCGTGCTCAAGGTCCCGAGCTTCGGGTCGCCATGGCCGACCGCGATCCGCCCCTTCGCCTCGGGGAGGCGTTCCGCCACGAGTTGGCGGGCGCGCATGATGTCGGTCTGCTCGCGGAAGACGATCGTCACCAGCGAGATGCCGAACCGGGAGATGCTGCGGATCTCCTCGACATGCGGCAGCCCGCTCATCGACAGTTCGACCGGGTAGGTGACGTAGCGCTCCACCTCCAGCGGCGACATCGTCCCCGCCTCGGTGACGACCTGGACCTGGATATTGACAAGGTCGGGGACGGCATCGACGGGGATCTGCGTGGCCGCGTAGAGCCCCCCCACCGACATGAGGATGAACATCGCGAGCACGAGGGCCCGATTCGACAACGACCATTCGATGAGGCCTGAAAGCACCGTCGTTCTCCCCGCACTCCGCCCGCCCGCCGGCCCGTTGGGGGCCCCATGGAGGGCATTCGATCAGCTCCCGAGCCGGGCCGCCTGACGGCTAGTCTTCCTTCTCGAGGAGCAATTCGCTCTTCAGAACGAACGCCCCGGCCACGACGACCGGCTCCCCCTCCTGGAGGCCCGTGACGATCTCGACGAGATCGCCGTTGTCGATGCCGGTGGTGACGGCGACGCGCCGATAGCGTCCCTCCGTGAGCGGCTCGAACACGAACGCCTCCCCCTCGTGGCGCATGACGGCGGCGGCGGGGACGGCCATCGCCTCCCGCACGCTCCCCTGCGGGAGATCGACCCACACGAACATCCCCGGCTTCAGATGGGCGTCGTCGTTGTCGAGCTCGGCGACCAGCGACACGCTCCGCGATTCGGCCTCGACGATCGCCCCGACATGGTGCACGCGGGCCACCAGTTCGTGCCGCTGGGCGCCCGGAACGCTGACCTTGACCTCCTGCCCATGGACGACGTCAACGGCCGTCCACTCGCGCTCGTGGATCTGGGCCCGCACCCACAGCAGCGAGGTGTCGGCGACGACGAACATCGGATCCCCCCCCTGGACCCGTTCCCCCCGGGCCACGAACACATCCTCGACAATCCCATCAAACGGCGTCCGCATGATGAGCGTGCTCAACGAACCGTGGTCGCCGGGGCTGTCGGAGGCATCCTCGGCGACCGCCGCGATCTCGGCGCCGAGCCGGCTGCCGACGAGGGTCCGGAGATGTTCTTTCGACACCTCAACGAGACGGTCGGCCTGGGCCAGGCTCGCCAGCGCCCGGTCCCGTTCCTGCCGGGTGGAGAAGAGGACCTCCTCGCAGGCGGCGTCGAAGTTCGCCTTCGCCACCTCGAGGTTGCTCGTCCGTTCCTCGATGATCCGCCCAGAGAGCACCCCGCCGTCCCTCAATTCAAGGGTGCTGCGGTTGACCTTCTCGACGAGGAGGAGTTTCGAATAGGCCCCGAGGATCTTCTCCCGGTTGATCCCCAGGATCCGGTCCTTGAACATCACCTCGACGTCGGCCAGCGGGGGCTTGCGGGCGAGCGTGTCGAGGAGCGACTCGACGTTGTCGGCGATCGTCGTGGCCCACTCCGTGGCCTTGATCTCGATCTGTTTGTCGTCCTCGCGGCGGCGGACATCGTCCCGGGCCATGCCCACCGCGGGGCTCGACACCTCGGCGAGGGAATCCCCCTTGGAAACGCGCTGGCGGACCTGCGCGAAGACCTGCGAGATGATGCCGTCGACCGGCGAGGCGTAGTCGAGGCGGCGGCGGGCGTCGTAGTCGATCCTTCCCGGGACGGTGAGGTGTTCGTGCATCGCCACCCGGGTGACCGTTCCCACGTCGATCCCGGCCGAGGCACGGGCCCCCGCCGGGAGCGAGACCTCGTCGGCCAGCGCACTTGTCGAGGACCTGGCCGCCGTCGCCGCAGGCTCCTCGCTCGGGTGTTCACCGCCGCTGAAGTGATGCGTCGAGATCCACCACCACGCCACCACCCCCAGCGCCAGGGCCACCCCGCCCCCCAGCCCCTTTTGCAGCGTCGCCAGGACTCCCGAGAATCCCGCAGGTTTCCGCCCGCCGATCCCTCCCGCGCCGGGCGTTCCCCCCCGAGAGGATTGGCCAGCACGCTCGCCCGGGCTCTCGGCGGTGACGCTGGCACGCATGTCGGTCGCACTCCAGTGGACGGCGATCGGCGGAGCCGACCAAACCTGATTCTACACAACCACGCGTCACTCCTTATACTTCCGGATTCCGTCGATCGGCCCCCGGCCCCTGCCGCCCCTGACTCCGTCGCGGGTCGGGGTCCACGATGGGCCGTCGCCGCAGCCCCGGTCGTGCCGGCCCCACGCTCCCCGGCCGATCAGCGATTCCTGTCCGCCGGCGCCCCCCGAGGCCTTCCATGACGTCCGCCAGAACGATCCGCATCTTCGACACCACCCTCCGCGACGGCGAGCAGTCGCCGGGGGCGAGTATGAATCTCACCGAGAAGATGGAGATCGCCCAGGCGCTCCAGCAACTCGGGGTCGACGTCATCGAAGCCGGCTTCCCGATCGCGTCGCCGGGTGACTTCGCCAGCGTTCGGGAGATCGCCGCCACGATCCGGGGCGCGATCGTCTGCGGCCTGGCCCGTTGCAACGATGCCGACATCGACCGCGCCTGGGAGGCCCTCCGCGGCGCGGAACGGCCGCGAATCCACGTTTTCCTCGCCACGAGCTCGATCCACCGCGAGTTCAAACTGCGGATGACCGAGGACGAAGTCGTGGCCCGGGCCGTCGCCGGGGTGCAGCGGGCACGGCAGTTCTGCCCCGACATCGAATTCTCGCCGGAGGACGCCGCCCGCACGGAGCTCGACTTCCTCTGCCGGGTCGTGGAAGCGGCGATCGACGCCGGCGCCACGACCGTCAACATCCCCGACACCGTCGGCTACGCCACGCCCCAGCAGATGCACCGGGTCATCAGCACCCTCCGCGAGCGGGTCCGGGGGATCGACCGCGCCGTGATCAGCGTCCACTGCCATGACGATCTCGGCCTCGCGGTGGCCAACAGCCTCGCGGCCGTCGAGGCGGGCGCGGGGCAGGTCGAGTGCACGATCAACGGGCTCGGGGAACGGGCCGGGAACTGCTCACTCGAGGAGGTGGTGATGGCGCTGCGGACGCGCCGCGACCACTACGGCTGCGAGACGCGGATCGCCACCCAAAAGCTCGTCCCCACCAGCCGCCTCGTGGCGACGATCACTGGTATCCAGGTCCCGCGCAACAAGGCGATCGTCGGCCGCAACGCGTTCGCCCATGAAGCGGGCATCCACCAAGACGGCATGCTCAAGGAACGAAGCACGTACGAGATCATCCGCCCCGAGGATGTCGGGCTCGACCGCACCGACCTCGTCCTCGGCAAGCACAGTGGCCGGGCCGCCCTCGCCGACCGCGCCAAGGCACTGGGCTACCAGCTCACGCCGGAGCAGCTCCAGAGCCTGTTCGACCGCTTCAAAGTCCTCGCCGACCGGAAGAAGGAGATTTACGACGGCGACATCGCCGCGCTGTGCGAGGACCAATTCACCGCTCTCCCGGAGCGTTTCACACTCGTCGGCTACGACCTCACCTGCTCCAGTGGCCAGCCGCCGCGGGTCAGGCTCCGCGTGGCCCAGGGGGAAGAGGAGAGCAGTGTGGAGGTGAACGTCGGGGATGGACCGATCGACGGCATCTTCCTGGCGATTGAAAAGCTCACCGGCGTGGTCACCGTGTGCCGAGATTTCCGTGTCCAGGCGGTGACCGTCGGCAAGGATGCCCAAGCTGAAGTGACCGTGGAGCTCCAGCCCGCCGGTGCCCCTCTCGGCAGCCAGATCGCCCGCGGCCGCGGCGTGTCGACCGACTCACTCGAGGCCTCCGCGAAGGCTTTCCTCGCGGCGGTCAACCGGGTCGTCCTCGGCGGCCAGCCGCGGCTCCATCCCCAGCTGGGTTGATCTCCGCCCCCAGGCGCCGTGTGGCCGTCAGATCGCTTCGCGGCCACGCTCGCCGGTGCGGATCCGCACGCATTCGTCCATCGGCAGGATGAAGATCTTGCCGTCGCCGATCTCGCCTTCCTCCCCCGTCCGCCCCCCCTTGACGATGGCGGCGATCGTCGGCTCGACGAAGTCGTCGTTGACCGCGATTTGGAGTTGCACCTTGCGGAGGAGATTGACGGCGATCTCGTGCCCCCGGTAACTCTCCACGTGTCCGCGCTGGCGTCCGAATCCCTGGACGTCAAGCACCGTGAGCCGGAAAACCTCGACCTCGGAAAGGGCCTGCTTGACGCTCTCCAATCGAGACGGCTGGATGATGGCAATGATGAGCTTCACCGACCGCGTTCCTCCCCTCGACAGCTTACCCGCATCCACGCCCCGAGTGGGCAGGAGCCCCAACCCAACCCCACGGGTTGCATGCCTCCCCCGAGCCCGGCCGGCCTTTACCACCCCCGGCCCGGGAGACAACGCCTGAAAACGACCCCGAAGAATGCCCCGGCCTGGGTGAGCTAGGCGGAGTGCCCACCCAAGCCATTGGGGCATCCTTCTGGATCGTGACCGTCGGGGGGCATCGCTGGACCCCCGACGGTAGACGGTGCGGAACGACCGTTATTCGGTACGGATCATCTGGAAGCCGTGATAGGCCTCGTTGCCGTGCTCGCCGATGTCGAGGCCCTCAACCTCCTCGTGCGGGGAGACCCGCAGTCCCACCACGAGTTTGAGGACGAACCAGCAGAGGGCCGAGACCGGGGCGACATACGCCCCGACAGCGAGAACGCCGAGGAGTTGGATCCAGAGTTGCTCCGTGCCGCCGCCGTAGAACAAACCCGCCTTGGGACCGCCGGCGATCATCGAACCGAACGGTCCGGCAACGACCGACTGGGAAAGGTCGCTGGAGTTGAAAAGACCCACGCAGAGCGTGCCGAGGATCCCGCAGACGAGATGGACGCTCGTCGCCCCGACCGGATCGTCGATCTTGATCCGATCGAAAAATATCACGGAGAAGACAACGATCACTCCGGCCACCGCACCGATCAGGACCGAAGCCGGAACGGTCACGTAGGCGGCGCTGGCGGTGATGCCGACGAGGCCGGCGAGACAGCCGTTGAGCGTCATGCCGATGTCCGGCTTCCCGAGGAGAAGCCAGGCGGTGATCGTCGCCGTGATCGTCGCTGCCGCCGCCGCGGAGTTGGTGTTGACGGCTACCTGGGCAGCGAGTCGCCCGCCGTCACCGGCAACGCTCATCGTGCTCCCCGGATTGAAGCCGAACCAGCCGAACCAGAGGACGAGGCAGCCGATGAAGGCCAGCGCCATGTTGTGGCCCGGAATCGCCTGAACGCGGCCGTCGGACGCGTACTTGCCGATCCGCGGCCCGAGAATCATCGCCCCGGTCAGTGCCGCCCAGCCCCCCACGGAATGCACCGCGGAACATCCGGCGAAGTCCCAAAAACCCTTCTGAGCCAGGAACCCGCCCCCCCAGATCCAGTGCCCGGTGACCGGGTAGATCAACACCGCCATGAGAAAGCTGAAGAGGACGAAGGTGTGGTACTTGATCCGCTCGGCGACGGCCCCGGAGACGATCGTCGCGGCCGTTCCGGCGAAGACGAGTTGGAAGAAGAACTTCGCCCACAGCGGCACGCCGGTCCAACTGATCGAGCCGTAGGCTCCGGCGTACTTGTCCCCGACCATCGGGCTGTTGTCGGCGCCGCCTACCATGAAGGAGCCGGAGTTTCCGATCCACCCGCCGGCGTCGGTGCCGAACATCAGATCCCAACCAAGGAACCAGAAGGCGATCGCCGTGGCGGCGAAGACGATGAAGTTCTTGGAGAGGATGTTGACGCAGTTCTTGGCCCGGGCAAAGCCCGACTCGACACACCCGAAGCCGAGGTTCATGAAGAACACGAGCATCCCGGCGATCAAGACCCAGACGGTGTCCGCGGCGAGCCACAGATTCGTGACCATCTCCTCGGTCGTGGGGAGCGGAGGGGGCGCGGCGGGCGCGTCCTGCCCCAAGGCCGGGCCGGCGAGCGACGCCAGCAGGAGCGTCACGACGGCCGTACCGGTGCCGGTGAGGACCGACGTCAGCCTCGGTAGCGACTTGACCACCCGGCTGACGAGCAGATTGGCCGCTGACTCTGTCGCACAGAGGGATCGCATGGGCACTCCAGAAGGGTTGCGGGCCGGGACGAACACCTCCGCAGTGTTCGATCCGTCGGACGGGGTTCGAAAACCTCCGTAGGCCCGTAATTCAAACCCCGTGCCGAACGTCGTCAGACTCCCGCAGAAACCCCCGTAAGTCATCGATCCGGGTGAAAAAAGCCGTTTTGGAGCGTTTCCCGAGGTCCCTTGCCGGCGGTGAACAGGCTCCCGGGTACTAGCCCCCTCCGCGGGCGGCCCGGTTTCCGCGCACCGGAATGCTGAAGTTCCATGCAGCCCCGCTCGGGGCGGCGCTGAAGCCGGGTCTTCTTTCTGTCGCGCCGTCGAGCGTTGGGGAGAGCGGATCAGCAATCGAGGCAGAGCGGGGCCCGGAGCGTCACGGGATGGCCCCCGCACGGATGCGGAAAGACGAGCCGGGCCGCGTGGAGCCAGAGCCTCCGGCCGGCCGCCGCGGGAGGCCCATAGAGCCTGTCGCCGAGGATCGGGCACCCGAGCCAGGCGAGGTGGACACGGAGCTGGTGCGACCGTCCCGTAACCGGCATCAGATCGACCGCCGTCACTCCGGCCGGTAGCCCCAGCCCCCCGATCGTCCGCCACCGGGTGGTGGCAGGGCGGCCGACGATCGGATCGACCCGCTGCCGTGGCGGCGCGGCGGGATCGGGCCCGAGCGGGAGGTGGATCAGCCCGTCGGGTGCGGGGGGCCGGCCGAGAACCAGCGCCCGATAGGCCTTCTCCACGCCCCCCTCCTCGAACGCCCGCCCCAGCGCGGCCCGGGCTGGCGCGGTCCGGGCAAGGATCAGCAATCCCGACGTGTCGCGATCGAGGCGGTGCACCGCCTCGGGGCGCGGCATCCCTGCCAGGGCACCGGCGGCGAGGACGGCAGCGACGTCAGGGGGATCGGAGGGGTTTCGTGCCGGGACGCTCGGCATCCCGGCCGGTTTGTCGACGACGACGAGATGGTCGTCGAGGAGGAGGATCCGCAGGCGTTCCCCGCCGAGGCTCCCGCCTTCCCTCCCTCCGCCGATCACAGCACGCCCAGCGCCTCGACCCACGAGCAGAGCGTCTCCGTCGGCAGCCCAGCGCCGCCGAGGTCGGGGAGGAGGCCGACCGGATATCCGGCCGCCTCGAGCCGGCGCCGATCATCGTCGACCCGGTTCACGGCGGCACCGGGGAGCGTCCCGAAGAGAATGGCGCGGCTCCGCCCCGGTTCGGTCGGAGAGATCGTCGCCTGACGGGGGAGTGTGCTCTCAAGGAGGGCCACGCCGCGAACGGACGGCCCGAGTGCCTCGGCCGCCAGCCAGGCGAAGGCGCCCCCGGGCCCACTCCCGGCGATGGCAATCCGCGACGGATCGATCGGGCGGCGCAGCCGCAGCCCGTCGAGCGTCCGGGCGAGGGTGGCGATGTCCTCGCGCCCCCAGCGATTGGGATCGGACGATGACAGCACAATGACGGCGATCCCGTAGCGCGTGGCGGCTCCCCGCCAGCGTTCGGCCTCCTTCTTGGAAGCTTCGTCCAACTCTGCAGCGCGGGCCGGCTTGGCGGTCGCGCCTCCCCCGCCGGCAGGCTGGCCGCAATACACGAGGACTCCAAGGGGGGATTCAGCGGTCGCTGCGGGGAGCACGCCCCAGGCCGGCCGGGCGATCTCCGCCGCACCGAGTCGCTCCACCGCCGTCGTGGCGGGATCAACCTCGCTCGCTGGCACCCCGACCGGCACGGCCGTCGGCTGCTCCACCAAGGGGATGGCAATCGATCGGGAGTCGCCGCCCCGCTCGATTCCGACGTCGACGATGGCACCGGCATCGAGACCGGCGAGGAATCCACCGAGGATGGCAGGCGAGGTGACCTCGAGCGTCGCAGGCTCCCCTCCATCCCCACCGGCCTGCGGGCGGACCGACACGATCCGATCCCCCGCCGTGACGCCGGCCCGGGCGGCCGGACCGTCAGGCCATACCCACGCCACGCTCACGCCACGCTCGGCGGCAGCGTTCTGCGGCGGCGCGGCTCCGGCGACGGCTGCGTCCCCCCCCCCAGTGCGGCGCGGCACGAGGCCGAGGACTGGGCGACGCCAGGGGGGGAGCGTGGCAACGAGCTCGACGCGCATCGGCAGCCGCTCCCGGGCTTCCCCCCGTTCCACGACGAGGTCGAGGGGATCCCCGGCGTAGAGCGGGGCGATGGCATGTTTGAGCTCGGCCACGCGGCTGACCGCGCGGCCCCCCGCCTCGACGATCCGGTCGCCGACGCGCAGCCCCGCGCGCCCGGCCGGGGAGTCGGGCCGGCAGGTGGCCACGACCGGAGGGGCGGTGAACGGATCCCGCGAGTCGTAGCCGATTCCGATGATGCCGGGGGAGAGCGTCTCCCCGGCCTGGAGTCGGGGAAGGACACGGAGAATGTCCTCCAGCGGCACCGCGAAGCCGATTCCGGAGTCATAGAGCTCCGTTCCCGCCATCATCCCCGCCGTCTCGGCCGGCAGCGGGGCCAACACCCCGATCACCCGTCCTTCGATGTCGACCAGCGGGCCGCCGTAGTTCGCCGGCGATACCGACGCATCGGTTTGGACGGCGCGCCCCCAGGCCCGGTTCGTCGCCGAGAGGATCCCGATGCCGACGCTCGTGTCTTGAGCGCTCCAGGCGCGCCCGAGGACGAGCGTCCACTGGCCGACGGCCAGCGACTCTCGCGGCACCGCCTCCATCACCGGCAGCGGGGGCGCCCCTGCGGGGAGATCGATCTTGAGCAGCACCAGGCCCCGGGCGAGATCGCGGCCGGTCACCCGGGCGACGAGCCGGTCCCCGCCGGGCAGGGTGACGACTGCCTGGGCCGCATCCTTGGGAACGGCAAACGATGTCGCCACGACCCAGCCGTCGGCACCGACCACAAACCCGCTCGAGGGCCCCGATGCCGGGGAAGCCTCGGCAGGCCCGCCAAGGCCAGCCTCGGAGACGCCCGCCACCTCGACCCGGACCACCGCTGGAGCGACCGCGGCGGCGGCGGCCTGGAAAGCCTCCTCCTCCTCGAGCCCCACGCCTTCGGTCCCGCCGGTCCGCGCTCCCCAAACTGATGCGAGGATCGCGACTGCCAGCCACGAGACCATCCCCACCCCTCCTGCGCCCCGTCCCTCCGGAGGGCCGCCAGGCTGATTCTTCGCGCGCATCTATGGTCTCCTGCCGGCCAGCGGCTTCGGCCCGAGGTCACATTCGACGATGCCGCCATCCCGGATCACGGTCAACCGAACCGGATCGCCGTCAGCGAGGGCGGCCAGCCGTTGCTGCACCGCCGACCGGGAGGCGACGGAACGACCGTTGACCGCGACGAGGAGATCGTCGGGACGCAATCCGGCCCCGGCGGCCACCGATCCATCACGGATGCTCTCCACGAACGGCGGCGTCTTGTCGAGGAGGTCGGAGACGAGGACGACGCCGAGGAGGGTGACGTCGTAGGGGAGCGTGTCGGGGTCGGGGGACGCTGCCTCGGCGTCGGGCCCGGTGCCGAGGACGCCGCGGTAGCCACGGGCCACCTCGTCGATCGGCAGCGCGTAGTTGAGCCACACGCCGGTCGCGGTGGCGCGCAATTCCTTTCCGAGCATGCCGACCAATCGTCCCCGCCAATCGACGAGGGCGCCGCCGGCGGAGCCGGGATTGCTCGTCGTGCAGTCGAGGATGTAGACGTCGCCACGGTACGGGGCTTCGTGCGCCCCGCGCCGGGCCTCGAGGGGGACGACAGCCGATACGACGCCGTGCTGGGCGCTCACGCGCTCGTCGCCGACGGCCACGCCGAACAGATTCGAAAGCGCGAACACCCGGCTCCCCGGCGCGACGCGAGCCACGGGTACGACGCCCTCGGCCGGGTCGGTGGGGAGTTGGTCCGGCGGAGGAAGTTCGTAGCAGGGGAGATCCTCCCCGGCGATCGACAGCACCGCCAATTCGCGGCGCGGATCGGCGCCGAGGAGCGTCGCCGGATACCGTCGACCGTCATCGAGCACGCAATCGATCGAATCGGAATCGAGCACGGTGCTCAGCACTGTGACGATGTGCCCACCCGGACTGACGAGGATCCCTGTCTGATATGCCTCGAGGCCGCGCACCCCCCCGGCCCCGTAGAGCTTCACGACGCGGCGCGCGGCCCCGGCGATCGTCTCCTCGGGCGACGCCCCCCACGCCTTCGCGCCCCCCCACCCTTCTGCGCCCCCCAGGAGCGCCACGACGACGATCATCCATCCGCGCACCACGGTCATCCCACGCATCAGACCGGCGTTCATGTCGTCCCTCCGTCGGCCGGCCCTTCGGCGCCGCCGTTTTGCCCGTCAGCGGCCGGCGCCTCGACGTCGATCCGCTCGATGCGGAATCGATCGAACACCTCGTCGCCATGGCGGACCTCCATCGCCTCCGGCCATCCGCTCCCGGGGCTGAAGCGCACTTCGCACGGGTCGGCGTCGGGGGTTGGCCAGAGATCGACGCCGAGGATGAACCCGTCATCGGCGACGAGGAACCGCGCTTCCACGGAGGATGCCGCCGTCTCGAGGACATCGACAAGCCGCGCCCCCCCGGGCGTGCCCGGCGCGGCGGTCGACTCCGATCCGTTGCCCGCCGCGGCGGCGCTCCAGTGGGGCACCGTCCCCCAGTAGGTCGTTCTCCCCAGGCTCGCGGCCCCCTCGCGGAGGAGACGCCGCCAAAGGACGAGCGCCGCCAGCAGCCCTCCACTCCCGGGGGGCGCCGGCGTAGCGTCGAGTTCCCCGGTGGCATCGATGGAGCTCGTCCCCGTCGGCAGATCGATCATCGCGCGCCGATCGGAGAGCTCGATTCTGAACGGCTGCCCCTTCTCGAGCCGCCCCGACATCACCCACGTGGCATCGCCGGCTGGAAGCGGCTGGCGGGCCGCCATCTGCCGTCCCACCCGGTCGCGCTCGAGGGTGTTGAAATGGAAATTCGTGAAGCCGTTGCGGGGCTCGTAGAGCCCGACGAGCGCAGGGGGGAGCACGACTTCGGGCTTCTTCCCCGCTCCGTGCGGCGCCGGATCACCGGGGCGGCCCCGGCGCTGCGGATCCGGATCTGGATCCGGATTCCCCGGCGGCTGTTCGGGCTCGGCGCCGCCGGCGACGATCTTGGCCAGTTCGCCGGAAGTGTGGAGGCCGGCGAGACGGACGAGGATCTCGTGGCGGCGGCCCGAGCGGCGGTAGACCAACGGCACGCGCCACCCGGCCGGAAGCGTGCCGAGGATGTTCTTCAGGGCGTTGACCGTCCGCACGGGGCGGCCGGCCATCGACACCACCTCGTCGTCGTACCGCAGCCCACGGCGGTAGGCGTCGGACGATTCGAGAATGTCGGAGACGACGACCCGTCCGTCGTCGGCAGTGGCGACGGTCGCCCCGAGGGTGGCATGATCGACGAGGCGCCCCCCTTTGAGGCAGCCGAGGAACTGGCGGAGTTGGTTCGACGAGATCGCGTAGCCGACACCGACGTTCACCCGGCCCCGCTTCTCGAACGAGGCCCGCCCGTTGACCCCGATCACCCGCCCCTCCGCGTCGAACAGGCCGCCCCCCGAATTGCCGGGATTGATGGCCGCATCGACCTGGAGACAGTCGGCATACTCGAGGATCGTGCCGGCCGGGAATTGGTAGCGCCGCGTCCCGGAGACGATCCCGGCGCTGATCGACGGGCGGAAGTCGGTGGCGAGGAGGAAGGGATTGCCCGCCGCGAAGCAGAAGTCCCCCACCTCGACGAGATCGCTGTCGGCGAGCTCCGCGAACGGGAAATCGTCGCGACCGACGAGCTTGATCAGGGCCACGTCGCCGGTCGGATCGAGGCCGACGAGGACGGCGTCGTGGAGCTTTCCATCCGAGAGGCCGCACTTCATCGCCACGCCGGCGGGTTGGACGACGTGGAAGTTCGTCAGGGCGTAGCCATCCGCGCTGACGAGGACCCCCGAGCCCCCCCCCGCCTCACCGGCGAAGATTGCCACCGCCGCTTTCGAGGCCCGGGCGATCGCCTCAATCCGCTCCCGTTCCGCGGCGTGCACCGCTGGAGCAACGTCCGTGGCCGCCACGTTTCCGACGGCAAGGCTGGTGGCAAGGAGGATGGCGGTGAGGGGGACGGCACCGCGCATCGTGAGGGGTGACTTTCTCCACAGACAGCCTGGGCACCGTGAAGCGGTGAACCGACGATGGAACGAGAGACTCATTGCTCAACCGCCGGAGAGGTGAATCGGACCGGGCAACCGGAATCGGACGCGCTGACAAAACCGACCGTGACCCCCAATCGACGTCCACCCGCGACGTCGACCTCGATCGGGATCCCCTCCGCCCCCTCCGGGTCGACCGTGGCGGCGTCGATTTGCCGGCGGAAGACCTCCCGATCGTCGACCGTGACGATCACCTCGGAGATCCCCGCGCCGGCCGGGGCGATCGACGTCCTGAAGCGACGGGCCTCCGGCGGCAGGCGCCAGACCGCCGCCGTGCGGGGGCGGATGACGAGGCCGGGGCGGGGGAATCCGACCCCCGCCACCACGCTCCGCGGGGCGAAGAACGAGGCCAGTCCGGGGATCCGTCCAAGGTCACCGAACCACGGCTCGACTTCGAGCCGCTCCGGCGCCACCCCGACCAGCGACATCGTCCGTCCCGCGGCCCAATCGAGGCGAACCACGGCGTCGCCGGGCAGGCTGACATCGCCATCAAGGAGGAGCTTTTCAGGGGTCCACTCGATCCGGCGGGCCCGCACGGAGCCTCCGACGAGATCGACGGCCACGGCTGCCGCCGACTTCCCGGTGCCCCCCTTTGGCGCGGTCGGTTCACCGCGCAGCCAGTGGATGCCGATGACCTTCGACCGCTTGACGGGGATCGTCTCCTCGTCGAGGACGACCGTGATCGTGTCGGGGCCGATCGACTTGACGGCGCATTCGACGAACTCGTGGCCGGAGGCGGAGCCGACAACGAGCAGATCGCTTTCAATCTTTTCGGGGAGCGCTGCCAGCCAGTCCGCACCGGGAACCGTCGTGTCGTCGTCGCCGGCCTGTCTCCAGGCAACACTGCGGACCTTCGCCACTGGGATCTCCCCCCGGCCGTCCGGCCGGGTGAGGGCGACAACGCTCCCTTCCCAGGCGATCTCCCCCGCTTCGATCCATGATCCGTCGACAAAGCCGATTCGGCAGCGCCCCACTCCGCGCCCAACTTCCCCTTCCCGCTCCACCAAACGGAGGCTGTCGATCGGCACGACGTGCTGTTGGCCGCCGACGTCGATCTTCAGCCCCGCCCCGTCGAGGGCGACGAGCGTCCCCGACGACACCCCGGCCTCGGTCGATTCGATGCGGAGCGACGTCGGCTCGGCGGCGCGGGCGATCGCGCCACCGCCGGCCACGCCCCACCAGATCGAGAGGGAGGTGATCAACGGGCGCAGCCGTCGGAGACGCCCGCGCGCAAGGGCCGGCTTCGGGATGGGTGCTCGCATCAATGGTGCCTCGGGTCGACGACGGGGAGCTTCCCCTGACGCTCGGCGTGCGCCGGTCATGGCGACGACTCGCCGGCGGCCAGTCGCTTGAAGTATTGTTCGATCGCTTCCCGGTAGTGAGCAGGGAACTCACGGCCGATTTGCTGCAGGGCCTGCTCCCGTTCGTGGGGCGGCAGGTTGCCCCATCCTTCCCCCGTGCCGAGATCGCGGCGCGTCACCTCGCCGGCGCCCTGCCCTCCGGCGATCCGGCTGTCATCCATCGGCTTGCCATTGCCCGAATTGCCCCCGCCGGGCGCGCCTCCGCCGCCGGACTGCTGGTTCTGCTTCTCCTCGATCGCCGCGATCAGCTTGTCGAGCGACTCGATGACGCCATCCTGAACCTGCCGGGTGACTGGACCGGCACGCCCTTGGCCGAGCCGGCGCGTGATGTCGCGCATCCGTCGGGCAATGTGGTCGAGCGATTCCTCTTCGAGCCCGGTCATGTCGGCACGTAGCAGCCGAGCCACGCGCTCGTAGCGCACCGGAATCTCCGCCGCGCGTTCGAGGAGCCGGTCGAGCGTCGCGATGCAGTCGTCGGTCCGCAGCAACCAATGCTGACAGGCGGCAGTGTGGAAGAGGAGCGAGGCTGGATCGACGACCGCCGCCGGATCGAGCCCGGCGAGGAGCGAAAGCCCGTCATCGAATCGTTCCTGGCGGACGAGCTCGCGCCCCAGCCAGAGCCTGACGACTTCGCGCTCGAAGTCAGCCGTGCCCTCCTCCCCGACCCAGCCGGGGAGGGCTGCGGCCGTCACCGGCGGCACGCCGGGCGTGGCCGGCACGACAGCCAGGACCGGGAGACAGCGCGGGTCGGCCTCGGCGACCGTCGCCATGACAGCATCGAGCCGGTCGAAGGCGGGATCGGCCCCCCGCTCCCCCCACAGAGCGAGCGCCGCGGCGCGCCGTTCCGGCGCGAGGCCCGCGCGGTCCATCCAACCGACGATCGCCTGCTCGACCTCGTCGTGCGTGGGGATCCGCCAGCTTGCGGGCTTGGCGAGCTCCGATCCCTCGCCCCCGTCCGGCGCCGTGGCGAGAGCGTCGGGGGTGACGTCGGCCGCGTCTGCCGCCGGCATGGCGAGGGCCATCACGGCCTGGAGCAGGGCCGCCGGCCACAGCCGGACAGACCCCCGGACCGGGAACACCGCCGTGGTGACATGGTTCATGGATCGCTCCTCATTCTGTCAGGCCGGTGACGATGTCATGGGCGGCCCGCTCGATCTTCCGCTGCCGATCGGAGAGGCGGCGCACGGCGTCGAGGAGCTCGGGCTCCTCCGCCTGCTCGGCCCCCTCGCCGAGGACCTGCGAGAAGCGGCGCGTCCTCGTGTTCACGCGCATCTGCAACGACCGGATCATCTTCAACTCGGAGAGCTTGTCGACAAGGGGCTGCTCGCCCGGTTCGGCGGGACGTCCGCCGGCGGAGCCCTTCTGCTGTTGCTGTTGTTCCCGCTGGGCCTTCTCCAGCGCCGCCACCATCTCCTCGAGGCTCGAGACGATGTCCTGGACGATGCCCCGGGTGGTGCCCCCGACATCCCCACGGCCGAGCCGGGCGGCGGCCTGCGTGGCGTCGTCACGCACCTGTTCGAGGGCCTCCGGGATCGCCACCGCCGAGCCATCGTCGCGGACGAGCGTCAGGGCCTTGGCGGCCTCGGCACCGATCGCCGTCTGCTCGCGCCCGAGTCGCGCGGCCTCCAATTCCCGTTCGCGCTCCCGACCGGCGGTCGGTTCGGCGGCGATCTTCTCGGCCGCGGCGAGGACCGCCTTCTCGGCACGGAGCATGGCGCGCAAGCGGGTCTCGAGTTGCACCAGGAGCCGCTCGACCTCCTGCTCACGCATCTGCCGGAGGATCTCCTCCAGCTCCGCCCGTGCGGTCTCGAGCTCCTCGATCGCCTTCTCCTGCTCCTGGCGGGCATCGCGGCGTTTGGCCTTCTCAATCCCCTCCTCCGCCCTACGCATCCGCTCGGCCGCCGCTTCGAGCCGCTGCTGGGTGCGCTTCGCCCGCGACGATTCGTCATCCCCCTCGGGTTGCTGGCCGGGCTCGTTTTGCTCCTGGGGCGAGTCACCACTCCCCTCCCCTTCGGCCGGCTCGCCCCCCTGCGAAGGTTTCGTCGAGCCCCCTTTCTCTCCCTCTCCGGAATCAGGATTTTCCTTCCCTGCGGGCTCACCTTCCCCCGGCTGCGGCTCGCCCTCCCCCGCCGGCTTCCCCGCCTCGGCTTCAGATGGCCGGTCCCCCGGTTTCCCTGCGGGTTTCTCGGCGGCTGGTTGGCCTTCCTGGGGGGACTGCTTCCCGCCTTCCGGTGCCCTAGGCTGATCCCCCTCGGCAGGGTCCGCGTTCTGGCCGTCCTTGGCTTCCTTCCCGTCCTTGGCTTCCTTCCCGTCTTTGACAGGCTCTCCGCCGGCGTCGCGGACCTCCATCCGCTTGGCGAAGCCGCCGAGCTCGCGGGAGAGATCGGATGTCTCCCCGGCGAGGGCATTTTGCCGGTCGAGGAGCTGCGCCTCGCGCGCCCCCGCCTCGGTCGATCCCTCGATGTCCCGTTGCTTGGCGATCAGTTTCGAGACGCGTGCCAGGAACTGCTTCACCTCTTCCTTCGAGTTGGCAAGGTGACGATCGGAGTCTCCCGCCTCGAGAAGCGTGAGGAGCTCGCGGAGCTGCTCGATGGCCGAGGCCTGCGTCGTCCCCGCCTTCAGCAGCTGTCCCTTCTCGAGGAGCTGCACGATCGTGTCGAGCCTCCCGCCAACCTCCTGGTCGCGGGCCTGTTCGAACACGCTCCGCAGCACCGCGGCCCGGCGCGGGTCGCTCGCCGCGAGGAGATCGGCGAGCCGCAGAAAGGTCTTTTCAAGTTCGCGGTACTGGGCAAGGAGCTGCTGCTCACGGGCGGCGAGGGCGGCCGGATCCTCCCCCGACGCGGCGTTTTGTGGCTGAGGCGCTCCGCTGCGGCCTGCCTCCGGCTCCTGAGGGAACGCCGGCGGGAGCGAAAGGCAGGCGAGGAGCATACCGCCGACGCTTGCCGCGAGCCGGCGTGGAGGGGAGCCCCCGGGCCGGCAAGGGGCGACGGCCACGGGCCCGCGGTCGACGTCGCTGCAGACGGGCTTCGGTGTCATGGTCGCTCCAACGCCTCCTTGGCCCGCTGTCGCTGACGCCGGAGCGTCTCCGAACGGATCTCCTCCTGCGTCCGGATCACGCCCCGCAGAAGTTCGATCACTTCGTTGTAGGACTCCAGCTCCATCATCTTATCCAGAACGGTCCGCATCCGGGCGAGGACGGCATCGGCACGGGCGATGATCGCCCCGCGGTCGGTCGCTGCGGCCAATCGCACCGCCGCGGCGAGCCCGGGAAGATCGTCGGCGGCGATCGCCGCCAGCGGGGAGGCGATCTGCCCCACCAAACGCCCCTCGAGCTCCGCCGTGAGCATCCGGTTGTTGTCGAGCTCGCCTCGGATGGCAAGGAAGTCCCGGGCGATCTCGGCGGTCTCCCCGGCGGCGCGGGAGGCCGATTCGCCCAGCCGGCCCGATTCGAGCGGCCAACCCTCCGCCATGGGATTCCCGGAACGGCCCTCCCCCCCGTCGCCGACCGCGCCGCCGTCGCCCCGCTCCGCTCCCCCGTCCCCGACCTCTCCCCCGTCGACCTCCCCTGCCCCGCTCCCCGCCACGGCACTCCCCTCCACTCCCGCCGCGAGGCGTTCCCGGGCCAACGCGAGATCGGAGACGACACTCTCGAAACGGCGTCTCAACAGGATCTCGCGGGCCTCGAGCATCGCCATGAGCGCCTCCGGTGTGACGACGTCGAGCGACCAGGCGTCGCTCGCGCCTTCGTTCGGGCCACCGCCGAGCGTGCAGCCGTCGCGGGCCACCAACTGCACCGAGAGGCTGGCCCCCGGTGCCAGCGCGAGCGGCTCGAGCTCGACCACCTCCGGCGCGTCATCGGTGAGCTCGACGACCGGCACCCCGGCCTTCAACCGAGCCACCGGCAGACTCGCCGCCGCCCCGTCCTTGACCATGACATTGGCGGTGGCATCAGCCAGGGCATGGTCATCACTCAACACCCCGACCAGCGGGATCCGCGCCTGCGGCGTCACGGCCGTGGAGATGCCGCGCATCCGGACCGCCACCTGGGGCGCCTCGTCGGGGACGGCCGAGACCACCACCGAGATCGGCTCGCGATTGTCGAGGCCGTCGGTGTCGGTGAACCGGGCCACGAGCGTCCGCTCCCCGTCGACGGCCGGCAGTTCGACAGCGATCACTGTCCCGTCCGCTGCCGATTCCGCTCCCCCTTCTGGCGCGTCAATCGTCTCGGCCAGAGGCGTCTCGGCACCGTCATCGAGGGCCACGACCGTGGCCGCGCGGAGCGCCTTCGTGGCCTGGAAGCGGATCGTCACGGTCGAACCGCGCGGGACCTGGAGAACGCGGGAAGGGGAGAGGAATCGAGTGCCCCCGCCGAGATATCCGGGGAGTGTGGCCACGGCTTCCAGCGACGACAGCGCCGGCGCATCGACCACCCTCAACCGCAGCCCGCGGAGCCGCGCGTCCCCCCCCCGGATCTCAACGTCGAGATCCTCGCCGACCCCCTTGAGGAGATGGCCGAACGCCTGCGCTCCGTCGGTCACCCCACCGCGGATGCCCATTCGCTCCGTCCGCCAGGGCCCGCCCCGGGAGGGCTTCGTCCGCAGATCGACGATCTCCGGCACCTCCCGGTTCGCATCGGCACGGACGCGGAGATCGACATCGGCCCCGCGGGCCACCTTCCGCACCCCCGCGGGGAACCCCTCTGCCTCGAGCCCGGTGCGGCGCGGCCACGGGGTGTCGTCGAGGAGGAGCATGCGCCGGGTCCATTGGTCGGCCAGCGCCGGCTGGAGACATGCCAGGCCGGCGATGCTTGCCACCGCCAGCCCCCCGGCCAGGGCCGTGGCCACGAGCCGACGGCGCCGGAAGAGCCGGGCCGGCTCGACGTCGTCGACCACAGCGACCGCCTCGTCGATCGTCCGCTCGAGAAGCCCCCGATCGACCTCCGGGCCGGGGCCCGTCGTGAGCTCCACCGCGGTCGAGAGGCTGTCGCGGAAACCTTCATGCCCGCGCTCGACGAGCGACGCCAAGGTGGCATCCCCCATCGGCACTGCCAACCGGCCCCACAGCTTCCCCCACAGCATCGCCACCAGTCCAGCCAGCACGAGGGCAACCAACAGGAGGCGGACCCACGCCGGCGGCTCGACCGCCCAATCGAAGGCCATCGTGCCGAAAAACACCACCGCCCCCGCCACACCGATCAGCGCCAACGACTCGATCCAGATCCAGCGGCGTGTCTGCTGGCGGACGGCCTCGATGAGCGCACGGATCCGCGCGAGCCCCGCGATCGCGGACGCCGAAAGCGGCGCCGACGGGGACGCGGCAGAACGGATGTCGGGGGGCACGGTGCTCTCTCCTGCGGCAGCCAACGGCGGGCATCCCTTTCCTGGTCGGGGGAGTATCAAGCGAGCTTCACGAGGCGCCGAAGAATCCACTCGACGCAGAGCAGGCCGGTGCCGAGCGCGAGAAGCAGGGCATTGAGCCGGCGTTTGAACGCGCCGTCGGGGGCCCCCGTCTCGTATTCACGGCGCGAGCGGTCGGGGATCCGCGCCGCCAGATCGATCGACTCGGCCGATCCCCATGGGGCATCGACGAGGAAATGGGCCCTGCCCCCGGTGATAGCCCCGAGCCGTTCGAGGAGGCCGCGGTCGAGTCGGGGGCGCTCGAGCTCCCGATCGGGGAGCCGGGCCTGCACGCGCCTCGAAATCACTTCGCCGGAGCCGTCGCCGAGATCGATATCGATCCGCCAGCCCCCCTCGCGCGACGCCACGAAGCCCCCCTGGAAGACCCCGGGGCGCCCCGGATCGGCGGCGAGCGGCACCCTGACGATCGCGCCATCGGGGCCCTCGACGCGACAGACCGCCCCGCCCAAGCCCGCAGCGCCCTCCCCGTCGGCGGCGACGAGCCGGACGACAACCGTGGCACCGACCGGATAGCGGTCCCGCTCCACGAGCAGCCGGGCCCGGCGGGAGCCGGCGAGCAAGCGCCCCTGGGAGACATGCCGCACCAGCTGCGTCGAAAGGCGCTCAAAGAGCGCGTCCTCGAGCGACCGCAGCCGCCAGGTCTCGCCGCTCCCCAGATAGAACACGCTCCCCGACCCGTAGAACTGCCCGGCCATGGAGATCGGACCGCGGCCGCCGACAGCGGAGCCGACGCCGGCACTCCCCGGAGGGTTCACCCGGGCATAGACGGTGGCCCCCGGCTTGGCGACGGTGGCATCGAAGCAGGAGAAGATCCCCTTGAACTCGCTCCACACCGTCTGACTGGCGATCCGGCTCCCGGCCAGCCAGAGGAACTCCGCCTCCGTGCCGTCCCGGGTGAATTGCAGCGGCATCGGCTCCTCGAAGCCAGCCGGTTCATCGACAAGACTCTGCCCCGCGCGCCGCAGCTCCACCGGATGGAGCCCGCGCACCACGGTTGTCTGCGGATCGGCGATCCAGGCATCCATGAACACATTGCCGGCCACGAGCACCAGCCCACCCGATTCGCGCGACACCCACCGCTCGAGCCGGGCCTGTGCGGCCGGATCGAGGCGGCGCCAGTCGACGTCGAAGGCGACGATGCAGTCGTAGGTGGAGAGCTCCTCCGCGGTGGTGGGAAACGATTCGAGGATCCGCCGCGCGTCCTGCGAGGCACCGCGTGTGGCGGTGCCGAGGAGCACGTCGACGGCGAAGCTTTTGTCACGCTCGAGGATGTTCCGCATGAATTGGTACTCGCGTGTCGGCCCGCTCGCCATCAGCAGCACCTGCGTCACCCGATCGACGACCTCGACCTCGGCCACCTGGGAGTCGTCCCCCGGGGTTCGGTCGGCCGGCGGCGGCACGACCCGGAGGACGAGCTCATGCCGGCTCGGCGCGTCGAGCCCGGGCACCTCGAAACGGACCCCGGCCAGTTCACCGTCGGCCGCGAGCAGCACCTCGGTGGTGTCGATCACCCGCCCTCCCGGCGTTGCCGTGCCGCCGTCTCCCTCGGCCGGCGATCGATCCGCCAGCTCCACCCTCACCGTCTGACCGGCGAGCCCCTGGGCCTGGAGGTATCCCTGCACCGCGAAGCGATCGCCCGGGTAGACCCGCGTGGGGGAGAGGAGATCGGCGACGCGGACATTCGTCGGCAACCGGTCCGATCCCGTCCCGACGGCAAACACGGGAATCCCCGCCTTGGCGAGCGTTGCGGCCGCCGCCGCCGGATCGACGCCGGCGTTGTTGCCTCCATCAGTGAGGAGGATCACCCCCGCGAGCGTACCCGGCGGTTCCTGATCGATGACGCGCTGGAGGGCCTCGCCGATCCGCGTCTCGAATCCGCGCGGCTGGAGTCGCTCCGGCCAATCCGGCTCCGCCGCACCGTCGGCCGCTGCGCCCTTCTCCGGGGTGCGGGGGAGGACCGTGAGCGATTCGGCATCGGCGTCGAAACGCCACACCGAGACCTCGTGCGTCGGGGCGAGGGCGGCGAGCATCCCTCCCCTTTCGAGGACCTCCACGGCCCGCGTCGAACGGGTCGAGGGAACGGCATCCGCCACGGCCACGCCGGCCTCGAGCCCCTCCGGCAGGGTCATGCTGGCGCTGGCGTCGACGACGACGGCCACGCGCGACGGAAACACCACTTCGTGCTCGGCGATCCGCTCGAGATCGAGATAGGCCGCGGCGAGGGTGGCCAGTGCCCCGAGCCGCAATCCGAGGAGGAGCAGACCGATCCCACGAGGCAATTCGGCCGCATCGCGCCGGTACATCCACGCCACCCACGCCGTCACGGTGACGAGCACAGCGACCAGCAGCGGCATCTGCCACCACTGCGAGAAACCCTCCACCAGCGCGCTGGAGACGCGGTGCTTCACCACGTCGGTGGCGGCCAGGCAGAGGACGTTGGGGAAGGATGGCATGGAGGACAGAGCCGGCAACGGGACCGGCATTGGGCTGGCTGGAAGGGGTGGGGTGGGCGACGACGATCGCGCTCGAGGGAGGGATTCCTGGTCAGGTCGCGGCCCCGCGCCGCGTCGAAGGGTGATAGCTCGTCGACCACGCCACCACCTGCTCGAGGAGGAGGATGCCGAGGAGGATCTTCAGCAGCGGCGTGACAAGCGGGACGCCGGCCAGGGCCCGGGCACCAGGATCGATCGACGCAGCATTCTCGTACGTGAACGGGACTCCCGCCAAAGTTTTTTCGAGCCCCTCCCGCCCGGACCGGGCCAGATGCCCCTCGTCCGGATCGACGTTCACGGCGAAGAGCCGCTCCCGCTCCAGCCCGTCGGTGCGCCGCCAGCGAACGGCGTAGGCCCCGGCGGTCGGGGTGTCGAGCCGGGCCTCCATCCTCCCGGCAGCCGCCGGCCGCGCAGTCTGGTGGACGAGGGTGCCGTCAGGGGGGACGAGAAAGTCGACTTCGATGCCGTCGACCGACGGGTCGAGCGTGACAGCCACCGGGTCGCCGACCTCGAGTGATTCCGCCCGCCTCCGGCCCCGGGCCAGATGGCTTTCGAGCTCGAGCATCACGACAACCCAGCTGGGATTGCCCCGCGACCAGTTGTTCCACGCCGGCGAGGCGGTGGTCAGAACGGCCGCAACCATTCCCGCGCCGTACGACCGTTCCACCATCAACGGTGCACCGTTGCGAAGCGAGAGGAGACGCCGCAGCCCCGCCTCGGCGGCGGGCTCCCATCCCCGTTCGACCGCCGCGTACCGGTCGACGCGGACGGCATCGAGGAGGGGATTGCGCTGCCCGGCGAGCACGGCCACCACCGGATGCTCCTCGACAATGACGTCGGGGCGCTGTTCGGCGGTGTCGGGGAGGAGGTCGACGAGACCGGCGAGGGGAACGGGGAAGATGCCGGCGCCATCCCGATGCAAGGTCCGGGTGACGACATCGGGCTTCGTCCGTGGGCCGACGAAGAACACGACCCCGCCCCCGTCGCGGGCATAGGTTTCCAGGGCCGCCACCTCCGGGGTGTCGAGGCGTTCGACATCGAGGACCCAGACGGCATCGAACGACTTGAGATCGAGGGTGGCCAGCGCCCGGGGCGCTTCGGTCCGCGGCTGGAGTCCCGTCGGTGCTCCGGCCCCCGGCGCCAGGGCGGCGGCGAGGTAGAAGGCGTCGCCGGCCCGCGACGCCGTTCCCGGGGCGGTGTCGGCCAGGGCACCATCGATGAGGAGGACATCGACCCGGTCGACGACGTCGACGATGAGCGAACGGGCATCGTCGGCCGGAAGGATGTCGGCCGGGAGACGGGCCTCGATACTATGGCCCCCCGCCTTCTGGAAGCGGACATCAAAGCGCTGCACGGCCGTGGAGCCAGCCGGGATCTCGGGGACGCGGACCCCCGGCCTGGCGACGCCATCCTCACGGAGGTCGATCGTGACGTCGCGCACCGGGCGGAGGCCGTCGTTGCGGACGGCCACCTCGAGCGGGACAACGACACCGGCAGCGGGCACCCCGCCGACCATCGCCAAACGCTCGAGCGTGAGATTGCCACCGCCAGCCCCCGCATCAGCGGCCCCCACCTCCCCGGCGCAGTCGACGAAGCGCACCTCGGTGCCGTCGGCGGCGAGCTGCCGGACGATCGCTCCGGTGTCGTCGGCGGATTCCCACTGCGCGGTGCGGAAATCGCTCACCACCCAGACCACCCGCGTCGCCTCCGTTCCCGCGCCGTCCCCGAGGAGCTCGGCCGCGGCGGCCAGGGGGGCCAGCGGCCCGGCATCGGAGGCCGACGGTTTCATCGCCGCCAGTTCGTCACGGATCCGCTGAACACTCTCCGGAGTCACCGTCTGTCGGGCGACGTCGACCCGCCCCGCCACATCACCTGCCTCTGACGGGGTGGCCTTCCCCGCCGACGGCGCGGCATCGACTCCGGTCTGCGCCAGGCGCGAGAACCGTCCGATCACCACCTCCTGGCGACCGCGGGTGGTGGCGAGCTCGCCGCAGATTCTCCCCACGACGGCGAGACCGCGGTCGAAGGCGGTGACCGGGTCGCCTCCGCCGTTGCCACTCCGTTCCCCCATCGAATAGCTGTCATCGAGGAGGACAACGTGCGTCGACCGCCCCCCGCCGAGGAGCTGCCCAATGGCGTGCGTCCAGCGGGGCTGGGCCATGGCGAGGACGATCCCCAAAATCGCCGCGACCCGCAGGGCGAGGAGGAGGAGCTGCTTCAGCAGGACCCGCGTGCGGTATTTCTTCTGGCTGGCAAGGAGGAACTCCATCGCCGCCCAAGGAACGCGGCGGTGGCGGAGGAGATTGATGAGGTGGATGACGATCGGCGCCGCCACCAGGGGCAGGCCCCACCACAGCATCGGGAGGAAGTCGAACGTCGGCACACCGGGCTCCACGATCGAAAAGGGTCAGACCGCCATGCTGGCGCGGCGGGAGAGGAATTTCACGAGCGCCGCGTCGACCGGTTCGCCGGTGCGGATGAGGGAGTAATCGCAGGCCGCCGCTGCCGTCCGCCGCCGGGCCTCGGCGAGGAACTCGCCGACCGCGGCCAGATACCCCTCGCGGAGGGCCCGGGGGTTGCAGGCGAGGTGATCGGGGATCTCCAGCCCCTCGAAGCGCGTGGGCCCCTCGAAGGGAAAGTCGAGCTCGTCGTCGTCCATGACATGGAGGAGGACGATGTCGTGCCCTCGTTTGCGGAGCAGTTGGAGCCCCTGGAAAACCCCCTCACGATCGCCGAGGAGGTCGGAGACGATCACCACGAGCCCACGCCGCGGCAACGTCTCGGCAAGCCCGCGGAGCACGGGAAGGAACGCCGTCGGCCGCCCGGCGCGCGGTGCCTCGAGGACCTCGACGACACTCGCCAACTGCGTGCGCTTCGTTCGCGCCGGCACGCTGGCACGGACCTTGTCGTCGAATACGGCGCAGCCGGCGGCGTCGCCGTGCGACAGGGCGAGCCAGGCGAGACTCGCGGCGAGCGTGGCCGCGTAATCGTATTTGGAGAGCGCTCCGGAGCGGTAATCCATGCTCGCCGATCCATCGACGAGGAGGGCGAGACGGAGACTCGTCTCCTCCTCGTACTCTTTCACGTACAGCCGATCCTGGCGTCCCCAGACCTTCCAGTCGACACGGCGCAGATCATCTCCGCGAACGTATTCCCGGTGCTGGAGAAACTCCACCGACTGCCCCTTGTAGGGGCTCTTGTGGAGGCCTGCGAGCACACCCTCGACCACCGCCCGGGCGCGGAGTTCCAACCGCGCGATCCGGGCGATCGCGTCAGGATGCAAAAATCGTCTGGAAGCGTGGGTCACGCGTCAGCTCATCCTCTCTGACCGGGGTGTTCTCGACGATCCGATGGATGATCGCGTCAGGTGTCACCCCTTCGCTCTCGGCGGCGAACCCGACGACGATCCGGTGCCGGAGCACCGGCGCGACGAGGGCTTGGATGTCCTCGACGGTGACATGGCTCCGCCCCTGGAGGAGCGCCCGGGCCTTGGCCCCAATGACGAGGAACTGCACGGCCCGCGGCCCCGCCCCCCACGACAACTGGTCGGAGACGAAGTCCGGCACGCCTTTCTCCCCCGACCGTGTCTGCCGCACCAGGGCCAGGGCATAGCGGACGAGATGATCGCTGACGGGCACCTCGCGCACGCTCCGCTGGAGCATGAGGATGTCCTCGGCCGAGAGCACCGGGCGGGGATCCTCCACCGGCGTGCCGGTCGTGCGCCGGGCGATCTCGAACTCCTCGTCGAACGTCGGATAGCGGACGAAGACCTTGAACATGAACCGATCCTGCTGCGCCTCGGGGAGAGGGTAGGTCCCCTCCTGCTCGATCGGGTTCTGCGTGGCGAGCACGAAGAACGGATCGACGAGCCGGTGCCGGACGCGCCCGACGCTCACCTGCCGCTCCTGCATCGCCTCGAGGAGCGCTGCCTGGGTCTTGGGGGGGGTGCGGTTGATCTCGTCGGCGAGGACGACGTTGGCGAACAGCGGCCCCTCGAGGAACCGCACCTGACGGGTGCCGGTCGTCTTGTCCTCCTCGAGGACGTCGGTGCCGATGATGTCGGAGGGCATGAGGTCGGGAGTGAACTGCACGCGGCTGAAGGAGAGGTCGAGGCTCTTGGCGAGCGTGCTCACCAGCAGCGTCTTGGCAAGCCCCGGCACCCCCTCGAGGAGACAGTGCCCCCGGCTGAAGAGCGAGATCAGCAACTCCTCGACGACCCGGTGCTGCCCGACGATCACCCGCGCGAGTTGGGCGACGATCCGGTCATGGGCCTCGTGGAGCCGCTCGACGGCGGTGGTGCCGGGGAGTCGCTCCACACTCTGAGACCCGGAACCGGCGGAGGAATGGTCGGACGGGGGCATGGAAGACTCCGGGGTGGCGACGGCGGACGGAGGCAAGGGGGGAAACGGGATGCGAGGCAGGCCCCGGCCCGGCCGGGAGCATACGCAGGGGGGAGGGGGATCGTTCAACCCTCCCCGGTCAACGTTGGTAGATCGGCAACGTCCCCTTGTCCAGTTGGAGGATCGTCAGATTCGTGGCGGAGGTGTAGACCGGGCCGATGTAGCCCTGCGGCCAGTGGAGCCCCTCGCGGTCCTCCGTCGCCTCGGCGACGAGTCGTTTGTCGATCTGATCGCGGTACGTCGTCCACTTCTTCCCCCCCTCACGGTACATCACTTGGGCGTAGTAGAAGTGGGCGTAGTGCCAGTGACCGAAGCCGTTGTTGGCGATGTTCCCCAGATGTCGTTCGGCGTAGTCGAGCATCCGGGGGACGTGCGTGTCGTCGTATTCGCCGGCATTGAACAGGCAGGCGATCGCTGCAGCCGAGATCGCCGGCCTTCCCCCGCCGCCCTTGGAGCTGTACTGCACGCCCCCGTCCGGCATGGTGCACTTGTGGATGTAGCCGATCGCCTTGTCAATGATCTCGCGGGGGACCGGGATGCCGGCGTTGCGACAGCCGCGTAATCCCTGGACCTGGGTGATCGTCGTCGATCCCTCGTCGAAATTGTTCCCGTCCTTGGCGCTGACATACCCCCATCCGCCGTCGGGGGTCTGGGCCCGCCCCGAAAACTCGACCGCCTTGGCGAGCACGCGGACGAGCTCCTCGCGGCGCCGTTCGTCCTCCTCCTCGCCGAGCACCTGGGAGAGGAAGAGCATCGAGAAGCCGTGCCCGTAGGTGTAGCGGTCATCCCCCTTGGGATCACCGATGAGCCCGTTGGTGCGCGAGCGGCTGACAAGATAGTCGACCGCTTGCCGGATCGGCTCGGCATACCGGCCCTGCGTCGTCGTCGAACCCTCCATGAGCATCGCCGTCCCCGCCAGCGCCGTCATCGCCGTCGGATAGCGGCCCTCGTTCGCCGCCCAGCTTCCCCGGCGCGACTGCTTCTTCACGAGCCAATCGAGCCCGCGGGCGATGACCTTCTCCCGGGCCGACCGATCGCCCCCTCCCGCCGCCGGAGGATCGTCCTCGGCGCCCCGTAGCGCTCCGGGCGCGGCGAGGGCGAGGAGGAGGGCAACGAGGGGAAGCCATCCCCTGCTGATCGGTCTCCCCCCGAGGGGCGCCGACCGATGACGGGGTGAATGAAGCGGATCCATGGCGGGCCTCGGGGTGCGATGGGCGGAGGTGGGGAGGGGACCGCGGCAGGGATCAGAACGGTAACGGCAGGAGGAGGGCTTTCTCAAACCAGTATTCCAGTTCCTGAAGAACATCCCGGGACGCCGGCTGCCGGCCGGCCGCCTGGAACGGCGGGCGTGGGGCGGTCGGCTGCCCGGTGAATTCGAGAACGACGTCGCCACCTTCCGCCGCCCCCCGGCCGATCGTGACGGTATGGGCGGCGGGATCACCCACCATGTCGCATCCGAACAGCATGTGCTGCTGGGCGGCGATCTTGTCGTCGACGCACAGCGCCTGGCCGGTGCGCTTGTCGATGCAGAGGATCCCCAGCCGCGTCCTTTCGCCGCCCCGCGCCGGCGCGATCTGCCGGGCGAAGAGGAGCACCGGGAGCGACTCCGGCTGATCGGGATTGAGACAGTGCCGCAGGACGGTGGCGGGGACGGGCCAGAGAACGGTGCCATCCGTCCGCCCGACGGCCCACAGCGTTCCCGTTGCCGGTTGGCTGACATCCCGGGACGAGGCCTGCTGGGGGAGATTGGTGATCATCCCCACCTTCTCCATGAGCTTTCGCTCCTCAGCGGTTTCCTGCCGTCCCACGAAAACGAGGAATCGATCCTCCCAGGGAACGACCCGGACCTGCTCGAGCCCGCGCGGCATGTCGGGCAGCGTGGTGCGGAACCGCACGGCACCGGAGACCAGATCGAGGACGGTGAGCTCGCCTGTAGGCTCGACGACGGCGAGCGCCCCGGGGCCGGCCCACGTCGCCCGCGCCTCGGGCGCGAAGGTCCCCATCGCCACGCTTGTCATCGTCACCGGATCGAGGAGGAGGAGCGTGGCCGGTTGCAATCCCCCCTCCGCGCGTCCCTGCGCGGCGCTCGCCTCATCACCGTCGGCAAGGACAACGACCCGCCTCCCGCACGTCAGGAGCCGGCGATCGCGCCGCGGCAGGTCCGCGACCCGCACCAGTCGCCCGTCAACCATCGACACCACCGCCGCGTCGCGTCCACTGTCTGGGACGACGCAGACGTAGTCGTCGTCGCCGATCACCTCCCCGGCCGCCGGCAGTCGGTGGCGCTCCCAGAGCAGGCGCCCCGAGACCGGGTCATGGAGCTCGAGCGAGGTGTTGACGAGCACGGGCACGCCCCGCGCACGGGCCTGCCCCCCCTGAACCGACATCACCGGGGTGGTCTCCTCTGGCTCGGAGATCCGCAGGCCGAGCGGCACGTTGCCGAGACGACCGATCCGCCCCCCCACTCCGCGCCCCAGAAACGGCATCGGGATCTCGTTCACCGCCCCGGAGGTGTCGTTGAGCAACCACAGACGGCGGTGTTTCTGGCCGGGCGTCGCCGACAATTCGAATCCGGCGACGAGCGGTCCGGAGCGGACCACCACGATCCGGCCAACGGTCGATGCCTCGGCGCCCATCGCCTGAAAGCCGGCCCACCCGTCGAACCTCCCGGGAACGTCGAACCCGAACGGCTCGCCGATCCGCCGGCCATGGCTGTCGGTGGCGAGGAGCCCCGGTTGCTGCATGTCGTAGCCGAGGCACAGCCCGGGGAAAACGGCGCTTGCATCGTCTTCGACGGGAATCGGCATCACCCTGGTCATCCTCCCGCCGTCGTCAGTGCCGCCGCGCCCGGCTGCCCCGCGGCGCTCGACCACGCGGCCGAACGGCCACGCCGTGTCGCCCGCACCGGCCGGTTCTGCGGCTGGCGCTCGCTCGCGGCGCACCCCGAGGAGGAGATCCCGCCGCACCGCCAGATCCCGACCGGCATCGGTCGACGCGCCGGTGACGGTGATCATCTCACCGAGGGCCGTCACGAGCGACTCCCGCGCCCGCCCCCCCACGGGATGACCGGTGAACCACTCCGCCAAGGCCGTCAGCCGATCGACCCGTTCGGGCACCGGCAGCAGCGCCTCGGCCGCCGCGAGCTGCGCCCCAACAAACGTATCGATCTCCCGGCGCAGATCCGGCTGCGCGGCGGCGAGGAATTGTTGCAGGCGCCCCTCCACCCAGCGCGCCTCCGAGACCGAGACGAGCGGATCGGCCCGGTCGCTGACAAAGGCCGCGTCGGCGTCTGCGGACGGCGCCCAGGGGAGATCGAGGCAGCGCCGGAACGCGGCCCAGGCCGACGGAAGATCCCCGCCACGGAGATGGCCGTCGACGATGGCGCGGAGCATCGATCGATCCGCGGCGGCACTCGGAGCTTTGGCCACGTGGGCATTCCAGATCGGAATCGCGGCGTTGAAATCCCGGTCGAGCGCGGCGCGGAGGGCATCGCCGACGACCGAGTCGGGAACCGCATCGGGCGCTGCATCGTGCGCCGAGACGATCGCACCGATGCCGGCCACGACGTCCCCCCTGTCAATGGCCATCTGTCCCTTCCATAGCAGCGTCCCAGGATCAGACCTCCCCTCCCGGCCGGCGGTCTCGATCCGCTCCCCGAGGGCGGCGGTCTGGTGGAAGACATCCAGCGAATCGACCCCCTGCGATACCACCTCGCCACGGTACGCCACCAGATTGCCCGCCACCGTACCGCCGCGCGACGGCGAGCGACCGACGATCTTGCCGTCAGCGAGATCGATCTCGATCACCTCGGGCGCGTCGATGGGGAGGAACAACCGGCCATCGGTGATCACCCCCCGACCGCTCGGGCAGGCGCCGGCGAGGACCAGCGGCGTGGCCCAGCGCGGTGCGCCGTCGGCGAGCGCGATGCTCTGGACGCCACGACGGCCGACGATGATCACGCCGCCATCGACGACACCGGCGACGTACAGCCCCTCCTTGCGCGGCTGCTTCCAGACGATGCTCCCCGACCGCAGATCGAGGCAGTGGATTTCTTCCGTCTCCCGGGGCGTGAGGATGATCTTCCCCCCGGCAACGATCGGCACGCCGTCGCGCCAGCCTGTCGTGGCCGACGGGCCTGCGGCCCCGCCGAAGACCTGGCCATTGATCACCACGGCCCCACCGAGGGCGTTGCCGCGGCGGATCCGCACGCCGTTTTGGAGAACGACCGTGTCTCCCCCCTCCGGCTGCGGATGGTTGTAGGCCCAGAGGAGCGTCCGCGTGGCAAGATCGACGGCGACGGTCGTTCCGGTCCCGGTCGGGCAGACGAGCACCCCATCGCCGAACGACGGGGAGAGCCCTCCGACCCGGCGGAGGTGGCTTTCACGATTGCCAATGACGCGGTCGTCTTCGAGCTCGGCCAGCGGTTGCGACCAGACGATCGTTCCAGCGGCGGCGGCGAGGACGTCGAGACGAATCTCCCCCCGCTCCTCGACGAGGACGAACAACTGATCACCGATCGGGAGCGGAGCACCGAGATACCAACCGCCCGCCGGGGGCGCGATTCCCTGGAACCCGGGTTGGCGGGCGGGGGGCTGCGGGGGCT